>Ga0326727_10016968_pt1 | contig 15230 bp, 6 predicted proteins | sample MB2enrmetagenome_FD_207643 | JGI IMG/M metagenome (GOLD analysis project Ga0326727, IMG submission 207643) | Lab enriched peat soil microbial communities from McLean, Ithaca, NY, United States - MB29MY | ecosystem: Environmental > Terrestrial > Soil > Wetlands > Peat | place: USA: New York... | reverse complement strand
GACCACATTGGTGTCCTCGGGACTGTCTAATCCCTACGGCGTGGCGGTGGACAGGGCAGGTAATGTTTACATTGCGGACACGGGCCACAATGCGATCAAGAAGTGGACGGCGGCCAACAGCAACGTGGTAACGCTGCCGTGTTCCGGGTTGACCGCCCCCTATGGAGTGGCAGTGGACGGCGCGGGCAATGTTTACATCTCGCAAGGCAGCTACCCTTACGCTGGGACGATCGAGGACCTTACGGTGGCCGGCGTTTTCTCGACGACGCTATTTACAGGGCTCGACGGCCCCACTGGCGTGGCTGTGGACGGCGCGGGCAACGTCTATTTCGTCCATGCCTGGTTTGGCGAGGGCAGTCTTTCTGAGTGGACGGTGGCTTACAACTCGGCGACTGTGTTGGTAAGCTGGTCGGGAGTGAATATGCTGTATGGCGTGGCGGTGGACGGCGCGGATAATGTTTACGTCGCTGACAGCGCCAACAATCAAATAATGGAACTGCCGCATGCCTTCGTGGATCCGACCGCCAGATCAGAAGGGGCGGGGGCCGGAAATGATGCGTTGCCACCGGTGTTGCCCGCCACGGCCTATTTGGCGGGCCCGTTCATCCCCATCAGCAACCAGCCGTGGCTGACGATCAGCGGTGTCACCAATGGGGTGGTGAGTTTTTCATGCGCCGCCAATCCCGGTTCCAGCCGCACGGCCCAAATTGCCTTGCTTGGCCAAACCATTTCCGTCACGCAGGGTGCCCCCACCTTTTCCCTCGGCACGACGGCCCTTTTGGTGGGGCCGGCGGCTGGAAGCAATAGCGTCGTTCTGGCGGTGTATCCGAATATCGCCCCTTGGACGAACGCCTCTAGTTCTTCCTGGTTGCATCTGAGCGCGGCGAATCAAAACGGCACAGGCAGCACGAATGTGGTTTTCAGTTTCGATGCGAATTCGGGCGCAACACGCTCCGGCACGCTGACTATCGCCGGCCACACGCTCACGGTCACCCAGGCCGGCGCAAATTATGTGGCGGCGGGACCGGTAACCACGCTGGTATCTTCGGGGCTGAACCAACCGTCCGGCGTGGCGGTGGACGGCGCGGGCAATGTCTATATCGCCGACACCTTCGACAGCGCCATCAAGGAGTGGACGGCGTCCAATAACGCGGTGACCACATTGGTGTCTTCGGGGCTGAACCAGCCGTTCGGCGTGGCGGTGGACGGCGCAGGCAATGTCTATATCGCCGACACCTACCCCAGCGTGATCGAGGAGTGGACGGCGGCCAACAGCAATCTGACCACCTTGGTGTCCTCCGGCTTGGAGTTTCCCTATGGCGTGGCGCTGGACAGTGCGACCAATGCCTATGTTGCCGATACCGGCCACACCGTAATCAAGGAGTGGGCGGCGGCCAACAGCAACTTGACGACCTTGGTGTCCTCGGGATTGGACTTTCCCGTGGGCTTGGCGGTGGACAGAGCGGGCAATGTCTATATCGCCGACACCTTCGACAGCGCCATCAAGGAGTGGACGGCGGCCAACAACACCGTGACCACATTGGTTTCCTCGAATCTGAGCAGTCCCTATGGCGTGGCGGTGGACGGCGCGGGCAATGTGTGCATCGCCGACACCGGCAACCACGCGATCAAGGAGTGGACGGCGGCCAATGGCACGGTGACCCCGTTGGCGTCCTCGGGACTGAGCGACCCCTCTGGCGTGGCGGTGGACGGCGCGGGCAATATCTATATCGCCGACACTGGTGACAACGCCATTAAAGAATTGCCGCGCGCCTTCGTGAACCCGACCGCCAGGCCGGAGAGCGCGGCTGCCGGCAACGATGCTTTGCCAGCGGTGTTGCCCGCCACGGCGAATCTGCTCGCCCCGTTCGCTCCCACCAGTGACCAAGCGTGGCTCGCCATCAGCGTCATTACCAACGGTGTGGTGAGTTTTTCCTTCACCGCCAATATCGGCCCCAGCCGCGCGGCCAACATCTCCTTGCTCGGCCAGACCATTCCCATCACACAGAAGGCGCCCACGTATGCCTTGAGCACAAATGCGGTCGCGGAAGGGGCCAATGCGGGAAGCGACAGCGTGGTCCTTACGGTCATCCCCCCAATGGCTCCCTGGACGAACACAGCCAATGCCTCCTGGTTGCATCTTGGCCCGGCCAATCAAAGCGGCATAGGCAGTACGAATGTGGTTTTCAGTTTCGATGCAAATGCGGGCGCGACGCGCACGGGCGCCCTCTCCATCGCCGGCCAGCCGCTCACCGTCACGCAAGCCGGCGCCAGCTATTCCCTGGGCACAAACACGCTGCTGGAAGGGGCCAATGCGGGAAGCGATAGCGTCGTTTTGAATGTGATCCCTCAAATTGCCACTTGGACGAATACGGCCAATGCCTCCTGGTTGCACCTTAGCCCGGCGAATCAAGCTGGCACAGGGAGCACGAATGTGGCTTTCAGTTTCGATGCGAATCCAGGCGTCATGCGCGCGGGCACCCTTTCCATCGCCGGCCAGACGCTCACCGTCACGCAAGCCGGCGCCAGCTATTCCCTGAACGCAACCATGCTTCTGGAGGGGCCGGCGGCCGGAAGCGACAGCGTTGTTTTGACTGTAATCCCGCAAATCGCCACCTGGACAGCGACGGCGAATGCTGCCTGGCTGCATCTCACCGCGTCCAATCAAAGCGGCACCGGCAGCACGACCGTGGTTTTCAGTTTCGATGCGAATCCAGGCGTCGCCCGCTTGGGCACCCTCACCATTGCCGGTCAAACTCTCACCATCGTGCAGGGAGGTGTCCAAGCCTTTCTCTCTGCCTTGGGCACAACCGCGCTTCTGGAGGCGCCGGCGGCAGGAAGCGATAGCGTGGTTCTGGCTGTGTCCCCGAATTCCGCCGCCTGGACAGCTATGACGAATGCCACCTGGCTGCATCTAACCGAGCAGAATCAAAATGGCACAGGCAGCACCAATGTGGTTTTCAGTTACGATGCCAATCCGGGCGCGACGCGTTCCGGCACGCTCACCATCGGCGGCCAAGCGCTCACCGTCACCCAGGCTGGTTCCACTTATGTCGCGGCTGATCCGGTAACCACCTTGGTGTCCTCGGGATTGTCGGTTCCCTATGGCGTGGCGGTGGATGGCGCAGGCAATGTTTACTTCGCCAACTCCGGCAGCAACACCATCGAGGAATGGACGGCGGCCAACAACACCGTCACTACATTGGTGTCCTCGAACCTGAGTCAGCCTTATGGCGTGGCGGTGGACGGCGCGGGCAATGTGTACTTTGCAAACTCTGGCAGTAACATGATTCAGGAGTGGACGGCGGCCAACAGCAACGTGACCACGTTGGTGTCGTCGGGGCTGGCCAACCCGCAAGGCGTGGCAGTAGATGGCGCGGGCAATGTCTACATCGCCAACACCGGCAGCAACACCATTCAGGAATGGACGGTGGCGAACAACACCGTGACCACATTGGTGTCCTCAAACCTGAGCCAGCCTTATGGCCTGGCGGTGGACGGCGCGGGCAATGTCTACATCGCCGACACGGCTCACAACGCGATCAAGGAGTGGACGGCGGCTAACAGCAATGTGACCACGCTGGTATCGGGAGTGTCCGCTCCCTATGGCTTGGCGGTGGATGGCATGGGTAATGTGTACATCGCCCAACGCTTCAGCAATGCCCTTATGAAATGGACGGCGGCCAACAGCAACGCGACCGTATTGGTGTCGTCGGGGCTGAATCAACCCCAAAGCGTGGCGGCGGACGCTACGGGCAATGTCTATATCGCCGACACTGGCAGCAGCGCCATCAAAGAACTGCCGCATGCCTTCGTGGATCCGACCCCCAGGTGGGAAAGCAGCAATGCCGCCGGCACGGATGTTTTGCCAGTGGTGTTGCCTGCCACGGAAAACCTGCTCGCCCCGTTCGCCCCCAGCAGCAGCCAGCCGTGGCTGACCATCAGCGCGGGCGCCAGCGGCAGCGTCACCTTCGCCTTTACCGCCACCGTTTCCTACCGTACGGGCAACATCACCCTGCTGGGTCAAACCATCTCCGTGAGGCAGGGCGCTCCCAGTTATTCTCTTGGCTCCACCGCACTTTTGGTGGGCCCCGGTGCGGGAACCAATAGCGTCGTTCTGGCTGTTTCACCTGGTTTCGTCAGCTGGACGGCAGCGGCGAATGCCGCCTGGCTGCATCTCACCGCACCGAATCAAAGCGGTGCCGGCAGCACAAATGTCGTTTTCAGTTACGATGCCAATCCGGGTGCGACACGTTCCGCCACCCTCACCATAGCCGGGCTGACGCTCGCTGTCACCCAAGCCGGGTCCACTTGTGTCGCGGCTGATCCGGTGACCACGCTGGTTTCCTCGAACCTGAGCAGTCCCTATGGACTGGCGGTGGACGGCGCGGGCAATATCTACATTGCGGATTCCGGCCATAGTGCGATCAAGGAGTGGACGGCGGCCAACAACACAGAGGCTACATTGGTTTCCTCGAATCTGAGCAGTCCCTATGGCGTGGCGGTGGACGGCGCGGGCAATGTTTACATAGCAGATTCCGGCAACAGCGCAATCAAGGAATGGATGGCGGCCAACAGCAACGTGACCACATTGGTGTCATCGGGATTGTCTGTTCCCTATGGCGTGGCGGTGGACGGCGCGGGCAATGTTTACATCGCCGACAGCGGGCATGGCGCGATCAAGGAGTGGACGGCGGCCAACAGCAACGTGACCACATTGGTGTCATCGGGATTGTCGGTTCCTTATGGCGTGGCGGTGGACGGCGCGGGCAATGTTTATATCGCTGATTCCGGCCACAGCGCGATCAAGGAGTGGACGGCGGCCAACAGCAACGTAACCACCTTGGTGTCCTCGGGATTGTCTGTTCCCTTTGCCGTGGCGGTGGACGGGGCCGGCAACGTCTACATTGCTGACAGCGGACACAGTGCGATCAAGGAGTGGACGGCGGCCAACAGCAACATCACCACGTTGGTGTCTTCGGGGCTGAACTCACCCCGTGGCGTGGCGGTGGACGGCACGGGCAATGTCTTCTTCGCCGACACCGGCAACAACGCCATTAAGGAAATCCCGTATGCGTACTTAGATCCGACCGACAGACTGGAAAGTCTGGCCGCCGGCAGCGATTCCATAGTGGTGTTGTCCGCCACGGCCAATTTGCTCGCCCCCTTCACGCCCACCAGTCAGCAGGCGTGGCTGACTATCGGTGGTATCACCAATGGCGTGGTCAGTTTCTCCTTTACCACCGCCGCTGTTAACCGCACGGCCTTCATCACCTTGCTCGGCCAAACCATTCCCGTCACTCAGGGCGGTCCCAGTTATGCCCTGGGCGCCACCGCCCTCTCGGTGGGGCCGAATGCGGGAACTAACACCGTCGCGCTAAGTGTGTACCCGACTAACATCACATGGACAAACACTGCGAATGCCTCCTGGCTGCATCTTAGCCCGGCCAACCAAAGCGGCGCCGGCAGCACGAATGTCGTTTTCAGTTACGATGTGAATCCAGGCCCCCCGCGCACGGGCACCCTAATGATCGCCGGTCAGGCGGTCACCGTAACCCAGGGGGCCTTCACCTATTCGCTTGGCACAACCGCCCGCCTTGAGGGGCCGGCTGCAGGAAGCGACAGCGTCGTTCTGGCGGTGAACCCGAATTTTGGCCCGTGGACTGCCGCGGCGAATGCCGCCTGGCTGCATCTTAGCCCCGCGAATCAAAGCTGCGCCGGCAGCACGAATGTGGTCTTCAGCTACGACGCGAATCCCGGAACGACCCGCACCGGCACCCTTGCCATCGCCGGCCAGTTGTTGACTGTCACCCAAGCCGGGTCAACTTATGTCGCAGCGGGGACGGCGACCACATTGGTATCCTCCGGGCTGCAGAACCCCGGGCGCATGGCCGTGGACAGCGCGGGTAATGTTTATTTTGCCGACCCCGGCAATATCGCGATCAAGGAGTGGATTGCGGCCAAAAACACGGTGACAACATTGGTGTCCTCCGGGTTGACCAGTCCCCAAGGCGTAGCGGTGGATGGCGCGGGCAACGTTTACATCGCCGACACGACACTTATGGAGTGGAACGCCGCCTGGGGCAACAACCCCGTCAGTCTGGCGTCCTTCGAGGATGCGAGCGCCCACGGCGTGGCGGTGGACGGGGCGGGCAATGTCTATGTCGGAACTTCCAGTGATGACGAAGGATTGGACTGCCTCTACAAGTGGATGGGAGCCAACAGCAATGTGACCACATTGTTGAGGGATTTGGGCGAACCCGACGGGGTGGCGGTGGATGCCGCTGGCAATGTCTATATTGCCGAAACCTATAACATGGATGTGTTGAAGTGGACAGCAGCAAATAGCAACGTGACCACGTTGGTGCCTTCCGGATTGTCTTTTCCGGAAGCCGTGGCGGTGGATGGCGCGGGCAATGTCTATATTGCCGACAGCACCGACAAGGCGATCAAGAAGTGGACGGCGGCGAACAACACTGTGACCACGCTGGCTTTCTCGAATTTGTCTTACCCCTGTGGCGTGACAGTGGACGGCACTGGCAATGTCTATATCGCAAACACCTTAGACAACACAATCGAAGAACTGCCTTGTGCCTTTGTAGATCCAACGCCCAAACTTGAAGGCCTTGGCGCCGGGAACGATGCCTTGCCCGTGGTTTTACCCGCCACGGAGAATCTAAGCGCCCTGTTTGCTCCCACCAGTGACCAGCCGTGGTTGACCATCAGCGGCGTCACCAGCGGCGTGGTGAATTTTTCCTTCACCGCCAATACAGGTCCAGCCCGCACGGCTCACATCACCTTGCTCGGCCAAACCATTCCCGTCACGCAGGGAGCGGCCGGCATCCCGCCGACCCTGACTGATGTGCGGATGCTGGACTGCGGCGTTTGCCAGTTTTGCTTCACCAACGTCGCCGGCGCGACCTTCACTGTGCTTTCCAGCACCAACGTGTCGTTGCCTCTGAGCGAGTGGACGGTCGCTGGCTCATGCACCAATACCGCTCCCGACCAGTTCCAGTTCACTTCGCAACCGACGACGAACGACTCGCAACGATTCTACATCATCTGCTCGCCCTAAAACTGTGAGATCGGCGCGGCAGACAAGCAATGCACCTGCCCTGCAAGCAGGTTGATGTGGGCGCGCTGCCACCGACTCCACCATTTCACTGCGGGGAGAATGAGATTCAGGCGAGCCCCATAAGCTCAGCTTCCGTGGGTGCAACTCCCACCCCCGCTGCCAATTTCCGGGAAGTGATCCGGCAATCCGGCCGTAACCCGGACATCTCAAAACATGTCGGAAGCGACGACTGGAGCATTACCAGCACTTCCCACCAGCCTTCGCCCGCTGTGAAACGGCGGGTGAAGGCTGGCGTCGCCGGGATATGTCGTGAGCGGAAGGGGAAATGTAAGTTGTTCGCAATCAACATGTTAAGTTTTCGAGCCAAAATGTCTCAGCGTTGCAAATCAACAACTTACGTCGTAAGTCCGACAGGCTGCTAGGGCACCAGCAGCGGCAACATTTGGGTCGTCAATTCCGGATCGGTGCGATTGGTATCGTAAATGAGCCAGAAATTAACCGGACTAATGTCCAGGCCGAATTTGTAGTACCGCACGCCGCAGTCGCCCATGGCCGCATTGTGTCCGCCTTCCTTGTTGGGCTGGGAGCCGCCATGCATGCCGTGTTGGATTTTGGTGATGAGATCGCCGCCCGGGACATTATTGACAGTCTGCAGGTAATCGGCAAAGTAGTCGTTCCAGTTGTGAGACTTCTCCGATAAGACAACAGTTTCTGACGGATGAATCAGATATGATTCCTTCATGTCTCCCGCGTTGGCGGAGCCGACAACCTCATCAAATCCGTTCTCAATATAACTGCGCATCGTATCGTCCCCCGGGAAAGGAGTGGGGTCGGCGTAGGTGGCGGGCACTCCCCTCATGGCATCAGTGGGGCACCACAATACATTCGTATTCTTGCTGTACTCATAATACAGCATGGCCGGCCAGTGTTCGTTGTCGCTGTCTGTTGGATAGCAGCCTTTGTTGTCGGTGGCATACGATTGGTTGGCCAGAATGAGCTGCCTCAAATTGCTCTTGCAACTGGTTTGCTGGGCGGTGGCCTTGGCTTTGGCCAGGGCCGGCAGCAACATGGCCGCCAAAAGGGCGATGATGATGATCACCACCAGCAGTTCGATCAGGGTGAAAGCCGCGCCGGGCTTGGGGGAATCCTTCGTTCTTCCGCCAGCCTTTTGCAGGAAAAATAATGTTGGCATGAATTACTTCTAATCTTGCTGCCTGCATTTTGCAAGTTTTTTTTTCAAGGGCTGTTTCCCAGGAAGAACCGCAGGCGGGCGCAGGACAGAATTTTGCACGTTGGCGGAATCCCGCGTCCTGACGGCGCGCGGACCATTCAGGCCGAATGTTTGCGCTGGACAAAACCTGGCGCTGCCGTAAATTGGAGCCGTGGTCGCTGCAAAACATTGAAAAACTGAATGAAAACTCAAAAAGCCGGTTCGTTTTTCCGAGCCGCCCAGCCGTCCGGGCCATCCCGCGCTTTCACCCTCATTGAACTGCTGGTGGTGATCATCATCATTGCCATTCTGGCGGCCATATTGCTGCCGGTGCTGGCCGAAGCCAAAGCCAAGGGCCAGGGAATCAAGTGCTTAAGCAATCTCCATCAGCTTCATATCGGCTGGGCGTCTTACGTCACGGACAACGGTGACAAGATAGCCCGGAATATCCCCAGCGATACCACGGGGATTTATGCCTCAAGCGGAACGGAAGCGGACTGCCAGCCCGGCGAGCAATATGCCTGCTGGGTGCTGGGGGACGCCGACAACTCCGACGTGACGCTGATCACCCACGGACTGATCTATGCGTATGTGGGAAATTGGCAGGCCTATAAATGCCCGGCGGACAAGAAAACCTGCACCGTGGGCCAGGTTGGCAGCCCGACCCTCCGCAGTTATGCCGCCAACTCCCAGATGGATGGCTACCCTCCTTGGTATCCGGAATACAAAAGCGAAACCATTCCGGGCCAGGTCAACTTCCTCAAGCTGTCGGCCATTAACAGCAGCCTTTCCCCGGCCATGACCTTTGTCTTCCTGGAAGACAACCCCGGCGACATCAACGACGGCTATTGGTGCCAGGACCTCTCCCAACCGACCCAATGGGTCAACTGCCCCGCCTGTTACCATGTCAACGCCTGCTCCTTTTCCTTCGCCGACGGTCACGGAGAGATCAAAAAGTGGACTGACAAAGGCATTCTGGCGGGTCTGAGCACGACCACCTCCGCCAACGGTTTTACAGCCGATCCGACCTCCGGCGACCTGGCTTGGGTGCAAACGCGATTCACCACCGCGGGTGAAGAAGATGGCGGGGATTAACGCCGCCGGAGGGAACCGCCCCAAGCGGCGGGCGCTGCGGCGGCGGGGCCGCCGGCCAGCGCAACCAGCCCGGCGGGAAGGGGGCGACGGGCGGATTGCGGATTGCGGATTTAGCCAGCCCAACCAGCCCGGCGGGAGGGGTGCAACGGAGACCTGCCGTGGCCCGGCACGCCATTGGAGCCGTTCACCAGCCTGTTTCATTCCGAAAAACTGGATGGACCCGCTAAAACATTGTTAACTCACGTAATTGGAACAGGTTGTACAGTGAAAATGGGTTCTTCGCTGTTTTCGGTGGAATAACGAATCTGGGCTTCCAATTTGGTGCAACGTCCTGTTCTTCAATCCCAAAGGGATTGGACCCCTTAGCCCAGGGTTGGCCCGATTCCGAGAGGGCCTACCCTGGGTGGCTGTGAGAAAGCGGAATACCCTGAAAGGGTTAAATATCAACATGTTATGCAACAGATCAAACCCTTACAGGGTTTGTGATTCCTCTGTCTTTACACCCTGGGTAGCTCGTGCCTCGCAACCCAGGGCTGATAGATTCAATCCCTTTGGGATTGGTTGAAAAACACTCCACAAACGCGCCGCGTTCCGGCTACAGTCCGGCACCCCTGATCCCTGCGGGCGGTTCGCCGGCCGGCACAGGCGGCCCGCCAGCATCACCCTGCCAAACCGGGCCAAAGATTTTTGGCGGAAACCGGCGCCTGACAGCGCGTGTACTAATTGGTGCAGGAGTTTGTACTGCAATATCGTACACGCTCTTGCCGAAAATAGGAGCCATATTCAACGTAAAATATTGAAAAACTGTATGAAAACCGAAAAATTACGTCCGTTTTGCAGAACCGGCCGGCGGCCGGGGCAACCCAGTGCTTTCACCCTCATTGAACTGCTGGTGGTGATCATTATCATTGCCATTCTGGCGGCCTTGTTGCTGCCGGTGCTGGCCAACGCCAAAGCCAAAGGCCAGGGAGCCAAGTGCGTGAGCAATCTCCATCAATTGATCGTCGGCTGGACCAGCTACGCCAATGACAACCGGGACCAGTTGGCTCAAAACCTCTCCGCGGATTGGGGAGGGTGGGACGGGAACGTAGCCGATCTGAATAACTACGCGGCCGGCAAGTCCCAGGCCAGTTGGATTCTCGGTGACGCCACCAACCACATCTACCCAAACTATATCAACTTGATCACCTACGGGCTGATCTACCCGTACACGGGAAATTATCAGATTTATCAGTGCCCGGCGAATACGAAACCGGACCAATGGGGCGACACGACCCAACGCGCTTATTCTATGAACGCCTGCATGGGCGTCACATCGGGCACGCAGTGGACCTGGGGCGGGACTCCATTCCAGATTATCTTCACAAAGTCGTCGGATCTCGCGGCCCTGGGATCGGCCAATGCCTGGGTGTTGGCGGAAGAAAACCAGGCCACCATCAACGACGGCTCCATGTGTGAGGATACCCAACAGCAGCGTGTCTCCCACCCGTACTACGTTGACAGCCCGGGCCATTACCATGTCAACTCCGCCGGCATCGCTTTCGGCGACGGCCACGGACAGATTAGGCAGTGGACGGACACGGGCGTTCTGGCCGACCTGCCGCAAGATTCAGAAGGCACCATTCCGGCCGGTCCGCCACCTTACGTTGACAATGTTTGGTTTTTGTCGAAAACGTCAATACCTATTCAGTGACCGGCAGCCGGGACGCCGGACAATTTTCCGCCTTGCGGGCCGGCCGACTTGGGCCGGCGGGTGAAGAAAGCGAGGCAGAAAGTCGCACTTGACATTAGACCCGCTGCTGTCGTAGATTAGCTCCCATGCGTTTAACAAAGACAAGACATTTATGAAGACTGAAAATGCGCCGTTGCGTTGCCGAACCGGCCGTCCGACCGGACGCCGCAACGCTTTCACCCTGATTGAGCTGCTGGTGGTGATCATCATCATTGCCATTCTGGCGGCCTTGTTGCTGCCGGCGCTGGCCGCCGCCAAAGCCAGGGGCCAAAATATGAAGTGCCTCAGCAACCTCCATCAGCTTACCATCGGCTGGATTTCTTACACCCTGGACAATACGGACAGGCTTGCCCAGAATGTCGCCAGCGATGTGGGGAGCGTTGACGCAGGCGCGATTTATTCCACCACCGGGCTGGAGGCCACCTGCCAGCCCGGTCAGGAATGGGCCAGTTGGGTCTTGGGCGACGCCAACAACCTGAATGTCAACTTGATTACCCACGGGCTGATCTATGCCTACGTGGGAAATTATTTGGTTTACAAATGTCCCTCCGATACGAAATTGACCACCAATAACAGCAGCGGCCTGCCGAGTCTGCGCAGTTATTCCATGAACTCCTGGATGAATGGCGTCCCGCCCTGGCAGAACAACATCATCACCAAGGGGGATCAGGCTCTTTTTCTCAAGCTGACGGAGATTAACGTCATGTCCACGGCCATGGCCCTGGTGTTCATCGAAGAGAACCCCGCCTCCATCAATGACGGCTATTGGGTGCAAAATCTCGACCAGCCCACGGAATGGGTGGATGACCCCGCCATTTACCATGACAAAGCCGGCGCCATGTCCTTCGCCGACGGCCACGGGCAGATCCGACAGTGGACCGACAAGCATATTCTGGCGGGCGAATTCAACTCCTACATGGGTTTTGCAGCCGATACAACTTCCCCCGACCTGGGTTGGGTGCAGGCGCGCGTCACGGTCCCTCAATGATCGGGGCGACACGCTCCTGCCGCAACCCAGAACTGAACTGGCGGCTTGACAAAGACAAGCCTATGAGCACTCAAAAAGCGCCTCCGCGGTCCTCAACCGGCCGGGCGCAAAGGCAACGCATCGCTTTCACCCTCATTGAACTGCTGGTGGTGATCATCATCATTGCCATCCTGGCCGCGCTTTTGCTGCCGGCGCTGGCGGCGGCAAAGGAAAAGGCGAACCGGGCCAAATGTGTGTCCAACATGAAACAGATCGGTCTGGGCTTCGCCCTTTTCGCGGGCGACAATACCGAGCATTACCCGGCTGCCGCTTGTGACGGCGCTGACAACACTCAATATACCTGGGACACGGCCATCAATCCCTATCTGGGAGGCAATCCCAATCTTAGCCAGGCCCAGTTGGATAGTGGCGCCATAAACCAAACTCTGACACCTCCCATCTTGCGTTGCCCGTGTGACGTCGGTCCTGATTCTTATTGGGTGGCCTCACAGCCCACCTTGGGGAGAAGAACGTACGCCATGAACGCGATTGGCCCCGATTACTCCGCCACCCTGGGGTCCGATCCGCCCACCCCGATTGACGGGTTGGGAATTTACTGGACGGCCCCGACCACTGCCTCCGATGCTCCCGGTTACAAGTCCACCATCCTTCAAGCGCCCTCCCAAACCATCAATCTCGTCGAAGAACCCGGGGGCGACAATGTCTGTGGAAATGTCTGGCCTTCCTTCTCCATCGCTCCGGCCAGCAATGATGGAGGACAAGGACTGGGCGAGTGTTTTCAAACGGATCCCAATGACCCGAATAATCAGGGATTGGCTCTTTATCAACTGCACGGCAATCTCTTTAATTATCTTTTTTTCGACAATCATGTCTCCGGCCTCACCATGCAGCAAACCGTCGGTAACGGCACGACCAACAGCCCGATGGGGATGTGGATGAATGCCCCCGGGAATTAACCTTTGGAACCATTGCCGGGCGCCTTCAACTTAGGCTTGTCCGACGGGCATGTGGAAACTTCACCGCTGGAACAGCTTTGGAATTACACCTGGAATAAGACCTGGGTTGCTCCCATACCACGGCCGGGACTGTGACAACCGGTCAAAGTTTCAGGACCGTTCCGTCTTTCTGCGCTCGGATTCAGGAAAAGCTCAAACCCTGCAACGCCACGCGCCTGTTGGGTGAAGCCGTGCGCTGGAACGACAGGCAGGAAAAGACATGACTCGGACGCGCAAGTGTACGACGACAACGTACAAAATAATTAGGCGGCACTCTACAGACATTCCACAAACACCGGTTATAGTCAAAAAAACGATTTTTGGCGGACATTTCCGCCTGGCAACGCGTATGGAGTAAGATGCGGAGGTCTGGTCTGGAGACGAGAGAGCCAGGCTGCTGCTGTAACCCGTAACTGATTGACCGCTTAACAAATAAACAAAGACAAAACTATGAAGACTCAAGAAGCGCCTTTGCCATCCTCAACCGGCCGGGCTTCAAGGCAACCCGGCGCTTTCACCCTCATTGAACTGCTGGTGGTGATCATTATCATTGCCATTCTGGCGGCCTTGTTGCTGCCGGTGCTGGCCAATGCCAAAGCCAAAGGCCAGGGAACCCGGTGCATAAGCAATCTCCATCAATTGATCGTCGGCTGGACCAGCTACGCCAATGACAACCGGGACCAGTTGGCTCAAAATCTCGCCGATGATTGGGGAGGGTGGGACGGGAACGTAGCCGATCTGAATAACTACGCGGCCGGCCAGTCCCTGGCTAACTGGATTCTCGGTGACGCCACCAACCACATCTACCCAAACTATATCAACTTGATCACCTACGGGCTGATCTACCCGTACACGGGAAATTATCAAATTTATCAGTGTCCGGCGAATACGAAACTGGACAGATGGGGCGACACGACCCAACGCGCTTATTCCATGAACTGCACCATGGGGGTCACACCGGGCAACCAGTGGACCTGGAACGGGACTCCGATGCAGATTATCTTCACCAAGTCGTCGGATCTCGCCGCCCTGGGATCGGCCAACGCCTGGGTGTTGGCGGAAGAGAACCAGTCCACCATCAACGACGGCTCCATGTGTAACGACACCCAACAGCAGCGTGTCGGATACCCGTACTATGTTGACCTGCCGGGCCATTACCATGTCAACTCCGCCGGCATCGCTTTCGGCGACGGCCACGGACAGATTAGGCAGTGGACGGACACGGCCGTTCTGGGCGACATGGAGCAAGATTCAGAAGGCACCGAGCCGGCCGGTCCGCCACCTTACGTTGACAATGTTTGGTTTTTGTCGCACACCTCAAAACCTCTTCCGTGATCGCCAGTCGAGGCGCCGGACAATTTTCCGCCTTGCGGGCCGGCGGACGTGGGCCGGCGCCTTTATAGCCCGCGAAATGGCCGCGGCCCGGCCCGCCATCGGAACCGCACCCGGATGGCTCTTTCCAGCGGCAAAAGCGGGGCAAGGATTGTTGGACGAAACCGGCATCCTGCCGGGGCGCAGAGAGATAGGATGCAGAAATCCGGGCCGGCGCAAATGCGATTCGGGCGAATAAGTGTACGATACTGCCGTACAAGAGAATTAGGCCGCGCACTACAGACATTCCACCTAACACCGGTTATAGTCACAAAAGATTTACGGCGGAAACCGGGAAGTGGCGGCGTGCGCATAGATGAGGTGCAAAAGTCTGGATTTTAATATCGCCCCAATATTGCCGGGTGCAGGCCCAGGCCGATAGCTATGCCGATAGCGCGGCGCTGTTTAGGCTTTGGGCCGCGGATGGTGGAACCGCGGCCAGATCACCCGGAAGGATCCAGAAACGGCAAAAAATGACACCAGACGCGGACAGCACGAAAAGAAGAATCTTTATTGTGGACGATCACCCTCTGGTGCGCGAATGGCTCATCAACCTGATCAACCAGCAACCCGACCTGGCCGTATGCGGGGAAGCCGCCACGGCTGCGGAGGCAATTCGGGCGGTCCCTGCGTCGAACCCCGAGGTGGCCATCGTGGAGATCTCGTTGAAGGATTGCGTTGAGATTGAATGGATCGGGAACCTGAAGAAGGCCTGCCCCGGTCTCAATGTGCTGGTTCTCTCGGTGCATGACGAGTTCCTTTAT
>Ga0326727_10016967_pt1 | contig 15231 bp, 12 predicted proteins | sample MB2enrmetagenome_FD_207643 | JGI IMG/M metagenome (GOLD analysis project Ga0326727, IMG submission 207643) | Lab enriched peat soil microbial communities from McLean, Ithaca, NY, United States - MB29MY | ecosystem: Environmental > Terrestrial > Soil > Wetlands > Peat | place: USA: New York... | reverse complement strand
ACAATGCTCCGACCGTCAACGACGCCAGCGACCGAAGGCCGCTGCATGCCTCGGCAACGCCCAGGGATGTGTTCGCCAATTGTATGATGTTCCCGTCGCGGTAGACCGAAACCCCGAGGAACTGCGCCGCCTGGGTGGCGAGATTGGATGCCAAAAGTTGCAGCGGGGTTGCCAGGCTGTTGTAGACGATCACAGGAAGCGGTACGACCGAGGCGACCAGCAGCAGAGGGAACCCAAAATGCCGCAGGCGCTTCGTTCCCCAAAACGTCCAGACCAGGCCGGCAACCACAAGAATCAACGAAATACGGGTGGCGAAGAATTCCGCGCCTAGCTTGCCGGCGGTGAAGAGCAGGCAGCCGATTCCAGTCAGATATATGCCCTGTGCGCTCGGCGCAACAGGGGTTGCCAGAATTACGTGCCGCTGTTTCCAAGCGATGTAGAGCGCCAGTGGGACCACCAGGAATCCATGAGAGTAGCTCTCATTCTCCCACCAATCCTCTACTAGCGAGACCAACACGTCCGCGTACAAGGCTGCCAGAAGAAAGGAGATGATCGCCACCCTCCATTGCTTCTCAATGATAAAACGGCGCGCCGGCCTCTGCTGGCTCAGTTCATCCGCCGGAACCAACGCCTTTGTCTCTGTCACTCCTATCCTCGAAGCAGCATGAGTGGCACGTAAAGGGCCAATGGCCAGGAGGGCGGGGTGGACCCATGGATACCCGCGCCATTTCATGCTGGAGAAAAACTTTTGCACTGAAATCCGAAAGAGTCTCTCTGATCGGCGATTCAAACAGTACGTCTCCACCCTCCCTGCTTACCGGGTCGGCCAGATACGCTGGCCGAGGTGGATTTGGGGCCGTGACCGTGACGCTCTCATGCTGCAATTCAACCAGTTAGCCCGGTACTAGTACTGAGGGACCTCGGCATTGGCCTCTGGATTGCTCCTTTTTGGCTTTTAAATGCGTATACTCGAATGACGAGCCAATTCAGCGTCGGTCGCAAATTCAAACTTCAACCACTTTCGCTTGTGCGGATGTTCTGGAAACACAAGCTGTTATGCGCCTTGGTCTGGGCGGTGATCACGGCGTCGAGCGCAGCCGTTGTGTACAAGCTCTCCAATGTCTATCAAGCCGACGCTGTCATTCTGGTCGAGTCGCAGAGAATCCCCGAGAAACTTGTTGCTCCGACTATTAATGACGATCTTAAGGACCGCCTCAGCAGCTTGAGCCAGCAGATCCTCATTTCCACCCGGTTGCTTGAGATCGTGACGAAGTTCGATCTCTACCACGAGCAGCGCGGCACCCACACGCAGGAAGAAATCATCGAGATGATGCGGGGCGACATCGGCATTCAACTGGAAACAAGTTGGGCTGAGGCCAAGAGAGCGGATAGCCGCCCGAGCGCATTTCGGGTGACGTATGAAGGGCCGAATCCGACCGTTGTAGCGCAGGTAGCCAATCAGCTCGCAACCCTGTTTATCGATGAGAACATCCAGGCGAGGGAGGTTCAGGCGGTAGGCACATCGGAGTTTCTGGCGAGCCAGTTGGACGCGGCCAAACTCCGCCTGGAAGAACAGGAAAAGAAGCTGGGCGAATATAAACTGAGGTTCAACGGGCAGCTCCCCCAGCAGGAGAATGCTCTCATTGCGCAGGCTTCCCAACTCCAGGTGCGCCTCCAGGGCATAGACCAGGAGCTTGATCGAGCCGAACAGACCAGAACGATGGAAGAGACCGCCCTGGCGTCTGCGCGGGCTTCGGAAGCGGCGATCTCGCAACTGTTCGATCAACTGAACAGCCCCAGTCCATCTCGGGCTATCGCCTCCGCTTCCGGCGAACCCGTCAAGACGTCCGAACGCCTTCAGCAGGAGCTGGAAAAGCTGCTGCTGGTCTATACGGATCAACACCCGGATGTAAAAAAGCTTCGCGATCTGATTCCCTTGGCCCGCCAGGAAGAGGAGAAGAACGAGAACGCTTCGAAGAAAGCCGCACCGGGTAGTGCCCCGACGGGCGGCGCAACCGAGGCGCCAGATGAAGAGAGCTCCGTCTCCATGATTGTGACGCTGCCGAAGATCAGGAATGAGCAGGCGCTGCAACTCAGCGAGGCTCTCATTCGCAGTAAGGAGGAAGCCGAGAAACTCAAGACCCAGCAGGAACTTGTGGCGAAAGAGATTGCAACGCTGAAGGAGGAACGGAAGGGCGTTCAGGTACGGCTCGATGCTCTCCAGAGCGGCATTGGCAGGCTCCCCATCCGGGAACAGGAACTCGCGTCCATCAATCGCGACTACGAGATATCCAAGGCGAACTATCAGTCTCTTCTGGACAAGAAGCTGTCCGCTGAGATGGCCACCGATATGGAGAGGCGCCAAAAGGCCGAGCGGTTCACGATCATCGACCCTGCGCGGGTACCGGAAAAACCCGTGAAACCGAACCGCCCTCTGCTATATGCTCTCTGCTCCTTCGGCGGCCTCCTGCTGGGGATTGTCTCGGCGCTGGGGCGCGAATTGAGGACCAACGCGATTCTCGGGGAATGGGAATTACCCAAAGGCGTGCCCGTGCTGGGCCGCATTCCACGAATTGTCCCGGCCGCTGCCCCGCACTCTCCCGATGGGCTCCCGCGCAATGCGGCGCGTAAGAAGATACGGCTGGCGCTCATCTGGTCTTCCGCCCTGGTCGTGGCGATAGGCACCGCGGCGGGCTTCTATTTTTGGAAACTCGGGCATTAGCCATGGAACTTCACCTCAGAGATTCGACGACGATTGCGGCCCTCAGTGCTCCTGAGCTGTCCGGCCCGGGCTGGAAGCACCAGGTGCGTGTGGTTCCCGGCCACATACCAGAAGGATCCCCTCTGTTGCCATTCGATGGTCGCGACCCGCGATCCGCGGAGCACTACAGAATCATCCGCACAAAGGTCGAGCAGGACCCGCGGCGCTTGCGCCTGCTGGCAGTTACGAGCCCGCAAGTGGGCGACGGAAAAAGCGTATCGGCGGTTAACATCGCCGCGGCTATGGCTCTCAGAGATGACGTCAGCGTTCTTCTTGTGGATGCCGATCTTCGACGGTCCAGTTTACATAAACGGCTCGGACTGCCGGATTCCCTCGGCTTTGCGGACGTCTTGAGTGGCGAGTGCTCGCTGGAGCAGGCCGTGATCCGCGTGAGTGAGGTCACTCCGAGTTTCTACTTCCTGCCGGCCGGCCGGGCGACACGCAATCCAGTGGAATTGCTCGCTTCCGAGGGCTTGGCCCTTCGATTTGCGGAGATCCGAAAAGAGTTCGACCTTGCCGTCATCGATACACCGCCGATCGGGTTGGTGGCGGACCATGAGTTGGTCCAGATGGTTTGCGACGGCGTGATCCTGGTCGTTCGGCCCGATCATACCAGCCGCCGGAGGGGCTTCGCCGCTCTGCAAAGCATTCCGAAGGAACGGCTGATCGGAGTCGTCACGAACTGCGTGCCGGACTGGTTGTTGACGAAGTCGCTGTATCACGACTACGGATACTACGGGGAGCGGAATGGTTAAGCTCCTTAACGTCTACTTCCCCGGGCGCACCCTGGTGTTGGCGCTCTCGGATGGCCTGCTGTGCGCCACCGCCCTGGTCGCCGCCACCTACGTGTGGTTTGGGAGCGATGCGGACCTGGAGCTGCGCTATGAGCATGGCATCTTGCGCATTCTGTTCGCGTCTCTCGTGTGCGTCCTGTGCATGTACTTTAATGACCTGTACGATTCGCTGGCGGTGCAAGGCTCTCGCCAGGTCGTTACGCGGCTGATCCGGGTGCTGGGCGCGGCCTGCATCGCACTCTCAGTCGTCTACTACGCTTGGCCTGCCGTACAGATTAGCCGTGGACCATTGTTCATTTGGGTCTTTATTGTTGGATTGTCCTTGCTGGCCTGGCGCCGAATATTCGTGTCGGTGAGCGTCTCCGCGCAACTCACCAGCCGGGTGATTCTGCTGGGAGACGGACCTCTCGCGGAGCCACTCGCCGGGGAAATCGCGAACCGGCCGGAATGCGGTCTGAACCTGGTTGGCTACGTGGCTCGCGACGGCGCCGGCGTGGATCACCCTCGAGGCTTGGCTTGGCTCGGCACGGTTGAAGATCTGCCCGAGGTGGTCCGGCGTGAAGACATATCGTGCGTGATCGTCAGCATGGGTGAGCGCCGCGGACGGCTCCCGGTCGAAGAGCTCTTGAGCTTGAAAACCCACGGGGTGCTGATTAAGGACGCCCCTGATTTATATGAAGCGCTCACTGGCAAGGTGCCCGTCTCTTCCCTGAACCTCGGTTGGCTGCTGTTCTCCGAAGGCTTTAGGATCTCTCCCATAACGTTGTTCTATAAACGAGCGGCGTCCTTGGTCTTGTCGATTCTGGGCCTCGCGATTACTGCGCCCATCATGGCCCTGACCTGGATTGCGATTCGTCTCGATTCCCGCGGCCCGGCGATCTACCGCCAGAAGCGCGTGGGTAAAGACGGCAGAGTCTTCACGCTGTTCAAGTTCCGGTCTATGCGTCTTGACGCGGATCCCGAGCGCCCGGCACAGGAGAACGACAACCGCGCCACGCGCGTGGGTCGATGGCTCCGCCGGTACAGGCTGGATGAATTGCCGCAGCTTTTCAACATACTTCGCGGTGACATGTGCTTTGTCGGTCCGCGGCCGTGCATCGTCTCCGAGGAACGCAAATGGGCCAGGGAAATCCCTTTCTACAGTCAGCGCTGGACGGTCAAGCCGGGGATTACAGGCTGGGCTCAAGTCAGAAACGGGTACTGTTCCACGCCTCAAGACAATCTGGAGAAACTGGGCCACGACCTTTACTACGTTAAGAATATCTCGCCCGGGCTGGATCTCCTGATTTTGCTTCACACGGTCAAGATTCTCCTCTTGCACCGCGGGGCACGGTAAGACGGTCGTAGTGTGACGGAAATGGTAGCGTCAAACCGGGCGCTCAAGAATAGCCATCGAGGACGGATAGTCGCCCCGCCTCGAATGGACGAAAAGAGCAAATGGGACTAAAAGGGCGGTAGCTTGTCGTCATGGAGAGCTGGTACGCGTTGCGGGTGCGGTCGAATCACGAGACGGTCGTCCAATCCGGGCTCCGGAGTCGCGGGTTCGAAGAATTCCTCCCGGTGTACCGCGCCAAAGCGCGCTGGTCGGATCGCGTAAAGGTGACGCAACGGCCGCTGTTCCCCGGCTATGTCTTCGCTCGCTTCGATCCGTCAAACCGCCTGCCTGTACTGATGCTCCCCGGCTTCGTCCACATCGTCGGTTTCGGCAATGGCCCGGAACCTGTGGACGAAAAGGAGCTGCACGCCATCCGCCGTTTTGTGGATTCCGGTCTCCCTATCACGCCGTGGCCCTACTTGCGGGAAGGCGAGATGGTCGTGGTGCAATACGGGGCCCTATCGGGGCTGGAAGGCATCGTTCTACGGGCTGCGGATTCTCTCCGGCTGGTGGTCTCTTTGAACCTTCTCCAGCGCTCGGTGGCCGTCGAACTGGATCGGGATATGGTGAGACCTCTAGCGAGTAGTCCTAGGCCCCGGCCGGTCACCCAATTCAATCCAGCCCCATTCGCTGCGGATGAGCCCGCGCCATCCGCACTGCTTTCGACGCCCCACAAAGGCATGCGATGACCAGCGCCCACTTGGCAGCTATTGTCGTTTTCTGGGCGTGTGCGTTCCTCGTCGCCTATACGTATTTTCTCTATCCCCTGGTGTTGTTCTTCGCCTATGCGGCTTCGCAGATACGCCGGGACTGGAACTTCCTCACCAATGGCAGGCGGGACCGTCGCGTGGCACTTCCGGGTTGGCAGGCGCTGCCTGCTGTCAGCATGGTTGTTCCGGCATACAACGAAGAGGAATGGCTGGATGCCAAACTGGCGAATCTCCGCGAGCTGGAGTACCCGCCCGACAAGCTGGAAGTGATCCTTGTTTCCGACGGGTCAACCGACCGCACCGGAGAAATCCTGAGCGCCATCCACGATGCGCGCTTCCGCGTGCTGCTGCTCCCCAAGCGCGGAGGGAAGGCCAATGCGCTAAACTGCGCCGTCGGCGTCGCCCGCAATCGGGTACTCGTGTTTTCGGATGCGAGCACCATGATCGCTCCGGCCTCGCTTCAGACAATCGTCAGGCATTTCTCGGATCCTCGGGTTGGTGCGGTATGCGGGGCTCTTCAGTTCCAAGGCTCTCAGGAGTCGCGGCAGACCGAGGGCGTCTACTGGAAATATGAGAGCATGCTCCGGCTGATGGAGGCCCGGCTGGGAGCCACTCTAACCGCCTCCGGCGCCTTCTATGCGGTTCGTAGGGATTGTTTTGTGCCCTTGCCTGTCAACGCGATACTTGACGATTTTGTGATTCCGATGAATGTCCGCAAGCAAGGCAGCCTGGTGCTTTACGACCCCGAAGCCGTCGCGACTGAGTTTGCCGCTGCCACCGTCTCAGGTGAGTTTACGCGCCGGGTTCGGCTGGCAACGGGCAGTTTCCGCGCCCTTCCCGATCTGTTGCGGACTCCGATGCCGGGATTCACCCGCCTCGCGTTTGTCTCGCACAAGCTTCTGCGGTGGGTCTTGCCGTTCGTCCTGATCGGACTTGCGGTCAGCAACCTCTTCTTATTCGGCCCGATGTTCTATTGCATCAGCGCCGCCGCCCAAGCCGCGATTTTGGTCTGGGGGTTGGCTGGGCTGCTGCTTCGAGAGCAACTCACGCGCGCCAGGCTCGCCCTCCTTGGATACTTCCTGCTGGCGATGAACGCCGCGTTTCTGATCGGTTTTGTCCGCTCGTTGAGGGGCGGCAAAGAGGCTACGTGGGCCAGAACCAGCTAGCGGTTTCGACGGCCCCTGCCCGGCCACGCTCCAGGACGGGAGTGGTTTTGGTGTATCACGGCCTCATCACCACGCGATCGGCTCCCACGCGCGAGGGCAAGTATTGGGTATCGGCAGCCGAGTTCCGGCGTCAGTTGCTTTACGTCCGGGAGAGCGCTCACCGTTCGGTTCCTCTCGATTGCTTCTGGGAGGGGTCCGGCGATGCCGGGGGCGGCGATGTGGTGTTTACCTTTGATGATGGCCGCTCTTCGGATTACGAGATCGCATATCCGCTCTTGGCTGAGGCGGGAATCGCCGCCTGCTTCTTCTTGAACACCGCGAACATGGGCGCGACAGGGTATCTCACGTGGGAGCAGGCCCGGGAGATGCATGCGGCCGGAATGGCCTTCCAGTCCCATTCGCACGACCATGTGTACCTCACAAGACTGTCCCGGAGAGGCCTGGAAAACCAGCTTCGCCGGTCCAAGGAGACGATTGAAGAGCGGCTGGGTCATGCCGTGACCTTCCTGGCCGCTCCATATGGCGAAATCGACGCCGCGGTCCGGGACAGCGCTTTTGGCATGGGATACCACGCTATCTGCGGCAGCTTGAATTGGCCGGCGCGGTCCGGCGCTTCCATCCTCCCGAGGGTGTGCGTTGCCGGCGCTACATCCTTCGCCAGCTTCCGGCGCTTGGTCAACCGGGAATTCCTTGCGTATGCCTGGCGCGGAATTCGTGCGGCTTCCATGTACATCCCGAAGCAACTGGCGCTGCGCGTGTTTCATTTCAACCAATCCCCGATTGAAAGGGAAGGATGAGGAACATCAGCCTCTTCGTCCTGATCGATGCCCTTGGTTGGCGCCTGCTCGAAGGTCGCGAGTTCCTGTCCGACCTGCTGCCCTACCGCTATCCGCTCCGCACCGTACTTGGCTTCAGCTCCGGGGCAATTCCGACCATTCTGACCGGCCTGCCCCCAGCGCGCCACGGACATTGGAACCTTCTCTATTACGACCCTAAGAACTCGCCCTTTTGGTGGTTGCGGTATTTCGGCTTCCTTCCCGACTCCGTACTCGATACGCGTGTGGGGCGCAAGGTAATTCAACAACTGGGACGCCGTGTGCTAGGCATGGGACCGGGTTTCGAGTGCTGTGTCTCGCCGCGGCTCATGCCGCACTTTAACTGGGCGGAAAGACGCAACATCTATGCGGAAGGCGGGCTCGGCGCCGTGCCCTGCATTTTCGATCAACTGGCGGCGCGGGGCGTGGATTACCGGGTGTACTCGTATCACGACGCGTGCGATGAGGATATCCTGAGCCGCGCCCGCCGTGATTTAGCCGCCAGCAACGCCACCTTTTTCTTCGTCTACCTCAGCGAGATGGACGCATTCCTGCATGCCCATTGCGCGGATCCCGGCCGCCTAAATGAGCGCCTGGCATGGTACGAGGAATCCCTGCGCCGCCTCTTCGCCGCGGCGCGCGCCGAAGATCCGGATGCCGCGATGACGGTCTTCTCCGACCACGGCATGGCCCCCGTTCGACAGCATGTCGATCTCATGGCCGAGGTGTCCCGGGCCGGTCTCAACATGCCCCGGGAGTATCTTGCGGTCTACGATTCCACCATGGCTCGCTTCTGGTTCTTCTCCGACAAAGCACGGCGGGAAATCACCAGCCTTCTGCGGAACGTTCCTTTTGGCCACATTGTTCCGGAGGCCGAGCTCAAAGACCTGGGCGTCTGTTTTGAGGACGGACGGTACGGCGAGATGGTTTTCTTGCTTGACCCGGGGTGCCTAATGGCCCACGGCGACTTCAACGGGCCGCAGTGGATGCCCGCCGGCATGCACGGCTATCACCCCGAGGATGCGAATTCGGATGCAATATTTCTCGCCGACAGGGAGCCAAGGGCGCCGGTACGGGCAATTCGCGACGTTTATGAGTGCATGAAGGAAAGTGTCGGACTGTAGGAAGAGGACAATTCAAATGAAGAAAGCACTGATTACTGGTATCTCCGGCCAAGACGGCAGCTATCTCGCCGAACTGTTGTTGCATCTCGGTTACCAAGTCTCTGGCTTGGTGCGGCGCGAGGCCGATAGCATGCGTTGGGTGCAGCCATTTTGTGATTGCGTCGAGTTGCTCTACGGGGATCTTCGCGATAACACGTCTCTTGAAGTTGCATTTGAGAAGGCTTGGCCCGACGAAGTGTACAATCTGGCCGGTCAGGTCTTCGTGCCTTTGAGTTGGGAATGTCCGGCCGAGACCTTCGACAGCAACGTTGGCGGCTTGGCGCGATTGTTGAGAATTGTCGAGCGCCGTAAGCCTGAGACGCGTGTATATCAGGCGTCTAGTTCCGAGATGTTCGGCAATGCGGACGGCTTCTGCAACGAGCGGACCCCCTTGAATCCAACCTCGCCGTACGGGACCTCCAAGACGGCCGCGCACCGCCTAGTCCAGGTGTATCGCGGCCGGGGCCTGTTTGTGGTGGGAGGGATTCTGTTTAACCACGAGTCCCCGCGTCGCGGCCCGGAGATGGTCACTCGGAAAATCACTCGGGCGGCGGCCGGCTGGCTGAACGGCGACTGGGAGAAGCTGAAGTTGGGAAATCTCCAGGCGCGCAGAGACTGGGGGTTTGCCGGCGATTACGTGAAGGCCATGCACGCAATGCTGCAACGGGATGAGCCCAGCGATTACATCATCGGCACGGGCGAATCCCATAGCGTTGCTGAATTCGTCACTGCGACAATCCGGGAAGTGCATCGATTGCGTGGCGAGCCTGATCGCCCCGCGGTAATCGACGATTACATCGAAATCGATCCTCGTCTGTTGCGTACCGGCGAGATTCACGAGCTTCGCGCGGACTCCTCGCGCGCGCGTTCGGAGCTGGGATGGAAACCAGAAATGGATTTTCCGGCACTGGTGCGCTTGATGGTCGAATCGGATGTACGACTAGGCGGCGGCGTCCGATCGCGCGCCTACGCGGCGACGGCGTAGCGGAACTCAACGGAGATAAGGATGACGGCAGGCCCCATCTCCCTGGCGATCTTTTCCAATACCCAGGAACGCGGAGGTGCGGAAGAACATATCCTCACACTGTTGCGCGGGCTCGATCGCAAGTTCTTTCGCCCGCATTTGATCTGTTCGCCTGAGGTGGCGGGGAAGCTCCAACCCGACCTCCCGTCGGATGTTGCGCTGTACCCACTGACGCTGCACAGTCCGTTCCATTGGGCGAGCGCTATCCGTCTGGCGCACTACCTGCGCCGGCAACGGGTCGAGATCCTGCACTCCCACCTTTTTTACAGCAGCCTGTTCGGCTCTCCGATTGGACGCTTCTGTGGCGTGCCGGTGGTTATTGAGACGCCTCATCTTCGTGAGTGCTGGCGGAAAGGGTTGAAGGGACACTTCTTTGTCGACCGGCTCATCGGGCGGTGTGTCGACTATTACATCGCCGTCTCGCACGCCAACGCGCGCTTTTTGGTTCAGGGAAAGCGCTTGCCCGCTCGCAAGGTGCGGACCATTCATAACGGCAGCGATCTCCGACGCTTCGCGCCCGTCGAGAGTTCTCAACCCGGTCTCCGAGCCCAGCTTGGTTTTGCGCCGGACGATCTGGTGCTGTTGGCAGCGGCGCGCTTGGAGCCGCAAAAGGGACATTGCGTGCTGCTCGATGCTCTTCCGCTGGTGCGCCGCGATTTCCCCAACGTCCGCTTGGTGTGCTTGGGCGATGGCGCCCTGCGTGGACAGCTCGAGCGGCAGGTCCGAGACCTGCGCCTCTCCGACGCCGTTCGCTTCGTCGGATACCAGACTGACATCCCACGGTGGCTCAGCTTGGCTGATGTCACCGTTCTACCGTCGTTCTTTGAGGGTTTGCCGCTTATTGCTATTGAGTCGCTTGCCGCGGAGCGCCCCATGGTGGCCACAGCCGTGGATGGAACGCCCGAAGTCATCCTGGACGGCCGCACTGGCTTCACCGTGCCCCCCGGTGACGCCCCCAGCTTGGCGGAAGCCATCGGGCGCCTGCTGCGCGACCCGGATTTGCGCCGCAGGTTCGGCCGCGCGGGCCGCTCTTTTGTTTTGGAGCATTTTACCCAGGAACGCCAGGTTGCACAGACGCAGCAGCTCTATTTTGATGCTCTACGGCAGCGCGCGGCGCGCCTGTTCCCTGCTGAAGGCGTGGTTGAATCGGGCGCCGCAAAGGCGGCCGGATGACACATTCGTGCATAATCCCGATACCGCTGAAAATGGTTCCGTTGGATAGCAGCGTCCCAGGCCTCGTCGGGGACATCTGTGCGCAGGCAAGGCGCGCTTGCCTGCTGGCCTTTGCTGATGGCGTACGGTCCATCGTCCTGACCGGCAGCCTTGCGCGTAACGAGGGCACGTTTGTAAGCGCCGCCGGTGGCTCCGAGTTGATCGGCGATGCGGAATTCGTTGTCGTACTGCGGGATGACGTTTACTTGCCGTCCCCCGCTGTCGTCGCTGATCTCTGTCGGCGAGTGGAATCTGCCCTGCTCCCAGCGGGGCTGAAAGCCCGGGTCTCCGCGGCGGTAGTCCATGACCGGTTCCTGCGCCGGATGACGCCGCACATGTTCGCTTTTGAACTGCGCGCTTGTGGCGTCGTAATTTGGGGCGAGCCGCGGATCCTCGAACTCGTGCCGCGGTTCGCCGCCTCGGCGATCTCGCTCGAAGATGCCTGGTGGACGCTCTGCAATCGCTCGATCGAAGCTCTGGAGGCGATTGCCCTCGCTGACACCGATCAGCCGATGGTCCCACGCGATGTCTTCTATCGGGTGGTCAAGCTCTATCTCGACATGGCCACCTCCCTTCTGTTGTTCGTCGGCGGATATGAACCCGGTTACGCCAGCCGCTCGCAGCGGCTTTCCTCCTTTGCCGCGCAGGATGCGGGCACGGCCGATATCCCGCTTCCATTGCGAGATCTTAGCCGGCACGTCGCGGCCTGCACCGATTGGAAGCTCGCCCCTGATCAAGCGTTTGAGTGCGGTGCCAGTTGGAACTGGTGCATGTTGGGGCTGGAATACGCCGCTCGGCTGTGGCGGTGGGAACTCCTGCAATTGACGGGAGCCTCCCACACAAACAGTAACGAACAGTTGATGGCGAACTGGATGCGCAGGCAGCCGCTTGCCCGCAGGCTCCGGGGTTGGCTGTACGTTTGGCGCGAGTGCGGATGGCTGCATAGTCTTCCCCATTGGCCTCATTGGGCGCGGCTGGCGCGCAGGGGTTCTCCACGATATTGGATCTATGCGGTCTTGGGCGACCTCCTTCCCCAGGCCGCCGGAGGCGTTGGCGCCTCCGACGCACTCCTGCAGCGACGATGGGAGTCCCTGCCGCTCGTCAGACGCCACGCGCCACAGGACGGTGCGCCGCGCTGGCGGCGTTTGGCGAAAGACGTGGCCGCGGACTACCACAGGTTTCTGGAACATACGCGTGCTTGAACAGCGCTCGACTGAGATTGTGAAGATGAACTGGGTGGATGCAACCGACGAATCGACGACGGATGCTGCTCCGCAGGTGGCCGCTCTTTCCCTAGTACCGTTGACGGATGCCGACGCGGCGCGTTGGGATGAGTTGATCGCTGCTTATGTGGACCGGCAAGTCTTTCATTCTCAGGCATGGCTCGACTACCTGGTCGCGAGCCGTGGCGCGCAGATCCGTAAATGGTCGATTCGTGACCGGTCCCGTACTTTGGGATATTTCTGCGCCGGCCTCGTGTCAAAAGGGCCCTTCCGCGTTTTGGGCAGTCCTCTCAAGGGCTGGGGAACGAATTCCATGGGCCCTCTGCTGTCTCAAGGCGTGGATATGGGCGCATTCCTCGCTGCCCTCGATACTCTCGCCAGGTCGGAGGGGCTGGCGATGGTCGAACTGGAGCATCCCGCTTTGCACCCCGCTTTGATGACCGCCTGGGGCTATGCCGCCACCACTCTATGGACCTACCGCGTGGAACTAAGCGGGGATGAGCAGGCGATGCTGAAACGCATGTCCAAAGGCCGGCGGTCGGGCATCAAGAAAGCCATCAAGTCGGGCTTATCCGTGGAAGAATGCGACGATCTGTCGCTCGCCGGCGAGTATTACGACCAGTTCTCCGGCGTCATGCGCCGCAAAGGACTCGTCCCCACGTACCCGCGCGAGGTGCCGCGGCTTCTCATGCAGAGCTTGTTGCCGAAAGCCCGGCTGTTGGCGCTGCGTGTGCGCGACTCCAACGGGCAGGTCTTGGCCACCGGTCTCTTCCCGTTCGACAACGGAACGCTTTACTTTTGGGGCGGTGCTAGCGTCCCGGAACGCGAGCTGTGTCCCAATGATCTGCTGCATTGGCACGCCATGTGTTTCGGCGCCAGGCGTGGCATGCGCTGTTACGATATGAGCGGCTGGGGACCGTTCAAGAAAGAATTCGGCGGGGAATTAGCGACGGTGCAGCGTTGGCACAAGTGCTACTGGCGCTCGGCACGCTGGGCGCGCAAGGCGTACGAGTTCTACTTTAAGCAGCGGCTCCGGCTGGATGGGTTAATCCGCCGGGGCCATCAAGAATGATCGCCCTCGCTATAAACCATTGAACGACTTTATGACCACTCCTAATGTCCTAGTTACCGGCTCCTGTGGACTAATTGGCTCGGAGGTCTGCGTGTTCTTTGCGCACCAAGGCTTCCGCGTCACCGGTATCGACAGCAATCATCGCGCTGTCTTCTTCGGTCCGGAAGGCGATACCAGTTGGGTTCTGGAACGATTGCGGCGCGAGATTCCCGGCTACCGGCATGCGGCGCTCGATATCCGCGACCGCGACGGCGTGCTGGCCCTGGTGGAGGAGCTTCGGCCGAACCTCATCATTCACACCGCCGCCCAGCCGTCGCACGATCGCGCCGCCGCCATTCCATTCCTCGACTTCGAGGTCAATGCGTTGGGGACTCTGCACCTGCTGGAGGCCGCCCGGCGTTCCTGCCCCGAAGCGCCGTTCATTCACATGTCCACCAACAAGGTGTACGGGGACCGGCCCAACGCCGTCGCGATGCAGGAACTGGAAACGCGATGGGATTACTCCGACCCGGCCTATGAGAACGGCATACCGGAGGATTTCCCCATCGATCAATCCAAGCACTCTCTGTTCGGCGCGTCCAAGCTGGCGGGAGATGTGATGGTGCAGGAATACGGGCGGTACTTCAACATGCCCACCTGCTGCCTGCGCGGCGGCTGCCTCACCGGACCCAATCATTCCGGCGTCGAACTGCACGGATTCCTGAGCTACCTGATCAAATGCAACGTCGAAGGCCGGGAATACAAAGTGTTCGGCTATAAAGGCAAGCAGGTGCGGGACAACATTCACTCTCAGGACGTGGCGCGTTTCATGTTCGAGTTTTGGAAAGCGCCGCGCGTGGGCGAAGTCTACAACCTGGGCGGCGGCAAAGGGAACTCCTGCTCTATTCTGGAGGCCTTCCGCATGGCCGAAGAAGTCACCGGCCTCGCCATGCACTGGCGCTACGTGGATGAGAACCGCATTGGCGACCACATCTGCTACTACAGCGACCTGCGTAAAATGAAGGCGCACTACCCCGCCTGGGACATTACCAGGCCGCTTCCGGCGATCTTCCAGGAAATCTCCGGGAGTTGGATGCGGCGGCTCACCGAGGCGGTTTGATGCGACTCCTGATCACGGGCATCTGTGGATTCGTCGGCAGCGCCGTGGCGGAGACCCTTCTCGAGCGGCGGCCGGGGCTTTCCATCGCGGGCATCGATAACCTGATGCGCCCGGGGTCGGAGGGCAACCGGTTGCGGCTGCAGCGCATGGGCGTGGCGGTCTTCCATGGCGACCTCCGCAAGGCCAGCGACCTGGAACCGCTGCCCGCCGCCGATTGGGTGATCGAAGCCGCCGCCCAACCGAGTGTGCTGGCGGGCGTTCAGGGCGGGTTCAGCAGCCGCCGGCTGTTCGAGCATAACTTGGTCGGTCTGGGGAATGTGCTGGAGCTCTGCAAAGATTCGCGGGCGGGCCTGGTGTTGCTCAGCAGCAGCCGGGTCTACTCCATCCCGGCCCTCCAGTCGCTTCCGCTCCGCGACCAGGGCAACGCTCTCCAGTTGGACGTCTCGCAACCTCTTCCGCGCGGAGTCTCCGCCAAGGGCATCGGCCGCGACTTCTCCACCAGCCCGCCGATCTCCCTCTATGGCAGCACCAAGCTGGCCGCCGAGGCGCTGTCGCTGGAGTGGGGCGCCGCCTTCGGCTTCCCCGTCTGGATCGACCGCTGCGGCGTCCTGGCCGGCCCCGGGCAGTTCGGCACGCCCGACCAGGGGATCTTCTCGTACTGGATCAACGCCCATCTGCGCCGGCGGCCGTTGCGCTACATTGGCTTCGGCGGCGAGGGCAAACAGGTCCGGGATGCGCTGCACCCGCGCGACCTGGCCGCCTTGCTCGATTCGCAGATGGCCGCCGCGCGCCTGGACGGGCAGCGGCTCTACACGGC
>Ga0326727_10016965_pt1 | contig 15232 bp, 8 predicted proteins | sample MB2enrmetagenome_FD_207643 | JGI IMG/M metagenome (GOLD analysis project Ga0326727, IMG submission 207643) | Lab enriched peat soil microbial communities from McLean, Ithaca, NY, United States - MB29MY | ecosystem: Environmental > Terrestrial > Soil > Wetlands > Peat | place: USA: New York... | reverse complement strand
CTTGGCGGGCAGCGACAGCGTCGTGCTTGCGGTCACGCCGATGAATTTCCCTTGGACAGCCACGACGAATGCCTTCTGGCTGCATTTGAGCGCGGGCAATCAAAGCGGCGCGGGCAGCACCAATGTGGTTTTCACATATGACGCCAACCCCGGAGCGACGCGCACAGGAACGCTCACCATCGCTGGCCAAACGCTGACGATCACTCAGGCCGGTTCCACCTATATCGCCGCCGCCCCCGTGACGTCACTGGTCCCCTCTGCATTATCAATAGTGTTGATTCCCGCTGGCGTAGCGGTAGATGGTGCGGGCAATGTCTATATTGGTGACACCGGGAACAGCAGGATTGTTAAATGGAATATTGTAAACAATACCGTCACCACGCTAGTCGCCTCGGGACTTAATCAACCGTATGGTGTGGCAGTGGATGGCGCGGACAATGTCTATATAGCTGACTTCTACAACAACGCGATTAAGGAGTGGAATGCGGCCAGCAGCAACGTGACCACACTGGTTTCCTCGGGACTGGGCAACCCTCGCGGCTTGGCGGTAAATAGCGCGGGCAATGTCTATATCGCCGACTTCATAAACAATGCGGTCAAGGAGTGGACAGCCGCCAACAGCAATGTGACCACGCTTGTTTCATCAGGCTTGGCCTATCCCGAAGGCGTGGCGGTGGATGGCGCAGGAAACGTCTATATAGCTGACACCGTCAACAACGCGATCAAAGAGTGGAATGTTTCTAACGGCAACGTGACTACACTGGTCTCCTCGGTATTGAACGGCCCTTGGGGCGTGGCGGTGGATGGCGCGGGCAATGTTTATATCGCTGACACCTACAACAACGCGATCAGGAAGTGGAGTATGGCCAACAACACTGTCAGCACGTTGGTCGCAACGGGATTGTCTAATCCTCGTGGCATAGCAGTAGATGGCACAGGTAATGTCTATATCGCTGACACTATCAATAATGCGATTAAGGAACTACCCCATGCTTTCGTTGATCCGACGGTCAAATTGGAAACGCCGTTTGCTGGTAGCGATACGTTGCCCGTGGTGTTACCTACCACCGCCAATTTGACCGGGCCGTTCGAGCCGGTCAGCGACTCGGATTGGTTGACCATCACCGGCAGCGCCAACGGCGTGGTGAGTTTTGCCTTCACCGCCGCCACCACTAATCGCACGGCGGAAATCACCTTGCTCGGCCAGACCATTCCTGTCACCCAGATGGGGCCAACCTATTCTCTGGGCACCACCAATCTTTTGGAAGGAAACTTGGCGGGCAGCGACAGCGTCGTGCTTGCGGTCACGCCGATGAATTTCCCTTGGACAGCCACGACGAATGCCTTCTGGCTGCATTTGAGCGCGGGCAATCAAAGCGGCGCGGGCAGCACGAATGTCATTTTCAGTTTCGATACAAATTCAGGACCGACGCGCACCGGCACGCTCACCATCGCCGGCCAGACGCTCACCGTCACCCAAGCCGGTTCAACCTATGTTGCGGCTGGTGGAACAGTGATTGCGTTGGTGTCCTCGGGGTTGGACTTTCCCGTGGGCGTGGCAGTGGACGGAGCGGGCAATGTTTATATCGCCGGTACCGGCAACAACGCGATCAAAGAATGGACGGTGGCCAACAACACGGTGACCACATTGGTGTCCTCGGGGCTGAACCGACTGCAAGGCGTGGCGGTGGACAGCGCGGACAATGTTTATATTGCCGACAGTGAAAACGACGCCATCAAGGAGTGGACAGCGTCCAACAACGCGGTGACCACATTGGTGTCCTCGGGGCTGAACCGACCGCAAGGCGTGGCGGTGGATGGCGCAGGCAATATTTACATTGCTGATACCTTTGACAGCGCAGTCAAGGAGTGGACGGCGACCAATAGCAACGTGATAACGTTGGTGTCCTCGGGGTTGGACTTTCCCATGGGCGTGGCGGTGGACATCACGGGAAATGTCTATGTCGCCGATACCGGCAGCAGCGCGATCAAAGAGTGGACGGCGGCCGACAACACGGTGACCACATTGGTGTCCACAGGGTTGAGCTATCTTTCCGGTGTGGCAGTGGATGGATCGGGCAACGTATACATCGCCGACGCCGACAACTCGGTGATCGAGAAATGGACGGCGGCCAGCAACACTCTGACCACGCTGGTATCTTCCGGGCTGAATGGCCCCTCTGGCGTGGCGGTGGACGGATCGGGCAATGTTTACATCGCCGACACAGACAACAACGCGATTAAAGAACGGCCGTATGCCTTCGTGGATCCGACCGCCAGGTTGGAAAGTGCGAACGCCGGCAAAGATGCTTTGCTGGTATTGCCCACCACGGCAAATTTGCTCGCCCCGTTTACGCCCACCAGTGACCAGTCTTGGCTGGCCATCACCGGCATCACCAACGGCGTGGTGAGTTTTTCCTTTACCTACAATCCCGTCTCCAGCCGCGCAGCCCATATAACCTTGCTCGGCCAGAGCATTCCCGTCACGCAGGCAGGGGCAGGGGTCACGCCTCCGACTCTCACCGGCGTGCAGATGCTGGCCAACGGTGTCTTCCAATTTGCCTTCACCAACACTCCGGGCGCGACCTTCACCGTCGTGTCCACCACCAACCTGTCGTTGCCGCTGAGCAATTGGACGGTGGTTGGCAATCCAGTTGAAGCTCCTCCTGGCATGTATCAGTTCACTTCCCAGCCGACTACAAATGATTCGCAAATCTTCTACAGCGTCCTCTCGCCCTAGCCTGGATTTCCACGGACAACAGTTGACCTAAGCGGGCGGTGTATTTTGGCGGCCCTCGTAGGTCGTCAGGCGCAAGGGCAATCCATTCCACCAGGGCACGGCAATGCGCTTCTCCATGAGATCGGACGCCAAAAGAATCGGCAGATGGGCGCGGCGGTGAAAGCTGACCTCCACTTCTTTTTCGCTGACGGTCACATCCGCGGGCATCTTGATGAGATCGCGGAAGATCTGACGAGCCTGGGCGTCCGCGTAGCCACGCATGCGTTGGGCGATCAGGCGATAAAGGCCGCTGGCCACCACCAACAGCGCCATGTCGAAATCCACCTTCAGCCCCACCGACGAGGAGAGCGCGTCGATATGAAAAAACCGCACTGCATCCGAAAGCGCGTTCTCGATGAGCATGCGTTGGGCGTATCGGGTCAGCAGCGCCTTGGCCGGAGCGTGCCGCTGATTGGTCAAAAGGATGGTGGGTTCATCGTGGCCGAGGTCTTGCACAAACATCTGCCGCAGGGACCGTCCGGCCAGGGTGATGGTCTGTTCATAAACCCGCGGCGTGCGATACTTGCGAGTGGGAACGTCCAACTCGATGGTCCGCCAGGCCGAGCGCGGCAAAAGAACGATTTCCTTGAGCAGTTTGGGTGAGCGGCGGCGCAAGGTGATGAAAGGAACCTTCATTTTGTCCAACCGTGCCAGACCCTCGTAGGTCGTCAGCTTGGAATCGAAGACCAGATGGCGGGGAAGCTGGCCGTGAGCACGCTTCCAAAAAGTGATGAACGCAAAAATCTCCTCGGCTTCCTCGCCTTTGCGCAGATCGGCATTGGAGTAGCAGAAGACGTGGCTGCCCGCATCCTGCGCCAGAAACACCAGCACGCTGGGCTGGCTGCGGCTGCGGGCCGAGACGTAGTGCCGTTGAATCAAAGGATCTTCGCCATAGAAAGGCACGGAATGAAAATCCAAGTTGAAGGACTCTCCGGGCAAGAGTTGGGTTCCTTGGATTTGTTGGTGCCAAGCCGCCAGCAACCGGGTGGTTTTGAGGTGATGAATGCGGCAAGAGTATTCCGAGAGGTAGCTTTTCTTGGGGAAGGCATTGAGGCCGGCAAACAAGGCCAGCCCTTCATCGGCGACCAAGGGCATCACATGGCTTTTTCGCTCCAGGGACCAGAGCTTGAGCGCCAGGCCACACCGCAGGGCCTGTTGGGCAGGGATCATTTGGGAACCCGGCAACCCAGCGGCCTGGGCCAGCTTGTCCACCTCCAGGCGCACCAAGTCGGCCACGAACAGGAAGAGGCCACCGCAGTCGGTGGTGAAGGTGCGCGGGCTCAGGGAGAACTGCCGGACATCCGCCACCGGTTCCACGGTGGGGCGGGGTTGTTGGGGGCGTTCTTCGTCCCGCCGCCGGGGCAACGGAGCAAACCCCTCGGCTTTGAGGACTTCCCGCACGGCGGTCGGACTCAAGGGGCAGTGGCGCTCCTTGAGCGTCTGGCTGATTTCATAAACGGAATGGTTCTGCTTGCGCAGTTGGACGATAAGGTCCCGCGCGGCCGACTTCTTGGGTTGGGTCTGGGGACCGTGTCGCGGGGAAAGAAAGAAGGCGGGTCGGGTTTCTCGGCGGAAATGATGACAGAGGACATGGAAAGAATTGAGGGTGTAGCCAAAAGCACGCGCCACCTCTTTGGCGGGACGGCCCTCGACGAGGAAAGCGCGCAGGGCCTCGTATTGGCGGTGTTTGGGCAGGAGAGGTTCCAGGAAAAAACGGCGGAGTTGACTTAATTATTTAGGTGCGCCTAATGTCATATATGCACAATATCATATACCATATATTGTGTCAGGCGCGATTTTGGCCGCAATCTGTAGTTTTTAAACAAATGGCCTGTTTTCGCTGGTAATTCTCACGGTTTGAAGGGATCCCTGGCCAAAAGGCGCTCTCGACCGTGTGAACGCACAATCCGACAAATCAGCATTATCAGAGCACCAATAGGTTAATCCCATTAATGCCAATGCCCTTGGAAATGGAACCAACAACCGGCAAACCACTTAGGTGAATGGTTATCCGTGGAAATTCAGGCTAGCCGAATACTTCGGAGGGTGGCCGCTCAGCCGCATACGTCTTACCGACTGCATCCCGCAATGAGCTTTTGTCGTCGGTGTAAATCGTCAGCGCCTCTTTGAACCGGCTGGCCGAAACGTAAAATTGCTCGCGGTCAGCCGCCCGAAAGGACTCCGAGCTTTCGGCCACAAAAACGCAGTCCACTCCCTTGCTTTGCGCGGTGTAAGACGTGATGCAGTAACCGTGCGTCAAGTTTCCGTAGTCGCCCGGAATGACCCAGTCGTTGGAAAGTTCAATGTCGCCCTGCTTGGTGAATCTTTTGACCTGCTTCAAATCGCCGTTGTTAAGCCGTTTCGGGCCTCTGGTGAAGCCGTTCTGCGTAATGCGAATCCTATCGCCGGGAGCAAGCGAGATGCGCCGCGATTCATAGACCTGAAAACGAGCGACCTTCTCCAATTCCAGCAACGAGAATTCGCCGCTACTTCGTCTGACAAGGACGCGACCCGCCTCGCATCCGCTTACCGTCACTCGTTCGTCGCGCTGAAATCCGGGGAGGTTTTGATGAAACTGAACGACCATCCCAGGGAGATAATTCCGCGCATCAGCCCGTTGCGCTTCCGTCCATTGCAGGTTTTTTAATTGAAGAAATTCGCGTTCGTCCATTCCAACTTTCTTAACGGCCTTCAATTTGGACCGGCTTTGCCGCGTCATCCGCTCGCCCTCAACGTGCGTTGGCGAGATGGCCAACGCCGATTTCCCGCGCTTGATTGAGGCTGCGTAATCATCCGCCAAGGCTTCATGGCGGTTTTCGGACGGAAGTTCGCGCAGCATTCCGAGCGCGTCCAACCGCTTGAAGGCGCGCTCCAAATTGCCGTCGCGCAGCTCGGCGACGAGGTTGTTATGGGCTTCCGCTTTTTGCTGCCGGGTTTCCGTCAGTTCCGCAGTCTTGAGGCCAGCGTGATTTTCCAGAATCCGCAAGACGTCGCCGCACTCAACGGCACGGTGCTGCGCCGTGTCGCTGGAGAGAATGACATCGCAATTTTCCCATTCAGCCAGGTCGGCCAACGCCCGCCCTCAGCCACGCTCCACTCCGCCGCCCCTTTTGCCCCGGCTTGCTCCGTTTCGCTCCAGCTTCGGGCCGGACGTTCAGTCCTTGTGTGATAACAACTTCGGTTTGGGCCAAGGTGCCCAAAGGTTATGGCGAGGCGCGGGAAGCCTCGGCTCGCCGCTCGGCAGGAACGCTGAGCCGTACCACGGGTTGCAACAAAGCCACGAAGGCAAGGGCCTTCCTCAAAAATGAAAGAGGCACCTTCAAATGGTTATTAAATGGCGGAGCAAGGGCGACGCCGCGTGGCGGAAATTGGCGACCGCGACGCATAACCGCGCCATTCAAATTCATTGCGAACTTGACCGGCTATCAGACAAACTGCACCGCACGACACGCGAGCCGTCAAAAGATTTTTTGTTATGTCCATAATGATGACGCGCCGCAGTGCCGATATTATGTCAAGAATCGACTCCAAGACGCTTGCCACCGCCGCCAGACGATATTTGGCGGGGAAGTCGGCGCGGGAATTAAAGGTGATTCTTTCGATTCGACAAATCAACGGTCCCGCCCGTCGGCGTCGCAATCGAAAATTGCAGACATCCCAGAACTGGCAGGAATGGGAGTTGAAACTGCTCGGCCAGTTCACGGACGGCGAAACGGCTCGGCGTACGGGTCGCACACGCGCCAGCGTAATCCATAAACGCCGCCGCTTGGGAATTGCGCTGGTGCCGGAGGTTCGGCCTTGGACGGCTCAGGAATTGAGTTTGCTGGGCAAAGTGCCCGACAGAGAGATCGCGCGCCGAACCGGACGCGCCTACAAGACCGTCCACCAAAGAAGGCGGGCACTAAAAATCCCAAACGCTGCGGGAGTGATCCGACTGTGGAAACCAGCGGAAGACAAATTGCTTGGGACGATGCCGGATCGTGAAGTGGCCCGTGACCTCGGACGAACCTTTGACAGCGTCAGCATTCGACGGATAAAACTCGGCATCCCGCCAAACAATCCCCATTATCGTAATTGGACACAAGAGGAAGATAATCTTTTGGGCCGTCACTCCGACGAAGAGCTTGGAAGACGCCTTGGAAGGAGCGCGATGTCTGTTCGCCACCGGCGGCTCAAACTCGGAATCCTGCGCCCTGATCCCGCGCATTGCCCTTGGACGAAAGAGGAGGATTCCCTCCTGGGCACCATGCCGGACGCGGAACTGGCAAAGAGGCTTGACCGCACTGTCTCCGGCGTTGAATTGCGCCGCGCCCGCCGAAAGATACCGAAATTTAATCGCGCGAGGGTTCTTTGGACTGCGAAAGAAAACCGCCTGTTGGGCAAGTTGCCCGACAAAGAAATTGCCCAGATGCTCAACTGCACAGTCAAAGCAGTCTCTCTCCACCGCTTTCGCCTGGGCATTCCGGCATAGAAGGATTTTGCGTAAAACGGACAACTCACGATCAGCGCGACAATCAGCGCGAAAAGCATTGAATAAGTATCCGTCTTGCGCGAAAATCATCGTCACTGCCCACATGCGGCGGTGCCGTGACCTAATTGACTTTGGAAGATTGCTGATATGCCAAGAATCGCCAACCGTGGCTTTCGCCCGGTAGCCCCTCGATGTCGCTCAGGGCAATGCCGTATTGGCGTTTTTCTTATCGTGGCGACTTGGTTGGCGTACAGCACCGCGCAGGCGCAACCGACCACTTCAGTTTTGGGTACCAGTTCTCTCCTGGTCGGACCTGTCGCAGGAATTAGCAGTGTGGTAGTGGCGGTAACGCCCTCAAACGGCTTCTGGACCGCCGCGCCGAATGCCACATGGTTGGAACCTGAAATCGTAAAATATTTAGGCAGCGCGAACGAGCTCATCAATTACGACGCAAACCCAGGCATCACCCGATCCGGCACCGTTACCGTGGCCGGCCAGACACTCACCATCACCCAAGCCGGTTCACATTACGTCGCGGCCACGCAGGTGGCAACGCTGGTGTCCGGGTTATCCCAACCGCATGGTGTGGCGGTGGACGGCATGGGTAATATTTACATTGCTGACACAGCCGCCAATGCAGTGAAGCGATGGACGGCGGCTAACGATACAATTACAACACTGGTGTCGGGATTAGCTAATCCTGCTGGGCTTGCGGTGGACGGTGCGGGTAACGTCTATATCGCAGACTCCGGCAACAACGCGATAAAAGAATGGGCGGCTGCCAGCAGCAACGTGACCACATTAGTTTCCTCGGGATTGAACGCTCCCCAAGGTCTGGCGGTGGACAGCGTGGGCAACGTTTATATCGCGGACTCCGGCAATAACGCGATTAAGGAATGGCTGGCGACAGGCAACGCTGTGACCACACTGGTGTCCTCTGGATTGTATTATCCGGGCTCCGTGACGTTGGATGTTGCGGGCAATGTCTATTTTGCAGATTCCGGCGACAATGCAATCAAGGAGTGGTCTGTTACTGACGAGACCGTGACCACGCTGTTGGCAGGATTGGACTTCCCGCTTGGCGTGGCGGTGGATGGTGGGGGCAATGTTTACATCGCGACTTTTTATGGCGACTCAATTGCTGAATTGTCAGCCGGTAGCAGTATGATGACGAATTTGGTGTCCTCCGGGTTGTTTTTCCCCAACGGAGTTGCAGTGGATGGCATTGGCAATGTGTACTGTGCAGATACGTACAACAATGCCATCAAAGAACTGCCGTATGCCTTCGTGGACCCGACTGCGAAGTCTGAAGGCAGTGGCGCAGGCAACGATGCTTTGCCACCCGTGCTGCCCGCGACGGCTAATTTGCGCCCGCCCCTTGCTCCAAGCAGCGACCAGCCCTGGCTGACCATCACAGGCGTCACAAACGGCGTGGTGAGTTTTTCATTTGCCGCCAACACGGGTCTTGGACGCACTGCCCATATCAGTTTACTTGGCCAAACAATTCGTGTTGTGCAGGACGCCGCTTCCCTTGTTTTGGGCCAAAGCGTAGTTCTGGAAGGCCCGGCTCAGGGAAGCGACAGCGTCGTGCTTGCTGCAACTTCAAACACCGTCACTTGGACGGCCACCGCGAATGCCTCTTGGTTGCATTTCGCCATCGCAGATCAGAGTGGATCAGGCAGCACCAATGTGATTTTCACCTTCGATGCAAATCCGGGCGCGACGCGCTCCGGCACCCTGACCGTTGCCGGGCAAATGCTCACCGTCACCCAGGCCGGTTCAACTTATATCCAGGCTGAATCGCTCACAACCCTGGTATCTGCTGGATTGGACGGCCCAAATGGGGTGGCGGTGGACGGCGTCGGTAATGTGTACATCGCCGACACAGGGAATGCCGCGATCAAGATGTGGACTGAGAGCAACAATACCGTAACCACATTAGCATCTGCCGGGCTAGACGCGCCCTACGGAATCGCTCTGGATGAGATGGGTGATGTTTACATCGCCGATTCTCCAACCAACGAAATCAAAGAATGGACTGCAACAAACAGCAACATAACGACCTTGGTGTCTTCTGGATTGTTTTATCCTAGAGGTGTGGCGGTGGATGCTGTGGGCAATGTTTATATCGCCGACACTGCCGACAGCGCCATTGTGAAGCGGACGCCGGACGGTACTGTTAGCACGGTGCCGGACGCGGGTCTGAATTGGCCGTACGGCGTGGCGGTGGACGTTGCGGGCAATATCTACATCGCAGACACGTTTAACAACGCAATCGAGAAATGGACGCCATCAAGCGATACTTCTACCACTTTGGTGTCGGGGGCAAACTTTCCGTTTTCAATAGCGGTTGACGGCTCTGGAAATGTCTATTTCGGCAGCACCGGCAACCAAATCATCCAGAAATGGACAGCAGCCAGCAGCAGCACCACCACGCTGGTGTCGGGATCAAATATCTTGGCGGGCGAGGCGGTGGATTTCGGTGTGGCGGTTGATGAATCTCGAAATGTTTACATCGCGGGTACGGACAGCAATTTAGTCCAAGAATTGCCGTACGCGTTTGTGGACCTCACGGCCAAGTCGGAAGATCTTGCGGCTGGCACGGACGCTTTGCCGCCTGTCCTGCCCGTGACGCAGAAATTGCTCGGCCCATTTGCTCCGATCTGTGACCAAACGTGGCTGACAATTAGCGACGTCACCAACGGTGTGGTGAGTTTTTCTTTTGCCGCCAATACCGGCCCCAGGCGGACAGCCAATATCACTTTACTCGGCCAAGCCATTTCAGTTACTCAGAGTGGTTACACTTATACGCTTGCCACCAACGCGCTTTTGGAAGGAGCCAATGCTGGAAGCGACAGCGTTGTCTTGACTGTGACCCCTAACGCTGGTGCTTGGACGGCCACCGCGAATGATCCTTGGCTGCATCTTCCTATCGCAGATCAGAGCGGGGTAGGCAGCATGAAGGTGGTTTTTACCTTTGACGCGAATCCGGGGCCAGCGCGCACCGGCACTCTGACGATCGCTGGCCAGACGCTGACCATCACTCAATCTGGTGCCACCTACTTTCTGAACACAAGCGCACTTTCTGAATCTAATAATGCAGGTACAGACAGCGTCGTTCTAACCGTAATCCCGCAAATCGCAACCTGGACAGCCACGGCGAACGTCCCCTGGCTGCATCTTAGCGCAGCAAACCAAGGCGGCACAGGTAGCACGAATGTGGCTTTCAGTTTTGATGCGAATGTGGGCGCGACGCGGTCGGGCATTCTGACCATCGCCGGTCTGACGGTGACCGTCACCCAAGGTTCCCCCGCGTATTCTCTTGGTACAACGGTCCGTTTGGAGGGGCCAATGGCTGGGATTGATAGCGTCGTTTTGTTGGTGACCCCGAATTTCGGCAGTTGGCTTGCCACAGCCAATGCCCCTTGGTTGCATCTCACCGTGGCTAATCAAGGCGGCGCGGGCAGTACGAACGTCGTCTTCACTTATGACCAAAATCCCGGCGCGACCCGCTCCGGCACTCTCACCATTGGCGGGCAGACGCTCACCGTGACTCAGGCCGGGGCAACTTATGTTGTGTCTCAACCCGTGACCACATTGGTTTCATCAGGGCTGGGCGAGCCTGAGGGCGTAGCAGTAGATCGCTCCGGGAATGTCTATATCGCTGATTTTGACAACAATGCGCTCTACGAGTGGACGGCAGCCAACGACGCAATGACTCAGTTGGTGCCCCAGCCTCCCGCAAATCCACATGGTCCCCCTCGGCCGCCACCAGAACCCTCGGCGCTGGATCAACCCGATGGTGTAGCCGTGGATAGTTCAGGCAATGTTTATATTGCCGATTTTGGCGACGGCACGATCAATGAATGGACAGTGGCGAACAGCAACGTAACCACACTGGTCTCGTCGCAGTTAAATCAACCGGAGGGCGTGGCGGTGGACGCAAGGGGCAATCTTTACATTGCCGACAGCGACGACAACACGATCAAAGAGTGGGTCACATCTACCGCCACCTTGAGTCCGTTGGTATCGTCAGGATTGACCTATCCTGCTGGCATCACCGTGGACGGGGCGGACCATGTCTATATCGCAGACTATGGCAACAATGCCATCAAGGAATGGACGGCTATCAGCAATGCGATGACGACATTGGTTTCTGTGGGATTGTCTTCCCCCATTGGCGTCGCGGTGGATGGCGCGGGGAATGTTTATATCGGCGATAGCGGCAATCACGCGGTCAAGAAGTGGACGGCAGCCAATGATAGCGTGACCACGCTCGTGTCTTCGGGATTAAGCCAACCCTTTGGCGTGGCCGTGGACGGAACAGGCAACATTTACATCGCCGACGCCAACAACCAAGCGGTGAAGGAACTGCCGTATGCGTTCGTTGACCCAACCCACAGGTTGGAGACAATGGCCGCGGGCAGCGACGCTTTGCCCACGGTCTTGCCCACAATGGAAAACCTGCTACCACCGTTTGCTCCAACCAGCGACCAATCGTGGCTGACAATCACGGGCACCACCAATGGCATTGTCAGCTATTCTTTTACCACCAATTCAGGACCAGCCCGAACGGCCCATATCAGTTTACTTGGGCAGATAATCCCGATCACGCAAGGGCTTCTCGGCACGCCACCGACGGTAAGCAGTGTTCAATTACTCGGAAGCGGTGCCGTCCAGTTTGCCTTCACCAACATTCCGAGCGCGTCTTTTACAGTCCTGTCCACCACCAACCTGTCATCGCCATTGGGCGAATGGGCAGTCGTCGGCACGCCTACCGAAAATCCGCCGGGACAATATCAGTTCACCGACACGCGGGCCACGAGTACGCAACGCTTTTACATCGTTCGCTCGCCCTAGTGTCGGTATTCTTCCGCCGATTTTTCTCCCCAGGGTCCAGACGGCAACCAATAGCATGGCTAGTGCCACCTAATGTGAACGGCGCCAGACGAGCTTCACGTTACTCACCTGTCCTGCCACGATGGGGAGGAGTTTTCACTTATCACTCCGAACGTTTCAACACAAGGGCCACCCACAGAATAAACCTCACACGCCAGGCCGCGTTTGATCGCCTCAAAGCTCGCTTATGGCGGCGCGTTTTGACGGCCCTGAAAGACACTCCAAGTGCTGACCGGACCAGGCAAAAATCCAAGGAAACCTTTTCCACGATGAATCCAGCGCATTGTCCAGACCAACTTTAGAAAATCCGGTGCCGTGCGCCTGTTGCAAAGTCCAATCTTCACACCAGAGATTAGCCAGCGGCCCAAAGCTCTGCACGGCAGTCTGAAAATGATAAACCCGCCCGGAACCAATCAATGGGCGGGTTTTATATTCCCACCAAACATCGCCGCTACTTTGGAACATCCCCTACATTCCCGTCAATTGGTTTCCCCTCAGGGCCAATTCCATCAGGATGCTCGACGCTGCGCGCGCACGCTTGCGCCAGCACCGCTCCCTCTTCTCGCGCATCGCCTGCCACTGGAGTTTGAGTCCTTGGACCGCTCCGTTGGTCAGCCAATATGTTCAGCAGAGCCTGGCGGCGGTGGGCGTGACCCGTCAGGCCGTCGAACCCGCCGCGCTGAACCTGTTGACCAGCGCCAGCAGCGGGCTGGCCCGCAGCCTCTGTTTGCTTTGCCGCGCGGCCTGGATCGAAGCGGCCAGCGCCGGCGATCAAATCATCCAGCCTCCCCATGTGCAAGCGGCCATCGAGCGGGTGCCCGGCGCCGCCGGATTGCTCCCCTCCGCCACCGCGCCCACCACGGCCTGAACCCAGGTTTATGTCCGAGCCGGCTCCGCCAACTTCCTTCCCGGTCAATGCCGACACCATCGGCCAAGCCCACCAACTCTATTGTCAGTTGACCGGTCAGAACTTGCGTTTGGCCTTCGACCGGGAACGAATGTGGTATGAACTGTTGCGCCTGGGTTACTCGCTCCAAGATCTGCGCGCCGTCATCCTCTATCTTCAACGGGAAATCCGCGCGCAACGCCGCAACGTCGGCGCCCTCAAACTCTCCAACCTCCTCCAACCCGACCGCTTCGAAGAAGACCTGCAAATCAGTCGCGTGCGCTTGCGCCCCCCGCCGCCCTCCCAGCCCGCCCCACCGTCCCCACCGTCCCCACCGTCATTGTCCCCAGCGGACCAGCAACAAGGCCGCCAGCGCGCCTTGGAATGCCTGCGCCAGATCAAGGCCGGATTGCGATAAAACTCCACGGGCTTAAACTCCAAAAAGGTCCACGCCCCAATTCGGAAAAATCTCCACGACCCAAATTGACAAAACTGCCACTCAACATCGCGCCAATACTTCCCGTTTCACCACGAAACCCAATGGAAAAACTTCACGGGAAAAGCGAGGACCGCTACACCCAAGGCGATCTTGCTCTATCCTCTGCATCCCAAAGCCCGCCACATTCTCTCGGCCCCGGTCATGCCGGCAGCCTGGGCGCCTTACCGACGCCAGCCCCATCGCCGGGACTATCCTTTGTGCCTGCAACAAACCCAAAGCCTGCTCCAAGCCCTGGCCAAACTCAAAGACCCTCGCCGCTACAAAGGCTGGCGCCATCGTCGCGTCGCCTCTATCGTGGCCATCGCCACCGCCGCCATGATCGCCGGCAACGATTCCCTGTTGGACATCGGCGACTTCGCCCAATCGTTGAATCAAAACCATCTGCGCAGCCTGCGCGCCAGTCGCTGTCGCCAGAGCGGCCAATTCATCGCCCCCAGTGAAACGACCATTCGTCGAGTCCTCCAGCGCCTGGACCCGGCTCAATTGGACACCATTATCAATGACTGGCTTCGTTCGCATCTCCAGGACTTGCACGTCACCGCCTTGGCCGTCGATGGCAAATGCGTCCGCACGGCCGCTAAAATCAACGGCCAATCGCTCCAACTCTTTGGGGCCTTGGATACCCAAACCCAACTCTTCTGCCGCCAAATCCCCATCCCTTGCAAAACCAACGAAATCCCCTCTCTCAAGGAGTTGCTCAAGGACTTGGACTTGCGCGGCACTTTAATCACCGCCGACGCTCTGAACACCCAAAAAGCAACCGCCGCCCATGTGGTCGAAGAAAAGCAGGCCGATTACCTCCTGGTCGTCAAAGAAAATCAACCCAAGCTCTTCGACAAACTGGCCCGCTTGTCCCGGGCGCCGGAAGGCGTTTTTTTCCCCTCCGGACCTCACTCTGAGCCAGGGCCACGGCCGGCATGAAACCCGCGAGGTCTATCCCTTTGCGATCACCCCCGCCCAGACCGGCTTCCCCCACTCCGTCCAGGCCGCCATCATTACCCGCACCACGCACCATCTCAAATCCCTCTCTGTGACCGAAGAAACCGAAATCGTCTTCAGCAGCCGTCCGGCTTGTGAAATGAACGCGGCCCAACTGCAAGCCTTCCGCCGAGGCCATTGGGGGTTGGAAAGTGTCCACTACGTGCGCGATGTGACTTTTGGCGAAGATGCTTCGACGGTGCGCACCGCTCACGCGCCGCAAAACCTGGCCGCTTTGCGCAACCTGGTCATTGGTCTGTGCGGCTTGGACGCCGTGCGCAAAGGTCAACGCGCTTCCTACCTGCCTCGCTTCCGTAGCGCGGCCAACAACCATCGCCAAAGGGCCATCGATCTCATTAGTCGTTCGCTCCTGAACGGAAGCTGATCGGCCGCCTCGGCTCGACCCAAGCCCTCATTCTCCGGCTCCGCTTTGGCGGTCCTCCAAAGCTGCTTCCCTTCTGCCCAATTAGCTCCGTCGTTGGTCAAAGTCGTCCCTTTTTCAGCCTCTTCGCTCGCGGTCCGATGCTCCTTTCAGATCCAATTCCTTCCAGACGACCAGTGCCCCCAGCTGGCTATCTAAACGCCGAAGCCGTGGCTGGGGGGCTTTGGCTGAGAAAATTGCGCAAGGGCCGGAGCCCAAGCTAACGGACAAGCAACGCCAGCAGGTCAAACGGTGGATCGTGGGTCGGGATCCGCGTCAATACGGTTTGGATTACGGCT
>Ga0326727_10016964_pt1 | contig 15233 bp, 15 predicted proteins | sample MB2enrmetagenome_FD_207643 | JGI IMG/M metagenome (GOLD analysis project Ga0326727, IMG submission 207643) | Lab enriched peat soil microbial communities from McLean, Ithaca, NY, United States - MB29MY | ecosystem: Environmental > Terrestrial > Soil > Wetlands > Peat | place: USA: New York... | reverse complement strand
CTGCTCAACCAGAGGACGTTCCACGCGGGTACTGTGTCGAAGAACGACGTAGAGAGGTTCGTGAAAGGCTCGGCGACCGCACTGAGGCAGGCTCTTGAAGGATATCCGCTGGACATGGAGCGCGCCCGATTGGTCGACAGGAGAGAGGCTGCTCTATTGGCTGAGGCCCTCCGACTCGTCTCAAGCGTCTTGCCGTCAGTGAACCTGAGGAGCTTCTTCTATTCGATTCTTGAAGAGGACAGCACGGTCAGCCAGCACGAGCAGTTGATAATCGCTGCAGCGGCGGTAACGGCCAAGAACGACCGGATTAGCCGTCTCATAGTGAACCAATATAGGAGTCTGATGAGCCGGAGCGAGAGAGACGACGTCAGGCGTCTTGCGGCCTGCTTCGCGCTCATGGAGACGTTGCACAGCGTGGATGGAGGGTTGAGGATGTCACGTCACGGAGGGGATTTGTCGGTCAGGGTGACTGAAGGCAAGACCAAACTCCCGGTTTCGCTGTTGACTCATCAGGCAGAGGCAGTGAGCGATCTGCTGGGACTCAGGCTGAACCTGAGGTTCTGGTCGAACGGGAAAGAGTTGCCTGTGGGAGCAGAGGTCGAAGCATGATCACAGGGCATCCGAACAGGCAGGCCAGAACAGACGGCAGGCTGATTGCGGTCGAAGGAGTAGACGGTTCGGGAAAGTCGACCCAAATTCACCTCCTCGAGCAGTGGCTGAGGCACGGCGGCCTCAGGGTCTTCAAGACGGAATGGAACTCGTCCGATGTGGTCAAGGAAATCACCTCGAAAGGGAAGAAGAAAGGGACCCTCACGCCGACCACGTTCTCCCTCCTTCATGCGACTGACTTTGATGACAGATATGAACGGAACATCCTGCCGCTGCTACGCGCCGGCTACTGGGTCTTGGCCGACCGGTACATCTACACTGCATATGCGAGGGACGGCGTAAGAGGATGTCATCCAGCATGGATCCGGAGACTCTACAGCTTCGCCCGCAGACCCGACATTGTCTTCTACTTCCAGGTTCCTGTCGATGTCGCAGTTGACAGGATACTCTCTGGGCGCCCCAAGCTGAAGTTCTACGAAGCGGGAATGGACCTCAACTTGAGTAACGATATTTCTGAAAGCTACAGAATCTTTCAAAGCAGGATCACGAAGGAGTACGAATCCATGGTCAGGTCTGAGGGATTTGTCGTCGTTGACGGGAGCCTTCCCATCGAAGAGCAACAGCGACTCGTGCGCGACAAGGTCAGCGGGCTGATGCCCAGGGGGGTGGCGAGCAAAACGATGGTGGGGACGAAATTTGAAGACAGAAATCCAAGATAGCGCTGCAAGGCCGATGAAGTTCTACGGTCGCGGATTGCCCTACCTTGGCAGACTTGAAGTGAAGGGGAAGCTCATAGTCATTGAGGGCCCAGACGCCTCGGGGCGATCCACTCAGATAGCGACGCTGACTGAGAAACTGGAGGCTGAGGGGCATGCGGTGGTTAACACGGGGCTCAAGCGGTCCGAACTCATCAGCCAGGGAATCATCAACGCGAAGAGGAGCCTGGGGACGGGGAAAAGAACCCTGAGTTTGTTCTATGCCGCAGACTTCGCGGACCAGCTGGAGAACAAGATCATTCCCGCCCTGCGATCGGGTTATGTCGTCCTCGCTGACAGGTACATCTACACCTTGATGGCGCGTGATGTAGTGAGGGGTATGGATCGCAAGTGGTGCCACGACCTGTTCGGTTTCGCGGTAATCCCGGACCTAATCTTCTCGCTTGAAGTGTCTCCTTCCGAGCTCGTTCACAGAGTGTTCCAGAGACAGAGCACGCTCGATTTCTATGAGGCAGGGATGGACATGGGTCTCGGGGAAGACATGTATTCATCATTCATCCAGTACCAGCGATTGATTGCGGCGGAATTCAAGCGGATGCAGATACGCTACGGCATGACTCCAGTCAACGGCGAAAGAATGCCCCTCGTTGTGGAAGCAGAACTCGAGAACCGGATACTGGACTTCCTCACTGGACAAGCGCAATGAAGCCCGAAGCAGTGTCGACAGCGCGATTCCAGAGGACCTTCGCGACGATGCAGAGGAGAAACGAGAGGGCCGTGCGGGCGTGCATCAAACGCCCTACGCCCGAGGCGATTCACGAGGCTCGAATTACCGTACGCAAGCTTACGACCACCTTCTCTTTGATGCCCAAGGAATTCAGGAGAGATACAAAGACCGTGAGGACGATGAAGGCTCTCAGGCTCTTCTACACCGCCTGTGCCAGGACGCGTGACGTCGACTCAGCGATGAGCGCGCTTTCAATCTACGGCGACTTGAGCGACTTGAAGGGCGTCATTGCAGGTCTGAAAAAACACAGGTCGGTGCTCTTGGCCAGGGTGCTCAGCTCGGGAGATGAAGTGAGTAGACTGGCCCTCCCAAGGCCAACAGATGACACTCGGAGGCGCCTGCGCAAGAGGCTAAACAGGCTCTTGGACGAAAGAGCAGGGCGGGCAAGCTATCTTTACTGGATTGCCGCAGGGGGGAAAGAGAAGGTGACTGAACTTCACAACCTTCGGAAGGAATGCAGGCACATCATGTACCTCCTTGATTTCGTGAACGAGGATGCAGGGATCAAGGCTGTAAAGACGGACCTCGAAGACGCGAGGGAGAAGCTTGGCTCCATTAGAGACGACGACGTGTTGCTAGATATGCTTAGAAGCCATGAGGAGAACGCCGCTGTTGCCGAGGTGGCTGCCGCTGTTTCCGCTGGTCGCCTGACCAAGTACAGGAAGTTCTTCTCGAGCCAGACGGCTCAAGGCAAAAGACCGAAGCTATTGGAAAGCATTCTGAGCCTGACCTGATTGCCGCCAAGTCCTCAGGAGATGCGCGGTTATTGACTTCTCGTCACCGCGCACGCCGAGTCAGAACAATATTCTCTATGGCGATAACCTATAGCCGTCCCTCCTAATACCTACGGTTGATGCAGAATCAAGCTGCGGGAGATGACCGCTCATGGGCCGGTTCGACGATTGAAGGCCTCATCACCGAGATTGAGAGCGTAAGGTCAGCAACACTCCAGCGAGAGGCTGACTTGGACATGAGTCAATTCGGTGACCATCTGCAGAGCGCAAAGAACCTAGTTCATTACTTGGCACTGCGCAGGTTCGACCTGAGGGCTACGCAGGAAATGCTAGCCTCCCTCGGCATTTCCTCGCTTGGGAGGTCCGAGGGCCATGTGCTCAACAACCTTGACGTCGTTCTCACAATTCTGTACCGCCTGGCAGGGCTCACCCCGCCTAAGAGGGCGGTCGGAGGCATCCCGCCAGCCGAGGGCAGACTCATCCTCGAGCGGAATGCTGCCAGACTGCTCGGCCCACGCCGGGAGGGGCGAGGCGTAAGAATAATGGTGACGATGCCGCAGCAGGCTGCCACAGACTACGGTCTCGTCCGTGATCTCCTTGCCAGCGGGATGGATTGCATGAGAATCAACTGTGCCCATGACACAGAATCGGACTGGGCAGGCATGGTATCGAACCTGAAGCGTGCAGAGAAAGAAGTGGGAAGCACGTGTCGAATCCTCATGGACATAGCTGGCCCGAAACCACGGACGGGGCCTCTGAAGCCCGGACCGCAGGTGGTGAAAGTGAAGCCGAAGAGGGATGCTTTGGGCAGAGTCGTCAGCCCAGCGAGGGTCTGGCTCACGCCTAATGAAAGCCCAGAAAACCCCCCAGAGTCAGCCGAGGCGACACTCCCCCTGCCCAGGGAATTCCTCGCCGACCTGGTCCCAGGAGCCGTCCTAAGCCTGAGGGACGCAAGGGGGTCAAGACGTGAATTGCGCGTGGAGTCGTGCAGAGGGCACTCGTTCTGGGCGTCATCCGCCAAGACTGCCTACGTGGTGAAGGGGACGGTCCTCTTGAACGCCGGGAAGAGAGCGCCTGTCGGGGACCTTCCGCACAGCGTCCATCCTATCAGCCTGAATGTCGGGGACATCCTCACCGTTTCAAGACGTCGGATAGAGGGCCGGGATGCTATTCGGGATGCGGAGGGTCGGGTCAAAATACCGGCGGTCATCTCCTGCACTCTTCCCAAAGCGCTTGTAGCCGTGAAGAGGGGACAGACAATGTGGTTCGACGACGGAAGAATTGGGGGGGTCGTCGTAAGCGTGTCAAGGGAACTTGTGAAGGTGAGGATTACGAATGCCGCCGGAGGGGGGTCCAAACTCCGGAATGACAAGGGAATAAACCTGCCAAAGACCGAACTCAAACTGCCATCGATTACACCGAAGGATGCCAGGGACCTGGAGTTCGTAACCAAACATGCGGACCTTGTCGGTTACTCCTTCTTGAGAGAGGCTGAAGACGTCGATCTGCTCCGGTCCATGCTCTCCGAGAGGGGCAGAACCGACATGGGCATCGTCCTGAAAATCGAGACATTGCGGGCATTTGAGCAGCTGCCAAGCATTCTCCTTGCTGCGATGCGGGCGCCCCTTGCCGGGGTGATGATAGCGAGGGGGGACCTGGCCGTGGAGTGCGGTTATGAGAGGCTCTCCGAGGTGCAAGAGGAGATTCTCTGGCTCTGCGAGGCCGCGCATATGCCAACGATATGGGCGACCCAGGTGCTAGAGGGGTTGACCAAGAGCGGGATACCTTCGAGGGCCGAGGTCACCGACGCCGCGATGGGAGAGAGAGCCGAATGCGTCATGCTCAACAAGGGCCCTTACATGGTTGAAGCGGTCAAGGCGCTCGACAACATACTTGAGCGAATGCAGGCGCATCATGCAAAGAAGAGCGCACTCCTCCGCCATCTCAATATCGCCGAGAGCTTCTTCGAAAGCTCAGTGAGCGGACGCCGCGCCCCTCGCCGAGAGCCTGCGTTCACTTCTTATCGAAAGGCTGCCTAATGATAGGGTGAGACGCCGCTAACTACGAGCCCTCGCCCGCCGTGACGTAGAGGACCGAATTGCCGATTGACACTGCATGGGTGGATACTCCTTCCAGATATCGAAGGAGCAATGCCGAGGAGGCGGCACGGGCACTGTCGATGTCCCCATGAAGCCGGTTGATTGAAATCCTCGTCCTTCTGAGCTCTTCCCCAAGGGCCGAGTCCTTGGTCCTCAGCGATTGGATTCCAGTTTCAATGAGTCTCTTCGCGTGTTCGGCGACTCTCTTCACGTTCTCGTCATCGCCGTCCGAGGCCTGGTGGCGAGCGACGAGGTCGGAGATATCATACGCGTACTTCACCAACCTGGAGAATTCAAGGGTTATCCTCTTACAGGATTTAACGAACCTCAGATCAGAAACCCCAGGCTGGAGACGGGCAATGATTTCTGCTGCGATTTCGTCCGCATCCTCCTGCAACGCTTGGATTCGGTGCGCTCTTCTTTGAAGGATTTCTCTGACGTTCGCACCTCGTGTGTAGGCTGCAACAAGGTCGGTCACTGCCGCCTCGCAAAGCTTGCCTGCCTGGATGAGGTCGTCCGAGAGTAATTCCATTCCGGTGTCCAACATTTGGCTCAATGGATTGCCACTCTTGTGCAGCTTGCGAGCTTCCCCAGGATTACTTAAGAAGAGAGCACGTAGAACATGTGGTCACCTAAGAAATATAGGGGTCTAAGTCTTTGGGGATGGATCTCTAATGGGCGCACACGAGATTCGTGCGAAGATATGCCAGCAATCTTACGTCAACATCAAGAGATTGATTGGGTCGGGAAGAAACACTAACACCAAGCGGGTAACCCATTGCCCCGAGTACAGTGACCAGGTCTTGTACGAAACCCTGGCACATAGTTCCTCGCTCATCTAGGAGTGACGTTCTAGGAGCAAGATCCCCAAGTGAACTGGAGGTCTATTGATCTGGAACGAGCACTCTGATGCTTCCAATTACCTGGCATGTCAATCACTGGTAGACTGACTGCGTCCAGAATTCCTTCCTATCGCAGCACGTAGGAGTCTCTCGCAGCACGTAGGAGTCTCCGATCGCGAATTCATAGGTCCGCGCAGGTAGGTCATGATTGTCGGTATGGGGATTGGCGTCTCGCAGATTCGATGCAGGCCGTCTCTGCAGCGCCTGCATGGAGCTTGTTCCTTGGACACGGGATGCTGCTCTGAGACTTCCCTTATGAGAGCTACGCAAGTGCAATCAATATCACTATGATTCCAAATGTGGAGGATAGGACAACCTGTTCAGGTTCTACTTTCGGCTCACCCACTCCCGCTCTAGGGCCTCGAAGCTGCCCTCCTGATCACCCCCGATCGCCACCGTGCCGCATAATGAGTCGGTTTCTTGCGGGCTGAGCGCCCCCTTGACGTAAGCAGTGTTAATTAGGCATGAGCATCCAACCTGACGATCAAACCCGTGAAACTCAGGCCTTTCTCTTTCATCAGCAGGAAGGAAAGCAAGATAGTCCAGGAGATAGAGGGCTACTTCAGAATAGTAGAGAAGACCGTGGACGGGTTCGCGGGCCTGGTGAAGGCTATGGCCGAGAGGGATTGGGCAGCAGCGAAGAACTTCTTCCAATTGGTCCTAGATGGCGAAAGCGAAGCCGATTCCGTCCACAGGACACTGAGCATGGCCATCGCGGAAGGCGCCTTCTTCGGAGGAATCAGGGAAGACATCCTGGACCTACTCGAGACCATGGACAATGTCGCCGACAGTGCAAAGGATGCCGCCCGATTCCTCGAATCGGAGGAGGACCTCGACGATTTCGCGCTCTCGCTGCTAGAATCCGACGAAATGAAGCTCTTTGTCTCAGAATTGCAGTCGGCCGTGAATGCCTTGGGCAAACTCATAGCGGCGTTCGATCTTGGGAAGAAGGAGATCCTGGCGCGGATACCCGCCGTAGAGGAGTGGGAAGAGGCCGCTGACTCTTCCAAAGACAAACTCATGAAACGGCTGTTCAGGTCCTCCTCTACTCCCAATCCTGTGACTGTGATCCAGATGCGTGACTTCCTCTTCGTCGCCGACGACATCGCAGACTACGCGGAAGACGCCAGCGACGTGATCCTGGTGCTAGCAGCGAAGGGCTATGATTGACGCCCTGCTGGTGCTGCTCGCAGGGGTCCTGGCTTTCATCTTCGGGTGGAACAACAGCTCCCTCCTGATCGGGAACATACGAGCGTCCGGATCCCTGGGTGCCAAGGGGGCAGTCGCGGTGTCAGTGATCGGACTGCTGGCCGGGGCAGCAATCGAGGGGCCCAAGATGCTCAAGAGTCTCAACGGGTCAGTCGCGTACTCTTCGCCTGAGATCGGGTTGGCAATCACCCTCGGACTCGCGGTCGCCTTCACCGTTGGACTGACCTTCCTGAAGCTGCCCGCCACGTTCAGCGGCATCATGGTCGGGTCGTTCCTGGGCGCGGCGGTGGCGCTTCGTCTCGCGGTCAACGGAGGACAGGTCCTGCTGATAGTATCCTTCTGGTTCATCGCCCCGCTGATCGCGGGGTTCATTGCATTCGCCCTCCACAGGGCGACCTCGACGTTGCTGACGAGCGTCTCAGTGGTGGGTGTGGACTCCTTCAACCGTCTCGCAATCGTGGGGACCTCCTTCGCAGTCGCATTCGTCTTGGGGGCCAACAACGTGGGCTTAATGGCGGGGACGGCCGCGGGCGGCGGTGCGGGCGGACAGGGGGCCATGGTCGCTGTCGGCCTAGCCCTGGTGGCAGCACTGGGGGCCGTCACCCTGGGTAAGGGTCATGTCAGCGACACAATCGGGGACAGGATGCTCTCGCTCAGCCCCCAGGGCGTCTTCGCCGTTTTCGCCGGAGCCGCCATTGCGGTCATCATAGGCACTCAGCTCCAGGTCCCGATGTCCATAGGGGAAAGCGTCCTCGGAGGCATGTTCGGGTCTGCCTACTCCCAGCGGACCACCGTGATCAACCGACGGGTCGCCTCGCTCGCGTTGGGGATGTGGATCGTGACCCCGCTCATGGCCTTCGCTACTGGTTACATCTTGGCAGCTGTCTGAAGAGGCCTCTACAGGTCTGGTTCTCTCACTTGACCGCAACAGATTCCTCATCTTTAGGAAGGCGAGGATAGCGCATGCGCATGCCCTCGAGGGCCTCAACGATCTCTGTACACACCACCAGATCGCGGAACCACGCATGGTCGGATGGAACGATGTACCAGGGTGCTGCTTCAGTACTGGTCTTCTCCAGGGCATCTCTGTAGGCCTTCATGTATTCGGCCCACAGCCCCCTCTCGGGCAGGTCCCTAACGCTGAACTTCCAGTTCTTGGTCTTGTCGTCCAGGCGTTCCTGGAGTCTCCTTTTCTGCTCATCCGCGCCGATGTGGAGGTAGAACTTGAGGATTGTCGTGCCTTCTTCATTGAGCAAGCACTCGAAGTCATTGATCTGACTGTAACGGGCCTTCCAAGTGCCCTTTGGCACCAGCCCGTGGACCCTCTCCACCAGAACGCCCTCGTAGTGGCTCCGATTGAATATCGCGATCTCCCCCTTCCCGGGGACCTTCTGGTGCACCCTCCACAGAAAGTCGTGGTCGAGTTCCTCCGGGGTCGGCGGCCCAAACTTCGCCACCTTCACCCCTTGTGGGTTGACTCCTTCGAAGACCCTTCGGATGGTTCCATCTTTGCCGGATGCGTCCATCCCCTGCAGGACGATCAGCAGGCTGTGCTTGTGCTCCGCGTAGAGCAATTCCTGCAACGCCTCGAGCTTCTTGCAGAGGACCTGAAGCTCCTTGAGGCCGTCTTCCTTCTTGCGGTCGAAGCCCGACTTGGCACCGGGGTCCCAGTCTTCCAGGCGCAGTTTGGCGCCCGGGCGCAGCATGTACCGTGCGAACCGCGGCTCTTTCATGGGTCGCCGAGCAGGCGCGGCGGTCTTTAGCCATTTCGCGGACAGGCGCAGTCCCGATGCCGGGCGGTGGCTAAGAACTGATGAGGCCGCAGTTCAGATGGTTGACGGACGAAAGCGAGATCCCATGCTCGAGACCCCTTCCAGAACCCTATCCTTTTGTAGAAGATTCTCTTCACCACCTCTGCCAGAAGTATGTAGAGCGCCACGATCGCCGCCATAGCGAGGAGGAACGAGATGGGGGGAGGCGTGAATCCGAACAGAGATCCGAGCTGAGTGAAGGGAAGGACAAGCGTGGCGCCGACAATTGCCAGGGTGGTCACAAGCAGATACTTCCCGGGAGTGCTCTTGAAGAAGGGTCCTCTGGTCCGAATGACCAGCACGACCAGAGACGCTGAAATTACCGATTCCACGAACCAGCCAGTTCTAAACAGGCCGGTTGAGCTCTGCAAGACAAAGAGTAGTACTCCGAAGGTGAGGTAGTCGAACACGGAACTCGTTATGCCGAAGACGATCATGAAATCTCGGATGAAGCTCACGTTCCATCGCCTGGGCTGTTCGACCATTTCTGCGTCCACGTTGTCCGTGCCGATCGTCGTCTCTGGAAAGTCTGTCATTAGATTGGTGAGCAGTATCTGCCCTGGAAGCAGGGGAAGGAACGACAGGAAGAGGGATGCGCCTGCCATGCTGAACATATTCCCGAAGTTCGCGCTCGTCGCCATGAACACGTACTTGAGAGTGTTCGCGAAGGTCCTTCTTCCTTCCTTCACTCCGTCCACGAGCACGCCTAGGTCCTTTTCGAGCAGCACGATATCGGCCGCCTCCTTGGCGACATCGACGGCGCTGTCGACGGACAGACCGACGTCAGCTGCGTGGAGAGCCGAGGCGTCGTTGATTCCGTCTCCCATGTACCCCACCACATTCCCTGCTTTCTTGAGCGCGAGGATGATCCGCTCCTTCTGGTTTGGCTCGACCTCCGCGAACACATCGACTCCGTTTACTTGCCTCAGTAACGCTTCGTCACTCATCCCGTGCAGTTCAGGACCTGTCAGAATCCTTGGGCTCGGGAAACCGACCTGTTGGCTGACGCTTCGTGCGACCAGCTGGTTGTCTCCGGTTATGATCTTCAGCGAGATGCCTAGGTGTTTCAGCTCGCCGATTGTTTCGACGATCCTGGGCTTGGCGGGGTCAAAGAGAGCAAGGAATCCAACGAAAGTCATTCCAGCTTCATCGTCCTTGGTGACGAGTTTGCCGGCCTCTGACTTGTAGGCGATTCCCAGGACCCGGAGACCTTTGCCACTCAAGTCCTCGAAGCGTTGCTGCACCTCCCCTCGCACCCCCTCGATTTCCACAATCGTTCCTTCCGAGGTTTCAACCGAAGTGCAGACATCAAGCACGTTCTGCAGGGCTCCCTTCGTTACCATCAGAGTTGTGCCATCCTTCGCTACAAGGATGCTGAGCCGCTTGCGAATGAAATCATAGGGAACCTCGTCCAGCTTCGTGTAGCCAGACACATCAAGATGATCGGCTTGGATCGCCTCGTCAATCGGGTTCGCGAATCCGGTCTGATAGAAGGCATTGAGATAGACGTAGAGGAGCGCCTTCTCGCTTTCCTTGCCGTCAAAGCCCACGACTGACTGTATTCGTATTTCGCCCTCCGTCAGGGTGCCGGTCTTGTCAGAACAGAGCACATTCATGCTGCCGAAGTTCTCGATTGACGCAAGCCGTTTGACGATCACCTTCTCGGTCGCCATGTTCTTGGCTCCGCGAGCCAGGTTGATGCTGATGACTGCAGGCAGCAGCTGGGGCGTCAGTCCGACGGCGAGCGCCAGTGAGAAGAGAAGGGACTCCAAAACCGGACGGGCGAAGTAGACGTTTATCGCGAAGGTGGCGACCACCATCACGAGCGTGACCTCCATGAGGAGGTACCCGAACCGTCGGACGCCATGCTCAAACTCCGTTTCTGGCGGCCTGAGCTTCAACCGGTCTGAGATCTTGCCGAACTCGGTTCCCGATCCGGTCCCTGCGACGACCGCCTGGGCGTTGCCGCTAACCACGTTGGTCCCCATGAAGAGACTGTTCGTTCGCTGGCTGAGCGGCGTCTCCGGCGGCAAGATTCCGGCCTCCTTCTCGGCGGGGAAGGTCTCTCCCGTCAATGATGCTTCGTTTACGAAGAGGTCCTTTGATTCTAGGAGGAGACAGTCTCCGGGAATCAGATCCCCAGCGCTGAGCAGGATCACGTCTCCGGGCACGACCCCCTCGATCGGAATGTCCTTCTGATTTCCGTCGCGAAGCACAGTCGCCTTGGTCTGCACGACCGCCAGCAGCTTCTCGACGGCGTTGGTTGCGCCTCTCTCCTGCCAGAACCCAAGGAGGCTACTTGCGAGGATTATCACCAGGATGATGGTCGCATCCACCGAGTCTCCAAGGAAGAGCGACAGCCCCGCTGCAAAGATCAGGATGAGGGTGAGTGGGCTCTTGAACTGGGCGAGCAGAAGCGAAAGCGTATCCGTTCTCTTCTTGGGCTTCAGAAGATTTGGACCATACTGCTTGAGCCGTCTTCTGGCTTCATCGTCTGTAAGACCTTTCGCCGTCGTTTGAAGTCGCTGAAGAAACTCGGACGCTGGAGCGCTCCAGTAGGATTGTCGATCCTGGCTATCTTGGTCGCTCAGAGGAATCTACCTATTTATTTTCTGCCGCCCGTATCTGGGTACTATTCTGCGACGAGAACATAGCGGCTGCGCAGTGAATGCACAATTGGCGCCGCCACCTGAGAAAGGTTTCTTAAAACCACTTAGCTTCGCCAGCAAATGTAGATGCAGTGGCTTGTATCAATTCCTGGCAGACGTGCCAGGGTTTAATATAACTCTGGTTCCTAGACCTTGCGTGAGGCGCGCAGACCTCCAGGAGAGCCAACCCTCTACAACAGTGAGGAAACTCATGCCGACTATGCCCATCGTCGTCTCAATCCTCGCTATCGTTATATGGCTCATCTTCATCCTTCTCTTCGCGCTCTACTGGTCGAACGGTTTCAGCACATTCCAGAATGTCATCGTGACCATTGTTTCGTTGGTCATCACTTGCATGCTGATTGGTGTGATGTGGGTGGTCTGGGGTTCCAGACGCGCCTGGGACTTCACAGAACACTGGTGGTAATTCGAACCTACGAAAGAGTGAACACAGAGTGGGCCTCCTCTGACGTCGACGGACGCCAAATTCTCCTGCTTCCTTATTAGGAGGAACGACTCCAAAGCCTGTATCTTGGAAACCAAATTCACTTACGTCGGAATCAGGGTCAAGAACATGAAGAAGTCGATTGACTTCTACACGAAGCTTCTTGGGATGAAGGACAAGGGCCATTCCAGGATCGAAGTCTCAAAGGGAGATGTGGCCTTTCTGGAATCGGGGGACGGGAAGGTCGGGATAGAGCTAAACCACTATGACGCCAAGAGTCCTTTCAACACGAAGTATTTCGTCGGAGAAGGGCTTGACCACCTCGCGTTCGGGGTGGAGGACCTCGACGCGTCGCTAAAACGGGCAAAGAGACTCGGTTACAAGCTCCTGAAGGAGGTCAAGACCGAGAAGAGCCGCTGGGCCTATGTAGAGGACCCGAACGGAATCTGGGTAGAGCTATTCAAGACCAGTCAATAGATATCCAGACGGCCCGCCTTCCGACCGATTCTCGCACTCATTGACCTCTGGCCAGCTCCCGGAAGCTCGTCCCTCAGGTGCCTTCTGTCATCTTCTTGAGCGAAAGCGACCCATTCTTGATTTCGAGTTCGTAGAACTCATTGACATCAAGGCGAATTCCGAGCATATCGTATTCGGATTCGGTAAGGGTCATAGTCACTTTGGAGAACCCGAACTCTCTAATCTGGGGCATCAGTCCCATCGACTGCAGCTGGGACACCATCCCCTGAATCGCCCTTCCTTCGTCATTGGCAGGGAAGATCTCTGGTCTGCGTGAATCTCGAACCTCAACTAGCTCGATCTGTTTCGCCGGAAGCCCTGTCATGGGGTCTGTCACGCTGCTTATCCTGTTGACCTTTACCTTGCCCATCGGTTCAATCCATGGACCCGTCCACTATAAACTAAGCGGAGGCAGCGTTTGCAGATAGTCTTCTTGCGAGGGCCCAGTCTATTCTGATGTGAGGTCTGGCTGAGGCTGGTTCTCTTCCTCGGGAGTAAGCTCGGTCTGCTGCTGGGCTCCGCCCTCGACCTGCTGGCTTGCGATTATCTCTTCCACATCGTCGGGCGAGAGGACGCGCGCCATCACCAGGTTCCCGAGCGAGTTTCCGGAGGCCTCCCCGGACATCCTGCCGATTCTTCCTCTCAGCTGCCTCCACTTCAGCTTCGTGTTCCCGCTCTTTGACGTGTAGATTATCCCTAGGATGTCGCGAGCGTTGATGAATTTGACGTCTCTGATCTTTTTCAGGTCCACCTTATCGACGGCCTCGACATAGATTGACCCCTGATCTCCCTCCTTTTCGGGGAAGACTTCCGGGTCGCGGAAGTAGGATTCGGGAATGTAGCTCCTACAGGTGCTGTTGATCAGGAACCTGCGGAAACCTTCGAGGTTGCAGGTCAGGTCGAGCTCTACCAAATCCCCACGCCGAAGCCCCTCGAGCGGCTCAGTGGTTATAAACTGATTCCTGTCCCATCCCTTTTCGGTTTCTGGGTCAATGTGGGTTCTCCTGCTCGAGATGAATGGCTAGAGACCGTGAAGGTGAGTGGAGAGCACTTCCTGCGCCTTCTCCCACGGCCTACAACAACTCAGACTCCTGAATCACCCAGTCGGAACGAAAGCTACCGATAGCCCGAGATGCTTGGCAGTGTCTCTGTCGGCGTTGCTGAGCGCTGCGAGAAGTCACGATGGACTACAGCCTGCGCTGGGAACTTCCAGCCAACCAGTTTTGGCAGGAAGTCAGCTGGACCTGACCTCAGCGATCTTCTTCCAACCAGGGAGTCTCTTCTCGATTTGCAAATCAAGGCTGTACGGGGAAGGGCCGAAAGCCGCGCTTACGACAAGAAAGAGGAGGGACGCGAGCGCATAGACGATTCCGGTTCCGATGTCAGTTGTGCCGGCCGCATATGGACCTCCAAAGCCCTCCGGAACCGACCAGACCAGGAGGCCGACGAGGAAGGACGCCGTGTAGGCGAGTTTTCGCATGAGACCGAGGATGAGGCAGGCTCCAATCGCGACTTCGAGAACCCCTGTAGAATAGACGAAGAAAGCGGTGTTCGAGGAGATGGCTGACGCCCAGAACGAGAACCAGCCTGCCAGCCAAGCGGGCTGCCCGCTTGTCGTCACCGTGCCAGAGAAAGCGTCGATGAAACCCGGCTGGAACTTCAGGGCACCGTCTATCAACCAAAAGGTCCCGAAGAGCACTCTCAGGACGACTTTGAACTTGTTGACGTTCCTGACGAACCAGTCGTCTAGTCCCACCCGCAAAGACTGAATCGCCATGCCCAGCGAGAGGGGACCTTTTAGCCCTAGTGGGGAATCTATCCCAAGCGCTCGTATTCTCTCCGTTCAGCCGCCCGGCGTGTGGCCTGGAGGAAGGCCGAGCTGTCACGCACGACGCAAGGGGATGAGGAATCACCTACTAGCATGAGCCCTTTCTCCCGACTCAAGACTTTAACGAACGCCACTAACAGCCCGCCATGGTGGGGTGTGATGAGAAAGCCTTACTCGCCGAGAGGTTCTTAGAGGGTGAGCACTGAAAGAGGAAAAGGCGAGAGCAAGCCCAGACTCGTTGCCAAAGCGAGCGGTATGGGTGTGCCCTAACACGTTACTATGTGTCCGCTGAAAAGGATGAGCGTAGAAGGCTAGGGCTGGTCCAGCGGAATTCTCTTTGTCTATGGAAGTGGGTCCTCTCGAGCGAATAGGTCGACCGGATTTGAAGAGACTAATAGGAGAAAGACCAAGTGAAAGATGCCGCTGAAGTGGTCGATGAAGAACTGCAGACCGTCGTAGGTAGCAGGTTCACGCTTCGTCCCGAAACCTGACCAAGAACCACCGTGGTGCTGCACAAGGTCTGTCCAGTTAGCCCGCTTCCGGAATAGAAGGTGAATGTTACAGACGCAGAATTGGACGCACTCGTACCGTAGTTTGCGTAAGCCCCTTTTATCGTATAGGAACAGTCGATAATCAAACCACAGGTACTAGTGGTTGACGTGAACATTCCATCCAGACTTGCTGCTTGCAATGAAGACACCTGAGACTGGAGGGTGGAGACCTGATTGTTCAGCGATGTGATTGTTGATTGGTCTGAAGACAACTGAGACTGGAGAGAAGAGATTTGGTTCTGCAATGACGTGATTGTAGATTGGTCTTGTGACACCTGATTTTCCAATGAGGTGCTTGAAGATTGGTCTTGTGACACCTGATTTTCCAACGACTGGATAGTTGAACTGTCTTGTGATACCTCAGACTGAAGAGCAGTA
>Ga0326727_10016962_pt1 | contig 15233 bp, 8 predicted proteins | sample MB2enrmetagenome_FD_207643 | JGI IMG/M metagenome (GOLD analysis project Ga0326727, IMG submission 207643) | Lab enriched peat soil microbial communities from McLean, Ithaca, NY, United States - MB29MY | ecosystem: Environmental > Terrestrial > Soil > Wetlands > Peat | place: USA: New York... | reverse complement strand
ATCTCGCATCTCGGCTTGAGCTCCGTCTCTCTTTCGAACGCGGCGGCAATGCGCGACGTGCTCGAGCTTTACAATTTCCCTTCACTTCAAAATCGCCAGGCAGGCAAAGCGAACCAGCTGCGCTTGGAAGGCATTGTCGATGTAGAACGCACGTCCGGGCAGCTCCTGTTCCGAGGGGTCCCTGTGCCGGGGACGACCACACGGATCACGCTTGAGGAAAGTTACTTCACCAGCGAAGGGGACATGATTCTCTTCGCTTCGATCCTCGATGAATTCCTGTCGCGGCAAGTCACTGTCAATTCCTTCAGCCGGCTGATTGTCAAAGGCAACGAGAAAGGAGAGACATTCGAATGGCCCCCCAGGATTGGACGGATGACAATCGCCTAGTCGAAGCGCTGGCCGGGAGAGTTCGGGACTTTTCCTTTTTCCAGCTGATCCGGTTTCTGGAAAAGCACTCCCGCTGCGAAGTGCGTGTGGGCGGCGCCGGGCCTGCGGAAGGCGAACATCTGCGGTTCAGGCCGGAGACTTCTCTCGGATTCCCCTCGACGGACGTGGTTGCCATTGAACCGGTTTCTGCATCCCAGGGTTCCCCTGCCCGGCTGCGGATTACGACAACTTTTCTCGGCTTGTATGGCTCCACGTCTCCCCTTCCCACGTGTTACAGCGAAGAAATCCTTTGGGAAGATCCGGACAGGAGCCGCGTGCGGGATTTTCTCGACATTTTCCATCATCGGCTCATCTCGCTTTTTTACCGATGCTGGTGCAAATACAGGTACCCGATCGAGTTCGAACACGGGAAAGACGATCCAATCACGCCGCGCCTCTTCGCCTTGATCTGCCTCAGCTCGCCGGCGCTGGTCCAGGCAACCGGGATCCCCGACTCGTGGCGCCTCCTCCATTTCTCGGGCTTGTTTCACCACCAGCCGCACTCTGCTGCGGATTTGGAGCGCCTCCTGACCGACTATTTTGACGGGCTGCAGGTGGAGCTGGAACAGTGCACCGGCCGATGGGTCCCCATCCTGCAGGAACAAATGTCGAGCCTCGGCCGAAACTGCTGCCGGCTGGGTGTTGATTGCAGCATTGGAAAGCGTGTCTATGGGCGAATGACCAGCTTTCGCGTCTGGATCGGCCCTTGCGATTACGACCGCATGCTTGACTTCATTCCGGACCAGGACAATTACCGGGTGCTCTGCCGCATCGTAAATCTTTTTGTAAAGGATCCCTTGGAATTCGATATCGGGCTGCGGGTGCGCAGTCTACCCCAGCTGCGCCTGGACTCCGAAGCGCCTTCCCGGCGCTCCCCGAGACTGGGATGGAACACCTGGCTGTTTTCGAACCTTCCGGAAAAGGAAAAAGAAGAGACCGTAGTGTTTTAGGAATTTAGCGCCTAGGCAAGCTCAAGGACAAAAGCTTGGACGTCAACCTGTTGTGGTGAAAGCAATGCGTTTCGTGTTTTCCGATAAACCATTCCATTGGCCGCCTCTTCACAAATGGGAATCGGCAATGGGGGATTGACAAATTCTCGCAGCTGCCGGGTGCCCCTCCAGGCCTGAGGGAAACAGGCTCTGGACAACGGCACGACAATCTGTAAGGAGGCCACAATGATCGCCGTGGATGCAAAGTCGCTGCTCAGCCGTCTCAACCATTATTGCACCAGATCCCTGGAGGCCGCAGCGGGACACTGCGTTTCCCGCGGGCATTACGAGGTCTGCGTCGAGCACCTGTTCCTGCAACTGCTCGAGGATCCCAGAACGGACATCCCGCCGATTCTGAAGCACTTCGAGATCGACCCGGCCAGGGTTCAGAAAGCGCTCCAGCGCATACTGGAAGGCTTCAAATCCGGGAACGCCGGCAGGCCCGTTTTTTCCCCGCAGCTGTTGGACTGGGTGCAGGAAAGCTGGCTGATCGGATCCGTCGATTTGAATCTTGCCGAAATCCGCTCCGGGGTCATGCTGATTGCCCTGGTTCGAAATCTGGGCCGGTACGTTGGGGGTGAGGGGCTGCAGACGCTGGAGCCGATCCGGGCCGACGAGTTGAAGCGCCGTTTCTATGAGATCACCGCAGGGTCGACAGAAGAAAAAACAGCCATCCAGGAAAAGGCGGCAACGCCGGGCAAGGCGGGAGACGACACAGCCCTGGGCAAGTTCACGATTGATTTTACTGCCCGCGCCCGTGCGGGCCAGATCGATCCGGTGTTCGGCAGGGATCGTGAAATCCGCCAGATGATCGACATTCTTGCCCGGCGCCGCAAGAACAATCCGATCGCCGTCGGCGAGGCGGGCGTCGGGAAGACCGCCGTGGTCGAGGGGCTCGCGCTACGGATCGTTCAGGATGACGTACCCCCAATCCTCAAGGATGTGATCCTTCTCAGTCTGGATCTGGGACTGCTCCAGGCGGGCGCGGGGGTGCGCGGAGAATTTGAAAACCGGCTCAAATCAGTGATTACCGAAGTCAAGGCATCCCCCAAACCCATCATCTTATTTATCGACGAGGCCCACACCCTGATCGGCGCGGGCGGGACGGCCGGCGGCGGGGATGCGGCGAATCTGCTCAAACCGGCTCTGGCCCGCGGAGAACTGCGCACGGTCGCGGCAACAACCTGGTCGGAATACAAAAAATATTTCGAAAAGGATGCAGCTCTGGCCAGACGCTTTCAGCCCGTTGTGCTCGAAGAGCCCTCGGCCGACGATGCAGTCACAATTCTGCGCGGCCTGCGCGAAAAATACGAGGAGTCCCACAAGGTTCACATTCTGGATGAAGCCATTGTGGCTGCGGCACAGCTGTCGAGCCGCTACATCTCGGGCCGGCAACTCCCAGACAAAGCCGTAGATCTGCTCGACACGGCGGCCGCGCGCGTCAAGATCGGGCTGAGCAGCCGGCCGGATGAGCTCGAATTCAAAATGGTCGGCATCCGTACCCTCGAACGCGAGCGCGATGCCCTGGAGCGGGATGCAAGGGCCGGAGCCGAGGTTGATCCGGAAAAGCTGCAACAGCTGGAACAAAGAATCGCAGCTGAAAAGCAGGAGTGCCAAAAAATCGAGGAGCGCTGGAAGGCGGAGCGCGATGCCGCCGAACGCGTGGTGGCTCTCCGGGAACGCATCCAGGAGGCAAAGGGCGAAGAAGATTCGACAAAGCTGAAGGCGGAACTGCAGGAGGCCAAGGCGCAGTTGGAAAAAGCCCGCGACGGCAAATCGCTGATCAGCCTCGAAGTCAATCCGGACGTCATCGCCAAGGTTGTAGCCGACTGGACAGGGATCCCTGTCGGCAAGATGATCAAGGACGAAGCCCGCACAATCCTGAATCTCCAGGAGCGCCTGGCAGAACGCATCAAAGGACAGAACCACGCCCTCGAGATGTTGGCCCGCGGGATCAGGGCTGCCAAGGCCGGGCTTGCCAGTCCGTCCACACCCATCGGCGTTTTTCTTTTCGTCGGGCCGAGCGGCGTCGGAAAGACCGAAGCCGCCCTGAGCCTTGCCGACACCCTGTTCGGCGGGGAGCGTTTCACGGTCACGATCAACATGTCGGAGTTCCAGGAAAAGCACACGGTGTCGCGCCTGATCGGGTCGCCGCCGGGATATGTGGGATTCGGCGAAGGGGGCGTTCTGACCGAAGCCGTGCGCCAGCGCCCCTATTCGGTCGTGCTGATGGACGAAGTGGAAAAAGCGGACTCCGAAGTCCTGAACCTGTTCTACCAGGTTTTCGACAAGGGAGTGCTCAGCGACGGCGAGGGGCGCGTTATCGATTTCAAAAACACCGTCATCATCATGACCAGCAATCTCGCCACGGATCTCATCACGACCCTTGGGATGCAGGAACCGCGTCCCTCCGCGGAGGAATTGACCGCCGCCATCAGGCCGGCCCTCAGCCGCCACTTCAGGCCGGCCCTGCTGGCCCGGATGACGATTGTGCCGTTCTATCCGATCGGCGAAGAATCGATGAAGGCGATCGTCGAATTGAAACTGGGCCAGCTCAGAAAACGGCTGATGGAGAACCACGCGATCGTTCTCGAATATCCGGCCCAGGTCGTGGAACAGATCGCACGGCGCTGCACGGAGGTGGAAACCGGCGCCCGCAACATTGACCACATCATGCAGGGTACGCTGCTCCCGCGGATCTCCAGCGAGATCCTTCAGAAAATGGCCGAAGGCGCCCTCCCCGAAAAACTGGAGATCACAATCGACAATAACGGCGAATTCCAGCTGCAATTTCTTGAAAAGCAGCCATCACTGGCCGAAGCCAGTGCCGCCGCCGGCGCTGCAAATGCGCCACGACCCGTGCGAAAGCCGCGAAAACGCTAGGTGCCGTTTCCTGCGTTTCGCGTCAAGAGCTCTTTGATTTGCGAGGACTGTCATGAAATATCTCGAGAGAAAGAATTTTAGCTTCGCCTCGAAGGCTTTGGCCGGAGACACCTTTGAAGTGGTGAAGTTCAGCGGCGCAGAAGCCATTTCCAAGCCTTATGAATTTGCGATCACGCTGAGTGCCGAAGACCCGGATATCGATCTCAAGGCGGTCTTGCGCAACCCTGCAACGCTGAAGATCGTGCGCGAAGACGAAGAGATTCCGATACACGGGGTCCCCGCGGTGTTCGAGCAGCTCCACGAGGCGAATCATCGCATCTTCTACCGCGCCGTCCTGGTGCCGAAACTCTGGTACCTTGGTTTGTACCGCGAAAACCGCCTTTTTCTGGATAAAACCGTGCCGCAGATCATCGAGGAGACCCTCAAACAGGCGGGTTTGACCACCCAGGATTATGAACTGAAGTTTACGCGAAGCTACTCGCCCTGGGAGTACGTCTGTCAGTACCGGGAAAGCAATCTCGATTTCCTGTCGCGCTGGATGGAGCGCGAAGGCATCTATTACTTCTTCAAGCAGCTGGATAATAGCGAGAAGCTGGTCATCACCGACAACTCGACGGTTCATGAAAACATCCAAGGAGACTCCACGCTTTCCTATTCGCCGGTCACAGGGCTGATCCCCGAAGACGAGGAAGTTGTTTCGGCGTTGGTCTGCAGGCAAAGGGTGCTGCCCAAGAAAGTAATCCTGAAGGATTACAACTATCGCAAGCCGTCTCTCGAAGTGGAGGCTGAGGCGGATGTGGATGTGAACGGGAGGGAAGAGGTTTACATTTACGGTGAGCATTTCAAAGACCCCAGCCAGGGAAAAGAACTCGCGACGATTCGGGCCGAGGAGTTTCTCTGCCGGGAAACGATGTATTTTGGGGAAGGCACCGCACCCCGGCTGGCGCCCGGCTTTATTTTTGAACTGGCCAAACATTACCGCAGCAGCTGCAACCGGAAGTATCTCGTAACGGAGGTGGAGCACCGGGGGATTGGAACCGGGCTGCTGCTGGCAGGAATCGAGCAAGATCAAAAGCAGGAGAATACGCAACCGGGATACTCGAATCATTTTGTCTGCCTCCCTTCCGATGTTCAGTTTCGTCCGGAACGCAAGACTGCGAAACCACGGTTCAACGGGACGATGAACGCGGTGGTCGACGCTGCAGGCGATGGCAGTACGGCGGAACTTGACGATCAGGGACGCTACAAGGTGACCCTGCCGTTTGACCTCAGCGGCAGAAAGGGCGGCAAAGCCTCACGCTGGATCCGGATGGCTCAACCCTACTCCGGCCCGGACTACGGCGCTCATTTCCCGCTGCACAAAGGCTCGGAAGTGCTGCTGACTTTTATAGACGGGGATCTGGATCGTCCCATCATCTCCGGCGCAGTCCCCAATCCGGAAACGAAGAGCCCGGTAACCAACGCGAATCAGACCAAGAGCATTATTCGCGACAACTACGGGAACGAGATCATCATGGATGCGACACCCGGAGATGAGCATATCCGCATTCGCAGTCCCCACCACAATTCGATTATCGATCTTGGCAGGAGCCACAGCACCAGCACTACGAGTGATACTTATTTAGCGCAAGAGGGAAGCTTCTTTGAAGCAACGGCGGGTGCCAAATATGAAGGTGTAGCCGGCTTAAAAGTTGAGGTCGATTTGGGCTTGAACACCGAAATCACAGGCGGCCTGAAGTACGAGGCGAAGCTCGGCGGGATGTATGAGTTCGATGGCGGTCATGAGTGGGCTTATCACTGGGGGAGAAAAAATGAATTCGCAACGGAAGATTCCAATAAGATTTCTTCGAAGGACTCCCTAATTAGTGCTGGAGACACGCTTTGCCTGGTCGGCGGAGCAGGCAAGGAAACGACCTCGATTATAAGAATCGCTTCCGACGAAGGCGCCGCTGACAAAGGGGGCATTACCCTGGCCGTCGGAGAGAAGCAGGAAGTCACCGAACCCAAACTTGGCACGTGGGCTTATGTCTCAGGAACTATTACACCACTCACCGCCGCAGTTGCCTTGACTCTTACAACACTGGCTGGCAGATTTGACACGGAGGAAGGACCGTGGATAGGGCTAGGGATAGGGGCCGGTATCACTCAAGCCTTAAGTGCGACGGCTGCCCTTTTTTTTGCGCTCGCGATGGCGAAAAAGGAGATTAAAGTCCCCGAACATGAAAAGCCTCACAGTAAGATCGAGATGGGCCCAAAGGGACAAGTGCTTATAGGCTCATTTCCTGAGGAGGAAAGCAATCGAAAGATCGAAATCAGGGTTGGAAAGTTACAGCCAATTCAGTCCGCACTAAACGGAAAGGCACCGGGATTTAGGGAAATCATCGACAGTTATGTAAGGGTTGTCCCCGGCGGGATCCAGATTCAGGTAGGCGCCAAACCCGCCAAGTCGGGCATCTATCTCAAGAAGAGCGGCGAGCTCAGCGCGTACTCCGAGAAAGACTTTACTGTGGATGCCAGGGGCGACCTTCATTTGAAATCACGTGGAAGGGGCGGCGTGGTGCTGTACGGTGACAAGTTGAGACCGCTCGTGAACACGAAAATAGACTGGCCCAACTTGCAGGTGACCTAGGAACCCTCTGAGGGCAAAGTGGACATACTCAATAAAACAGCATACTGTTTCGCATCCCTGCCCGGGAGAATGAACTACCCAAATCATTCTCTCACTCTCATTGTCAAGGGAACCTTTGTGCTGTCTCCAGGCCAGAAGGCGATTCCGGCCGCGGAGCAACTCTATCCGACCGGCGATGAGTACCACCCAGACGACGAGGATATGACCGGTTCGTTGCGCTATGAATCCGATTTTGTCTGTTTCAAACCGAATACGGACCTGCTGCTGGTGGGTAAATGCCACGTTCCCGGCGGAAAACTTCTCCAAACCTGCCCGGTGACTCTTCGAGCGGGTTCCAAATCGCATTCCCTGATGGTTTTCGGGAATCGCTACTGGAGTCGGAATGCTCTCGGATTTCGGATCCCCATCGCGCCGGAACTGTTCAAGGAGATGGATCTGCGCTACGAGAACAGTTTCGGTGGCGCGGGTTACGACAGAAACCCTGTGGGCAAGGGCTTCGCTAAATCGACGAGCGAGAGCGGCGCTGAATTCTGGCCGCTTCCCAACATCGAAAATCCGCTGCACCTGCTTGACTCACCGCGCGACCGGCCGCACCCGGCTGGATTCGGGCCGCTCAACCGCATGTGGGAACCGCGGCGTTCCAAAATGGGAACGTACAAGGGTACCTACATGAAAGAGCGTTGGCCCTGGTTTCCGGAAGACTTCGACTGGACGCATTTCAATTCGGCACTGCCGGAGATGCAGTTGGAAGGATATCTCCGTGGCGATGAAAGGCTCTACTTCGAAAATCTGCATCCGGATCACCCTCAGTACGAGGCACGGCTTCCAGGCTTGCGTGTGCGGTGTTTCCTGAATCGATTCGATGACCCATCAAACAGCCAGGATGATTTTGCCGAGGTGCCAATGAACCTCGACACACTTTGGGTGGACATGGAGGCGGAAAAACTGGTTCTGGTGTGGCGTGGGTGGGCGGAGGTCAGTTCCGAAGAACCGGATGAGATTCGGCACGGCTTCATCAAGTCGGAGGAAATTGATAGCCTGCCGGATCCGATTGCCGACTGTCACAAACAGTTTCTGGCGGCGATTGCCGATGAGAAGCGCCGCTGGGAGAAAGTTGCGGAGGAACCGGAACCGTCCGAGGCGCCGGAAGAAGATAAAGGCGAAGTGGCTGAGATTAAAAGCCAAGCGGCGACCGAGGAAGAGCAGGAAAAGGCATGGGAAGAATTGAAGAAACAGCTCGAATCCCAGACGGCTAATGTTCTTTCACAAGCCGGCATTGACCTGAATAAGCTGTCGGCCGAAGTTCGCAGCAAGTTGGATCAACATCAATCCCGAATCGTCGGCATCCTGACGAACAAAGACAGTTCCAAAGCGATTGAGGAACAGCAAAAACATCTTGAATCTCAGTTATCGGCTGCGTTCAAACAGCTGGGACTGGATGTAAATGACCTTCCTCCCTTAAGCGAGAAGGCCAAGGCCGAACAACTCCGGTTCATAAGAGAAATGGGTGCGGGTGACGTTGATTTTACAGGCAACGAGGAGTTCTTACGATATTCCACGCTGATGGCCGCCCTTCTGCCGAAGGTTGGGATTGATCCTGAAAACCTGGAACCGCTCGTCGCAACTGCCAAAAAGCAAAAAGTTCGGATCGGAAAGAAACTCGGAATAAGACCAGGCAAACAGGAGGAAAAGGAGGCAGCCTCCGACAAAGAAGCTTCGCCCCCTCGTCTGACCCGGCAGATTGTCCAGGAGAGGGCCGGCCGAGGAGATTCGTTTGCCGGCGAGGATTTGCGGAACCTGGATCTCTCGGGCCTGGAGCTGAAAGGAATCGATTTTTCCGGCGCCATCTTGCAAGGCGCGGCCCTCAAGGGCGCAAACCTTGAAGACGCCAACTTTAGCGAAGCCAATCTCGCGGGTGCCAATCTCTCAGGTGTCTCTTTGAAGCGCGCCGTCCTGGCTAAAGCCGATCTCTCCAAAACCAACCTTGGAGGTGCGTCTCTGGAAGAGGCCGATGCCACCGAGGCCATCCTGGACAGTTCCTGCCTGTCAGGCGCGGTGATGGGCAATGCCGTGTTTGAGAGGGCGAAGATGGCGAACGCAAGTTTGGATGGGGCCGAGGCCAAGGATGCGATTTTTGCAGAAGCCGATCTTACCGGTGCGAAGTTCAAGAAAAGCGCACTGCCGGGTGCGGACTTTTCCCGCTGCCTGCTTCACGGCTGCGATTTTCAGGGTGCAAATCTCAGCGATGCCAGGGTTGAAGCCGCCTCCGGCAGCAAAGCCAATTTCCGGGAAGCGAACCTCTCGAAGTTGCGCGCCTCAGCAGGGTGCGATTTTTCCGAAGGCTGCTTCGTGAAAGCGACGGCGCCAGGATCCTATTGGGACCAGGCAAATTTGCAGAACGCCGATTTCTCTTACGCTCGGATGGAGGGCGCTAATTTTTCCAAGGTGTCGCTGGAAGGCGCAAATTTCTATGCCGCCGATGTGAGGTTCGGCCGTTTCATGAAGGCCAACCTCAGGCGCGCCGCGATGATTCGGATGAATCTCTTTGAGGGTTCCCTGGAAAAGGCCGACCTGACGGAAACAGACCTGCGCGGCTCCAACCTTTACGGCGCTGAGTTTCTCGACGCGCACCTCGAGCATACCTTGTTCGAAGGCGCAAATCTAAAGATGACCAAGCTTCAGAAAGGCTGAGCGCAGTCCCATGGATTTCGTAAACTTCAACTTGAAGGATTTCCTCAATCTCGACAAGGTCCTGTCGAGGGAGCAGGTCATTGAGAAGCTCAAAGTCGGCGAGTCGCTCGCCGGCGCCAGATTGATCGGGCTGGATCTGGCCGGCATCGATATGCGCGGCGCAAATCTCGAATCGGCCTGGTTTTCCAAGACCAGCCTAAAGGCCGCAGACCTGCGCGGGGCCAAACTGGGGTGTTGCCTGTTCCATGAAGCGGATCTTGGGGAAGCAGACCTGTCGCAAGCCGACCTTTCGGCCGCCCAGTTGATCAACACATCCTGCGCCGGCGCCAAATTCTTGAACGCCGACCTTTCTTCCCTGGAGGCGTCATCCCAGCTGATACTGCGCAAGGACCCGCGGGAGATAAGACCCTCGGTCAGGGCTCTGGAACTCATGAAGCAGGATCTCTCATCGGTCGACTTGAGCACGCTTGATGTGGGTCTGGAAGATTTTGGGTTGTCCGCTGATGATTTTGGCGCCGGAGAGTGCAATCTTGCCCATGCCGACTTCTCAGAGGCTGATCTCACCCAGGTGCGGTTTTCCCATGCAATTCTGGACGGCGCATTTTTTTCGGATGCAAATCTCTCGAGGGCGAAGTTCGAGGATTGCTCTTTAACGAATGCCGACCTGGGACGAACGCAGCTTGCAAACGTTAGTTTTCTTCGCACCCCATGCCGATCCGCCGCATTCGTTGCTGCCATTCTCCGTGACACCGAGTTCGACGATGCCGACCTGGGCGGCGCCGATTTTGCCGAAGCACAATTCGACGGCGTGAAAATCACGGGCGCGGATATGTCGACTGTGGTCCATTTTCCAAAGGACGTGCAGAGCTGTGTCTTCGTTGATTGCCAGCTGCCGGGACGCAACTTTTCGGGCGGGAAGCTGCCCGGAGCCCAATTCACCAGAACAAATCTTCCCGGATCGTCGTTCCGGCAAGCAGACGCAAAGGGAGCCAGGTTTGTGGACTCGGATGTTACCGGTTGCGATTTTTCTGCTTCAGATCTGGATGGGGCGGAATTTGACAATTCCGGTTTTTCAGAATCGAACCTGAAAAGTGCACAAATCAGAGGAGCCAGGATCGTGCGCTCGGATTTTTCGGAGAGCGATTTTTCGGGCGCGGTGCTGAACGATTCGGAGTTTTCCGAATCAGTCCTGGCCCGGACTTCCTTCCAGGGAGCCGACCTCCACGGGACCACCTTCTCAAGATGCGAACACGAATCCGCAGATCTGTCCGGCTGCGTTTTAAGCGGGACAGCGTTCTCGAATTGCGGTCTGAAGCGAGCGTCATTCAGGGAAACGGCACTCAACAAAGCTGCATTCCCGGAATGCGAATTTGATCAGGCTGACTTCAGCGGCATCGATTGCAGCCTGGCGAATTTTGCTCGAGCGGGACTGGCAGGCGCCAGGTTTGCCGGCTGCAATTTGAGCGATGCGGATTTCTCTGAAGCCTTCTTGGACAATGCCGACTTCACGCGTGCACGGCTCGTGAACACGATTTTTTCCGGAGCCACCCTGAAGGGTGCTGATTTTTCGGAATCTTCGCTTTATCACTGTGCAATGTCGGAGTGTGCGACCGGGGAAAGCCGGTTTCGCTCGACGGTTATCGAAAAGACCGATTTTACGGGCGTCGATTTCACCACGATGATTCTCGGCGCCAGCAAATTCAAACTGTGCACACTCCGAGGTGCACGGCTTGAGGGACTCGATCTTTCCGGTTCCTCTTTCACTGATTCGGACCTGAGGGGCGCAAACCTGAAGAAGACAATCTTCGACCGCTCTGATTGCACCCAGGTCAATTTCTCCGGCGCTGACCTCTCCGGATGCATGATTAGAAACGCACGCTGCAAGACAGCGAATTTTTCCGAGGCAAATCTTACCGGCGCCGACCTCTCGGGTTCCGATCTGCGCGCCTCCAATTTTGAAAAGGCCGTGCTCAAAAGCGCCAATATTGCCGGTGCGCGGCTCGACCGGGCGAGATTCGTTTTCGCAGACTGCGTGGGCGCGATCTTCCGTAACGCGCAGATGCCCTATTCCGATTTTTCGCACGCCATTCTCGCATCAGCGGACTTCTCCGGAGCGGATCTCCTGCAGTCGAACCTTCACCGTGTGGATGACCGCGGCGCCGATTGGAGCGGCGCCAATCTCAAATTCGTGCGCTATACGGATAAAGACCGTGCCGAGGCGGAAGACTGGCAACCGCCCGCTCCGCCGGAGGACCTGTAAGCTATTACCGATTGGGAGGACATCATGCAAGCATCTACAGAGCAGTTCACCTGGATCGCCGGATCCAGAATCCTCGGCCCGGCCGAAATTCTCGAGGTAGATTCTGCCGGAGCCCGGGCTCGATTGCGCCTCGCGGGCAGCGAGGACGATCTCGGAGTTTGGGCGCTGATCGCAATTGCAGCCGATGTGGACCTCGGTGAAGGAGACCAGGCTCTCGTCATCGGAGACGATCCGTTCAACCTGTACGTGATCGGGCTTCTGAAGAGAAAGCATGTTGCACAAAAGACTCCAACCAGGCTGATCCTAACCAGCGGCGCCTATGCCACATCCACCGGGCCAATCGATGAACAGAGGCTGCAGGTGTTTTCCGGACGGAACGAACTCTTGTTCGAATACGACGAGACGAATCACAGGGCGCGCGTCAACGTGGACTGCGGCGACCTGGAGTTTGTCGCCAGGAACGGAAATATAGCGTTCTCCTCCGGACGGAATGTGTCAATTCAGGGACAATCGGTCGGTATTTTGAGCCCCTCGTCCATCAGGCTTGGAACGACGAATGCCGGCGGAGAGTTGCAGGCAACCGTTTCGCTTCAAAACAAAAGCATTGAATTGCGCGGAACCGAGGGGAGATTAGTCGTCGAAAGGCTTCAGATCGCCGCACAGACGCTGATCGAGAAAACAAAAAACGTATTCCGCACGGTCGAGCAGCTGAGCCAACTCCAGGCGGGGCGCGTGAGAACGCTGATCGATTCGACCTTTTTCTTCAAGTCCAGAAGGGCATTCATAAAATCGGACGAAGAATACAAGATAAATGCCGAGACAATTCACCTCGGATAGAAAGGGTGCCTTCAAATGCCTGCGATATTTCCAGCTTGCACAAACGGCGGCGGGGCGTGTTTTGGCATGCCGGATGTTTGCTTTACACCCGTTCCTCCGCCTGTTAACCAGGTGCCCGTGCCTTACCCGAATTTCGGCATGCCGAGCCAGGCGGTAAGGGCCTCGACGAAGGTTAAATTTTCGGGAAGGGATGCCCTCACGATCCAGTCCGAAATCCCCAGTTCGAGTGGAGACGAAGCGGGCGTCCGGGGAGGCGTGATATCGGGCTGCAATATGAACAAGGTGACCTTCAAGACCGGCAGCTCCAAGGTAAAGGTCGAGGGACAGCCGTGCGTCCACCTGACTTCAATGACCTCGCACAACGGTGTCAATGCGAACATGCCCAGCGGCCTGGTAATCGCACCAAGCCAGGTAAATGTTATTATTTCGCCCTAGCCTCCCGGCGAGAAATTCAAGATCGACATCCTGCGGAAAGGGGGCAACAGGCCGATTTGTAAGATGATTTTTTGACAGGATGCCGCTAGACTGTTGAATTTGAATTGTGCCGGGGTGGCGAAACTGGCAGACGCACAGGACTTAAAAGTCAAGGAGGCAACTTCTTTGAACCAGTTGAGGCTGCTTACGAAGCCCGATTATCTCTCGCCTGCTCTATGTCTTATCGTCTAAAGCAGTACAACTGAAATCAGGGCCTGATTGCTCCGTTTTGTATCTGCTTGAGCTGAAAAGGGGCAACAGGGGCTCCATAGGATATTGCAATTTAGATATGAAATTTGACAGGAAGAGCCTTGCAATTGCTCCCCGTACCTCATTGCACTCCGCTGCCGCACGAAACACATCCGGAACACTCTTTGCACTTCACTCTCGGGAATCCGGTAAACGGCATAGACTCGTTTCCGCTTGTTGGACATGTGCGGCAGCCGCCACGCCTTCTATCCCCCGCGCTCGAAGCTGGCGATGATGAGGAAAATTCAATTCAGGAAGAGAAGGAGAACAGCTAGTTTTACTGTCGGACAGACCCCTTTATGCAGCAACTTTTCCTTCCGTAAGGCGGGTGTCCGCGGGAAACCTCGGAATAGGCTGTCCCCTCTTGTGGGAGGGGCTAATGGTGCAAAATGGCCATTGACTTCTTATTTTCAGTGACTTACCCTAGAAGAGTCTCGGCGAAGGCCTGGTCGTATGGCAGAGATTGGTCCTCCGGTAACGGAGGGATAGTCGAGACAAAACCCCTTTGTTTAAGGGGTTTTTGCTTATATGGCCCTAATGTAATTTGTGTTCAGTGCATGTTCAAAAAGCACCTGCTCCTCACGACGCCCGCTCAGAGCTCCGCGAATGCAGCCTGCCCATCTATCTGCTAGGCGAATGAGCGGTTCGCTCTCGTCGCGCCGGCCTCTTACTAGCCCAAGCGACACGCCGCGGAGCCGCAGGGCGTTCGTCAACTCAGCCGCCTTTTTGCGATCGATGCCGTCCACGAACACCCTGGCCGTATAGGGATGGCCAGCCTTGGTCTTGATAGCTTTCTCCAGCACATCGAGTAGCGGGAAGAAATACGGAAGCGGTTTGGGGTATGACCCGAAGAATATCTCCTCACGACCGAGATTCCGTTCGAGCACAAAGTAAGATAGCTCAGCCGCCGTGCGGATAGCGCCTTGTGCCATTTGCCGTGACCGATTCCGGCAATGTGCTCAATCTCTGTGAGCGCCTCGCGGAACGGCTCTTGATCCTGGACGCTCACGACCGCCACCACCACGAAAATATCCGATGCTGCGTCCTGACCCGTCTCATCCACGTAACAATAAAGTTTTTGCACGCGCCGATGATACAGGAAGGCGAGAAAACCTAATAACGCTTTATGGTTTCAGCTTAAGCCCAATTTGGGAGCTTTGTGTCTTTGACCTCATGCGTTACCACACGAACGGAATCAATGCTTTCGTCCGTCTCTTGTAATCGGGATATTCGTTCGGGAACTGCCGCTCCATGAGCTTGTCTTCCGCACCGATCTGCCAGATGAAAAGTGAGCCGAGGATGATGAGGAGGAAGATGAAAGCACCTCCCGCGACAATCGCCGAACCGATGCATGCGAGAATAATTCCGGCATATATCGGATTGCGCACAAGGCATACGGACCAGAGGTTACGAGTTCGTGATCTTTTTTCGCGGCAACAGTCTGGCTCCAATTCTTGCCAAAGGTCTGCCGCCCCCAGACGAGGAAGAGCATCGCTGTCATGGTCAATCTGAGTTCCTGTGGAAAACTTTCTCACCATAACGGGGTATGCCGGGTTCTACTTCGCTTCTTTGTTATTTGTTTCCGAAGGAACTGGGAACTCTTCGGGCACCAGTTGTGAGATGATGCGCACGATTTCCGGAGAAGTGGAGCGAACACCTTAAATGTTTAGGGTCTTCTCCAAAGATAGTGGGTAAATCCGAGGACAAAAAAGGGGTTTTGTTCCGCTGATGAAATCATCGCCTCCTTTTTTTTCAGGCGTTTCCCAAGTGCAAGCTGAGGGCCGCAGGCTTCTTG
>Ga0326727_10016961_pt1 | contig 15234 bp, 16 predicted proteins | sample MB2enrmetagenome_FD_207643 | JGI IMG/M metagenome (GOLD analysis project Ga0326727, IMG submission 207643) | Lab enriched peat soil microbial communities from McLean, Ithaca, NY, United States - MB29MY | ecosystem: Environmental > Terrestrial > Soil > Wetlands > Peat | place: USA: New York... | reverse complement strand
GTGTTACTCACCCGTGCGCCACTTTACTCATGGCATTGCTGCCACTTTCTCGTTCGACTTGCATGTGTTAGGCACGCCGCCAGCGTTGATTCTGAGCCAGGATCAAACTCTCGTTTGAAACCTGATGCTTCCACCAAACCGACGGAGGTCGGTTGGCTTCGGCTGCGTCGCGCGCTCGAAAACTCGCGACGCCTACTTTGTGAGAATGATCAAGCCAAACCTGATCTCTTCTCATAACTGGCATGTTCAACCTAATTGTCAAAGATCCTTGAGACTTCCGCCTGAGCGGAGCCCTTTGGGATCGAGGTCCGGCCTTTCGGCCGGCTTGTCCTCGAACTTATTGCGCTTGATGGAGACGCGTTCACGCACGCCTGCCGTCATTTTTGCGCGAACCTTTCAAATGTAACAAAAATCAGCCCTCCGGTCAAACCCGGCCAGGACTGCTCCCCTTCAAAAGCCCGCGCAGCGCAAAATATCAAACACCATCCGGCGCAAAACGCGCCTGAGCCGCTTGCGGCTCACAGGAGTTTACTCCTGGGTTTGCAATAGCTTGTTCTGTTTTGTCCTCTGTGGGAATCCCTACAGGGGGGGTATCAGGGGCTTTTGCCTCACCTGACCCAACGAACCAGCATCACAACTTGCTTCCCACTTCCCGCTACGGGGCAGGCCCATCGGCCACCGGGAGGCTCTATTCCTCAATTTGCAACTATCCAAGAGTAGCACACGCCACCCTCGTTTGCAAGCGACACACCAATCCTGCCGTTGCCGCCTTGTTGCAACTACCCAAGAATAGCAACCCTCCCGCGCAATTGCAATCCCGCTCACCCTGTGGGAAACCGCCGCTTTTGTGGGAAACTCAGCTCAACAGATTGTGGGAGAACTCATTCGGGCGGTAGGCCGGGGATTTATCCCCGGTATAAGGCCAATCAAATCAACGAGGGCTTTAGCCCCTGAGGTATGCCGGGTGCCCCCGGTCCCTCGCATTTGGGGACCGGGAAGACCACTAACTCTCCCGGCAAGGACCTGCCCCCTCAATGCCGCGCAATCAACCCTAAGTCCGTCAATCCATTGACGAAATACTGCATGGCCAGCGCCACCAGCAAGAGGCCCATCACGCGCACCAGCACCCGGATTCCTGTCTCGCCCAGCACCTTCAGCACCCGGCCCGCCCCGGCCAGCACCCAGTAGCTCACCAGGCTGGTCAGCGCAATCGACCCCAGAATCGCCCCCATCTCCCAGTGCCACAGGCTTGGCGCCTGCCCCACCAGCACCATCACCGTCGAAATCGCCCCCGGCCCGGCCAGCATCGGAATCCCCAGCGGCACGATCCCCGCATCCTCCTTGACGGTGGCCTCCTCGGCGTCGCCGTGAGCCTCCTGGGTCGCCGACCGCCGGGCTTGCAACATATCCAGCCCGATCAGCAACAGAATCACTCCGCCGGCTATCTCAAAGGCCGGCAACGTGATGCCTAACAACCGGAAGATCAGTTGTCCGCCCACGGCAAAGATGGTCAACACGATGAAGCAGGTCAGAGCCCCTGTGCGCGCCATGCGCTTGCGCCGCTCGGCGTCCGCGCTCTCGGTAATCGCCAGAAAGGACGGGATCGCCGCCAGCGGATCGACCAGAAAGAAGATCGAGCTCAGCGCCAGCACCGAGAAGCGCACCACCGGCGCGGTGCCCAGTTCATTCAACGCCAACTCCGCGGGACTGGTCCACATCATCTCTTGAGGCTAGTACATTTGGCCAACAGGTCGCCAGCCACGCCTTGACCGATGCCTGCGCTTTCTTTCTACTTCGGCGGCTGCGCAGCCGGTTTTGCGCTTCGCAGCGCAATCCCTCCCAGCAGCGCTATCACAGCCGCCAATGCCACCCATAACAGGGCAGGATGCTTCTCCGTAAATGGACGTGTGTCAGGCCGTTGCTGGTATGTAGAATTCAGTTCTTCCGGCCCTGCTGTGATCCGGGCTGCATTGGCCTGGAGCGCGAACAGCTTGGCATAGTCGTAACTCGGAGCCTCGAGCGCCGCATCGCCATAATAGAGTGCATAGCTTCCATTGCCCTGCGCCTCGAAGCAAAGATTCCGCTCCAGCATTTGCAGTTGAACGGTTTTCATCTGTAACGGCGCATCGTCTCCGTTCTCGATGATGATCGTCCACTTCGCCGGCGTGCTGAAATCCTCCCGCGGCACGTCCAGGGCCAGGCGCTCTTCGTCGATCCGCTGGCCATTCTGTAGGCGGTGAACCCGCAAAATGTTTCCCGAAGACGTTAACGATTGCTGCGAGTTGACCTCCGCAGTTGTTGAAGGAGTGACAGAAACAGCCATGATGTTCACGTCACGGCTGAAGAGGGCGGGTGTGGCGTCTGGCGTGAAAGCAATTCGGTCAACCGGAACATGAGCGGGCACGGTGAATTCCAGAACCGAAGAGCGGCCTTTCTGCGTCACCTGCGAACTCTCCGCGACGGTGTCATACTTCGGCTGTCGCATCGGCAAACTCTTAATCATGAGTCCCGTAATGCTCTCCGGCGAGAGCGGGCCCTTGATGCTGAAGTGCAGATAGCGGAAATCCGATTCCGGCAGATGAAGTACCGTGCTGCGGCCCAGCTTCTGGCCTGTCAAATCAAAAATCGTATAAGACCCTATCTTTGTTTCCGCGCCCCCGCTCTCCGTCTGGCTGCCGCTCACCGTCACCGTGGCAATAAAGTTCTGCCCGTTCACGGTAAGCCGGATATCGCTGTATCGGTCATCGGGCATGCTGGCGTCGAAGACGGTTTGACCATTGCGACTGCCCAGGTTCAGCGGCGCAAGGACCTTCCCCTCAATCTCCGCCGCGGCATCCGTGCGAATCACAAATGGCGTCTCCGCGCCATCGCGGTAAAGGCGAAGGTCGGCAAGCTGAGGCGCGGCGTGCGCAAAGAGCCTGGCATCAAGCACCAGGCAGCTTTGCCCGGTGGATTTTTGTACAGGCCGCTCATACCGGAAATATCTGGCCTCCGGAGACGCCGCCACCACGGCAAGCAATAAAAGTCCCGCGCTAATTTTCATCTTTTTCACCATTTCCCGCGCGCAGCTTGAGCCAATCGCGCTGGTAAACAAAGCTGACCGCAAACAGCACCGCGCCCAGGCCGAAGAAGCTCAGAATTCGGTAGCCCTGGCTGAGTGTGCTCATGTCATAGAGAAAGACCTTGATGATCGTGGCCGATAGCAGCGCCAGCGCCTGCCAGCGCAGAAATGCCGAGCGCCGCCAGAATCCCACACCCAGCAGAATCGCGCCGAAAATCATGAACCACACCGAGTAGGTGAACTGCGCGTACATCTGAGTCTGCTGCCACCGCTCCCATCCCTGACCGTAAGCCCCATGCAACACCCACCAGTAGCTGTCAATCTCCAGACCAACTGCCAGCAGAATCAGAAAATTCACGGTAATCACCGCCATGGCTGCAATCGCCGGCCAGCTCCCCGACCCCTTCCCGGCAGCTTCCGTCTCCCTCTTCGCCTTCATCGCTATCCACGCGGCAAAGGCAAAGACCGCAATCCCCGCGCAGTAACTTCCAAACCGTTCATTGAAGATCGGCGTGGTCGACGCCGTGGGATTCACCGTCACCAGCGCAATCAATCCCAGCGCCAGGCACAGCAGCGCCAGCACCCTCAGTAGCAGCAACCGCACCCGGTACGCCACCCAAAGCAGCGCCGCGCCCTCCGCCAGCCAGCCTATCGTCAGCGTTCGCCCATGCGCCTTCAGCGGAATCGCAATTGTCAAAAACACCACCGCAGCGGTCAGATGCAACGCCGACAGCAAGGCCGTGCTTTCTTGCAATCTTCCCCTCGCCGGTAAACGAAGCAGCAACAAATAAAATGCTGCAAAGCCCACCGCCAGCCACGCTCCCGCCCATTCGTTCTTGAACCAGTCAAACAGCGCGTAATAGGTGATAAATCCCAAAGCTGCATTGGCAACCGGCAACACCACCAGCGCCAGGCTGTCCCATGCGGAGTGAGGAGAGCCGTCTTCCAGATCCACTCTTACCAGCCGTGGCGCAAATGCAAAAAGCAGAAAAAATGTAGTCAGAAAAAATGTCGTCCTTCCGAACTGTGCGTCCGTATAGTATTCCGACCACCAGCCGCCAAACAGCAGCGCCGTGCCCACAAAAGACACGAACAGCAGCCGCGACCAGGGACGCAGCGCCACCAGCACCAGCGCCGCAACATTCAGCACCAGCAGATAAGTGAAGAGAGTAACTTCGTGGTTCTCTCCCGTCGAAACCAGAATCGGCGTGCTCAATGCGCCGGCAATCGCATACAGGCCCAGCAACTCCGCGTCCTGCGCCCAGGCCATGAATCCGTTGAACGCGGTCACCACAATCATCGCCGCAAAAGCCGCGCCCGGCGGAATCAGGTGGTAGAGCGAGAACGCCGCCCAAAGCGAAAGATAGAGCGTGCCGCTGCCCACCGCTTTCAGCGAATAGGAAAAAAATCGATACCCGCGGCTGCGAAAGCGCTCCGACCAGGCAATAAGCCCCGCGCCCGCTATCAACCCCACCATCACTCGCCCCAGCGGGCCGATCCAATGGTTGTCCATGGCCAGCTTCAGAAACCATGCCATGCCGATCAGCACCGCCAGAATGCCGATGCGGTTAAACCAATGCGAGCCGATCCGGCTCTCCAGCGAACGACCATCGTCCTCCGCGGCTGGCGCGGAGGAACCGAAGCTCGGCGCCGCAATCGGCTGCTCGGCTATCAACGGCGCCGCCGTATGCTCCATCCCGCCCGGTGGCGGAGCCTGCGGCGCGCTCGCCTGAGCCGGGCCGGCATTCTTTGCCGGAGCCCCTGCCTCCTGCACAACGACGCCGTAACGGACAAGCGCCTCTTCCAGCCGGCGCACCCGTGAACGCAACTCGCCGACCTGCTTTTCAAGACTGTCAGATTGATTAGTATTCATCGCCGTTCACTCTACAGCACAACTGCCAGCGTTTTCAACAAAAAAGCTGGAGCCCTGTCTCTCGCCAACCTGACATGGAACCGGCTACCCGCCCAGGGATATACTATTTTGGAGACGGAATGACCAAAATCTAAATCCCGGCGCAAAGGAGCTTCACCGTGAAATTGAATCGCAACAACGTGGCCTTCTTCTTCCTCGCCGCCGCTATTGCCATTCCCGCGTTTGCCCAGAGCGGCGTGGATATCTCCAGATCCAGGTGCCTCATGTGCATCGGCATGGACCTGGCCGATACCAATATCGGCAAGGGCAAGATGACCCTTGATACAAGTTTTAGCAATAATGGTAAGCTCACCAACGGCCAGATCAAGTCTTTTGTCGCTTACCTCCGCACCCTGCAAAAGTAGAGCCTCCTGATTGACCGACTTTGTATCGGCATGACTTAAATGCCTGCTCTGGGCGCAGCGAAGAAAGTCAAAAGCCTGCCCTGAGCATCGCCGAAGGGGAATTGCTGTTTTAGGTTTGTCATCCTGAGCGAAACCGGGGTCCCCGGCGCACGATCTTTGTGCGATGGGGTGGGGAGTCGAAGGACCTGCTGTTGTTTTTTTGCGTCATTTCCAAGCCCACAAAAGCACCGTGCCCCATCCATTGCGCGTTCTTTGCGAAATGGGTGGGATACCACGGAGCACAACACGGGAGGCTTTGTATCAGGGCACGACTTTACAGGCTGCTAAAAACTCATTCCAAATCATAAGAAGCGTCAGGGCACGACTTCAGTCGTGCCAAAAAGGTCATTAAAATGAAGCGGGCTTTAGCCCCTGCGGTCGACATCGGCACAAACCCATCCACAAGTTTTTAGAAATCAACCCACGCGGCGAAGCCGCGTGTAAATCTCGGCCTGCCATAAACTCCGGGTGCCTCACTCTCACCGCGTCTTTGTTGGGGACTGGATATCCCAGTTCTCTTTTCGAGAACTGGGATATCCAACGATCAGGTTTTTCTATTCCCTATTCCCTATCTCGCCGCCCCCTCCTCGATAATCTTCTCCCGAATCGCCTCGACCAACTTCCGAATCCGCCGTTTGTCTACCTCGGTGCCTTGCTGACCCTTCTCCATTGTCTTGCTGACACCCGCCATCGCCACCGCCAGCTTCCGCTTCCGTCTCCGCTCCTCCTTCTGACGCTGCACCAGATGTTTCACCTCATTTGCCGCATGTTCCTCAAAGCTCCCCTTATAAGGCACAATGGCATACACCAATTTGCACGACATCGCCCGCGCCTCCTTGTCCAGTCCTTGCAGCGAAATCTTGTCCTTCCACTCCGCCCGTTCCATTCGAAAGAACGCCGAAGGGCTAACCCGCAAATCTTTGGCCAGTTCCGTCGCTGATAGCCCCAGCGCCTTGCGCACTGCGCGCAGCCATCCCCCGTATGGCCGGTGCACCCTCCGCGCCATCAAAAACGGCCGCAGTTGCCGGTCCAGCTCCCGCTACGCGATCATCTGCATCTTCCACTCCATGCCTCTTCTCCTCTTCCAACTCACACCCGCCGCCTGCCTGTTCACTGACTTTTCCCCATTCTCCCCCTGATCTCCTTAATGATCTGCAATCATTTCTCGAAAAATGGTGCGCTATAGCTTCACGTTGTCCGAAATCCGATAACCTGCAACGCATCGTTTTTCAAGGTCCTTTCCCCCGCCGCTCTACAATCGTTCCGTGCTCCCTGAAGCCCAACGCGACTCGCTTGAAGTAGTCCTGGTCTCCCCGCGCAACCCCCTCAACATCGGCGCGGCAGCCCGCGCTATGGCCAACTTCGGCCAACGGCGCCTCTCGGTCGTCGCCCCCTTTGAGCCCAACTGGCGCGAGGCCCGTTCCGCGATCGGTGCTACGGAGCTGCTGGTAAACGCCGTGGAATCAGCAACTCTGGCCGAAGCCGTGGCAAGTTGCACTTTGGTCGTCGGCACCGGTACCCTCACCCGCCGCAAGCCCGAGCAACCGGTCGTCCCGCTCCCCGATCTAGCTCCGCTAGTCAGCCGGGAACTCTCCCGCGGAGGCCGCGTCGCCCTAATCTTCGGCTCTGAAAAACATGGACTTACGCGCCAAGATCTCTCCTACTGCCATCTCCTGGTCGAGATCCCCACCGACCCTCTCCAGCCTTCGATGAACCTGGGCCAGGCCGTTGCCGTCTGCCTCTATGAACTCACCCGCCGCGTCGAATCTCCATCCTCAACCTCATTCCCATCAGTTACTTCCGCCGCTCCCTCCGGGCATCTTGAACTGCTGGCCGGTGTCATCGAAGAGACCATGCAGGCGGCGGGCTACTCCCCGCGCGCCATGCAGCCGGCCAACCGCCACGACCTGCGCCTGCTGCTGCGGCGGCTCTCGCTCTCTGCGCGCGATAACCGCCGCATTCTAGGCCTCTTCCGGCGCATCCTGTGGCGGCTCAAATTGGTACAGGACAGCAACGGGAAATCCCGCTAAGCGGGGTGCGGGCTTCAACTCGACGGCGAGAGAGATTCCTGCTAAAGTGTCTGCCATAGGTCCCTTATGTTCACGCCTCTCGTTCGGTTCTTGTTAACCGTTCCGGCGGTGAAGGCTCGACTTAGCGTCGCGGCTTTTTGCGCCGCTTTGGCGCTGGCTTTTTCCGCGTCGTCGCAGCAACCCGATGCAGTTCAACAACCTACAGCCTCATCGGCCCAATCAGGCGACACACCGCAACCGGCTACGCCATCCCCGCCGCAAGCAGCCACGCCGCAAGAGCAGCCGGTACCACCGCTGGAGACCGGCGGCATTACGGAAGCAGAACTCAAGCACATGCTGGTGGGCAAGGCGCTCTACCTGCGCGACGGTTACCTGGACAACTCCCTTAGCTTCAATGAGCACGGCCATCTTATCGGGCACTCCCCGCATGGCTCCTATACGCTCAGCGCCATCCAGATTGACAGAGTGCGTGTTACTAAACACAAGGTGACGCTGGAAGGAGCCCGCTACGGCCTGCACTTCCTGGGACAGTTGGCTTCCGAGGACTCATCGAGCGCTTTTGACCGGGTCCGTATCACTCCCAATAAGAAAGTGGTCAAAATCACCATCGACCGCGAAATGGTGGTAAAGCCCAAGAAGATAAAGGGAGAGAAGGAAGAGTCTGCCGGCAAGGAACCCAAAACAGGCGATGAAAAGAACGAAAAGGAGAGAAAATTCTGGCGCCTGAGGCGAGCCGCCGCTCCCGCCGCCGAGCAGGCGCAGACAGCCCCGCCGCAGGCGGCGGACGAGATGAGCGAGGCGGATCAGCTCAAGGCCTCCATCGCCGCCACGCCCGTGGAAGAGCGCCCGGCCGACGCCAAAAGCGTGACTACCACCACCTCGCCGGCGCATGCCATGCGGGTGCTCCAGGAGGCACTTGATAACGTTTTTGCCCAAGGGCTCGATGAACGCATGATGGCCAGCCTGCCGGATTTCTGGAAGCTCTATTACCAGGCCGCGGCCGCCAAGGCCGACTACCGGCCCAAAGACCCGGCCGTCCTGCGCCAGAACAGTGTGGACCAAAAGGCGCGCCTGTTAACCCAGTTCGAGCCGGATTCGAATGAATTTGCCCAGGCTAACGGGGTAGCCGGCATGGCCCAATATCACGCGGTGGTCAGACCAGACGGCACGGTAGGCGAGGTCGTCGTCAGCCGACCCATCGGTTTCGGGCTGGATGAGAACGCCGTCGAAGCCATTCGCAAGGCGAAGTTCGAGCCGGCGATCAAAGACGGCAAGCCCGTTTCGGTGATGCTCAACCTGAACGTGCCCTTCCGCATCTTTTCCAAGATGACCAACGTGCACGCCCCGCCGGAGGAGGCCGACAAGCCTGCCGAGCCGGTGTTGCCGGGGCCTTACAGCGTGCCGAAGACGTGAGGGTATCGGCTGTCTTACACCCACACGGCAGCCGTAAGACAGCCGTAAGACAGGCGGGAAACAAGATTACACTCTGGCCAGCTTTCGTTCTAGTCCGCTACGCCCTGGCATTCCGCTTTCGACCTTGTGCGATCAGGATTCCTCCTGCTGGATGATCTCTTCGAGCTTGGGCTTGTGCTTGGCGGCGCGGCCGGTGCGCGGTTCGGTATTGATGACCCGCGCCGGCTTTGGCTGGCCCACCCGCTCCCTGGCGTTGGCCTTGACCGCCTTGGCTGCGGAAAATTTCCCCGGCTTGCGTTTCGTCATGGCAAGGATGAGTATGGAATAGATGCGGTTAGCGCGTCAAAGCGCCCGCTGTCATGGCCGCGGGGTTTCGCCGGGATGAGGGTTGGGAGATTATGGAAGAGCGCGATTTTTTCAATGAAACGACCGAGCAGCGCAACCACACGCTGACCTGTCCCAAGTGCGGGCAATCGGGCGAGTACAAGGTCACGTGGGTAGTGCGGCGCAAGCGGGCGCAGTTGCCGCGCGGGGCCGACGAGCGCGACCGCGCCAAGTTCGCCAAGGCGCAATCTTATATGGTAAGAAGCGACGAAAAACTGGCCTGCGCCAACATCCGCTGCCGCAAGGCCTTCGAGATCAGCACATTGCAGTCGGTAGCATTTTTGGCCGACTGAACCGTGCAGAAGACCCAAGCCGATTCCTCATTCGGTCTAACTCTCATATTTCAAGGAGGAACCATGAACACTTTCGCAGTTTTCGCTCCCAAGCGGCTGGCCACCCTGCTTGCCCTTGCCGTCTTGCTGTGGACCGCGCCTGCCGTGGGCGCGCAGGAGCTCAAGCCCATCCAGTTGCCCAAGCCGCAAATCACCGGCGGAATGCCGTTGATGCAGGCCTTGGCTGAGCGCAAGACCACGCGCGCCTTCCAGGACAAGCCGCTCCCGCCGCAAACGCTCTCGAACCTGCTGTGGTCGGCCTTTGGCGTCAACCGGCCCTGCGAAGTAAAGCCGGGACTGGGCCGCACAGCCCCCTCGGCCATGAACAAGCAGGAGGTTGAGCTTTACGTGGTACTCGCCCAGGGCGTCTATGTTTATGATGCCGAAGTCAACCTTCTGCGTCCTGTGGCAGCCGGCGATTTGCGCGCCAAGATGGGCGCGCCTCCCGCTGGGCAGGCGGCTGTTACCCTGGTCTACGTGGCCGACGCCAAGCTGGACTATGCGCAGGTGGACGTGGGTTTCATCGGCCAGAACGTCTACCTGTTCGCGGCCTCCGAGGGGCTGAATGCGTGGTTCTATGCCCTGCACGGGCAACAGGACGCAACGGCCGTGGCCGCGGCGCTGAAACTGCCCGCCGAGAAGCGTCCCCTCTATGCGCAGTCTGTCGGTTATCCGCCTAAGTAGTGCGGCGATCCGTCAAGACTTGCCGCTGGCAAGGCCGTAGCAATCTGTGTTTGAATCGAGAAGGAGAGCGGCCGGGCGCGGAGGCCGCTAAGTATTGCCCGGCTCGCCAGGAAAACAAGACAGGAGTCACACGCATGGCAAATCCCCTGCTTCCTCCAGAAGAGCGCCACTTGACCCCCGACCAGGTGGAGGCGCTGGACAAACGGCGCGAGCTGGGCCACACTTTGCTGGTGATTGCCGGCATGTTTGCGGCCATCGCCGCCATTCTGCTGCTGTGGGTGGGCCAGGATCTGATCTGGTCGCCTGGCTGGGCGCATCCCATGGCATACTACTTCGCCATTTCGCTGGTTATCATCGCAGCCTGCGGCGGCATCGGCTATTATCTCCGCCGGGGTACACCGCGGATCGACTGAGTCCGAGCCTGAAGCTCTTTCCAGGGCATGCGTGCCGGCGCCGGCGATGGGGAACCGGACGCATCTGGTTTCCGTAGAATACAAGGCAAGGAGATATGGCTTTGCATCGGCTAGCCGGAACTACTGAAGCCCTCCCGCTCGATGGTATATGTCGGCGGTTGAGGTGTTCTTATAGAAACTGAGGATGGTACTTCTCCCCCGAGAAAATGTGACCGGCGTAATGCGCGCGGCAGGCGTAATGGTATTTTTCCGCCGCATGAAAACCAACGCGTGTAAGAATTGCAGAATCACTTCTGACACTGGGCCCGCGAATGATCAATAAGACGGCAAGCCGCATCCCGCTCGACGACCTTCTAGTCTTCCATCAGGTGGCACGCTCGCTTACGTCGAGCTTTGACCTGGACACGATTCTGCGCACCATCATGGAGCACATGGAGCGCTTCGTCGAGGCGGAGCTGTGGACGCTGCTGATGCTGGATGAAGCGCGCCATGAGCTTTATTACGCGATTGCCGCGGGCCGTGAAGAGGCCTCGCTACGCGGCCTGCGCGTGAAGGTGGGCGAGGGCGTGGCCGGCTGGGTGGTAGAGCACGGCGAGACGCTGTTGGTCCCCGAAGCCCATAATGATCCGCGAGTCAATGAGGAGCGCGGCGCCAAACCCAATATGGTCCGCTCGGTCATTGCACTTCCATTGCGCGGGCGCAAGGGAACGCATGGCGTCATCGAAATTTTCAACCCGCGCGCCGACCAGCTCACCGACTACACCATCGCCTTTCTGCACATCCTGGCCGACCATGCGGCCATCGCCATCGAGAATGCGCACGACGTGGCCCGCATTCAGCAGTTGACCATCACCGATGACTGCACCAAGCTCTACAACGTCCGCCACCTCTACGAGGTGCTGGGCCGGGAGATGGAGCGGTGCGGACGGCTGGAGCTGCCGGTGAGCCTGGCCTTTCTCGACCTGGACTATTTCAAGCTGGTGAACGACGAGCATGGCCACCTGGTGGGCAGCGAACTGCTGGCCCGGGTCGGCGAGCGGCTCCAGGAATTGAGCAGCAAGCACGATTGGTGCTTCCGCTATGGCGGCGACGAGTTTGTGATCCTGATGCCGGAGACTGGAGCGGAAGCCGCGCTGACACAAGCCTCCGCTCTGCTAAGCGCGCTGATGGAGACCGAATTCCAGATGAAGAATGGCTTGAAGTTGCGGGTCAACGCCAGCGTGGGCGTGGCTACCGCGCCCAACGACGGCTCGAGCGTACACGCCGTCATCGGCGCCGCCGACACGCGCATGTACTGGATAAAAGCCAATGGACGGGGAGCGGTAAAGGGAGCGTAGATTCTATGGAGTTCTACTCTTGGCTTTTGATTTTGCCCTTCACTTCTCGGTGATCTGCTCCCCGGCCAGCCGCTCAAGTTGATTGCGCCAGTCGAGCGACTCGACGAAGCTGCGCGACTCACGCCAACCGGGCTCTACAATAACGTGCAACTCCAGATAAACGCGCGTGCCGAGCAGCGACTCGATCTGGCGGCGGGCGGCGGTGCCGATCTCTTTCAGCTTTGAGCCGCCTTTGCCGATCAGAATGGCCTTCTGCCCTTCGCGCTCGCAATAGATCGCCGCCGCGATGCGGGTCAGCGGGAGGCGTGCGGGTGCCCGGCCTTTTTTGCGCGGCGGAGCGGGCGGCTCTGCCTCTTCAAATCGCTCGATGACCACGGCAGAGGCGTAGGGAACCTCTTCGCCGGTTTCCGCCAGAATGCTCTCGCGAATCAGTTCGGCAACCATGAAGCGCTGCGGCTGGTCGGTGTACTGATCTTTGGGGTAGAAGCGCTCGCCGGTAGGCAACGCCTCGACGATCTTGCGGACCAGCAGGTCCAATCCATCCCGTTTGCGGGCGCTGACCGGAATGACCTGCGCGAATCCGAATTGCCGGGTGAGCGTGTCGATCAGCGGCAGAAGCTTGTCCTTAGCAACGAGATCGATCTTGGTGAGCACCAGGAAGACCGGGCAGTCGAGCTTGCGAATCAGGCCGAAGAGAAATTCGTCCTCGCTGGCCCAGTTGGCGCGCTCGCGCCTGGGTTCCGCTGCCGGTTCCACAGCCGCTTCCAGTTGCACACGCCGTGTAGCATCCATCAAAACCAAAACTATGTCGCGGGTTTCGAGGGCTTCGTAGATCTCCTGCAACATGCGGCGGTCAAGATGCGAGCCGGGCTTGTGGACGCCGGGAGTATCGACAAAGACGATCTGCGCCGCCGGTTGCGAATCTCGCCGCGCGCCTTTCAGCGCCGGAACCTCGACCACCCCAACGATGCGATTGCGGGTGGTCTGCGGTTTGGCGGAGACAATGGCCACCTTTTCGCCGGCGAGGGCGTTGAGCAGCGTGCTTTTGCCGACGTTGGGCCGGCCGAGAATGGCGACAAATCCGGATTTCAAAGGGGAATGCTCCTGACTAAGTCTACGGTATTTGCGGATTGGCGGCAGGGATTCGAGGTTTTCCACCCTTTCGTACAGAACGCGAAGGATAGAGCACGCAACCTCAAGCGGGCGTTGACTCTGCGGCTGACGGCGGATAGACGCGGAGGCGCTCGACGCGACGGTCGGTGGAGGCGACAACCTCTATGCGGAGGCCCGCCTCTTTCAAGACAACGACTTCTCCGGCAAGAGGAATACGGCCTTCGAACTCGCTGACCAGGCCGCCGAGTGTGGTGGCTTCGTAGGCCTCGCCGAGATCGCTCAGGCCGGCCTGTTCGCCGAAGAGGTCCGGCAACTGGGCGACGGGAAAGTTGCCCGGAACCAGCCAGACACCGCCGGGCTCGCGCACGGGCTCCGCATCATCCTCGTGCTCATCGCGGATTTCGCCGACGATCTCTTCGAGCAGGTCTTCGATGGTGACCAGACCGGAGACGCCGCCATATTCATCAATCACGATGCGCATATGCTGCTTTTCACGCTGCATCTCGCGCAACAGCTCGTAGACGCGCTTGGTTTCAGGGACGAAAACCGCCGAGTGCTGGATGCTGGCGACGGTGCGGGCGCGGGCTTCCTCGTCGGTGATTTGCAGCAGGTCGTGAGCAAAGGCGATGCCGGTGATGTTGTCGATGGAGCCGGAATAAACCGGGACGCGAGAAAAGTTATGCTCGCGCAGCAGAACGAGGAACTGTTCGAGGGTTGTGGTCCCTGGGACGGCGAAGATCGCCGGGCGCGGGGTCATCACTTCGCGCACCAGCTTGTCGCCGAACTCGACGGCGGAGCGAACCAGCTCGCGGTCGCTCTCTTCGAGGATGCCCTCTTCTTCACCGGCTTCGAGCAGCGCATCGACATCAGCTTCAGTCTCCTCCTCGGCGGTGACCTGCTCCTCGGCCAGCGAGGCCACGGAAAAGAAGAAGCGGACAAAGACGGTGATGGGCGTCATGAGCCAGAGCAGAAAACGAATGGGCCAGATGAGCCGCTTGACCCAGCGGCCGCGGGTGCGGTTGAAGAGCAACGTGGGCAGAAGCTGGTTGCAGAAAACGATGACCAGCACGAGAGCGAGAACGGCCTGGGCGATTTCGGCGTTGGTGGGCCGGGCGAGAAGCGGTGCGCGATCGAAGAGGAACGCGCCGAGGCCGAGGGCGATCAGTCCCAGGGCGAGCTGCTGCAGGACCACCGCGCAGATGGCCGCGTGCTCGCGGCTGAGACCCAATTGCGGCTCGACGATCTCCTCCCAGGCGTCGAGATTTTCCTGCTCCTCGCGAGAGAGAATCTTGCCGAACTCGGAGTAGACGTGGCTGATGTAGGAGGCCAGCGTCTCAATCAGGACCAGCAAGACGATGAGGAGGATGAAGAGCGGGGTCATATCTTCTTCACCTTTGCGGCGCGCTCGATGAGGCCTTGCGGGAGGTTGAGTTTGGCGCGGAGTTGGCGCTCGCGACGAGCCATTTTGCCGGAGTCGGATTCATGATCGTGGCCGGCGAGATGAAGCAGACCGTGCAGGATGAGGATTTTGATTTCTGTCGAAAGTGAGTGATTCTGTTCGATGGCTTGATGGAGCGCAGTGGGAACGGAGATGGCCATATCGCCGGCGATTTTTTCCGCGCCGATGCCTTTGGCGGGAAAGGAGCCTTCAGCCGGAAAGGAGCCTTCAGCCGGAAACGAGAGAACGTCGGTGGCTTTGTCGTTGCCGCGAAATTGACGGTTGAGCTTGCGAATCGCCGCGTCGGTAGTGAGCAGGACGGTGACCTGGCCGTGGAGGCGGAGGATTTTTTGCGCCTCGGCGAGAAAGCGGGCCAGAGTGCGGGCGGAGGGCAGGCGGAGATATTTGCCGGAGGCGGCCGTCCGCTTCACTGAAGTTGCCTTCGGCGCGGGGTGGGGTTCCAGGTCTGGGTCGAGGAGGATCATGGTGCGCGGGGCCGTTGTGCGCGGAGCCGGTAGTTCTCATTCTACGCGGGTTCATGAAATCCCACCCTAGCCGCAAAAACAAAGACGCGGCGAGGGTGGGTCACCTGTGATCTTTCAAGAGGTTGTCCATTCGATCAGAACCGGAGAAGCTGTTTGTGACGAGCAAGCAGTAACTCTGGAGACCGAATGGACTATCACAAGAATGCCCCATGGACGGCGATCAGTCGA
>Ga0326727_10016960_pt1 | contig 15234 bp, 17 predicted proteins | sample MB2enrmetagenome_FD_207643 | JGI IMG/M metagenome (GOLD analysis project Ga0326727, IMG submission 207643) | Lab enriched peat soil microbial communities from McLean, Ithaca, NY, United States - MB29MY | ecosystem: Environmental > Terrestrial > Soil > Wetlands > Peat | place: USA: New York... | reverse complement strand
TATTGCCGCCCGCTCTGCTGAAGCCGCGCCCGCACTGAAAATGTAGTGCAGACCTTTGGAACCCTTTTGCTGAAAACAAAGGGGTTCGGGCTCGCTCACCCTCTCAACTGCGAAAGTCGGGCTAATGTTTTCAAGGTCTCTAATATCAGGTTTCATGGAGCCACCCGCCGGGATCGAACCGGCGACCTGCTGATTGCAAAACGGAGGAAGCGGGTTCTCTGAATGAGCCTGAGGGCCGGAGCGAAGCGACCACCGCCGGGCCTCCTTTCTGATTGGTGATCCTGGTGGTCTCCGATGGCGGCAGCACGGAAGACATGATCTCCTTCCTTGCGACGCGGGCTGCCGGTGCGATGGGAAAGTGAGAGAAGCCCCGGGTTCGAGTAATGCCGCGGAGGCCGGCCCCCGGACAAAGTTGCGGCGTCCGCGCACTATAATGTGCGAGGGGGTGAAACCTGTGGATCGCCGGGAGTTTCTTGGCGCTGCCGCCGCTGTGACAGCCTCGGCCGCATACGGTTCGGTGGCGCCGCTGCCCCGCCGTCCTTACAAGAATGGAATTGACCTCTCCATCGTCGCCTTCGGCGGGATCGTGGTTTGTGGCCTATCGCAGGAGGAGGCCTCGCGCCGTGTCGCCGCCGCGTTCGACCGGGGCGTGAACTACTTCGACTGCGCCCCGTCATACTTCGACGGCGAAGCGGAAATCAAACTCGGCGAAGCGTTGCAGCCCTGGCGCGGCAAAGTCTTCCTTGCGGAGAAGACCATGCATCGCGACGCGAAGGGCGCTCGCGAGGAGTTGGAACGCACGCTGCAGCGTTTCCACACCGATCATGTGGATCTCTACCAGTTTCACGCCGTCGGCTCGATGGAGGACGTCGATAAGATTCTCGCGCCGGGCGGTGCCGCGGAGACGTTTTTCGCGGCCAGGAAGGAGGGCAAAGTCCGGCATCTGGGTTTCTCCGCCCATGATGCGCCGGCCGCTCTCCGGCTCATGGACGCGCTGGAACTGGACAGCGTGCTGTTCCCGGTGAATGTCAACGCGTGGGAGAACGGCGGCTTCGGCCCGCAGATCCTGGCCAAAGCGAAATCGAAGGGCCTGGCGCGCATGGCATTGAAGGCGCTTGCGTTTGGCAAGTGGCCGGCGGGCATGAAAGAGGGCGACCGCAAGTATCCGAAGTGCTGGTATGAGCCGATTGACGATCGCGAGATGGCGCGCCTGGCGCTGCGATTCACCTTGAATCAGGAGATCACCGCCGCCGTGCCGCCCGGCGACGAACGAATCTTTGACCTCGCGCTGGAGCTTGCGTCGGCGCCGCTGCCCAGGTTGAGCGCGGCTGAACTGGCGGGGTTGAAGAGCGGGGTGTCTGCGCTGGAGCCGGTCTTCCGGGCGTGAGGAGCGCCTGTTACGCCCCAGCCAATCCAAGCTGACGGACCGTCTGACTTCGCGCCGGTTATTATGCGCGAGCCTTGCGACGATACGTGTGGGTGTGCGCGCTGCGGGGCGGTAAAATGATTCTGGCGTCGATGTCCACCAATCCCTACGAGAATGCGAAGCGATCAGTCGAGGCGGTGGGCCCCATGGACCAGTTGCGCCTCGTCGCGGAGCTCGTCACTCGCCTCAGCGGCGCCCTCAGTCGTAAGCCGCGCAGCCTGCTGGAACTCGAGGGTCTGGGTCAGGATGTATGGCAGGGTGTTGACGTTGACGAGTACCTGCGCCAGGAACGATCGTCGTGGAATGGATAGACGCCCTCCACGGGGAGACGGTCGGCCTCGATTCTGCCCCACTCATTTACTTCATTGTAGGTTTCCAAGTCTTCGTGACAACGACATCTCAGTCCCGGAGCTTCTTCAAGATGTTCCGGGCAAGGTTCTCATTGATCTCGCGGTGCCGCGGAACCGGCTGATACGCACCCGTCCGAGGATTGCGCCACCAGTCGTGGCGTCCGCCGGGCCGCACCAGAATGCAGCCGGCAGCTTCGAGGTGGCGGATCAGGTTTCGACGCTTCATGGGTGCATCCTCACAGGCATCGCTTACCAATACTGGGCGCAATACTCTCTGGCATGCCATCGCTGTGCATGGATGCGTGTTTGCCTGTACTTGCGTTCTGCATAACCGTCCGCAAAAGCCTGTGGGAAAAGGGGTATCGGCGCAGCCGAAACTTCCATGACGAGAACGGCCCGAGCGGAATGCACCTTCGATCTCCGCAAACAGGACACCTCCTGATTGTTTTATATTAAGCTGGCCGTCGGGGCTACACTGGCAGTTCGGCTACCCTGCGCACGCCCGGGATTTCGCCGCTGGTCAGATCGCGATAGAGGTCTTTCAGATGCTCCTGAAGATCTTCGAGGCTCTCGCCCTGAGTCATGTAGTCCGGATACTCCTCAAAGTAGCCGAGCCAGTGGGCTCCGTCCTGCCAGTAGATGTAGCGCGCGCCAGCCATGCTCTCAGTGTACGCTTTGCACGTTCTTTCGGAAGTTCACTCACGTGTTGGCAGGGCGGCCCGAGAGAGCCCCGCGCAGGCCACGGGCTTGGACCACTTTACGCGCGCAGTTCGTCCAGCACGTCGCGGGCGACATGCACGTTGCCCCCGCGGCCGGTGCCGAGCGCAACGCCGGGCTTGTTGCCGCCGTGGAAGTCGGTGCCGCCGGTGCGCAGCAGACCAAGGCGCCCGGCCATGCCCAGGTAGCGCGCCGTGTCCGCGGCGTTGTGGTCCGAATGCCAGACCTCGATGCCGCGCAGCCCCTTCTCCTTCAGCCCGGCGATGAACCGCTCCTCTTCCTCATGCCGGCGAAACCCCAGCCGGACCGGGTGCGCCAGCACCGAAACGCCGCCGCCAGCGGCCACCTCGCGAATCGCGTCCGCAATCGCGGGGCTGTCGCGCTCCACATAAGACGGCGCGCTTTCGGCCAGGTAGCGCCGGAACGCTTCTTCAGTGCTGCCCACGTATCCCTTCTTCATGAGCACGCGCGCAAAGTGCGGGCGTCCGGTCAGCGTGCGGCCCAGCGTTTCCACTTCTCCGAGGCTGATCTCGATGCCATGCTGATTCAGACTGCGAATCAGCCGGATGTTGCGCTCGCGGCGCGACGCCAGCAGCGAGGCCACCCATTCGCGGAAGCCCGCGGAAGGCCCGCCGCCGAGGAAATACGCCAGCAGGTGCACGGTCTTCCGGCCGCGTCCGAGGGGAGCGCGGGTGCTGAGCTCGATGCCGCAGACCAGATCGAGCCCGCGCTCGCGCGCCACGGGCTCAGCCTGCTCGTAGCCGGCAAACGTGTCGTGATCGGTAATGCCCAAGGCTTCCAGACCGATGCCCGCCGCCGCCTCGACCAGTTCCCACGGTGTATATGTGCCATCGGACTCGATGGTGTGTGAGTGGAGATCGATCATGTCGCGGGGGCCTTCAAACGAGCCCCAGATTCTCCAGTGTCGCCCAGATTTGGTACGCGCTTTGTTGCGGAGTCTGGGTGGAGGAATCGACGCGCACTTCCGGGTGGAGCGGCGGCTCGTAGGGATCGGACACGCCGGTGAATTGCGGGATCTCTCCGGCCAGCGCCTTCTTGTACAGGCCTTTCACGTCGCGCGAGGCCAACACCTCGAGCGGGCACTCGACGTACACTTCCACGAAGTTGGGGATGCGCGCGCGGATCTCCTCGCGGACGCCGCGATACGGCGAGATGGCCGCCGCGATGGCCACCACGCCGTTGCGCGAGAGCACTTCGCAGACCCAGCCGATGCGGCGGATGTTGATATCGCGATCCTCGCGGCTGAAGCCGAGCCCTTTGGAAAGGTGCGTGCGCACCACATCGCCGTCGAGCAGCTCCACCTTTCGGCCGGCGTCCTTCAACCGTTGGAAGATAATCTCGGAGATGGTGCTCTTGCCGGCGCCCGACAGGCCGGTGAACCACAACGTGAACCCTCGCGCACTCACGTGTTCCGCGCTCACCTGGCTGCCAGCACCTCCCGCAGCAGCACGTCCACCTGACGCTCCACGGCGCCATCGGGAGAGAAGTGGATGCCGCACTCCCTGGCGGTGTCCAGTTCCCACCACCAGCGCCCGGCGCGCTCGTCTTCGCCCGGATCGACGGCCCGCGTACACGGGTCGCAGCCGATGGTGGCGTAGCCGGCGGCGTAGAGCGGATGCCGGGGCACGCCGTGCCCGCGCAGGTAGTCGGCGACCTCGCCTTTGGTCCAGGCGGCGAGGGGACACAGCCGGAGCCGGCCGCCGGCCTCTTCCACCTGGGCGATGTCGCGGCGGGATTCCGACTGCTTGCGCCGCAATCCGAACGCCCACGCGCGCACGTCCGGCACGGCCTCGAGCGGACGGACCTTCCGCACCTCGCAACAGAGGCGGCGGAAGGCGGGGTCGTCGCGGAACAGATCCGGGCCGAAGCGCGAGGTCATCGCCGCCACCTCGCCCGCATCCGGCCGAACGGTCTCCACCGCGATTCCGTAGTGACGCTCCACCATGCCAATCATGTCGAAAGTGGCCGCGGGCAGCCGGCCCGTGTCTACGGTGAGGACGCGGACGCGCGGCGAGATCCGCATCGCCATGTCCACCAGCACCATGCCCTCGTCCTGAAAGCTGGTGGCAATGGCAAAGGCCGGGCCGAACTTGTCCAGCACCTTGCGAAGGAGTTCGGCGGCCGAAATGTCCGTAATCCCGATCAATTTACCGATTGTAGCAGCCGTGCCGGTGGGGCAGGATGGCCTGCGCCGGGCGCAGATTCGAAATCGGCGCACACGCTGCCAACCTGCCCCGCAAGTGGCAAACCGCAACAGTTCTGGCGTTCCTCCGAAGGTGTATGTTGCTGCATGTCCAAAACCGCAACGGACAAACCAGGGAGAAACGCCATGCAACAGTCCGCTCACTCACTGAGCGACACTGCGGCGATCCATGCTGCTCCAGCCTGGCGATCGCATCAGGTTTGCACTGCGTGGGATTCGCAGCAGCTGGGCGTGGCAACGGACCGTCCGTGGTCACCTCCTCGAAACCGTCCTCAGACCTGCTGTCCCACGAACTTGGGGATGTATCGCTTTTTTGGGCTTCTGACGCCAAACCGGGACATCATACAATGGCGGTACCTGCCATGGATGACGAACTTCGCGGGCGAAGAGCAGCGCGGCCGAACGAACCAATACCTCGGATTCGCATGCGCCAGGGCAAGGCCGCGCTGTGGCTCCTGGCCGTAACCCTGATCGCCTATTTGCCGGCGCTTGACGGCGAGTTCCTCTGGGACGACGCCGCTCATGTGACCAGGCCCGGGCTGCGGTCCCTCGAAGGCCTGTGGAGCATTTGGTTTCAACTGGGCGCAACCCAGCAGTACTATCCGCTTTTGTACAGCGCATTTTGGATCGAGCACCGGTTGTGGGGCAACGCAGTTACCGGATATCACCTGGTGAATGTCGTGTTCCACGCGACCGCAGCCTTCCTTGTAGTCATGATCGTGCGGCGTCTTTCGTTGCCGGGGGCGTGGCTGGCGGGCTGCGTCTTCGCACTGCATCCGGTGTGCGTGGAAGCGGTGGCGTGGATCTCGGAACAGAAGACCACGCTGTCGGCGGTCTTCTATCTGGGATCGGCCCTCGCCTATCTGCACTTTGATGAGACGCGCCGCCGCTCCCGTTATTGGCTGGCGTTGGGACTTTTCGTGCTTGCTCTGCTCACCAAAACGGTGACGGCGACATTGCCGGCGGCCCTGCTGGTGGTGCTGTGGTGGCGGCGCGGGCGGATCGAGTGGAAGCGTGACATTCTGCCTTTGCTCGGATGGCTTTCACTCGGCGCGGCCGCGGGGCTGGTCACTGCATGGGTGGAAGAAACGTATGTCGGAGCCGAGGGCGCCGACTACACGCTGAGCGTGGCCCAGCGCCTGCTGCTGGCCGGGCGCGCAATCTGCTTCTACGCGGCGAAGCTGGCATGGCCGGCGAATCTGACCTTCACATATCCGCGCTGGATTATCGATCCCTGGCAATGGTGGCAGTATCTGTTCCCCGGAGGAGTCGTGCTGGTGCTAGCGGTTCTGTGTCTGCTGGCCCGCCGCCATCGTGGGCCCCTGGCCGGTTTTCTGATTTTCGCCGGCACTCTTTTCCCCGTTCTCGGTTTTCTGAACGTTTATCCTTTTCGTTTTTCCTGGGTCGCCGATCATTTTCAATATCTGGCCAGCCTCGGGTTGATCGTTCCGGTAGCGTGCGCGCTGGCGGGAGCGGCCGCGCGGGCCCCGCTGAGAAAGACCCATGCCACGGCCCTCGCCGCTACTCTGCTGGCCGTTCTGGGTGTGCTGACGTGGCAGCAGTGCGGTATGTACAGTGACGCGGAGACGCTGTACAGCGAAACGCTGGCACGCAACCCCGCCAGTTTCATGGCTCACGTGAACCTCGGAAATATCTTCGTCAACATACCCGAGCGTCTTCCCGATGCCATTGCCGAATTTGAAGCGGCCGTGCGAATCGAGCCTGGCAACATGGAAGCGCACAATGACCTGGCAGTTGCCCTGTCGCGGACCGGGCGGCTGCGGGAGGCGGTCCCCGAGTACGAAACGGCGGTGCGGCTACGCCCCGATTTCGTGAAGACGCACATGAATCTGGGGAGGGCCTTGTTGGATATACCCGGCCGGCGGCAGGATGCGATCGCCGAGTTTGAAACGGTACTGCGGATTCAGCCCGATTATGAACCGGCGCGAACAATGCTGCGGCAACTGGGACAGGCCGCGCATTAGCGGGCTGAGAAAGTGTAAGACAATCGCCCAAACATGTTTTGCCTCCGATGTTTTAAATGTGTTGCGCTGGCCGGCGAACTGTTGTAGAAAACCGGCCCCAGCGGGCACCCTGCTGCCGCCGCATGCCTCGTGCGTCCCTTACCGCGCGGGCATGGCGTCGGCGTCAAACTCAAATACCTCGCCGGCGGCATGCACGATCAGCTTGCCGGCGCCGAGAGGTTTGCCGTTGCTGGGGAAGAACACTGCTCCGTCGGTGGAATCGCCAGGCGCGAGCCGCGTGCTCACCAGCGCGATGGCCGACGCGGCGGCCGCCGCTTTCAGCTTCGCCGAGCTCACTTCCGCCAATGCGTTCTGCCGGCGGGCTTCATATCCGTTGGCCAGCTTCAGCCGGGAATTTCCGTAAATCGCGGCTTCGTACGCCGTGACCAGATGAATCACATCGCCACGAGACGCTTTGCTCATCAGGGAGTCAACCACCTCGGCCGCGGGCGCCGCCTGAATCACCACGCCATCCGGCCGATGAAAGCTGAAGTCCTCCGGCTTCACCGGCCAGGAGATGCTGGAGCCGTTGGAGACCGCCACCTGCAGCACCGCATACGCGCGCACGTGCGACGGCAGGCTTGCGAACATGATGGTGAAGCCGTTGCGAGTGAGCGTGCGGTAGTGGAGGCCTCCGGATTCGAACTCTATTACCTGGGCGTGCACCGGAGCGCGCGTCATGAACGCCGCCGCCAGCACCATAACCGCGAGCGCCGCGCGGCGCCCCCAGGACCCCATAAAGTATAAGTACCTGTCCCCATGATAGACTGAGTGCGACCAGCGATTCTCAATATGAACCCGGAAGTCGATCGCACTTATTCCCGAGATCTGGGCGAGCATGGTATTCCCCACCCCGCCGTGGTGCATTGGGACATTACCTCCGCCGAGTTAATCGAAAGAGCCCTTCAGAAGCGCGAAGGAATGCTGTCGAGGGGCGGCGCGCTGGTGGTCCGAACCGGCCAGTTCACCGGCCGCTCGCCGAAAGACAAGTACATTGTCCGCGACTCCACCACCGAATCCTCCGTCCACTGGGGATCGGTGAACCAGCCGATGAGCGCGGCGGTGTTCGACGGCATCGAGGAACGGCTGCGGAAGTTTTTGGACGGCAAAGAGCTTTTCGTGCAGGATTGTTTCGGTGGCGCGGACCCGGCTTACTCATTGGGCGTGCGGGTGATCACCCAGCGGGCCTGGCACTCCTTCTTCGCGCGGCAACTGCTGCTCAAACAGCGGAATGTGCCGGCGCGCAGTTTTTCGGTGGATTTCACGGTCATTTTCGCGCCCGATTTCGAGGTGGACCCGGCCACCGACGGCACGCGTTCGAAGACCTGCATCGTGGTGAACTTCACCAAACGCGCGGTGCTGATTCTGGGCACCGAATATGCGGGCGAGGCGAAGAAGTCGGTATTCACCATTTTGAACTACCAGTTGCCGGAGCGCGATGTTCTGCCCATGCACTGTTCGGCCACGGCGGGGCCGCGCGGCGACGTGGCGCTGTTCTTCGGGCTGTCCGGCACGGGCAAGACCACGCTCTCCGCCGATCCCAACCGGCGCCTGATCGGCGACGACGAACACGGCTGGAGCAAGCACGGCGTTTTCAACTTCGAGGGCGGATGTTACGCCAAGTGCATCGGCCTTTCGCGCGAGCGCGAGCCGCAGATCCGGGACGCCATCTGCTTCGGCACGGTGCTGGAAAACGTGGTTCTCGATCCGGTCACACGCACCCTCGACTTCGATTCGGCCGAATACACCGAGAACACCCGCGCGGCGTATCCCATCGCCTACATCAAGAACGCCCTGCGGCCGGGTATCGCGGGCCATCCTTCCTACGTCCTGTTTCTGACCGCGGACGCGTTTGGCGTGCTGCCCCCGATTGCGCGGCTGACGCCGGAACAGTCCATGTACTACTTCCTCAGCGGTTACACCGCCCGGGTTGCGGGCACGGAGCGCGGCCTTGGATCGGAGCCGCAGGCCACCTTCAGCACCTGCTTCGGTGAGCCGTTCCTGCCGCGGCATCCGGAAGAGTACGCGCGGATGCTGGGCGAGCGCATGGCCGAACACAACGCGAAGTGCTACCTGGTGAATACCGGCTGGATCGGCGGTCCGTACGGCGTCGGTCACCGGATGGACCTTGGGTACACGCGCAGCATCGTCAACGCGGCCATCGAGGGCAAGCTTGATGATGTGGAGACCGTGACTCATCCCGTGTTTCAGATTGCCGTGCCGAGGCATTGCCCTGGGGTGCCGCCGGAGGTGCTGGACGCGCGCGGCCAGTGGAGCGACCCGGCCGCTTACGATCGTGCCGCGGAGGATCTGGCCCACCGCTTCCGCGAGAATTTCAAGCGCTTCGGCACGGGTGTGGCGGAACGGATTCTGGCCGCCGAGCCGGTGTGCGTGTAGCCGAAGTTTAGCCACGAATGAACACGAATGTACACAGATTAAGATGCCTGTCTTCATTCGTGTGCATTCGCGTGCATTCGTGGCTTAGTATCGCGGGACCGAGGGGTCCACTTCCTCGCTCCAGCGGTCGATGCCGCCGGCCATGCTCTGGCACGCCGCGACGCCCTGTCCGCGCAGCCAGCAGGCCACGTTCAGGCTGCGCACGCCGTGATGACAAAAGACGACCAGCGTGGCTTCGTCCGCCGCGGCGTCCAGGTGTTGGAGGCGCGACGGAACCGTGCCCATGGGAATCAGCTCCGCGCCTTCGAGGCGGGTGAGGGCGTATTCGGCGGGCTCGCGAACGTCGATGAGGCGAATGGCCTCGCCGCGATCCATGCGCTGTCTGACTTCGCGCGGCGTAATCTCGATGGGCAGCGGCTGCATGCGAAGATACTCTCTTGAGTGACAGTCTCGCACACGCGCACGGGCGCGCGCCGCTGGGCGCACGTCTGCTGGTACTGGCCGCCGCCGCGCTGTTCTCCACGGGCGGGGCGGCCATCAAGGCGGCCAGCCTCAACAGTTGGCAGGTGGCCGGCTTCCGCTCGGGCGTGGCCGCGCTGGCCATCCTGCTGCTCATTCCCGAAGCGCGCCGCAACTGGCGATGGCGCTATGTGCCGGTGGCCGCCGCCTACGCGCTGACCCTGCTGTTCTTCGTCACCGCGAACAAGCTCACCACCGCAGCCAACGCCATTTTCCTGCAGTCCGCCGCGCCGTTGTTCGTGCTGGCAATCGGGCCGCTGGTATTGAAGGAGCCCATCCGGCGCTCCGACCTGCTGCTGATGGCGGGCGTGGCCGGTGGCATGGCGCTGTTCTTCTCCGGACACGAGGCGGCCGTGACCACCGCGCCCAATCCCGCGCGCGGCAATATCTTTGGCGCGTTGTCGGCGGTGACTTATGCCATCACTATCGCGGGGCTGCGCTGGGCCGAACGCGGCCACGCCACGGGCACGTCGGCGGGCATGGTGACGGTGCTGATGGGGAATCTGCTGGCCTGCGCGGCCACGCTGCCCATGGCGCTGCCGGTGGCGGTGTGGCGATGGCGGGATGCCGCGGTGATCGGGTGGCTGGGCGTGTTCCAGATTGCGCTGGCCTACTTCTGCCTGACGCGGGGCATGCGCCACGTGCCGGCTTTCGAGGCGACCACGCTGCTGCTGCTGGAGCCCGCGCTGAACCCGGTGTGGACGTGGCTGGCGCACGGCGAGCGTCCCGCCGCGCTGTCGCTGGTGGGTGGCGCGGTGATTCTGTCGTCGACGCTGCTGAATTCGTGGTGGCAGAGCCAGCGGCTGGCGGGCGGAGATTAAGCGGCCTATGGGCCGCATGCGATGCGGAGATTATCTTGATCGGTGGTGCGCCCAGTGTGGGATACTCTGCTGAACGGGAGCCACGCGCGATGGATGCATCGGACTTTCGCCGGATTGCGCTGAGCCTGCCCGGCGCCGAAGAGGGCTCGCACATGGGTTCGCCCGACTTTCGTGTGGGGGGCAGAATATTCGCCACGCTCGCCTCGCAAAGCCAGGGGTACGGCAACCTGATGATTACGCCGGACCTTCAGGCGCAGTTCGTGGAGGAGGCGCCGGAGGTGTTCGTGCCCATTGCGGGCGGATGGGGAAAGACGGGTGCAACCCATATCCGCCTGGCTGCGGCGAACGAGGATGTGCTGGCCGGCGCCCTGCGTACAGCGTGGAAGCTGCGGATGGAGAAGAACGCGAAGGCCGGCCGGAAGAAGCGCTAACGTGGCGCCGGCGTGGCTTCGACCGCGCGCCGGGTGGCCTCCAGCGTGTTGACCATGGAATCGCGCGGGAACCTCTGCAGGAAGCCGCGCAGCCAGCCGAACCCGATGGGGATGCCGCGCGAGAGCGAGATGGCGCGGCATTGCGCGTAGACGCCGCCATCGGCCTGCACGAAGACCCAGTAGGAGTTCAGCCGCCAGAGAAAGCCGTGATCGTCGCCCGACTGGGTAATCCGTGTCGAGCGCGAGTCGATTGTCATCCCCCCATCCTCGGGGAACGTGTCGTAATACTGCACGTCGTACTCGCAGTCGTAGACCAGCGTCAGGAACTCGTGCTTTTCGAGGCGCAGGAAGACGCGGAAATGGTTGCCATCGCGCGCGAGCAGCTTCGACTCGATGACGTCCGGCCGGTAGGTACGCTTGTAATTGTCATAATCCTGCATGACGGCGCGCACGGTTTCGATGCTGGCCCCGGGAATGAACAGGAGACCAAGCCAGTCGTGCACCTCTCCGTCGGGAACCGTAACGGTGGGAGCCTTCCTCTTGACAACGACGGTTTCTCCGCGATGGGCGGCTTTCATCGCGTCGGCTTGCAGGACGGGGTATTTGTCCGCCACTTCGACGTAGTGGTCAAACGCCCGGTTGGTTTCGGGGGCGGGCTGTACGGCACAGCAGGGGACAGCAAGGGCCGCCGCCAAAGCGGCAATTCGGACGCGCATGCTTCCATTGTTCGCCCGATACAGGTACGCGCGGCGGCAGCCGCGTACTCGCCTGGCGCCGCGTGTCCTCATTCGCCGAAAGCGGTGACGGTTACCTCGCGGTCGCGCGGGCAATCGTCAAAATCGCAGAGTATGATCTGCTGCCACGTGCCCAGGTAGAGCGATGCGTCGCGCACCGGGTAGGTTTGGGTGGTTCCGATCAGTGCGCTGCGCAGGTGCGCGAAGCCGTTGTGGTCGCCCCAGCGGGCGTTGTGCGCGTAGTCGTCATTGGCCGGGGCAATCTGCTCCAGAGCGCGGCGAAAATCGGAAACGGCGCCGGGCTCGTACTCAATGGTGGTGACGCCCAGCGTGGAGCCCTTTCCGGCCACGTTCACCATGCCTTCGTGCACGCCGCTCTCGGCCACGATGGAGGCCACGCGCGCGGTGATGTCGATGACGTCGCAGTTGCCCCTGGTGGAAAGGCGGATGCTCTTCTGGAAGACGGGCACGGGCGGTCAGACCTCGAACGGGAAGCGGGCCTTGGCGATGGGCACGCCCGCCACCTCGATATGATTCAGGTCCGCCGTGCCCACGCCGAGCGACTCGGCCAGCAGCAGGGTGTTATCGCAATCGCGGAACGGCGCGCTGCCGCGGCGGGCGCGCGGGTTGTAGCCCATCACCGCGGTGGCCACTGTGTCCGTAGCGACGGCGTTGGTCCCCAGCAGCATCACGCCCGGATGCACCGGCCGCAGCTTCGGCCCGATCCACGGCCCTTCGCCGCCCGCCACCGTTTCCACGCCATCGATGAACCCGAGATGGATGGGACGCGCCAGGGCCAGCTCCGCCGTGATGCGCGGCATGCGATAGCCCGGGTCGCGCGGCGACCGCGGATTCAGTTCCTGGGGCGCGCTGTTCGAAGGCCCGCGCGAACCGGCGTGGCAGGAGCTTCCACGGCCCGTGGTGGAGTTCTCGTTCGGTTCGTCCACGCCGGCATCGTCGCCGTAGATCGAAGCCGGCGTGATGCCGAAGCAGTTTTTCATGCTCAGCGTCACGCCGCAAGTGGCATGGTTCTTCAGCTTGGCCATCGATACGAAGACGTCGGTATCCACGTAGGAATGATTCAGGTCCCACGCCGGGAAGATCAGCCCGCCGCCGGGAACCTTAACGCGGTGGTACTGGCGGCCCTTGCCGAGGACATTGGTGTTCTCGAACTCGACGTTCTTCGCGGCGGCCGCGAGCGTGCGCAGATTCCAGCCGGAGTCGAGCAGGAAGTCCTCGAGAGGGCCGTGGGAGGCGAAGGCGCCCTCCACGATGCGGATGCGCCGCGCGCCTGCCTTGTCGAGCAGGTGGCACAGGGCCAGCACGGTTTGCGGATGCGTGTAGTGCGTGCGGCCAGGGGCGAGCCCGCGAATGCGGTCGGACGAAGCGCCGGTCAGGTTCACCTTCACCGTTACCGTTTTGTTCGCCACCAGACGGGTCAGACCACCGATCTGATCGCACATGGCGGACAGGGTGGTGAGCACTTCGGCGGCGTCGTAGGACTGACACCTGCCAATGGCCACGGGGGCGGTGGGAGCGGATCTCGCCACCCGCGTCAGAAGCGGGATGGCAGTGAGGGAGGTGAGCAGTTCTCGTCGGGTCATCTTTGCGCCGCAGCCTTCAGTGTAGTTGAGACGTTCGGGCACGCGAAAGGGCACGCGGCGGCCAGCCGCGTTTTGTCGGCACCATGGGAAGACGCGGCTGGCGCCGCGCCCCGGGTTACTGCTCCCGCAGCGACACCACCGGGTCCACGCGGATGGCCTTCGTCGCGGGGATGGCGCAGGCGCACACCGCGGCGGCGGCGAGAATCACGATGGCGAGCGCGTAGCTGGCCGGATCGGCGGGCGCCACTCCGAATAACAACGACCGGATCATCCGCGTCGCCGGCCACGCTCCCGCAAGCCCGAGGACCGCACCCGCCGCCACCGGGCGCAGGCCGTCGCCCAGCACCATGCCGAACAGACGCGCCGTGCCCGCGCCGAGGGCCATGCGCACGCCAATCTCCTTCGCGCGTTGCGCTACCGAATACGCCAGCACGCCGTACACGCCCAGGGCGGCGAGAAAGAGTGCGATGCCCGCGAACGCGGATAGCAGGGTGGTGCGGAAGCGCTGATCGCCAGCCGAGTCGCGGAGCAGATCGTGCAAGGGCGTGACGCCGGTCAGCACAAGGTCTTTGTCGATGGCGTGAACCTCGTGGCGGGCCGCGGCAATGAGCGCAGCCAGATCGGCGTCGCCGCGCAGCACGAAGGCGATCCCGCTGAGGGGCTGCTGGCGGAGCGGGGTCCAGGCCTCGGGCTGCACCGGCGCGTCGAGCCCATCCTGCCGGGCGTCGGCCACCACGCCGACCACCGTCACCCAGGCTTCGTTCTTGTCCAGGGGCCGGCCGTACTTGAGCCGCCGGCCGATGGGATCGGCGCCGCGGAAGTAGATTCTCGCCAGTGTTTGGTTGACTATGGCTACCGGCGGGCCCTTTGCCGTGTCGAATTCATTGAGGAAGCGGCCTCGGATCAGCGGCGTGTCCATCACCTGGAAATAGCCGGGCGTGATGATGTCGTGCCGGAGTTCGCGCTCGTAGTCTTCGCCGCCGCGACCCTCCACCGTGGCATCGCCGGTGTAAGCGCATCCATTCAGGGGCAGTGTCGTCGCCGCGCCCACGGCACGCACGCCGGGCAGAACTCGCAAACGGTTCTCGATGGCTTCGACGGCGCCGCGGGCGTCGTCGGAATAGCGCACATCGGGGAAGGAGAGACTGAAACTGACGGCGCCCTCCGGCCGGAAGCCCGGGTCCACCCGCTCCAGCAGAAGCAGGCTGCGGACCAGCAGTCCCGCGCCCACCACCAGCACAACCGACAGCGCCACCTCGCAGGCCACCAGCAGATCGCGGAGAGAACGGCTCGCATGGGAAGCCGATTCGCTGCGGTCGCGGAGGGCCCCAGGGCGGGAGGAAGCGAGGGCCGGAACCACCCCAAACAGCAGCGGCGCGCAGAGGGTGATGGCCGCGTTGAACAGGATCACCCACGGGTCCATCCGCAGCTCGGCAAAACCGGGAATCGCGGCGGGGGCAAGACGAAGCAAGGCCACGCGGGCGGCGATGGCCACAACCAGGCCGAGTGCGCCGCCAGCCAGCGACAGCATCACGCTTTCGGTGAGGAGCTGGCGGATCAGCCGGAAGCGTCCGGCGCCCAGCGCCTGGCGGATGCCCATCTCGCGTTCGCGCGCCGCGGCGCGTCCGAGCTGCAGGTTGGCGACGTTCGAGCAGACAATCAGCAGAAGAAGGCCGACGGCGGCCAGCAGCATCAGCAGCGCCGGCCGGCTTTCCTCGGAGAGGGTGGCGTGGTAGCCGTCCAGCCGCACGCCCATTTTCGTGTTGGTGTAGGGCCAGGTGCGCTCCAAACGGCTGGCAATGGCGGTCATCTCACCGCGCGCGCGATCAAGGGAAACGCCCGGGCGCAGGCGCGCGATTACGTTAACCCGACTTTCGCAGCTCGTCTCGGAAATGGGGCTGAAACACCGGTCTGGCAAGCACAAGCCGTGTCGAATCAATAAAACATTTTCGGAATCGCTTGTAGTGCAGACCTACCCCCTTTCTAT
>Ga0326727_10016958_pt1 | contig 15235 bp, 14 predicted proteins | sample MB2enrmetagenome_FD_207643 | JGI IMG/M metagenome (GOLD analysis project Ga0326727, IMG submission 207643) | Lab enriched peat soil microbial communities from McLean, Ithaca, NY, United States - MB29MY | ecosystem: Environmental > Terrestrial > Soil > Wetlands > Peat | place: USA: New York... | reverse complement strand
CTCCTGCCGCTCAAAGACGCCCTCCGCTTCATTGCCAGCGAGGACATCTTCCGGGTGCCGATCTGATCCAACCCCGGAATCACCGGCGGAAAGTCGAGGTGAGAGACTCTGGGCAGTAGGCGGCGCCTCCCGTGCGGGGCAAGGTTTGCCGCAGCGCCCCAACCTTTTGCGGGAGACCCGGCAGGGTCACTGGCCTCACTCCATCACCGCCGCATAGCTCAGCACCCGCAATTCCCGCCGGATCGGATAGGTCGAAGACGGCATCAGTTGCGTCAGCATGATAACAATCATCTGCTCCGCCGGATCGACCCAGAACGCCGTGCTCGCCGCCCCGCCCCAGGCGTATTCACCCGGCGTGCCGAGGATCTGCGCCTTCGCCGGATCGAGCATCACCGAAAACCCCAGCCCGAAGCCGATGCCGACATAGCTCGACTCCGAAAACCGCGGTGATCCCAGGTCGGCCATATCGCCACCGATATGGTTGCTGGTCATAAGTTCAACCGTCTTGCGTCCCAGCAGCCGCGTGCCTTCCAGTTCGCCTTTGTTCAGCATCATCCGGCAGAACCGCAGGTAGTCGGCCAGCGTCGAGCACAGCCCGCCCCCGCCCGACGCAATCAGCCGCTGCCGGCGGAAAATGCTCGTCTGCGGATCGTCAACCACCACCAACGCGCCATCCGCCCCACGCGCATAATTTGCAGCAAACCGGGGCAGCTTTTCTTCCGGCACGAAAAACCCGGTATCGGCCATGCCGAGCGGGTCCAGCACCCTCGCCTGCAAGAAACGATCGAAACTTTGTCCCGACATCACCGCCACCAGATGGCCCAGCACGTCGGTGGCAACCGAATAGTTCCACGCCCGCCCGGGCTGCGCGATCAGCGGCAGGCCAGCGAGACGCTCCACCGCCTCCCCCAGCGTCGCCTCCGAGGTCTGGAAATCGATCCCGTTCGCCCGGTACGCGGCATCGACCGGATGCGCCTCCATGAACCCGTAGGTCAGACCGGAGGTATGCGTCATCAGGTCGCGGAAGGTGATGTCGCGCTCGGCCGGCACAGTCTCGAACTTGCCGCGGCTGCCGCCGGTAAAGACGCGCATGTCGGCGAAGCAGGGAAGGAAACGCGCGACCGGGTCGTCGAGCTGGAACCGCCCTTCCTCGTACAGCATCATGGCCGCCATGGTTGTCAGCGGCTTGGTCATCGAATAGATGCGGAAAATCGTCTCGGCGGACAGCTTCACGCCGCGGGCGATGTCGGCCTGGCCGCACACATGCAGATGCGCGACACGGTCGCGCCGGGCGACCAGGGTGATCACGCCAGGCAGCCGGCCCTCATCCACCTGGCGCTGCGCCCACCCCTCGATGCGCGCCAGCCGCGCCGCGGACAGGCCGACTTGCTCGGGACTGGTGATGACGAGATCGGTCATGCTCACTTGTGCTCCTCAGGAAAGCAAGGCCAGGGGGTTTTGCCCCCGGACCCCCACCAAGGGTCGGTGGACCCTTGGAACCCATTCTTTTTTACTCCTCGCCGGGCCGCCCCCGCAGCCGCTTGATCCCGCCGCGCTGCGCCTTGCCCTCCAGGCGCCGCTGCTGGGACCCGTGCGTCGGCTTGGTCGGCCGCCGCTTCGGCGGTGGCGGCTCGGCGGCGGCGCGGATCAGCACCAGCAGCCGTTCCAGCGCATCCTGCCGGTTGCGCTCGCGCATGCGGTGGCGCTGTGCGGTGATCACCAGCACCCCGTCCTGCGTCAGCCGTCGCCCGGCCAGCCGCTCCAGCCGGACGCGCACCGCCTCGGGCAGCGATGGCGAACGGCGCACGTCGAAGCGCAGCTGCACCGCCGTTTCCACCTTGTTCACGTTCTGGCCGCCGGCGCCGGAAGCACGCAGGAAGGTTTCAGTCAGTTCTTCTTCGTCCAGCGCGATGCCGTGCCCGACCGTGATCATGCCTGTCTCAGGAGTCTGTCCGGCGCTTCCGGCCGGCGCGGCCGAGCGCACCACCATAGCCGAAATGCGCGCGGCCCTCCATGCGGCACGGATTTCCCGCCTGGGGGGCGGATTTGTGCCTCGCTATTAACGTCTTTATTTATGCCGGCGGTGCATAGTGGCTGATGACGGCGCGCGTCGGGAAAAGCTTTCGGCTCCCCCGTCCCGGGTGTATGCTGCAACGCAACATGAACCTCCTTCGTCCCAGTACCGCGGGCCGCTTCAGGTCCGAATTCCTGTTTCGCCCCACCTCCGTCGCCGTGCTCGGCGCCGGCACGGATGCTGGCGGCCAGGTCGTGGCCAATATACTGGCCGCAGGCTACCAGGGCGCCATCCTGCCGGTGGGCCCCGGTCTCGGCCCGGTTTCCGGCCTGCCCGCCTGTGCGGACATCGACTCGTTGCCGCTCACCCCCGACCTTGCGGTGCTGTGCGACGAGTCCCTGCCGGTGGATACCACGTTTGCGGCACTGGCCCGGAAGGGCACGCGCGTCGTCGTGGTGGTGTGCAAGGCCGAGGGGGTACGGAACGCGGCGCGCACCACCGGCGTGCGGGCGCTCGGTCCCGGCTCGTTCGGCGTGGCAGTGCCCGAAATCGGACTGAACGCCTCGCGGTCTCACCTTACGCCGAAGCCCGGCAAGATCGCCCTGGTCTCGCAATCTTCGGCTCTTTGTCGCGCCGTGGTGGACTGGGCCGAGCCGAACGGGGTGGGGTTCAGCCACATCGTCGGCATCGGCGCCAACGCCGATATCGGCTTCGCCATCGTGCTGGACTGGCTGGCGCGCGACCCTGGCACCAGCGCCATCCTGCTGGATATCCGCCGCATCAAGGACCGGCGTGCTTTCCTGTCCGCCGCCCGGGCGGCCGCCCGGTTGCGCCCGATGGTGGCGATCCGCGCCGGTGGCCTGCTGCTCGATCCCACCGGCGGTGCCGACGCGGCACTGGTGGCGGCGCTGCGGCGCTGCGGCGTTCTCGCCGTGCCGCGGCTGGAGGATCTGCTGGCGGCGGCGGAAACGCTCAGCCGGGCCAAGCCGGCGCGCGGTGAGGCGCTGGCCATCGTCACCAACGCCATCGGCCCGGCCCAGCTGGGCGCCGACGCCGCCCTGCGCGACGGGTTGCAGCTCGCCAGGCTGACTGAGGAAACCCGCCGGATCATCACCCTGCGGCTGCCCGGAGCCTTCGCGCCGCGCGCCCCCGCCGGCGTTGCCCAGACCCTACCGATCGACGATATCATCTATGTCGGCACCGACGATTCCATCAAACTGGCCGAGGCGGCGTCGCTGCTGGCCGGCGCCCGCGAGGTGGGCGGCGTGCTGGTGGTGCATGCCCCCACCGGGGCGGCGGACGAGGCCGGCGTCAACGCCATCGCCGCCGCCGCCGGCACGGTGAAGGTGCCGTTGCTGGTGGCTGCCATGGGCGAGACCACAGGGGCAGCGCATCGCCGTACGTTGGCGGGGGCCGGGGTGCCGGTGTTCGCCTCGCCCGAGCAGGCGGTGCGCGGCTTTCACCACCTGGTGCAGGACCGCCGCAACCGCGCCGCCGCGCGCGAGCTGCCGCCGCGCACCGTGTTGCAGCTCGCCCCCGATCGGGCCGAGGTGCGCCGTGCTTTCCGCCGCGCCCGGGTGGCCGGCCGCGGCATGCTGACGCAGGACGAAGGGATGGCCGTGCTGGCGGCCTATGGCGTGCCGGTGGTGCCCACCCGTCCCGCCATGGGCGCGGAAGACGCTGCCTATGCCGCCGCCCAGCTCGGCTTCCCGGTGGTGCTGAAGCTCCGCCGCGCCGACCGCCCCGACCCCAGCACGAAAAGCGGCCTGGTGCTCGATCTGCGCGACGCCGAGCAGGTGCGCGGCGCCGCCGCCATGCTGGAGCGCCGCCTCAGCGACCGGCCGGACGGCGAACGTTCCGGCTTCGTGGTGCAGCGCCAGGTCGGCCGCGCCCGCGAGCTGCTGATCCGGGTGGAGGAGGACCGGGTGTTCGGCCCCACCATCGTGTTCGGCCAGGGCGGCACCGCGGCGCAGTTCCTGCGCGATTTCGCCGTGGATCTGCCGCCGCTGAACCTGCCGCTGGCGCATGCGCTGATCGCCCGCACCCGGGTCGCCGCCACGCTCGGTCCGCTGCACGACCAGGCCGCCGCCAACGAAGACGCGGTGGCCGATACGCTGGTGCGGATCAGCCAGCTGGTGGTCGATTTCCCCGAGATCGCCGAGATCGACATCAACCCGCTGTTCGCCGACGGCGACGGCGTACTGGTCGCCGATGCCTGGATCCGCCTGCGCGGTGACGACGAACCGGCGGGCCTGCTGGCCATCCCGCCCTATCCGGCCGAACTGACGGGCACCTACGAGGCGAAAGGACAGGCCTTCACGATCCGGCCGATCCGGCCCGAGGACGCGGCCGCGCACGGCGAATTCTTCCGCCGGCTGACGCCCGACGACGTTCGCTACCGGTTCTTCTCGGCGATGCGCGAACTCTCGCCCGAGCAGCTGAGCCGGCTGACGCAGATCGACTACGAGCGCGAAATGGCCTTCGTCGCGGTCAGAAACGCCACCGGGGAAACGGTGGGCGTGGCGCGGCTGGTGCGCGACCTGAACGGCAGCGAAGGCGAATTCGCCGTGGTGGTTCAGCCCGACATGAAGGGGCGCGGCCTGGCCCGCCACCTGATGGAGCGGCTGATCGACTGGGGCCGCAGCCAGGGTTTGGCCGACATCGTCGGCCAGGTGCTCGCCGACAACCAGCCGATGCTGGCCTTTGTCCGTCGGCTGGGCTTCTCGATCCGCCGCACCCCGGGCGAGGAGGACGTGGTGGAGGCGCGGATGTCGCTGGTTGAGGAGCCTGTCGCGGCATCCGAGTAATTCGAACTCCGGCTGTTCGATGTGGTCCAGCCGGGGCGCTGCCCCATCGGTCCGCTTCGCCGCCCGATCCCGCCAGGGGGCTTCGTCCCCTGGACCTCCACCAGGGGCAAGCGCTTGGAACCCTTTCTTGCGGCCGGCTTCCCATGCGGGGCGGGCGGACCATATGACATCAGAGATCAGGAGATCCCGCATGTCATCGAGCGGTGAGCCGCCACACTCCCACGCCTGCCAGCACGACGACCAGGAGGAGGGGGGGCCACCCGCCGACCTCAGCCATGCCGGAGCGGTGGTGGATAAGGCGATCGAATACATGACCGGGCAGAATATCGGCCCGCTCGCCATCGCCTCGGCCCTGCTGGGCGGGGCGCTCGGCGTGCTGTCGCGCAGCCTGGGCGACGAGGCGATCATTCGTGTGCTCGACAATGCCATCGCCAGCGTGCGCGCCGGCGATCTGCACCGTATCGACGGCGGCGGACGGGCGTGAGGCAAGCCCCGCTTGACGCACCCCGGGGCATCGGCCATAAGCCGCGCCTCCGTTCGTTCGAGGGTTTCCATCATGTCCCGCCGCTGCGAGATCACGGGCAAGGGCGTCCTGGCCGGCAATAATGTCAGCCACGCCAATAATAAAACGCGCCGCCGCTTCCTGCCCAACCTGCAGGAATCTTCGATGCTGTCCGACATCCTCGGCGTGACCGTCACGATGCGCCTGTCCACCCGGGCCATCCGCACGGTGGAGCATAATGGCGGCATCGACGCCTTCCTGCTCGGCACCCCGAACCGGCGCCTGCCGGAAGCGGCCCAGGCGGTGAAGCGACGCATCCTGCGCTCCCAGGCGAAGCGCCAGGCCAGCGCCTGACGGCACGGGCGAGCGGATTACAATTGCGCAAGCCAGTCCGAGAACGGGTCCAGGGTAGCCGAACTTAATCGCATTGCTGCCCTGGCTTGGCTATGACCTCCGGGGGACCACCCTGCGCGGAGGCTAACCGGGCCATGCTGCTCTGGCTTTTCATTGTTGTTTTTGCGCTGGCCGGTCCGGCCCGTGCCGAGCATGTTGCGCATGTTCGCATCGACCGCTCCTATGTCGTCTATCATGTCAATGCCGACGAGACCTTCACCGAGACGGTCACCGAAGATCATACGCTGCTGACCACCCGCGGCATTCAGTCGCACGACCGCTCCGCGGTCTCGTTTTACCCCGATCAGCAGACGCTGGAGGTGCTGGAGGCCTGGGTGGACCAGCCCGACGGAACGCGCCTGCAGGTCGGGCCTGAAGGCCGCTTCACCCGCCCTTCGGCGGCCAGCGAGGACGCGCCGGGTTTCACCAGCAGCCTGACCACCACCATCGTCTTTCCGCAGCTTCGCCCGGGCAGCCGTACCCACATCATGTACCGCCGGGTGCAGACCACCCGGCCGATGCTCGGTTTCAACGCCTGGTCCGAGGCCGAGCTGGAAGATCCGACGGTGGAGGACCGGATGGAGATCGACCTTCCCGCCGAGCTCAAGCTGCGCTGGGGCAGCCGCGGCGCGGTGACGGTCACCGACAGTACCGAGGCCGGGCGCCGCCATATCGTGGCCGAGATGCCGCCCAACGAGGGTCAGGAACCCGAACGCAGCGCCGTCGATACCAGCGACTTCCAGCCGATCTTCCTGGCCACCACACTGCCCGACCTGGAGTCGGTCGGCGCGATCTATTACCGACAGAGCCAGGGCCGTGCCGCCGTCACGCCCGAGATCGCCGCCCTGGCGGCGGACATCGCCGGCGACCGCACCGGGATCGATGCCGCCCGGGCCATCTATGACTGGGTGACGGTGAATATCCGCTACATTGCCGTGTATTTGAACCCGAATGACGGCTGGGTGCCGCACGCAGCCGCCGAGGTGCTGAAGAACGGCTACGGCGACTGCAAGGACCACACGGCGTTGATGCAGGCGCTGCTGGCCGCCCGCGGCATTGTCGGACAGGCGGCCGTGATCAACTGGGGCAACCGCTTTGCCGACCTGCCGCTCGGCAGCCCCTTCGCGTTCAACCACGCCGTTGTCTATCTGCCGGAATACGATCTGTATTTGAACCCGACCAACCCCTATGCTCCGTTCGACAGCCTGGACCGTACGCTGTCCGGCAAACAGGTGGTGATCGCGACCAGCGCCGGCCGGGTTGCCCGCACCCCGGCCTCGACCCCCGCCAGCTATCATTATGCGATCGACAGTCAGGTTGCCATCGATGCCGAGGGCACGATCGAGGGGGGCGCCACCTGGACGCTGTCGCCGAATGTGGACGCCCATCTGCGGTCTTACCTGGCAAATGCCAGTTCGCCTGGCGACCTGATGGAACGGGTGCTGCTGGGCACCCCGGAAGGCGGGTTCGGCCGCTTCAAGGCCAGTGATCCTCGGGATCTTGCCACACCGCTGACGGTGACCGCCACGTGGCGCAGCCCGCGCGGCGTGACTCTGCGGGGCGCCGACGCCGCCATCCCCGTACCGAGCGGTCCCGATCTGGAGCCGGTAACCCGCTTGCGCCGATTTCTGTCGGCTGACGGTCCTCGGCACACGCCCATGCTGGTCGGTGCCACCGATCTGAGCTGGGCCACGACCATCACGTTGGCACCGGGCATTTCAGCCACCCGGCTGCCTTCCGACATCGATGTCCGCACCGGTGCCGGCCATTACACCGCCCGCTACCAGCGCGACCGCGACAGGGTTCATGTCACACGCAACCTGGTGATCGACCGGGATGTGTTCCAGCCCGGCGAGTACCCCGAACTTGAACAATTGCTCTACACGGCGCTGGACGACACCCGCACGACGCTGACGCTGGCCCGCGCGGAGGCGGCCGTGAGCAAATAAGGGTTCAAAGGGGTGTTGGGGCGCGGATAGACCAAAAATTGTGGTTGGCCTGGATAGCGGCGGCCGTGGGTTGTGCCGTCGAGCTGCACCATGACAAGGCTTTGGGAGGATCGCAGGGAACGGCCGCGTTTGGGTGATCGAGGTGCCGATGCCCTACAAGGCCAGTGCAAACCGCCGTCACAAGATACCCAAGGCGGAGTTCGGACAGGCAGACGCCTGCCGTGCGATAGTCATGCACCAACGCCCTCTGGCTGGGTCCTGGGCAGCGCCCCGGGGGGTCGCATCCGCCTCCGCGCATTCTTATCTCCCTCGCCACGCAACAACCGCAAGCGGAGCACGGCACATGGCGACCATCAGCATCGCGGCCACCGACGGGGCTGGCAGTTTCGACGCCCATCTTGTGGAACCGGCGAAAAAACCTGCCGGCGCCGTGGTGCTGATCCAGGAGATTTTCGGCATCAACGCCTCGATCCAGGAAACCGCCGCCCAGATCGCCGAGCTGGGCTTTTTCGTGCTCGCTCCCGATCTGTTCTGGCGGCAGGAACGCAATGTCGCCCTGTCCGACAAGACCCAGGCGGAATGGGACAAGGCGTTCGCCCTCATGCAGGGTTTCGATCATGAAACGGGCATCGCCGACCTCAAGGCCACGCTCGCTGCCGCGCGCACGCTGCCGGGCGCGAACGGCAAGGCCGGCACCGTCGGCTATTGCCTGGGCGGGCTGCTCGCCTTCCGCATGGCGATCGAGTCGGATGCCGACATCAATGTTTCCTATTACGGCGTGGCGCTCGACAATTTCGTCGGCGGACTGGACAAGGTGCGCGCACCGCTGCTGCTGCATATCGCCGGTCAGGACGAGTATTTTCCGTCCGAAGGTCGCGCCAGGCTGATTGCCGCCGCCGCGGGGCACCCGCAGGTGCATACCCACCTTTATCGGGGCGCCGACCACGCCTTCGCCCGCGTCGGCGGTATCCACTGGGATGCGCGCTCGGCCTGGATCGCCAACGGGCGCACCGCCGAGGCTTTGGCGGCGGCGCTGGATTAGCGAAGGAGTGGGACCCAACTGAGCGTGGACACCCCCGCGCCGAACACCGAAGGCCGCGCGCTTGCCACCTCCGCGGGCGCGCTGGCCGGCCTGAAGGTGATCGACCTCACCCGCGTGCTCGGCGGTCCCTACTGCACCATGATCCTGTCCGACCATGGTGCCGAGGTCATCAAGATCGAGCCGCCGCAGGGCGACGAGGTGCGCGACTGGGGGCCTCCGTTCCGCGACGGCGACGCCAGCTACTTCATCGGCGTCAACCGCAACAAACGCGCGATTGCGCTCGACATCGGCAGGCCGGAGGGCCGCGCCGTGTTGCTGCGTCTGCTGGACGGTGCGGACGTGCTGATCGAGAATTTCAAGCCGGGCGATATGGAGAAATGGGGCCTCGGCCATGCGCGCGACCTCGTGCCGCGCTTCCCCGCGCTCATTCACTGTCGCATCTCGGGTTTCGGGGCCGAGGGGCCGCTGGGCGGCCTGCCTGGCTACGACGCCATCCTTCAGGCCATGACCGGGCTGATGAGCATCAACGGCGACGCGACCACGGGGCCGATGCGGCTGGGCACGCCGGTGGTCGATCTTGCCACCGGGCTGTATTCGGCGATCGCCATCCTGATGGCGCTGCACGAGCGCACGCAATCCGGGCGCGGCCAGTATCTCGACATGACGCTGCATGATTGCGGTATGGCGCTGCTGCACCCGCACGCCGCCAATTTTTTCCTGCATGGCCGCCGGCCGGCGCCGCTGGGCAATCCGCATCCGAATCTGGCGCCGTACGAAAAATACGCGACCAGGAACGGGGACATTTTCATCGGCTGCGGCAATGACGGGCAGTTCCGTCAACTATGTGCATTGATCGGCCTGCCGGCGCTGGCGACCGACCCGCGTTTTCTCCGCAACGCCGACCGGATGGCCAACCGCTCTGCGCTGTTCGCCGCCCTGCAGGCGGTGCTGGCGGAGCAGGACGGGTATGTCCTGGCCGACCGCCTGCTGCGCAGCGGCGTGCCCGCAGGCCCGGTGCTGCCGGTGGACGCGGCACTGGCCGCGCCACACACGCAAGCCCGCGCGATGGTGACGGAACTGGACGGATACCGGGGCCTCGGCACGCCGATCAAGCTGTCACGCACACCGGGCGGCACGCGGCGCCGGCCACCGCGCTTCGGCGAGCACGCCGACGAGGTGCTGGGCCAACACGGCTTTACGGCGGAGGAGATTGCGGTGCTGAAAGAAAATGGGGCGCTCTGCACCAGGCGAAAGTAGCCGGGGCGTTGCTCCCTGCCCCCCACAGGGACAAAGCGCCTGGACCCGCTTCACCTAAGGAATGGGGTCAAGGGGTCCACTGACCCGTCGCGCCGAGGACGCGCTCTGCGCGCAGGGCGGGTCCAGGGACGGAGCCCCCCCTGGCCTTTCGTCGGCCGGGCCGGCCGCCTCCGCCTCACGCTTAAGGCGACGAAAGCTGCGCGCGCTGAACGGCAACATAACCAGATAGCTCACCCCGGCCGCCGCCAGCGCCGCCCAGGGATCGGCTACCAGAAGTGCCGCATACATCGAGGTGCCCAGCAGCAGAGGCAGCACATATTCCGCCGGCACCTTGAAATTCTTGAAGCTCCACACCGGCAGGGTGGAAACCAGCAGCAGCGCCGTGCCGATCAGCACCACGGCGCAGAACGGCGGAAACTGGGCCACATGCAGCAGCCAGGGCGCGCCGATCCACTTCGCCTCCAGCCCCAGGAAAAGCGGGAACAGCACCAGCCCCGCTCCGGCCGGCGCGGGCACTCCGGTAAAGAAGTTATAGGCATAGGCCGGATGCGGCATGTCCAGCGCGGCGTTGAAGCGGGCCAGCCGCAACGCCATGCATACGGCGAACATCACGCACGGCATGAAACCGTACCCATGCGCCGACTGCAGCGACCACAGATACAGCACAATCGCCGGCGCCACGCCGAAACACAGAAAATCGGTCAGGCTGTCGAACTCGGCGCCGAAGCGCGAGGTGGCCTTCAGCAGCCGGGCGATGCGCCCGTCCAGCCCGTCGATGCAGCCCGCCACTACGATCGCCACCGCCGCGGCGCCGAAGCGCCCTTCCAGCGCGAAGCGGATGGCGGTGAGCCCGGCGCACAGGCCGAGCATGGTCAGCAGGTTGGGCACCATCCGGTTGAATGACGGCCCCTGGAAGCGCGGCCGGTGGCGGCGTCGCAACCGCCGCCGCAACGCCCCGATCGGCGCCGCCGGACGAGGCCGGGGAAAGGGTGTGCCCATCAGCCGCCGAGCTCGGCGATAACAGTTTCGCCACCGATCATGGTCTGTCCCACCGCCACCAGCGGCCGCACGCCCTCGGGCAGATACAGGTCCGCGCGGCTGCCGAAACGGATGATGCCGAAACGCTCGCCGGCATGCACCACGCTGCCATCGCGCACGTCGCACAGGATGCGGTTGGCGATCAGCCCGCCGATCTGCACCACCGCCACATCGCGCCCATCCGCCAGGCGCACCGCCAGCGCATTGCGCTCGTTGTCCTCGCTGGCCTTGTCCAGGCTGGCGTTGAGGTGCTTGCCGTGGCGATACGCCACCCGGACCACCGTGCCGTCCACCGGCATCCGGTTGACATGCACATCGAACACCGACAGGAAAATCGACACCCGCCAGCGCGGGGCATTCCCCAGACCGAGTTCGGCCGGCGGCGGTGCCGGCGCAACCGAAACCACTTTGCCGTCGGCCGGCGCCAGCACCAGACCGGGGCGCGCCGGCGGTACGCGGTCGGGGTCGCGGAAGAAATACAGGCAGAACAGCATGAACAGCAGCCCCAGACAGGCCAGCCAGCCGGCCAGCGGCAGGCCCACGAAAAACACCGCCAGCCCGGCCAGGATCAACCGATGGCCGGCGGGATGAGGCGGCGCCAGGACAAGGCGCATCGTGTCGATGACGGTCATGCTGCTCCGGGAACCGGCAGGAAGGCGTCGTTTATGGATGCTTCACCTGCCCGCGGCAAGATTGGCATCCCGACACGGAGGCCGTGATGCCGCTCGATGCCCCGCTCAAACTTGGACCGTTCAGCGTGGATTCGAACGGGCGTCTGACCCCCAGCACGCCGGACCGGTTTCCCTCGTTCAGCGTCACCTGGCGCGGCCATGTGGTGCTGGCGCGCCTGACGGACGCAGGTGCGGACGACGGCACGCTGGCGCTGCAGGCCGTACTCGGCCGCGTGCCCAGCACCGGCCGTCCCGACGCCCCAGGCAAGCTGCCGCGGGAGGCCGCCTTCGCCACCTTGCGAGGGCTACAGCGGACCCTGCCACGGGACTGGAAACTGGGGCTGCGTCCCGACCATCGTATCGTGGCGGAGACGCAGGTCACGCTCGGCCTGCCCACCAGCGCCGATGATCTGGTCACTCAGCTCACCCTGTTCCTGCTGCGGCTGGCCCCGTATCTCGACCTGCTGGACGAGGGGGTGGGCGTCGAGCGCCTGCAGGCGGCCTCGATCGGCGGGGGCCGGCCGTAAGGCGCCGACGCGGAGGCTTGCACCCTGGCGGGCCGGACGGGCCTACGCGTTGGGTGCCGGGTGGATACGCTCGGGTTCCGCCTGGACCGTCCGGGTGCCGCGTCAGCCGCGGATTTCCGCCATGACTGCGCCCGGCCTCCACAATGTCAGCTACGAGGCCGCCGGCCTCGCGCCAACGGCTTTCGAGCCTGCGCTCATGGCCGATTTCTTGCCGGTCTACGGGCTGATCTGCCAGCTGGAGAACCCGATCCAGCTTCTGTGCCTTGCGTCGCAGCTGTCGCGGACGCAGATCCTGGTGGCAACGCAGCTGGTCCCGCCCGACCTGCACGGCAAGGTGAAAGAGGGCTCCTCACAGAGCCAGCGGGCCATCGATTACCTGATCCGCCTGCATGCCGACTCCCCGCATGGCCGCGAGGGCGGCTCCACCGACATCGCCGTGGTGCCCGCGCTCGGGGCGGTGACGTTCCTGCTGCGCCGTTTCGGCGTCCGCGAGGCGCGGATGCCCGGCACCGGGCCCGAGGATTACGAACCGTTCCGGCGCGGCCGGCGGGTCATCATCAACGGCGGCAAAGAGCAAAGCAGCCTCAGCGTCCGAGCCAGAGCCGCCCGGCCCCCCAGGCCACCCCGATCGCCAGCCCCGCCGCGACCAGCGCGGCCCGCAGGCCCGCTTCCCCTGGCAGGCGGGCCAGCAGCCGCGGCATCGCCCACATCGCCAGCAGCGGCGCCAGCGCGGCCAGATCGACGCGCGTCACGCCGCCCCTGCCGAGCCGCCCCAGCACCAGCACCGCCAGACCCGCGACCCCTGCCAGCCCCGCCGCCATCGGCAACCGTACCGCAGCTGCCCCGCGCGGCGCGCCCACCTGCCCGAGGCTGGCCGCCAGCAGCACCAGCGCCAGCGTCGTCCATACCGATGGCACCCCGGTTGCCGACAGCGCCCCCCACAATGCCAACGAAGCGGCGGAAGCGCACCACGGGCTGCACGGCGCCCGCAGCAGCCGCAACGCCAGCAACACCGCCATCGCCAGACAGGCCATGTGCGGCAACACCAGCCCGGCCTCGGCATCGCTGAGCGGCGCGCCGGCCAGCCACCAGCCGGCCGCGACCGCCAGCCCGAACCGCGCCAGTCCCGCCGCCCGGCCGGAAGAATCCACCGCAACTCCGACCGCCAGCGCCGCAACCGCAAGCGCCGGCAGCCGCTCGGCCGGCAGGCGCGGTTGCACCGGCAGCCCGCCCAGCGCCACCCCCCAGCCCACGCACAGCGCCGCCCCCGCCGCCGCAGCCCGCAGCGGCGCCGAACGCAGCAGCCGCCCCAGCAGCCACAGCGCAACAGCCACCCCGGCCGCCAGGATGGGCGCCCGCCCGTCCTGCCAGGCCAGCAGGGCTTGCTGCTCCCAGAAACCGATGGTCAGCATGAAAACGGCGTCAACATGGAACCTGGCATCGCGCACCAGCCGGTTTCGCGTCAAGATATAAACCCCGGAGATGAAACGAAGGAGGCCCGCATGGCCCTGCGCGACTTCAACCGCACCATGATGCTGCCGATGCGCGTCTGGGACGCCCCGACCCGGCTGTTCCACTGGGCCATCGCGCTGCTGGTGCTGTTCAGCTTCGTCAGCGTCCAGGCCAACTGGATGCCTGCGCATCTGATATCCGGCTACTGCGTGCTGGCCCTGCTGCTGTTCCGTCTGGTCTGGGGCTTCGCCGGCAGCGAAACTTCCCGGTTCCGCCAGTTCCTAGTCAGCCCGGCGACGGCGCTGCGCACCCTGCGCGCCTTCCGCCAGCCCGGCCCCGACACCCAGATCGGCCACAACCCGGCCGGCGGCTGGATGGTGCTCGCGCTGCTGCTGCTGCTGGGCGTGCAGGTCACGTCCGGCCTGTTCAACACTGAGGAATACGGCGCCGACTACGCCGCCGCCGGCCCGCTGGTGAAATATATCAGCAAGCAGACCGCCAGCCTCGCCGGCAACGTGCATGCGATCAATTCCAACCTGCTGCTGACCGCAATCGGTCTGCATATCCTGGCCATCATCGCCTATGTGCGGCTCAAGAAGCACGATTTGGTGCGGCCGATGATCACCGGCATCAAACGCCTGCCCGCGGCGACCCGCCAGCCGCGCATGGTAAGCCCGCTCCGCGCCGTCCTGGTGCTCGGGCTGGCCGGCCTGGCGGTGTGGGTGCTGGCCACCCAGGTCTGATTTCCGACGCCTCGTCTCGGTAATTTCGCTTGCAGCGCGCGACGGCGCCACCGACACCGGCGCCGCGCGCCGTAACCTGCCAGGAGATCCATGTCATACGTCCACACCGTCGCCGTGTTCTGCGGCGCCCATGCCGGTCACGACCCTGCCTTCCGAGCCGCCGCGACGCGACTCGGGCGCCTGCTGGCCCGGGCTGACATGCGCCTGGTTTATGGCGGCGGCCGGGTCGGACTGATGGGCGCCCTGGCCGAAGGAGCCTTGGCCGAGGGGGGCCAGGTCATCGGCGTGATCCCCGAATTCCTCACCCGCTTGGAAGCCGCCCATCACGGCCTGTCGGAACTGATCATTACCGACAGCATGCACAGCCGCAAACGGCGCATGTTCGAACTATCGGATGCTTTCGTCTCGCTGCCCGGCGGCCTCGGCACGCTGGACGAAACCATTGAGATCATCACCTGGCGCCAGTTGAAACTGCACGACAAGCCGATCCTGATCTGCGACGTGGCGGACTCCGCAACCCCTTTGCTGGCCGCCATGGAGGCCGCCATCACGGCCGGATTTGCCCGGTCGGACGTGCGCACGCTGTTCGAGCGCACCGAGGGGGTGAACGCGACGGTCGAGCGGTTGCAACAGCTTCAGGCGGCGAAGGCCGGGACAGCGGCGCTGCTGTAAGGGAAGAAAACAAGGCCAGAGGGGCTTTTTGTCCCCAGGCCCTGCCGCGCCGGGGCGCCTTGGGCGTGACGGGACCGCAGGGCCCTTGGACCCCCTGCCTGACACGGCAACGAGTCCAGGTTAACAGAGTTGTGGTGAGAGGATGCGGTGGAGTTCGGCGGGGTTCCA
>Ga0326727_10016954_pt1 | contig 15236 bp, 19 predicted proteins | sample MB2enrmetagenome_FD_207643 | JGI IMG/M metagenome (GOLD analysis project Ga0326727, IMG submission 207643) | Lab enriched peat soil microbial communities from McLean, Ithaca, NY, United States - MB29MY | ecosystem: Environmental > Terrestrial > Soil > Wetlands > Peat | place: USA: New York... | reverse complement strand
TCGAGACCGCATTGCAGATTGATCCCCATGACGCCGAAGCACAAAACGCCCTCGAGGTGTTGCGCAGTATCCCATCCCCCAAGTAGCTCCTCAATCTTTCATGAAGCCCTTCGAGAGCGCAGGTAACTCTTATCGCGGGCCGTTACGTCGGGTTGATCCCCATTAATGAGCGGATTTTGATTGACGTGAAGCCCAAGATCGCAGTGCGAGATCTTTTCCGGTTGCTCGACATTGCAGGGCAGGAACTCAATGTTCTACGGTTTTTCGAGCGCGGATACAACGAAAGGGAAGTGGCCGACAAGACCGTTATCCATTTGCTGATAAAGACTCTCCTGAGGCAATTGCAGGCTTTGGACGAACTGGGAATCTTCAAGGGTTACATCCGCGACACTGGTAGCGGACCTTTCAAACCACGGGTGAATTTTGCAAGAACACTGCAACGACATTGGAGCCGGGGTAATTTTAGCCAAGCATCGTTTGAGTCTTTTCGATTATCAAAAGATCACCCGCTGAACCGACTTCTGAAGTACACCATCTGGTACTGCGGGAATTATCTAAGCTTGCGGGAAGGCGCGGCAGACCTTAAAGAGCAAGTCAACTTCTTCCTTGATATGCTGGAGACGGTCCCTCTCGACAGGTCACTGGCGTATCTACCGGCAGTCCGGAGAATCCTGGATTCTGGCCAGATTCCAGGGCTACGCCACTATTATGAGGGACTGGCCCGTACATGCCTTTTCATCATTGGCAATAGCTCAATCTCACTCGAGATCCGGGGGGAAGACATATCGCTCCTTTCCTTCATTTTGAACCTTGAAGAGCTGTTTGAAAAATACATCCGCAATGTACTGAAGAGAGGTGTACCGGGGGCACAGGGGGGTATTCGGGTATTGGACGGCAACAAGGAAGGCGGGGCCTACCTGTTTTCAGATTCGCGAATGTACGAGATCCACCCTGACATCATTATCACGACTAGTGGCAAGCCCTCCCTTATAGCAGACGTAAAGTACAAGCAGAAGATCACGGAAGCGGATAGATACCAAATCATCGCCCATGCCTCTAGCATGAAGGCGCAGACCGCAATCATTGTAGTCCCCTCGTTTCTCGGCGGACCAACTGGCCTGATCAGGCGCGGACGAATCGGAGATCGTTCAGTCGGTATCGAGGTTTTCGAGTTCAATTTTCGGTTAGATGATGATTTGCCCTCTGAGGAAAAGCGATTCTCGGAGCAAATCTTCGCATTGGCGCAAGTGGCCCGTATACCTTCAGTCATTCAACCTGCATAGGACGTGACAATTATTTCGGTTTGGTCTTTGCTAATTCTCGGACGGTGGTCAGTGAGTAAGCGTACGGTTTTGGCCGTCTAGGCGGATGTGTTCTTAAGGGACATTCTTCCAAGTGGACACTCTGGTTATGTCCACTTGGAGGTCAGATGGATAGTACAAATGCCGCAGCCGTTGACGCGGTCTCCTCTCGCAAGGCCCTTCCCCCAGTAAAGAGGCAGCAGCGTAGTCCGGAGTTGAAGCGCCAGATTGTGGAAGAGACTCTGGCACCGGGCGCCTCGGTAGCCTGTGTGGCGCGAGCGCACGGTGTGAATGCCAATCAAGTTTTTGATTGGCGCCGGCAGTATCAACAAGGGTTGCTGAAAGCGGCGAAAAGGCTGACACCTGGTCTGTTGGCGGTTCACGTGGCAGAGGGGGAAGCACAGTCGCGCGAGACACCGTCATCGCAAGCCCCTTCCGGCATGATTCAGGTGGAACTTCCCAAGGGCAAATTACGACTGACAGGGCGTGTCGATCCGGAGGTTCTGCGGCTGGTGCTGGAGGCCTTGCGGGGATGATCGGATTGGCGACAGGAACGAGGATCTGGATTGTGGCGGGTGTGACGGACCTGCGACGTGGGTTTGTGGGCCTGAGCGGGATGGTGCAGACGGCGCTGGAGGTCGCGGCGGTGTCCGGAGCGTGGTATATTCTCGCTGGAGTTGGAGCATGACCCCAGATTCGCCACGCCTGTGAATTGGGCCGTGGCGGATCAGTAGCCTATACCTAAGCTACACAGTTGCCTTTGAGTATAGGCTACGTTTTCGGCTTGGAGCGGCTGATTCCGGCCCAAAGCAGCTCAAAAGCCCGATTTTAGAGGGTCTAAGTTGCTCAAAACGCTGGGGATGGCCTTAGAACGTTGAGGATCTAGGGGTCGAAAAAGCCCGAAAATTAAGTTATTGAAACTAAAGGACTTAGCGAAGTGGGTCATAGGATCGTACTGGCAGGTGGAAAAAAGTCGCTAGAAACGGCTGCAAACGCGAAATTTCGGCCTTTAAAACGCCCTCCCCGTCCCTAATTTAGAAATCTGTCGATTTTCGTCATTATCAGCCGTAACAATACTATTTGACAAAACTTCGGACCTGAAGAACGGGCGGCGGGAACGCTCGCGTTCTTTGTCCGTATGCAGGGCGTCACTGACGACTTGGACACCTTACTTTAGTACGATTTCAAGGGCCGCATCCTCGGGTATAGAATTTAGATCATCGGATAAGAAGCGTTGGCAGAGGCCATGGGACGGCAGGAGTTGAGAAAGTGGACTCTCCGTTTGCAAAAGCCAACGGCAAGCCCTTCCCCCTTCGCCGGGAACACGAGCAAGTACTGATTGAGTTGGCGGCTGAGATCGGCGGCGCACAGCATTTGCTGCTGCTGGCCCTTGGCTTTCATGTTGTGAGGGTGAACGGCACTCATGCCTATTACGAGGACGGGGAGGGCGATCTTGTCACTCTCGATTCCGTCGGACACTGGACGGTCAAGCTGAGAAATTACGAGCCGTATTCCGGCATCGGATTCGTTGATCTGGAAACGTGCATCGGACCAGGCCCAAGATAGGAGCCTCAAATGGCATACGGCAGAAAGCAGCCACAATTGGTTCTGCAAGTTCCCGAATGGCAGGGAGGTTTCAGGCGTAGGATACGTTGAGCCAGAGAATCTCGTGAGGGATGGCTGAGCCTTGGAACCGCATCGTCGAGAATAGGATCAAGATCATTGGGCGGCTGGTGCTGGCAGCCCGCACCACGGCAGAAGGAGGAGAAGATGGCGGAATTCGTCACCGACGGTTTGACGGGTCTCAAGACACATCGCTTTTTCAAGGAGGCGCTGCACGGCGAATGGCGACGCTCAGCCCGCAGTGGCCGTCAGTTTTCCGTGATCCTGCTGGACCTCGATGGGTTCAAGCAGGTCAATGACCGCATGGGGCGACCGGAAGGCGACAAAGTGCTGACGGCGGTGGCCGCCCTGCTCGATGAACGATTGAAGCAACCCAATGTGGTGGCGCGGTATAGGGAGGATGAGTTCGCGATCCTGATGCCCGAGACGACGACTGAACAGGCTGAAATCCTTGCTGAGCGGCTCCGTACCGCACTGCAAGTGGACCACTTCCTGCACACTCACCGCGTGACGGCTAGCATCGGGGTTGCGTCCTTCCCGAACCACGGTCCAACTCCTGAGGACATTCTGAGTGTTGCGGACGCCGGAATGTACCTGGCCAAACAATGTGAAGGAAACTGCGTGCGCGTGGCGTCTTTGAGAATTGCAGCAGGAAATGCGGAACGTGAACAGGCATTATTGGACGCGTGTCTGGGAGTGACGGTGAAGCGGATGTTCTCCAACGGGAACGAGGCGATCAACAACCATTACCGGCACAGGTTCGAGCAGATGAAGCCGCTTTTGGATACGGTTGAAGGCAAAGAAGCTAAAGGCCCACCGAAAAACAACCATTCTGAGGCGGTTTCCTGGTGGGCAGCCCAGATCGCAAAGCAGATGGGATTATCCGAAAGGGAAATCCAAGACATCAAGGCGGCGGGCATCGTCCACGATATCGGCACGCTTGGTGTGCCTGAGGACGTCCTCCGCAAGCCCACGCTGCTGACGCCGGAAGAGTTCGACCTTGTGAAAAGCCATGCAGCCAGGGGCGCAAAGATGTTGGAGCCCCTGAAAGAGCCAGCAATTGAGCGCATGGTGCGCCACCACCATGAGTTCTTCGACGGGCACGGTTATCCTGACGGCTTAAAGGGAGAACAGATTCCTCTGGGCGCCCGAATCATCGCGGTAGCGGAAGCCTTCGATGCCATAGTTTCCGACCGCCGGTACAAGAGTGCCCGTTCTTTCGAGGATGCCGTCGCCGAAATCCGCCGTTGCTCTGGCACTCAGTTCGATCCCAAAGTCGTAGCGGCCTTCCTCGATTGGGTTCAAACCCACGGTGATCCCCGAAAGCGGCTGTGATCTGGGGGAGGGCACCGTTTCCGGCGATGATAATAATTGCCCCAAAAACCGGCCTCTGTTCAAATTTATTCACTTTTGCATGCGCGCCGACAGATTTAGCATAGGGTGGGTCGTGCTGTCGGCACCCGTAACGGCAAAAGGAGGAGAAGATGGCAGAGGATGCGAAACTTGATCCAGTACGCGAACTGTCCGGGCAGAGGATGAGACCTCTTTGGGACACAATCACTGTCCTCGCTTTCGCGATTGAAGCTAAGGACGCCTACACTTGGCACCATTCGGCGGAGGTGTCCGCGTGGGCAGCCAAGATCGCCATTCAATTGGGGTTGTCTCAAGCGGAGGTCGAAGACATTAAACTGGCGGGCATCGTCCACGATCTCGGCAAAATCCATGTGCCGGAAGATGTGCTTTCCAAGCCCTCGATCCTGACCCCTACTGAGCGCGACCTGATAAAGAGCCATGCGGTTTGGGGCGCGAAGATATTGGAGCCTTTGAAGGTGCCAGCTATTGAGCGCATCGTCCGCTACCACCACGAGCGGATCGACGGCACCGGGTATCCTCAGGGGCTCAAAGGGGAAGAAATTCCGCTGGGGGCGCGGATCGTGGCTGTGGCGGAGGCTTTCCAGTACATGGTTCGGGACCGGCGCTATTGCAAAGCCCGCAGTGTGAAGGACGCCGTGGCTGAAATGCGCCGCTGCCGTGGCGCCCAGTTCGACCCGAAAGCCGTGGATGCGTTGATTCAGTTGGTCGAGTCTCCCGGAGGGCCGCCGATACCCGAATTCCTGGATAGTGAGGCCATTTTTGGCCGCTGAGGTCCAATCTTAACGCCGAGGAGATTTCATGGATGCACATAACAACCTGACAGAATCCGCCAGTACCAAGGTCCGAGTTCTCATCGTCTTTGAAGGGGCGAAAGACCGGTTTCTGCTGAATAAGTGCCTGACAGAAGCGGGATTCCATTGCCACACGGCCTCGAACGGGGAAGAGGCATTGGAATTTCTGGGGCAGCAGGAATTCGATGTGCTGATCTGCGATTTTGGGCCGCCGGTTGTCCCCGGCTTTGCGCTTTGGGAAGCTGCACGCGAAAAGTACCCACGTATGAGTTTCATGTTTGCCGCCGACATGCGTAAGCCGCGCGCTGGCGGCACAGCGAGGAAGTCGGGCGAGGAGTTGGACCCGTTGTTGCAGTGCTTGTGGAAGCCGTTGAACCCGAACGTGGTCGTGGCGCAGGTTAAGGCAACGCTCCGACACAAGCAGTTCCAACTGCAGGAGCCGGACGAACGAAAGAAAAAACTTCAGCAGGACCTCGACGAGTGGTCGGAGAGGGTTAAGGCTGCCGGACTGGTGCTTAGGGACAAAGAGCCGGGCAAGGGCTTGAAGGGCACCTCGAACCGTGTCTCGGGAGCCATTGTGGGCGGAATCCTCATCTTAGTGCCTTGTTCAGTGCTGGTTTGGATCTACCTCCGGCATCCACTTCTCGTCGCCTTCGGCTTGATCTCTTGGTTGGTCTCTTGTGCCGGCCTCCATTTTATCATCCGGGGTGTCTGCAAAAGGATTCTGCTCCGGCGGTCGAACCAGGAGTACTTTCAATCCGTCGCCGAAGCGCACCGATTGCAGTTTCCAGCCTTGCGCGCATCGCTTTGGAAGGCGGGTGCCCCGCCGCCGCATTACTCCCGGCTGGTTATGACGCTGAAATGCGACTTCCTCGCCTTGACCTATCTCCTCAAGAACTCGTCTGCGCGCCAGCACTCTTCGACTGAAAGACGGCTCTTAATAGTGTATCTTCACTCTCAGTTTCTTTTTCTGGCATTGCGACATTCACTGAGGCTTGAAGAAAAGAAGACAATCCTGAGCATGACTCTAATTCTTCAGCACTTTGCCAATCTGGTTGGCCCGCGCTCATCGGCGACGCATGGCTTTGGCATAGACAGTGTGGAATTGCGTCTAAACAGCGGAGAGGAGTTCGTCAGCGACGATCTGACGGGCCTCAAGAACCGTCGCATGTTTGACGGATGCTTGGCTCAGGAGATTAATCGCTCCCTCTGGTACGGAACTCGGTTCGCATTGCTCTTGTTGGATGTTCGCAATTTCAGGAGTGTTAATGAGATGTGCGGGCATGCCACGGGCGACGAGATTCTGCGCAGTTTCGCTCGTGCGAGCGCTGAAACCATTCGCGGCTGTGACATTTGTTGCAGGATCAGCGGCGACGAGTTTGCCATTATTCTTCCTCAATCTGAGCGGTCCAACGCTGAAGCGTTGGCGGAAGGAATCGCACGCAAGTTCGAGGTATATGCCAAGCCTCTGACTCCCAATACTCCGGTTGGAATTGATTACGGGATTGCTATGTTTCCAGACGACGCCGAGGACGCGAACGGCTTGCTGGAATTCGGGAACAAGGACCTTGGCGGGCATTCCGCTGATTGCTCGCATCCCCAGGAATAGGATTGGAATATCGGCGGGCTGGCGGTGCCAGTTTGCTACGGCAGAGTCGGGAGAGGAGCGGAATGGTGATGCCGACCTTTTGGAGTGAGAAGCGAGTGGCCGATTTCTGTGAGCTATACCACCGCTGGCTCCAATCCTGCGGCTTCTGGTTGGTGGCAGTGAAAACCGACTGCGAGTTCGGGGAAGTGGAACGCCGCTTTGAGTGGGTGGGCGTAGACAAAGCTTTCGCCGTCTACCGCGATTTCACCGGCTGCCAGGCTTTTCTAAGCCTAGAGCGATTTGGTGGTTGGGTAGTGTCGCAGGAGAAAGGCAAATACATCATTGGCGCAGGGTTTGATGACCTTTGCAGGCTGACGTGCTGACGGCTTCTGGTTGGCATACATACGCGCTCCGGCACTCAGTTTGACCCCAAGGTCGTCGCAACTTTCTTCGATTGGGTTCAAACCGACGGTGATCCCCGAAAGCACGCGGAACCCCCTACCGCTGATTTATCGCGTCCTCGGCGATAGGACCCCACCTGGTTCAGAAAGGGAGGAGGAAATGTCATGGATGCACTCAACAACCTGACAAGACCTGCAATTCCGAAAGCCCGCATTCTCATCGTGGACGATGAACCCGCCGTTTGCACTCTACTCGCCGAGAGGCTATGCGCACAAGGATTCGAGTGTCGGGCTGCTAATAGCGGCAGCGAGGCCATCAGCATATTAGAAACCGAGCGTTTTGACGCGCTGATTTGTGACCTGCGGATGCCCGGCATCTCCGGCTTAACACTTCTGAAAACTGTGCGCACCAGATATCCTTGGATGAGTTTTCTGATCGCTACCGGCGCAGACAATATCCGGGTCGGTGTCGATGCAATGAAGCAAGGCGCGGCCGATTACATCCTGAAGCCTTTCCGGCTTGAGACGGTTGCCTTAGCAGTGGATCGTGCTCTCAAGAAAAAGCGTCTTGGAATAGAAGTCGAGGCGTATCGCGAGCGCCTTGATGAGATGGTCACGGAGCGAACGGAACAGCTTCGGACTGTCGTCACGAGTCTTCAGCAGACGTACGACGAGATTCAGGAGACTTACGACGAGACGCTGAAGGCGCTCGGAGCGGCCTTGGCTTTGAGGGACAATGAAACAAGGAATCACACGGAGCGTGTGGCCCACTACTGCCTGGAGATTGCCAAAGCGGCAAACTGCACGCCCGAGGAGGTCATCCAGATTTTGCGTGGCTCTTACTTGCACGATATCGGCAAGATCGGAATCCCCGACGGAATCTTGCTGAAGCCAGGCAAGTTGACACCGGAAGAAGTCGTCGTGATGCGGACCCATTCGCGCATCGGCTACGAACAGGTTTCCCACATTCCATTCCTTGCGCCTGCGGCTGAGATCGTTCTGGCGCACCACGAAAGGTTTGATGGGACCGGCTATCCCAGAGGGCTCAAAGGGAACGACATACCGTTAGGAGCACGGATCGTCGCGGTTGCTAACGCCTTCGACGTTATGGTCAACGACCAAGCTTACAGGCGCGCTCTCCCATGGTCTGTGGCCTACGATGAAATCAGGCGTGAGTCGGGCCAGCAATTCGATCCTAAAGTGGTCCAGGCCTTCTTCACGATTCCGCCTGGTGTTTGGGAGGAGATTCGTCGAAAGCTGGTGCAGGGCCGCAGGCAGGCGCCTCTACCCTGGCCGAGGACGAAATGAGCGTCGCCCTCATCGTTGTGCTTATTCTGGTGGCCGTGATTCTCCTACCGTCCGCCGTTTTGGGTGCTCTCGCACATCTTCGGATGAAGCAGCCGGACTGGAATCAGCGGCGGGAGAGAAGGTCCGGCAGGACTATGGGGCAGCATATAAAGTCTGTGGAGATGTCGATGGAGGTAACCAAAAACCCGGCGGCGAGGAAAGCCCTCCAAGCCAGAATGGACCATCTCCAAGATCGAGTGCGAAAGTTTATTCCGCGAAAGAAGGCTGATAGGCGTCACTCCCACGGCGCAGACTAGCGTACCTTCCTGACTGAGGATTTCTCGGGCCGATATCCTCGCCAGCGGCAACACAATCCCGGAATTCGTCAGCACAGCATCCGGCCATCGCGTCGAAGTGGTACCTCAGTACCCTTGAATGCCGGTTCCAGCCGAGACAGAATCAAGGTTGGTCCTACCACCAGATGGGGAGGCTCGCGCCCTCAGTGCGCCTCACGGTAAAGCGAGGTCACGATGGACATAAAAAAGAAAACTACAGGAAACGTACTGATCTTTGGCCTGTCCCTGCTGGGGGTTCTCGCGTGTCCGATTCTACGCGCTCAGACCCAAGATGCAAAGCCAGCAGCGGAAGGAACCGAGCCAGCGATTGTTCAATGCGATTCCTCCCTCATGAACCCGGTTCCGGGCGAGTCCATAACGGATGCGGCGCGGCGGCTTAGGGCTTGGAAGAACTGCGTGGACGCAATGAAAAGTGCGGCCGAGCACATGGTGAAAAGAGTAGACGTGGAGAATGGGCACCTGGTGGTTGGCGCAGTGCCGCCGGGGCTTGGGTCCATTCCTGGCCTTCTCAATGTTAACCGTTTGGATATCTACGTTCGGAATCGGAGTCCGCTCAAGCATGAGTACACTTTCACAGCGAGGTGTGGCGCGTGGACCCAGACTCGATCTGGTAGCGTCGGTCCTTCGGGCGAGGACGGAAGGGGAGAAGAATTGGGACCACCGTCGTTCACGCTTGATGTTTCGCCGCCCTGCAACCTGATGGACATCGCCCTGTATGCATCTTCACCCGACGAGATTAAGACAACACCAGAGCGGACACCTGCATCTGTGGTGCCAAAAGTCTTGGACACGGACGAAGTTCAAAAGTTGGCAGCAGCCGTGCCCGCAATTCCATCAGCGGGCACTTATCGAAAAACGTATCAGCTCCCAGCGAACCAGCAGGATGCGCGATTCAGAGAGATTGCTGAAAGATGCGCCCAGACCTTTGATGTTTATCATGGAGCGCTCTCAGTTATCGTCACGCCGGTCCCTGGCGCTGTGGGTAGCGATCCTGATAGTTCCAACGGAATTGGTGACGTGGGCCAATTGAAGGTGACTATACGGAATAACAGCCCAGACGCGCACGCCGTAAACATTAGAATTTCTTGTGGCTCCTGGAGATACTCCGAACGTCGGACGATTCCTGCTTATATTCAATACTCAGGTGCCAATACCCCCTTTGGGCAGCGGGCGTTGCTCTACACTCCTGGCCCCGATTGCACCATTGATAATCTTCAATTGGATACCTTGGTAAGGGACATTGAGTGAGCGGCCCACGGGAATGGTAACGGCCTTCCTCGATGCGTTGAGTCACGGCAATCCTCGTGAGCAGCGGGGGAGAGGGGATGCCGTTTTCCACGAACCAGAAACACAGATCCCGTCTTAGCACGCTTTTCTCGCCACAATAAATCCCCCAGTTAACCACAAAAGTGAACCTGTGCCAGGAAAGGGTTTCCCGGCGGGCAGGGTCGGGAATAGCCGAACATAAAGGACGTTATGTTGCGCTATTTCTAGAAGTTGATAGGCTCCCGCAACCGTAGCACGCAAGTGCTGCAAGCCCGGCGGGGCAGGAGTAAACTCGACCAGGGGTAGGGAAAATGGACATAAATCAAATGGTCGAACGTTTTCTTAACGAGGCAGTCTGGCAGTGCAAGAATGATGGCAAGAAAGATGAATCTGTTATCAACGCTCTCAACAACCGAAATCAAAGTGCCGCAGTTAGACACAATGAAGTTCTCAAATGGCTGCGATATTACGCTGTACTGCAAGGTCTGAACGCGGCGGATCGCGAAGCTGTCCCTAGCGTAATCGTTGAGTTTGCGGATGCTCGCGCTGCTGTTGTAAGCCAACTTTCTGAGGTAGAGATCATTGAAAAGTTCAAGGATCTCCACAAAAGATGCAGCTCGAAGGTGCACCCGAGGCAAAACGGGGAGCCTCGTAGTCTCATTTCACTGACCTCGAAAGCGCTTTGGTGTTGTTACCCTTACGCGATCCCACTTTTTGACGCGTATGCTCAGCGCACTCTATGGGTTGTTAGCCGTTTGATGGACTTGGATCGGCCTCCGGACGCACAAACACCATACGAGGAATACGGACGCTTCGTGTCAGTGTGGTTAAGTCTGTATCGTCGCGCCACAATTGATGATGGTCGTCTTAATGGCTATCGCTACAAGGTCAGGGTGTTTGACAGAATACTTTGGATTATCGGCCAACCAGATTACGGCAAGTTGGGCGGTTACGCGGCAAGCGCCCGGTAAAGGGTGGTGCGGTCCACGTTCAAAAGCGCGGCCACGTCTTCGCAGCGTCGGCCGTCCTCGATCAGCTTGCGGGCGTGGGTAACCTGCTGCGGGATCAGTTTGCGCTTGCGCCCGAATTTCATGCCCCAGGCTTCTTCGCTGATTCTTCGTGCGGGCATTCAAGGTTCAGGGCCACGGCTGGTTGCATACGGCAGATCGCCCTCGAAAATGCAGACCCAGAGCCGGATTCCTTGATGACCGCCGGGACGGGTATGGCAAGGGCGGTTTCTGCCACTTCCTACGATGGCCCGCTGCGGACGTTTGGAGGCGTTGGCACGCCTGCTTCAGGCATCGGACATAGATGGATGGCTTAATGCGTTTGCAAACGCTTCAGTTTTCTGAGGGCTTATTCCCCAATTCCCGGCAATTCCATTCCACCACGTTGGCAACGCACTGGGGTTCTATCAGGGTAGTGGAGGTGAGACTGATGCGCCCGAGAACTAAGCAAACCAAGAAAACCCTGAACTGCGCGGAATGCGGGAATGACTTTACACAGTACCGCTCATGGCAGAAGTTCTGCTCATCGAAATGCCGGTGGAGAAACTGGGACAGCAGACATCCCCGGAATCTGAGACCCGGAACCGATGGCCGGGTCAGATTCCCCAGGCTGCCGAAACGAAAACTCGTTTGAAACGGGAAACTGCAGTTTGTGAACGTCTGGTTTTTACGTCTTTGTGGACTGCCCGACAGTCTTCAGCGGGCATCCTCGGCAGCCACATAAACTCCAACCACCGGGGCGAACTTAGTATGGTAGGGTGACAAAGTCCTGCCCAGACACTTGGGCAGGAAATCCCTGTGATATCAGCTGCCGATTGAGATAATCCCGCTGAGGACGAATCAACTGCTGCTTGAGACTCAGCCTGCCGCCCCCCCTTAGTCCTTACTGTTGCGTGTTAAGGGGGGCTCTTCAAAGCCCCCCTTAACGCATACCTTATTGTTTTCACCTTATTACTTTATAACCTTAAGGGGAGAATCTCCCTATTGGGAGGTGTGCCCTATAGGGAAGACTCAAATTACCCCGTGATGGAAAGGGCAGCGACTTTCTGCTTGAGGTCCAGAATAGCTTGCGGCTTGACGTTCACATACCGCAGCGGTTTCTTCCCCTGGTAAACCGCCACAAAATAAAGTCTGCTGTCTTTCTTTGACCGCGAGACGTAAAAATCGAAGGCATGGCCCGAACCAACGTCCGTGAACCTGATCGAGAGACGCGCTGAGGCTTTAGCAGTGGTGCGCGTGTCTTCCTCGTCGCTTTCATCACCTTCAGTCTCCGCAGACTGCTCCTCCTCTCCTTCACCTCCGTCCGATTGCTGCTTCTCGCATTGCTCAAGATACCTATGCTGCCGTTCTCTTTCGGCGGCCTTCTCGATGGCTCGCCGATTGTCGGCTTGTTTTTGTTCTTCATCAAAGAGCCGATCCAGCAATTTGATTTTCTTGGTGTCACGCAGACGAATCTTCACGGGTCTGAAACCGGCCGCTTCAAGTTCTGCCATGTCGTCCTCTGCCTCGTCAAAAGGATAACGCTTGATACCGTTCGTAACGAATTTGGCACTGTCTCGCGTCCACCTCCTCTCTCCGTTTTGCCAATGCTCGGAAAACCGATATCGTTTTCGTCCAATCAGCACAACATTGCTCTGTAAATCGACCTTTGCTTCAGCCAGCTTCACGACCGCCTCCTCAAGCCGGCACTCTTGGGCGACAAGCACAATGCTCGTCCTGCGCACAACAGTGCGGCTCTAGTTTTGAGATTGCCGTTGAGACGGTCCCCACGATGGCGGGAGAGGTCAGAAGAACGCGGCTTGGGTGACCGGCCCCACAAAGGAAGAGGTCACCAACGCAACCATCCCACAAATCAGACTGCGTGTCAAGATGGAACGCGCCGTGCTCATATCTGCACGGCAGAGAGGCAGTCCATTTCGACAACTCCAAAGGAATCCGCATAAGAAGGCCCTCCGGTCACATCGACATAATGTACATAGTAGTAAGGTATTACTTACTTTGTGCTTGCACAAATAAGATAATAGTAGTATGATTAACATCGAGATGACGAACCGGTTTTGCCGGATTCGACGGAATTCGGGAGGACATTGAGCAGGACGAAACGGTAGGGTTCTATGCTTTGGGAGGAACAATTATGAGAGGGCGCGATCGCATTTGGCGTAGACTCGACAGGAATCGAAAATGGTGGTTTGCGTGGAGGGACCCAACTTCGGGGAAACGAAGAAAGAAACAGGCCGAACGCAATTCGTATGAGGGGGCCAAAAAAGAACAAGCGCGCCTGGAATTGGGTTTGGTGAAGGTCTCGGAAGGGACGCCAATCACCTTCGCTAAATACGCGAAACGCTGGTTGGAGTCACATGTCCAGCCCAACCTAAAACCATCAACGGCGGAGAGCTACGAAGGGATTCTCGACGTGCATCTTCGGCCCCGCTTTGGCAAATTGGCCCTTGAGAAGCTTGCGAGGAAAGACATCAAAAGCTACCTCGATGAACTGGCGAGCAAAGGCGAACAGTCGCGCAATACAATAAAGAATATATTCGCAATTCTCAGAGCAATGCTTTCTCACGCCGTTGAAGATGATCTCCTACCAAGCAATCCGGCCATACGATTGGGGCGTTTCAATCGTCGCCAGGACGATGGGCGGAAAGCCGAATTCCTTACGCCAGTGGAGGCAGAGGCATTTCTTCAAGCTGCTAGGACGCTTCGACCAAATCGTTACCCACTTTTTTTGACCGCTCTAAGAAGCGGCCAAAGACTTGGTGAGATGTTAGCGATGGAGTGGGAAGATATCCAGTTCGGCGAAAGTGAAGAGGATACCGGCCGTCACATTCTCGTCCGCCACAATTACACCCACGGTAAGTTCACAAGCCCGAAAAACAGGAAGGAGCGGCGTGTCGATCTCAACAAGGAATTGCGGCGGGTCTTAATTGAACTGCGTGATCAGCGCATTTTGAAGGCGATGCAACGCAGCCAGGAACCAGAGGAGATTTCTGGACTCGTTTTTCCGTCGGAAACTGGAGGCCCCCTGGATTCCCGCAATGTATATCACCGGGATTTCCTCCCATGCCTCAAGGCAGCAGGGCTACGTCGGGTGACGTGGCACTCGCTTCGTCATTCGTTTGCCGCGCATCTCTTGATACAGAACCAAGCCAGCCTTACCTACGTGAAAGAGCAAATGGGTCACAGTTCCATCCAAGTCACAGTAGACATCTACGGGCACCTCGTACCCGGTGGGAATATCAAGTGGATAGACCGGCTTGGTTCGCCTGTTTCAAAGGAACCGGAAGTGGAACCACGCCGCGAAGAAGCCAAGGTGGAGGGCGCTAAGTGACTGAAAATAATGGCAGGCGTGGAGGGACTCGAACCCCCGACCCACGGATTAGAAATCCGTTGCTCTATCCACCTGAGCTACACGCCCAACTTGTGTACTTTCGTATACTTACGACATGTTCACCTCATGCAAATCCGTTGGTCGACGATGCAGACAATGAAGAAACGGGCAGTTTTTCGCTTCCGCAAGCGCGTCTAGTGAGAACCGTATTACGTTTACTTGCACTTGACGCCTCCTCGCGCATCGCCCGAGCCTGCGTTGTAGACGGTAGCATCGAGCTATACTAGCACAAGCGATCATCGCAACGTCCGTTTTCGGATCCGATGCTTTCGAGTGTCCGAAGGCCAGAAGGAAATGTGGAGAAATTCATCGGAACTCCGTCGAGCGTCATTCCAGTTCGCGAACGCCCAACCCAGTTGGGAAGGGGTGTGGGGCAGGCTCTCCGGGGACTCCAAGGGATAGGGCCTCCGCACGGGCCGGGACAAAATCCTGGTCACGGGTAATTCTCTTGCCCCGTCGTGAATCTGAAGCGCATTTTGCTCGTTGATGCCGACAACGTAGAAGGTGCTTCGCTTATTTCAGCAATCGCGGCACACACGGGCCACACACGAGCGGCGCAGCCTCAAGTCTTATCGGGTTTGGAAGGGACTTTCGCGTGGAAGGTTCTGCTGTGACCAGATGGTTTGGATCACTCACATACAAATTTGTCCGTCGCAGCTCAATGGAGCTATGCTGTAGACAGCGCGGTCGCCCAACAGGATTCGGCAGTGGGGCCACTGATTCGCCGTAAGCGTCAAGCCGGGTGCATCTACACAAAGGGATCGTGGTGAGTTAGGCTTCACCCATGCCGCCTAAACACAATGGCCGACGCAGTCGCCGTACATCTGCAGCCCAGCGGGCTCGTTTGATAG
>Ga0326727_10016952_pt1 | contig 15239 bp, 13 predicted proteins | sample MB2enrmetagenome_FD_207643 | JGI IMG/M metagenome (GOLD analysis project Ga0326727, IMG submission 207643) | Lab enriched peat soil microbial communities from McLean, Ithaca, NY, United States - MB29MY | ecosystem: Environmental > Terrestrial > Soil > Wetlands > Peat | place: USA: New York... | reverse complement strand
TGTGCGCCGTAAGACCGTTATTGTCGAAGCGGACCAAAACATTGGCGTTGGCGATCAGGTTTCCGGCGATCTTGACCTTATAGCCGAACGATCCGCTGTATTCCCCGAAGGAAACATTCCCGGCGCTGATCAGGCCGCTCACAGACCCCATTGCCGGAATGGTGCTGGCGGCGCTCCCACCGGCAGCCGTGGGGAACGGAACATTCGCGAGAGTCAGCGTCCTGGTGTTGGGAATCCCGTGGATCCACCCGATTTCATTGCCCACTATATCGGCGATCAACGTGCTCCGGCGTCCCAGTGCCAGCTCCACACCACCCGCCCAGGAGAACACGTCGGGCAAGAAGCCTTTGCTGGTGAGAAATGGGGGTCCCAGGGCGACGCTCTGGCTCAATTGCGTGGGGGTCAGCGAGCCTCCGAGCACGCTCTTTCCGCTGAATTGCCATCCGGCATCGAAATGCGGCGAAAGCACAATACCTTTGCCTAACGGCTGGCTATAAAACGAGACAGCCACAAAGGGTTTGGCGGTGGTTGTTCCGACGCCCAGATAGTTCTGGGCATCGCCCGTCGGAAGCCGCAAGTCCGCTCCCAGCCCAATGACCATGTGCGGCCTTCTGTAGACGGTCCCCTTGGCGCGTACCAGGAGGTCGCCAAAACCAGTCGCCTGGTGGTCGGCCTGCCCGATTAGCGGCTGAATCAGGGTCTCAACTCCAGGCGTGAGTGTATTCACGCACCAGCAAGTGGAGCCGTTGGTGGCATGCCCGTTTCCGGTATAGACCACCCCGTTATAGGTCCTCGCCGCCACCCCGGAGTGGACCATCGGCAGCCCGATGGAGATATCGAATCGATCCGTCACACCGTAAGTGAAAAACGCGATGTTCTGAGACAGCCTCACGTCCATCCCCAGGCCGAAGCTCGCGGGAGTCGTCGAATATGGGGTGGTGCCGGTGGGCGGAAGGATCCCGGAAGATTGGCCCCCTTGGTACAGAATGGTCAGCCCATTGAGAGAGGTGCCGTTATATCGCGTAAAGTGAAAATCCTGGTTGGAGAAACCGATATACCAGTGACGCTTCCCGATGGTTTCGGCGCGTTCCGTGAAGATGGGGCCGAGCGTGCTGCTCTCAGCCAGTTCGGCCCCGGTAGCCGGATCCGTCCTCTCGATCACCCCGGATGCCGGCGACGACAGCGGAATGATAGACAATGCCGTGGCGATGCTGGCATTCAAAGCATTGCTCATTTGCACGAAGTTCTGGTTGGACGTGTAGTTGGCAGCGTTGTTTATCGTCGCACCGAAGGTCGAACTGTTCAATACGACCGATTGTGCGGTCTCCGTGAAAATACTTGGCACGGCTCCCGTCGCCGGCGTGATGGATGAATACATCACCACCTGTTGCGCGTTGGGAGCGGTTTGGGCTTGCACGTTTGCCGAGGCGATTAGACACGCCGCGGCGAAGAAATACTCGATCCTTCTAAACATAATCCCCTCCGGAAGTGTTTGTGACTCAGTTCACGAATGCAATTGCGTCAGGATATCACAAGAGTTGGCATGCGGAAACGAAAAAAACACTCGTGGAAGGATAACCGGTACCGGACCCTTGCTGCGGGATGAAACCGCTCTATCGCAAGGAGGCGCCGGGCGGTAAAGAGCGATTCAGCAGCGGCGCAGCGCCCCGGTGAGACGGCGAAACCAGCGAAGCCAGCCCGCTACCCCGGTCATGTGCCGGTCAGTACTCAGCGCTTTCAGCGGGGTGCGATTCGAGGGTGCGCCCACGGGTTCCTGCCCCTGAACCCTTCGCAAGATCCACTGGGCACTGGGATCTTTCGGAGACTGACACAGGATCAGCAGAAACAACCCCAGGAAGACGAGAGCCAGAGACACGATCGCCAGGTCCCCGTAGGTTGAATTCAGGGCGAATATATAGAGCGCGCGGTGGGCACATTGCGCTAGCGCAGCCCGTCCAATGGGCGTTACCAGCACCACCGTGATGAGAAACAGTGCAGGCTTCCACATGGTGAGTTGAGCGTAAGGGCGTCGCGTGGTGCGTAACAAGCTGCCGAAAGTATCACCTTCCCGCTATCGGCGGTTAGTATCGAACCCCAACGCGGGCACATTTGGGGCACTCCGGAGCGAAATTGCAACGGATCTGCCGGGAGGAGGTGGAACAGCCAAGGTGTTGAATTGATTTGGCTGGGACGCAGGGATTCGAACCCCGATACGCAGATCCAGAGTCTGCAGTCTTACCGTTAGACGACGTCCCAAAGAGATTGCGACAATGCCATTTTAGCAGACCGCCAAAGGGCGATTCCATACGGTCCGCTCATAGTAAACTGAAAGCTGAGCATGAAGAAGCGGTTGCGGCTGGGCGTCGTGCTCGCGCTGGGCGCCTCCGTCGGCTGGCCAGTCGACTGGATAGCCCGCTACCCCAAACCCGAGAGCTACCTCAGCGACTTCGCCCAGGTCGTCGACGCGGCCGGCAAAACCCAAATCGAAGCCTACGCCGCCAGCGTCGAACAGGCCACCGGCGCGCGCATGACCTTCGTCACCATCCCTTCTCTGGAAGGCGAGCCTATCGAGGGCGTCGCCGGCGCCATATTTCGCGGTTGGGGAACCGGCGAAACCGCTAAGGAAAACGCAGTCCTGCTCCTGTTTTCCATCGCCGAGCACCGCTTCCGCCTGGAAGAGGGCCACAGCCTCGCGGCCATTCTGCCCGGCGGCCTCAGCGACGACGCTTTGCGCGCCATGCGGCCGGCATTACGGAAAGATGACATCGGCGACGCCGTGGCTGCCGCCGCGCAGACCATCGGTGCCGCCATCGCCGATGCCAAACATGCGCATTTGACGGCGCGCCCGCCGCACCGGCGCCATCCGGCGGCGTTTGCGGACTATTGGAATTGGATGCTGATCGTGGGTGCGGCCGCGCTCGCCTGGCTGCTGCTCGGCAACCGCACGCGCGGGCGAGCCAGTTACGGCGGCCGCGGCAGTGGCGGCTTCGGAGCTTTCGATTCCGGCGACGGCTTCGGCGGTTTCGGCGGCGCCGATTCCGGTTCCGGCAGCGCGTCGAGCGACTGGTAGAGTCTCTGGAGCTATGGAAAAAGTGGTCGAACAACTCGTCGAGAAGCTGCGGAAAGCCTATGGCGATCGCCTGGTATCGCTGGTGCTCTACGGCTCGGCCGCGTCCGGCGATCGCCAGGCGGATTTCTCCGATTACAACGTCCTCTGCGTGTTGACGCACATCACGCCGCGTGAATTGAGCGACAGCGAGCCGATTTTCCGTTGGTGGCGCGAACACGGCAGCCCCTCTCCGCTGCTGCTCAGCCAGCACGAAGTGGAAACCGCGGCGGACTGCTTCGTCATCGAATTTAGCGACATCCAGCGGCAGCATTGCCTGCTCGCCGGCAAAGACGTGATCTCCGGGCTGGCGGTGGACGGCCGGTTTTATCGCGCCCAGGTGGAGCACGATCTGCGCGCCAAGCTGCTGCGGTTGCGGCAAAAGGCCTGCGGCATGCTCTCCGACGCGGATATCCTCCGCCGCCTGCTGCTCGATTCCCTTTCCACGTTTTGCGTGCTGTTCCGCCACGCGCTGATTTTGCACGGCTCGGAGGGGCCGGCGGCGAAGCGCGCGGTGATTGCCGCTGCCAGCCAACGTTTCGGCTTCGATCCGCTGCCGTTCGAGAAATTGTTGGCCATTCGCGAGCGGAAACTGAAAGCGCGCGAGGTGGAACCCGTCGCGCTGCTCGGTCCGTATCTGGAAGCCATCTCCGTGGTGATTGCCGCGGTGGATGAATTGGTACAATAGCGCCGCCGTGAGAAAACTTCTCATCGTGATTGGTGTCGCCGGCCTGCTGGCTTTTTCGGGCCTGAAATATGCCGGCGTGCGTCGCCGTCTGCTCATCGAGCGGACGGCGGTGGGCGCGCAATGGGCGGAAGCCGCCAGCGCCATGCAGCGGCGGGCGGACACCATCTTTAGTCTTGTGTACCCCATGAGAGGCTCCTCGGACGGTACCAGCGAGGTAGTGCGTGTAATAGCCGAGGCGCGCGCCAACCTGTCCGGGAGCCGGACCCCGCAAGATACCATGGCGGCCTACGAGCGCCTCAACGGGGCAATCTCGCGTCTGCTGGCGATCGTGCAGAATGAGCGGCGTCTCCGGTCCGGCGGAAAATTATCGCATCTGCTGGACGACGTCTCCAATACCGAAAACGAGGTAAATATTGCCCGCGAGCGATACAATGAAGCACTGCAGACCTATAACGCCGCCCTGCAGCTTTTCCCGAACAATATTGTCGCCGCCATGTCCGGTTTCACCCGCGACGACGCGTATATTCAAACCGAAACGGGCGCCGGACAGGGCGCGAAAATGTAATTCTAAAATGAACTCCTATGACTCAGAACTTTGCGAACTACATCAACGGCGAGTGGGTATCTGGGGCGAAAACTTTTGAAAATCGCAACCCCGCGAACACCGATGAACTGATTGGCACGTTCACCAGGGGCAGCGCCCAGGACATGCGCGACGCCGCGGCAGCCGCGGCAGCCGCGCTGCCCGGCTGGTCGTCGATGAGCGGCCCGGCGCGCGGCAATATTCTCTACAAAGCGGCCGACATCCTCGACCGGAAATTCGACTCCGTAGCCGCCGACATGACGCGCGAGGAAGGCAAGACCTTCCCCGAAGCCAAAGGCGAAGTGCGCCGCGCCATCAACATCCTCCGCTACTTTGCGGGCGAGGGTTCGCGCATGCCCGGCATGCTGGTGCCCTCGGAGCGCGATCGCGTCCACATGTTCGCGCTGCGCAAGCCCATCGGCGTGGTCGGGCTCATCACCCCCTGGAACTTTCCTAGCGCCATCCCGGCGTGGAAGCTCGCGCCGGCGCTCATCTGCGGGAATACCGTGGTGGTGAAACCCGCGTCGGCCGCGCCGCTGAGCGCGTGGCGCATTGTCGAGGCGCTGCACGAAGCCGGCATCCCCAAAGGAGTGGTCAACTTCGTCGCCGGGGCGGGCGGAGAATTAGGCGAGGCGATGATCGCCGCGCCGCCGCTCAAAGCGGTGTCGTTTACCGGTTCGTGCGAGATCGGCGCCTGGCTGCATGGCGAGGCATCCAAACGGCGCCTGCGGATTCAGCTTGAGATGGGCGGCAAAAACCCTACCATCGTACTGGCCGACGCCGATTTCAACTCCGCGGTGGAAAATGTCGTCAACGCCGCTTTCTTCTCCACCGGCCAAAAGTGCACCGCCACCAGCCGCGCCATCGTGGAGGATGCCATCTACGACCGCTTCGTAGCCGCAGTCGTCGAGCGCACCAGGAAGCTCAAGGTGGGCGACGGCATGCAATCCGGCATCGACATCGGTCCGTGTGTGGACCAGGGACAGATGGACACCGTACTGCGCTACATCGCCATCGGGCGCAAAGAGAACGGCGAACCGTTGTGCGGCGGGAGCCGCCTGACCGGCGGCGCGCTCGCCAAAGGCTACTTCGTCGAGCCCACGGTATTCGCCGGAGTCGAGGAGTCGCACACCATTGCCAAGGAAGAAATCTTCGGGCCGGTGCTGGCCATCATGCGCGCCCAGGATTTCGAGGACGCCATGCGCATCGCCAACAATATCCCGTTCGGGCTGTCATCGTCCATCCAGACCGGCAATCTGTCGCGGGCATTTGAGTACATTTATCGCGCAGAGGCGGGACTCCTCACCGTCAACTTACCGAGCGCGGGCGTGGAGTATCAGCTTCCCTTCGGCGGCACCAAGGATTCCAGCTTCGGGCCGAAAGAGCAGGGCCCGGCAGCCATGGAATTCTACAGCGATTACAAGACGGTTTACCTGAAATATTGAACTTTTTTGCCCGAATTTCGTACTGGATTCTGAATATGCGAGCAGCAATCGCTTTAGCCCTTACGCTTGTGACGGCGCCTGCCGTTTTCAGCCAGACGCCAGCAACGCGGTCGGAATTCGAAGTGGCGTCGGTGAAACCGTCGGAACCGCTGACCAATGGGCGGGTTTCCGTGGGAGTGCACATCGATGGCGCCATGGTGCGTTGCACTTACCTTTCGCTCCTCAACTACCTCAACATGGCCTACGACGTGAAGGACTATCAGATCATTGGGCCCGACTGGTTGGGGACCGAACACTTCGACATCGCCGCTAAACGGCCGGAAGGAGTAGACGGCGACAAAGCGCTTCGCGGAATGGTGGCGTCGCTGCTGGAAGATCGTTTCAAAATGGTGTTTCATCGTGAAACCCGCGAGTTGCCGGCCTATGCGCTGGTGGTGGCCAAGGGCGGCCTCAAGATGAAGGAAGTGCCGCCCGATCCCGACGGCGTGGACACGAGCAAGGTCGATGTGAACGTGACCACCGGCGCACGGGGCGCGACCGTCGATCTCGGCGGCGGAGCGTCCATCGCCTACGGCTTGAACAAGCTCGAGGCACGAAAGGTCAACATCCTCTCGATCCTCGATTCGCTTTCCAAGTTTCTGGACCGGCCGGTAGTGGATGAGACCGGCCTCACCGGCCGTTACAACTTCACGCTGGAATATTCCGTGAGCGAGCTGAAGACCATGGTTCGCGGCAACGGCGGCGATGCCAGCCAGATTCCCGATTTCGGCGGCGATCAGCCGTCCATCTTCACTTCGGTGGAAGCGCTCGGGCTCAGGTTCGAGCCTCGGAAAGCTCCCGTGCCGGTGATCGTAATCGATAGCATACAGAAGACGCCCACGGCGAATTAGACTGCTGGCAGGAGTGCTCGCATGCCAAGGCCGGACTGTCGCCCGGCTTGGACAAGCTGAAGCTTGTCCCACATCCGATTTTTGTGGGATAAGCTTTAGCTTGTCCAAGCGAGCGGAGCTCGCTCATGCACTCCCTCACGAGCAAGCGGACTCGCCCTACCCTATCTCACCACCAGCGAATAAGCGCCCGTGGTGTCGTGCTTCGAGAAGACCTGCACGTAGTACATCTGGTTCGCCTCCACTTGCATGCGCTGATGAATCACCTCCCCAGGAGCCTTGGGATCCGGTGCAAAGCCGATGTTGTGGAGGTCGGGAGCGAACATCCCCAAACCCAGCAGCAAAGCGCCGTCGCGCGGCGTCACATCGACGTTTACGGAACCGCCCGTGGGAGCGATGAAGGAGTAAAAGTCAGTGTCGTCGCTATCCATCACATTGGCGTCGATGCTCTGGCCGAGGGCGATCCGCGTCGCCGACAGGATGGTATCGTTCGGCTCGTAAACATCGTAGGCGTGCAACCCGCTCACCGTCAGGGTGTAGGCCCCGCTGCTGCCCGACACGCCGTCTACCTGGAGGTAGTAGAGCGTGCTGGGGGGCGGTGAGAAATCGAATCGCAACGCGGCTCCCGCGCTGGGAGCCACCTTGATGCCGGTAACCATATTTCCGTTTCGATCGTAGATCCGCAGGCGCGGGATCAACGTGGACGATTGGCTGGCCACCGACACCGAAATGCGGTCGCGCGGGGGACGCGGCGTGACGAACCAGAAGCAGTCCACGTCTCCCACGGACGGGGCGATGGCCGCCTGAACCGGCCGGTCCAGCCAAACGGCATTGGCCTGTGAAATATCGTTATTGGGCTCCAGTTCTTCGGCTCTGGGATCGATCGATTCAGCCAGGTTCATACGGCGGAGGTTGGCGCGCACCGGTTCGTAATCGTGGTCGCGAGCCAAGGCATCCCGAAACGCCCGAATGGCGTGCTGCCCGTCCTTGAGTTTGCCGTAGAGCACGCCGAGGTTGTTGAACAGCGCCGGCACGGGAAGATCTTTGGCGGCGGCTTCCAACACGTTCGCCGCTGTGGCGTAATTGCCATGGCGCATCAACTCGCTGGCCCGGTCGAACTGGGCCGTCGCCGCGGGATTCGCCGGCCTCCCGAGGAACGTCACATATTCCTGTTCGACTCGCGAGGTGTCGGTGATATAACCGGGCAGTGGAGCGTAAATGGCGCGGGGGTTGAACATCCGGTTCCAGATCGCCGGCACGAACGCCAAAAGCAGCAGAAGTGGTACCAGCCACCAGTAGCGAACCAGCAGAGGCCGGCGCCGGTGACGGCGGACGCGCTTCCCAGCGGCGGGCGGGGTCCCTCTATTCTCCGGGTCGGGCATGAAATGTGGGCTTTGCTACAATCCTAATTCTATGCGCTCTCAGCGCGGGCGGGAGACTGGGAAATGCCTTCGACTAGCGTTGCTTGCGTGCGGTCTGGCACTGGTGGCGTTCCCGCAGAAACTGGCGTTCCCGCAGAAACAGAAAAAAGAAGAGAACCAGGTGCTGCAACTCCCCAGGGAACTCCCTGCGGTGGTGGAAGGGGACACGCGGCATCTCACCTTTTATGTCACCCCGCTCTCTTCCAAGGGTCTGCTGAGCCCGCAGATCAGGGATGCCCTGAGCGCGCTCACCCACCAAGCCAAGGGCGAGACCATTCTGAAGATTCGCGCCTTTGTGGCGGGGTCCGGCGACAGCCGCAGGGTGCGCGACCTTGTCAGCGAGGTCTTCACCGACCGTAAGCAGCCGTTGCCGGTCCTCAGTCTGGTGCAGGCCGGCGGACTGCCGGAAGGCGCACAGGTGGTGCTCGAGGCCATCGCCGCCGCCCGTAAAGAGGTCAATCCGCAAGGGCTGGCTTTCGTCTCGGCCCAGCCGGCGTCGGCAGACGACCCCACCGGGCCGGTGGCGCCGCTGGCCGACCGGTCCCTCGCCGCGCTCGGGCAGGCGGTGACCGCGGCCGGTTCGCAAGCCGCCGACGCGGTGCGTGTTTCCTGCTTTCTCAGTTCGCTCGACGGCCTGGCGGCCATCCGCCAACGGGTGGCGCACGATTACCCCAACGCCGCCGCCGATTTCGTGCAACCGCAGCGCAGTCCGGCGCACGCCCTGGCCGCTTGCGAGGCGGTGGCGAAACTGCGGCGCGACCCCGGGGCGCAGCTCAAGCTCATGAATTCGCCTGCCCTCGAGAACGTCGCCGGCGCGTCCGATGTCGCCTTGGTGGCCTCGCCGAAAGTGGTCCTCACCGGCACTCAGGTCTCCTTCGGGTTCGAGGAGAACGATGCCCGGTTGGCATTTCAAAGGTTGAGTAAAGCCCTGGAACAAGCCGGCGCGTCGCTGCACGATGTGGCGTTCGCCCACTTTTATCCCTTGGCTGCGGGGCTAGCGACGCAGGTCCGCAAGGTGCGCGGCGACTTCTTCGATTCGGCACACCCACCCGCGTCTTCCCTGCTGCTCTTCGAAGGCCTGCCATCCATGAACGCCGGGTTCGCCGTCGACGTGGTGGCGGTCAAGTAACAGAATCTCCCCCGGGCGGGGTAGAATAGACGCAACGCAGGTTTTCTATCATGATTCGCTCATCGGTGGCCACTTTGTTTTGCGGGCTTCTGCTTTCGATTCCCGCCATTCCTCAACAGACGGAATCGAAGGGAACGCAGCCCCCTGCGCCCCAGGCGCCGGCCGCTAACCAGAAACCCACCATCTCCACCACCACCACGGAAATCATTGTGCCGGTAACGGTTACCGACTCGAAAACGGGGCGATACCTCTCCAATCTCGAGCAAAAGGACTTCCGCATTCAGGACGAAGGCGCGACGCAGGCAATCACGTTCTTCTATCACGATTCTCCCGGGCTTCGGCAGCATACCGTCATCGGTTTCCTGGTGGATTTGAGCAGCGGCATGCACAGCCACTGGGACAAGTTCCAGGACGCCATCAAACAAATGATCTGGGGTTTGATGCCGTACGATCCGAATTACACCGGATACCTGATTGGATACAGCACCACGGCGGAAGTGAAGGTCGACACCACCTACGACCCGGACAAGCTTGCCGAGGCGGTAGATCGTATGAAGCCGGGCGGCGGCTCGTCTCTTTACAACGCCATCTACAAAGCCTGCACGGACCGCAAACTGGTGCCCGGCGAGCCGTACCAGCCGCGGCGCGTCATTATCGTCATCGGCGACGGACACGACACAGCCAGCGATTACACCCTCGACCAGGTGATCGAACTGGCGCAGAAGAATCTGGTAACCGTCTTCGGCGTCAGCACGCTGGCGTTCGGAGCATCGAGCGATGAGTCCGACAACCTGGAGCGGATCGCCAGAGAGACCGGCGGGCACGTGGAGTATCCTCTGGTTGACCCCTATGGCAACACTGTTTCGGGCTATCTCTCGACCCCGTCGGACGACGGCAACTATGCTCTGAAAGTGGGCACCGGGGGATATACGGCGGTCATCGCTTCGGCCGTCAATAAATCGGTGATGGCGCTGCAGGGCGAAATCAGCACGCAGTATATTTTGCGCTACGTGCCGCACATCGACCCGTCCACCGCGTACAAAGATAAGCGGCGAATCACAGTGGAGATTCCCACTTTGCCCGCCGGCTCGGTGAAAGTCCGGGCGCGCCAATTCTACTACGCCAACTCCGCTCCTCCATCGCAGAATCAGTGAGTTTTCGCGGCGCAGGCACTCGCGCCGGCATTCGTGCCTGCCGGGTCGAGACTCCGAACTCCTGAAGTGGTCCCCGCAATTGTGGGCTGCCAGGGGAAAATGACTTGGGCCGAGATGTGGCGCAGACTTCATCCAGTCTGCTGGAAAGAGCGAGGGACGGTCCTTGCCGGGAGCGTCACTGGCGGCAGAAACCAAGGTCGTTCTCGGGAGCGCTCGCTCACGGCCGCGGCCGGTATCGGCGGATTGCGTTTCCGAGCCGCGCGCGGGAGCAAGCGGATTCACACAAGACAAGGTTTCCCGAGAATCTCGACCCGGCGGGGCAAGAGTGCGCCACGTCAAGGCGCGATGGCGCGGCGCACTTGTGCGATGACTTTGGCGGAATCGGGAGTGTCGACGCGGATGACGTTGCCGTGGGGGCGCCAGCGGTGGAACATGCGGGCAGTGGGAAAGCCGGCGAAGATGCTCACCAGCGGGACTCCGGCGGCGGCGGCGACGTGCTGACCGGCGGAGTCGTAGCCGACGTAGAGGCGGGCGGCGGCGACGATGGCGGCGAATCCCGCGAAGCTGCCTTCCCAGAAAGTGGCGCGGACGCCCGAGCGCGCGACGGCGAGTTCCACGCGCGCCGCTTCCTCTCCGCCGGCGCCTTTATCGATGCAGATGCCGGCGCCGGATTCGGCGAGTAGGGCGAGGAGATTCTCCTCGAACGGGTCCGGGATGCGCTTGGCGGGATTCTCGCCGACTCCGAGACTGACGGCCATGACGCCGCGGTGGGCGGGCTCGCCGGCGAGGGCGATGTAGGGCTTCGATCCAGTGACGCCGAACGTCTCCTCGGCCCATGCGGCGGCGAGTTGCGGAAGCGTGGCTTCGGTCGTGCCGCCGTAGGCGCGGCTCTCGAAGAGGTGGTAGCGATCTTCGGGACAGACGGGCAGCAGACCGAGTTGCGTGAGACGCGAATCGGAGTCTATGACGAGCGCGTCGGGCGCCGCGAAGAGCGCTTCGAGAGCGGGGCGGACTGCCAGGCGATCGGCGAGGGTACCGCGCCGGTAGGACACGGCAGCGTGGGCGATGCGCGGGTCGGCGGCGAACAGTTCGTAATTCTTGGACGGACCGACGAAGACGATCCGCGCTTTCGGGAACCGCCGCTTGGCGGCATCGAGAAGCACGCTGGTGACGGCGACATCGGCGCCCAGAGTGACGCGCGAAAGCACGAAGACGGCGCGCGGCTCGAAGGCGACGGCGCGCGGGACGCGGACGCGCCGGTAGCGCGCGGGGTCGGCGCCGGGAATGGCTGGCGCGAAGAGATCGGCGTAGACCTCGCAGAGGGCCGGCTCGAAGCGGTCGGCCAGGCCTTCGGCGAGGATGCCGAAGAGCGCGTTGCCGCAGGCGTCGTCCAGGAGTTCGCGCGGCAATTCGGCGGGCGGTTGGCCGGCGATGGCGCGGGCGAGCAGATCGCGCGCGATCTGGCTACACGAAGTACTTGTCAACGAGGAGTCCTAACTTCTGGCGAGTGGCGGCCGGGACGGAGGCTTTGTCGGTGAGGATGGCGTGCTGGAGCGCCGATCCGCACTTACAGGTGCGGGCGCCCGGCATGGCGGCGACGGCCGCGGCTACCGCGGCGCAGGCGTTTTCGGCATTCTTCATCAGGTTGCCGACGATGTCGGTGACGGTGACGGCGTCGTGATGCGGGTGCCAGCAATCGTAATCGGTGACCATGGCGACGGTGACGTAGCAGATCTCGGCCTCGCGCGCGAGTTTCGCCTCCTGCAGGTTGGTCATGCCGATGACGTCCATGCCCCAGCTGCGATAGACATTGGACTCGGCTTTGGTGGAGAAGGCCGGACCCTCCATGCAGAGGTAGGTGCCACCCTTTTTGGTATTCACGCCGGTACTCATGCAGGCGTAGGAGACCACGTCGGCGAGCTGCGGGCAGATTGGGTCGGCAAAGCTGATGTGGGCGACCAGGCCTTCGCCGAAGAAGGTGGAGATGCGGCCGCGGGTGCGATCGAAGAACTGGTCGGGGATGACGAAATCGAGCGGGCGATGTTCTTCCTTCAGCGATCCCACGGCGCTGAGGGAGATGATGCGCTCCACGCCGAGCGACTTCATGCCGTAGATGTTGGCTCGGAAATTGAGCTCCGAGGGCGAAATGCGATGGCCGCGGCCGTGGCGCGTGAGGAAGGCGACGTGCTTGCCGGCCAGCTTGCCCAAGACGTAATTGTCCGAGGGATCGCCGAAGGGAGTCTTGATGACGATCTCCTCCGCCGCTTCAAATCCGGGCATGGAGTAGAGTCCGCTGCCGCCGATGATTCCGATTTCTGCTTTCAAGTTAGGAACTCCTTAAAGAAGTATTTGACCACGGAGACACAGAGACACGGAGAAAAACGCTGAGAACGAGCTCACTGAGGTGGCGGAGAGCAGAGAGGGGCTCACTTTGCGGCCTCCTCAATTAGTTCGAGGATTACTCCAGGTGGCGGCTCGATCAGGATGTGGCCATCGGCGTTGGATTGGATTTGTGCTCCCGCGGATTGAAAGCTTGCAACAACGTCATGGAGATTATTTACGTGGATGGGGATGGCTGGTGGGGCGGGTCCCCAGACCCGCTGCCGAGCCCCCTGGCTCGGCAATGGCCGGACCTGGGGGTCCGGAGCGCACGTGGGCGTCCGCCCGACCTGAGCGCGAATTGCTTCCAGCAGGTCGGCGATGCCTTCGCCGGTGGTCGCTACGGTTTTCACGATTGGCGGTTTGCGGCCGTTGGCGAGGCTGAGCATCGCCTGGAGTTCCTGCTCTACCTTGTCCGCTCCGGGCTGATCGGCTTTGTTGATGGCGAAGACGTCGGCGATTTCGAGGATGCCGGCTTTGATGGCTTGGATGTCGTCTCCCATGCCGGGGACGAGGACTACTACGGTGACTTGCGCCAGGCTGGCGATGGCGATTTCAGCCTGGCCGACTCCTACCGTCTCGACGACGACGTAGTCTTTGCCGGAGGCGTCCATCAATTGCACGAGATCGGCAGTGGCGCGGGCCAATCCTCCGAGGCTGCCGCGGGTGGCCATGGAGCGGATGAAGATTCCGGGGTCGGCATGGTGCTGCTGCATGCGGATGCGGTCGCCGAGGATGGCGCCGCCGCTGATGCCGCTGGTGGGGTCGACGGCGAGGATGGCGAGGGTTTTGCCCTCGCGGCGGAGGACGGTGGCGAGGGCGTCGACCAGCGTGCTTTTGCCGGCTCCCGGCGGGCCGGTGATGCCGACGATTTTGGCGCGGCCGGCGAAGGGCGCGAGGTCGTGGAGGGTGGCGAGCGCTTGCGGGTCGCGGTTCTCGATTCCGGTGGCGGTGCGGGCGAGCATGCGCGGGTTACCTTCCCGAATCTGGCGGGCGGACTCGGTCATTTGGTTTTCAGAAGCTGGCGGGCGATCACGAGGCGCTGAATTTCGCTGGTGCCCTCGCCGATGGTGCAGAGCTTCACGTCGCGATAAAACTTCTCCACCGGATAGTCCTTGATGAATCCATAGCCGCCGTGAATCTGGACGGCTTCGCCGGCGATGCGCACTGCGGCTTCGGAGGCGAAGAGCTTCGCCATCGACGATTCGCGGGTGACGCGCTGGCCGTGATCGAGCATCCAGGCGGCACGGTAATTGAGCAGGCGCGCGGCGTCGATATCGACGGCCATGTCGACGAGCTTGTGCTGAATGGCCTGAAATTCTGAGATCGGACGGCCGAACTGCTTGCGCATTTTGGAGTAGCTCAGCGAAGCGTCGTACGCGCCTTGCGCCATGCCGATGGAGAGCGCGGCGATGGAGATCCGTCCGCCATCGAGGATTTTGAGGCTGTCGACGAACCCGTCGTTCTTGCGGCCGAGCAGCTGGCCGGCGCCCAGACGGCAGTTCTCGAAAACCACTTCGCCGGTGGCGCTGGCGCGCAGTCCGAGCTTGTTTTCCCGCTTGCCGGGGCGAAAGCCGGGGGTGCCGCGATCGACGACGAAAGCGGAGATGCCGTGCTGGGCGGCGGCGCGGTCGGTGACCGCCATGGCGACACAGACGTCGGCATAGTGCGCGTTGGTGGTGAAGGTCTTCGATCCGTTGAGCACCCAGCATTCGCCGTCGAGTTCGGCGTGCGTGCGCGTGCCGGCGGCGTCGGATCCGGCTTCCGGCTCGGTGAGCGACCAGCAGCCGATCCATTCGCCCGAGGCCAGTTTGGGCAGATAGCGCTGGCGCTGTTCGTCAGTGCCGCATTTGTAAATGTGGTTGGAGCAAAGTGAAGTGTGCGCGGCCACGATGATGCCGATGGAGCCATCCACACGCGAGAGCTCCTCGATGATGATGGAGTACTCGATGTAGCCGAATCCGCTGCCGCCGAGTTCCTCGGGGAAGATGGCGCCCATGTAGCCGAACCGGCCGAGCTTGCGGACGGTGTCGAGCGGGAAAGTCTGCGCTTCGTCCCATTCCATGACGTGGGGCGCAATTTCGCCTTCGGCGAACTCGCGCACCGCCTTGCGGAGGGCGATTTGTTCCGGGGTGTACTCGAAATCCACGGGAGTTCCTCAGTGGTTGGCAAGGCCGGGCTGGCGCCCGGCGGGGCAAGCTAAAGCATACCCCACGACTAGACGATCTCCTCGCGCACCGGATCCCAGCGGACGGTGCGCTGCTGGCGGTAGCTTTCGACGGCCATGCGGCAGGCGATGGAGACGCGATAGCCGAGGTCGAAGGGGCAGTTGGGCTCGCGGTGGGAGCGGATGGCGTCGAGGAAATTCTGCATGTGCGCTTTGGGATCGGTGCGGGTGACGCCGGCCATTTCGTTGCCGTCGGGCCGGTTCTTCTTCTCGGGAGCGT
>Ga0326727_10016951_pt1 | contig 15239 bp, 14 predicted proteins | sample MB2enrmetagenome_FD_207643 | JGI IMG/M metagenome (GOLD analysis project Ga0326727, IMG submission 207643) | Lab enriched peat soil microbial communities from McLean, Ithaca, NY, United States - MB29MY | ecosystem: Environmental > Terrestrial > Soil > Wetlands > Peat | place: USA: New York... | reverse complement strand
TTGGCAAGACCGTGGTGCGGGCCAATGACTCTCCGGGCTTCATCGCCAACCGGCTCGGCGTTTACTGGCTGCAATGCGGCGTGATCGAGGCCATCGATGCCGGGATCACCGTCGAGGTGGCCGATGCGATCATGGGCAAGCCCTTCGGCATTCCCAAGACCGGCGTGTTCGGGCTGATCGACCTGGTCGGGCTGGACCTGATGCCGCACATCAACGCCAGCCTCGCCGCCACGCTCCCGGCAACCGACGCCTTCCACGCCGCCAACCGCGATCTGCCGCTCATCAAGACCATGATCGCGGAGGGCTATACCGGCCGCAAGGGTAAGGGCGGCTTCTACCGCAAGGGGGCAAAGGGGCGTGAGGCCATCGACCTTGCCAGCGGAGCTTACCGCCCAGTGCAGAAGGTCGATCTGCCGGAGGCCAAGATCCGCGACCAGCGCGCGCTGCTCTCGGCGCCCACGCCCGCCGCCCGCTACGCGTGGCGCGTGTTGGCGCAGACCCTGGCCTATGCCGCCACGCTGGTGCCGGATGCGGCGGCGGACATCACCGCCATCGATGCCGCGATGCGCCTCGGCTATAATTGGAAGTTCGGTCCGTTCGAACTCATCGACAAGCTCGGCGCGGACTGGCTGGCGGAAAAGCTGGCGGCGGATGGCTTCGCCGTGCCGCATCTGCTGGCGGCCGCCAAAGGCAAGAGCTTCTACCGCCTGGCCGATGGCCGGCAGGAATATCTGGGTACCGATGGAGCGTATCATCCGCTCGTCCGCCCGGAAGGTGTGCTCCTGCTCGCCGACATCAAGCGGGTGGCCAAGCCGGTGCTGAAAAACGCCTCCGCCGCGCTGTGGGACATTGGCGATGGCGTGCTGTGCTTCGAGTTCACCTCCAAGGGCAACTCGCTCGACACGCAGAGCATCGCGCTGCTCGGCAAGACCATCGAGCTGAAGCCGAAGGCGCTGGTTATCTATAACGAGGGCGCCCTTTTCTCCGCCGGGGCGAATCTTGGCCTCGCCATTTTCGCAGCCAACATCGCGGCCTGGAGCGAGATCGAGAAGCTGATTACCGCCGGGCAGCAGACCTACAAGGCGCTGAAATACGCGCCGTTCCCGGTGGTGGCGGCGCCCTTCGGTATGGCGCTGGGCGGCGGCTGCGAGATCCTGCTGCATTCCGACGCCGTGCAGGCTCATGCCGAGCTGTACACCGGCCTGGTGGAATGCGGCGTTGGCCTGGTGCCGGGCTGGGGCGGCTGCTCCGAGATGCTGGCCCGCTGGGCTGCGGCACCCGGCATGCCGAAGGGCCCGATGCCCGCCGCGGCAAAGGTGTTCGAGATGATCAGCACCGCCACGGTCAGCAAATCCGCGGCCAATGCCAAGGAGCAGCTGTTCCTGCGCCCCACCGACGGCATCACCATGAACCGCGACCGCCTGCTCGCCGACGCCAAGGCCCGTGCGCTTACCCTGGCCGAGTCCTACACCCCGCCCGCGCCCCCCACCTACAGGCTGGGCGGCGAGTCCGCGCGGCAGGCCATGGAAGGCGCTGCCGAGGACTTCCGCAAGCGCGGCACCGCCACCTCCTACGACATGGTGGTGGCCTCGGAGCTGGCAAGCGTGCTTTCTGGCGGGTCTGCCGACCTGATCGACGAGGTCAGCGAGCAGGATATCCTCACGCTGGAACGCGCCGCCTTCATGCGGCTGATCAAGAACGAGGGTACGCTGGCCCGAATCGAGCATATGCTCGCCACCGGCAAGCCCCTGCGCAACTAGGAGAGAACGGCAATGCAAACCTATACCGCGCCCCTGCGCGACATGCGCTTCGTGCTCCACGAACTGCATGGGGGCATCCACGACAATGCGGAATTCACCCCGGAACTGCTCGACACCATCCTGGAAGAAGCCGGCAAGTTCTGCTCCGAGGTGCTGCTGCCGCTCAACGCCTCGGGCGACATCGAGGGCTGCCATTTCGAGAACGGCGTGGTCCGTACCCCCGCCGGGTTCAAGGAAGCCTATGAGGCCTTCAACGAGGCCGGCTGGGGCGCGGTCGGAGCCCCGCCGGAATTTGGCGGCCAGGGCCTGCCGCACGCCGTCACCCACCTTATCGAGGAGATGCTCTGCGGCTGCAATCTCTCCTTCGGCATGTATCCGGGCCTCACCCAGGGCGCCTGCCGCGCTCTGGAGAAGCACGGGTCGGAGGAGCTGAAGGCGCTCTACCTGCCCAAGATGGTCTCGGGCGAGTGGTCGGGCACCATGTGCCTCACCGAGCCGCATTGCGGCACCGATCTGGGCCTGCTGCGCACCAAGGCGGTTCCTCAGCAGGATGGCACTTACAAGATCACCGGCTCCAAGATATTCATCTCGGCCGGTGAGCAGGACCTCACCAGCAACATCATCCATCTGGTGCTGGCCCGACTGCCGGATGCGCCCGCGGGCGTAAAGGGCATCTCGCTCTTCCTGGTGCCGAAGTTCCTGCCGGATGCCAACGGCGATGCCGGTGTGCGTAACCCCGCCACCTGCGCCGCCATCGAGCACAAGCTGGGCATCAAGGCCTCGGCCACCTGCCAGATGAACTTCGACGATGCCACCGGCTGGCTGGTCGGCCAGCCGCACAAGGGCATGGCCGCGATGTTCGTGATGATGAACGCCGCCCGCCTGGGCGTGGCCACGCAGGGGCTGGGCATCGGTGAAGCTGCCTACCAGGCGGCCGTGGCCTATGCGCGCGACCGCTTGCAGGGCCGCTCGCTCTCCGGTGCCAAGTACCCGGAGAAGCCGGCCGATCCGATCATCGTGCACCCGGATGTGCGGCGCATGCTTCTCACCATGCGTGCCTATAACGAGGGCTGCCGTGCCCTGGGCGTGTGGGTGGCAAATGCGCTGGAAGAGGCCGAGCACGGCAATGCCGAGGCCGCCGATTTCGTGGCGCTGCTCACCCCGGTGGCCAAGGCGCTGTTCACCGATCTCGGCTATGAGTGCGCCAACCTCGCGGTGCAGACCTATGGCGGGCATGGCTTCATCCGTGACCACGGCGTGGAGCAGTATATCCGCGACGCGCGTATCACCATGCTCTATGAGGGCACCAACGGCGTCCAGGCGCTGGACCTCGTGGGCCGCAAGCTGCCAGCCAATTTTGGCCGGTCGCTGCGCCGCTTCTTCCACCCGGTGTCAGAGTTCATCGAGGTCAACCAGAACCACCCGCATCTGGGCAAGATGGTGCAGGGTTTCGCCCGCGCCTTCGGTGCGCTGCAACTGGCAACCGGATTCATCGCCGAAAAGGGGATGACCGACCCGGAGGAAGCAGGTGCTGCCGCTACCGACTATCTGCGCCTTTTCGGGCTGGTGGCGTTGGGCTTCATGTGGGTGCGCATGGCGCTCATCGCCGCGGAGAAGGCGCCGCTCGGCGGGCCGGATGCCGCCTTCTACCAAGCCAAGCTGACTACGGCGCGGTTCTACATGGAGCGGATTCTGCCGCAGGCGGGTTCGCTGCTGTTCACCATCAAGGCTGGCAAGGCCTCACTGATGGAGCTTCCCGAAGCCGCGTTCTGACGGCGCGATAAAAACGGGCTGAACCTGGAAGGGTTCAGCCCGTTACGTTATATGCTCAGCCCGCGTCGAACGCTGTTTCCGGCGAGGCGAGAGATTTCATCAGGTCGAACATGCGTTTGCGCATCGCGGGGTCCTGGATGCGGTAATAGGCGCGCACCAGTTCCAGCGTCTCGCGCTTGGTCAGTTGGTCATCCACCCCGGCGTTGAACGGCTCCTGGTGCTCGGCAAAGCCATACATGCGGCCGCGCGGGCCGGAGACCGGCCCCTCCGACATGCCTTCCGGCATATCGTCGAAGAAATAGGAAATCGGCACGTCCAGCACGCGCGAGATGTCGAACAGGCGGGATGCGCCCACGCGGTTCACGCCGCGCTCATATTTCTGCACCTGCTGGAAGGTCAGACCCAGCGCATCGCCCAGGCGTTCCTGCGACATGCCGAGCAATGTCCGGCGCAGCCGGATGCGCGACCCCACATGGATGTCGATAGGGCTGGGACGGCTTTCACGTTCCGGGCGCTCGGCGATTTCTTCAGCCATAAAACTTGTCTTCTCCAAACTGCGGTGGCAGCCACCATTTTTTCTTCTTCTCAGGTTGCCTAGCCGACATGGGATACAACCATAAGATCAGCAACCTAACACGGTGTTCAGCCTTGTCTTACACGTTATGCGGCAAATTACCTCGATTTAACAGAATTCTCAATGAAAAACTTACAGATCAGATTATTAAATAGACAATCGCCGTGGCGCGTCAAAAATGTTGCGTAAAATCGCATTAAATCCAGCGGGAGACCAATATTCCAGCTAACACCGCCACAACTCCCAGTATGGCAGGAAAAATGAGCCCAAGCCTGGAGAAAATCGTTGGCGGCAGTGCGCCCGGCAGGGGCGCTACCAGCACGCCCTGGGTATCGAGCGGCAGATAGGCGGTGACATGGCCGAAGGGATCGAACATCGCGCTGATGCCGGAATTTCCGGCACGGGCCAGCGGCAGGCCTTCCTCCACGGCGCGCAACCTGGCGTTGATGAAATGCTGGCGCGGGCCGGCGGTGTCGCCGAACCAGGCGTCATCGGTGATGACCACGATCCAGCCCGGGCGGTGCTGCTCGTCGATCATCTGGCCGGGGAACACGTCCTCGTAGCAGATCATCGGCGCGAAGGGCGGCAGGCCGTCCACAGTGATGGTTTGCGGGCCGGTCCCCGGGGTGAAGCCGCCGTCCAGCATGTCGGGGATGATCTTCAGCGGTAGCCATTTCGGCATGTACTCGCCAAACGGCACCAGCTTCCACTTGTCGTACACCGCCAACGCCGGCTCCGGCCCGGCGACCACTACCAGGGAGTTGCGGAAATCCGTGTTGCTCTCCACGCGCAGAGAGCCCGCGAGCACCGGTGTGATGCCCGTCACGGCGGCCAGTTGCTGGCGCGCCCCGGCATCCGAATCGATCAGCCATGGGCTGGTGGCTTCCGGCCAGATGATCACATTGGCCCCGGCCTGCAGCCCGGCATTGCTCAACGCCAGCAGGCGCTTCCAGTTGGCTTCCAGCGCCGGGCGGGAATAATCAGGCGGCTCGGGGAAGTAGGGCTGCACCAGCGCGATGTTGATCCCCGTGGGCGCCAGCGGGGTTTGCAGCCGCAGCCAGCCCGCGCTGGCCCACAGCGCCAGTACGCCAACAAGTGCTGCCAGCCCGCGCCTGCCGAACATCGGCAGCCCGGCCAGGATCACCGTGGCCAGGGTAAGGCCATGCACGCTTACCCAGGCGGCGGGCTGGATGAAGATGTCGCCCAGCCGCCCGGGGATGGTCCAATCCGCGCCCCAGAAATTCCAGGGAAAGCCCGAGAACCAGAATTGCTGCGCGATGTTGGAAAGCTCCCAGGCCCCGGCGAAGACCAGCAGCCGGCCGAAGCCCGTCTTCACCCAGCGGATCGCCAAGGCGGGGATGATCGTATAGCACGCCACCGCGGCAGAGAGCGCCGGGGCCGCGAAGGGTACCAGCCACCAGAAAGTCGCGGCCTCCGTCAGCACCGGCTCGGTGATCCAGTACAGCCCCGCGATGGCCAGGCCAAAGCCGTAGCACCAAGCGGTGTAGATGGTGCGCTTGAGGCTCCCCGCCTCGTCGAGCAGCCGCAGGAAGGCGGGCAGGGAGAACAGCAGCGCGGGCAGGAAATATACCGGCGGCAGGGCCAGCGCGGCGGCCAGACCCCATAAAAAAGCCCGCATCAGCGGGGCTTTGTTCAGCCAGGCGTGTACCGCCTGCGTGAGTTCACGCGGTGATCTAGCCATGCGGCAACCCAAACTTCCTTGCCACGTCGTCAAAATCCTTCGCCGTCTCGTGCCGGGCGCTGGCAACGGTGCCGTCCGCGGCCCGCACCAGCTGGCAGGTTTGCAGGCCGGAGGCCTTGGCCGCATCCAGTTCGGCCTCAATGTCTGAGAGGAACAGCAACTCCTCGGGTCGCACGTTCACCCCGCGCGCGATGTCGGCGTAGCTCGCGGTTTCGCGCTTGGGGCCGACGCGGGTATCGAAATAGGCCTGGAACAGCCGGGTCAGGTCACCGGCCGGGGTATGGCCGAACAGCAGCTTCTGTGCCGGCACGGAGCCGGACGAGTACACGAACAGTCGCAGGCCCGCCCGCGCCCAGCGGCGCAGGGCAGGGGGGACATCCGCGTACAACTCGGCGGTGATGGCGCCGGATTTATAGCCGTCTTCCCAGATGATGCCCTGGATCGTCTTCAGCGCGGTGATCTTCTCGTCCCGGTCCATCCAGCCGAGCAGCGTCTCCAGCCTGGGCTCCGGCACGTCTGCCAGCGCCGCATGGCCGGAGGCGACGAATTCCGCCATCCGCGCCCGCGCATACGGGAACAGCACACGGTGCACGAAGGCGACCGGGGTGGTCGTGCCCTCGATATCGGTGAGAATCGCGGCGGGCTTCATGCGGTGGGGAAGCGCTTGGAGATATCGTCGCCCGTGAAATGCGCCACCCAGCCGGAGGTATCGGTGAACACCCGCAGCGCGGTGAAGTCCGGCTTCAGCCCGGCATCGAACCAGTGCTTGATCCCGGCGGGGACATGGATGAGGTCGCCTGCCTCGCAGAAGGCGTCGTAGACCTTGCCGTTCTCATGCAGCACGAAATGCCCGGAGCCTGCCACGAAGAAGCGGATCTCCGGCTCGGTATGCGTATGCTCGGACAGGAATTTCTCGCGCAGCGCCGCAGCTTGCGGATGCTCTGGCGTCAGCTTCACGACATCGGCGGAGCCCGCGCCGGTGGCGCCCATCAGCGCGTCCAGATACGGGCGGTAGGCATCCAAAATCGCCTCGGCCGGGGCATCGTCGGCCAGATGCACCGGGCTGTCCCAGCGTTCGAACCCGACATTGATCTGCTTCAGCTCGGCCGCCACGGCGCCGGGCTCTTCCGAGTCGAACACCGGCACGCCGGGCGCATCGTCCTTGTAGACGGTCAGGCGGCTCATTTCATCTTCCTCCGCTCCATCTCGCACTGGAGCAAAAACTCCAGCGCTTCCAGCCGCCAGTAGGCATGCTCCACGCTGGTGCCCCAGGCGTAGACGCCATGGCCAGCGATTACGTAGCCGATGGGCGGCTCGCTCTGCAGCAGCGGCTCGATGAATGCCGCCAGCCGGGCGATGTCCTGGTCGTTTTCATAGACCGGCAGCAGCACCTCATGCTCATGGGTGGTGAAGCCGAACGCCTTCAGGATCTCGTAATTGGCGAAGGTGATGCCGCCCTGCATGGAGAGCACCGTGGCCGCCACGGAGTGCACGTGCAGCACAGCGCCCACCTGCGGGAAGAGCCGGTAGAGCTGGCAGTGCAGCAGCGTCTCGGCGCTCGGCTTCTGGCCCTCGACCAGCGGGTTGCCGTCGTAATCCACGCCGATAATGTCGGCCGTGGTCAGCCGGCCCTTGTGCACGCCACTGCGGGTGATGGCGATTCGGCCGTCATCGATTCGTGCCGAGAGATTGCCGGCCGAGCCTGGCACCCAGCAATGTGCATCCATGCGCCGTCCGGCCTCGGCCAGCGCCTCCGCCAATTCCATCGGAACCACTGTTCAGCCCTGGTTGACGGTCGTCTTGTTCTGCTGCTCGGGCTGCGGCGCATTCAACGCGCCGGTATCGGCCATCGAGGCATCCTTCGGCTTGGTCTCATCCTCAGCCAGGTTCTGCTTGAAGGATTTGATGCCCTTGCCGAACTCGCCCATCAGGTTGCTGACCTTGCCGGTGCCGAACAGCAGCAGCACGATGGCCAGCACGATCAGCCAATGCCAGATGCTCAACCCACCCATGGTAACTTTCTCCACCCAGATAATTCAGCATGTTTACGCGGATTGTCGGAGGATGCCAAATCCCCCGCCGTGGGCTAGTGCAGTGCCGTTGCCGCCACCAGCCCGAAGCCATTGTACAACGTATGCAGCAGAATGCCCGGCCTGATCGAACCATAGCGCAGCCGCAGATGGCACGAGGCCAGCGCCATCAGACCGATGTCGAGAAACCCAGGTAGATAATGGATTTTCTCCGGCCCGTGGGCCGCCACGAACAGTAGGGTGGTCACGGCCACCGCCCCGCCGGGCCCGAGCCTTGAGGCCACCCCGGCAAAGCCAATGCCCCGGAAGGCGATTTCCTCCAGCATTGGACCAAGCAGTAGAACCACGCCGAGTATGGCCGCGATGGTGACGGGCGGACCGTCGAACAGCTTTGCCGCGGGCATGTTTTCCAGCGATTTCAGGTCTGGCGGCACCAGCTTGTACATCGCCACCACCACCCCGGCGAGCAGCAGCGCCAACAGCACCGCCTGCGCATAGGCCGCGCCGGGGGCGCTGCGCCAAGCCACGCCGCTTGGGCTGCCATCGGCCAGATGCGGCGGCCCCAGCCGGCGCATCGACCATACCAGCCACAGCCCGGCCATCAGCTCCCCGGCCAGTACCGCGCATGTCAGCGTCACGGGGTCGGTAAAGCTCGGTTGGAAGTCCGCGTGCTGCAGGATCAGGAGGAAGTCCGTCATTATCCGCGCGTTCACGAACAGCCCACCGCCCGCGCCCAAGACCAGGCCGAAGCCAAACATGCCCCACAGCCCCTCCACGAGGCCCAGGCGCGGCCGCGAGCGTGGCGGCATGCGCGCCCCGGGCAGGCGGGCGAAGCAGAGCGCCAGCAGCCATAGATTGATCCCGAACTCCCCGCCCATGGCGCCCAGCATGGCCAGCGCCTTCACCGGCACGGGGCGATGCGGCGCCACGAGGTCTCCGGCCAAATCCATTGCCAGCCCGCCCAGCAGCGTGAACAGCAGCAACCAGCCAAGTGCGGCGAAGACTCGTCTCATGTCGCGGCCTCAAATTTTTGCAGGATTGTCTCGGGTTTCGTACCGGCGGCGCGCATTTCGCGCAATGTCGCCGCCTTGTCGCGCTTGGCGAGGCGCCTGCCGGCAGCGTCCGTCAACAGCCGGTGATGCGCGTAAACCGGGGTTGGCACGCCGAGCAGCGCCTGCAGCAGCACATGGATATGCGTGGCCTCGCGCAGATCCTCGCCACGGATGACATGGGTGATTTCCTGCAGCGCGTCGTCATGCACCACGCAGAGATGATAGCTGCTCGGCGTATCCTTGCGCGCCAGCACCACATCGCCCAGCCGCTCCGGCAGTGCCTCGATCCAGCCTGTGCCTTCCTCGAAGAACCGCAACTCCCCGACGCATCGCCGCGCCGCAGCCACGTCCAGCCGCAGCGCATAGGGCGTGCCGGAGGCAATCCGCGCCGCCCTGGCCTCGCGCGGGAGCGTGCGGCAGGTGCCGGGATACAGGCCCTCAGCGCCGTGCGGGGCGGATTGTGCCCGTGTTATTTCCGCCCGCGTGCAGAAGCACGGATACAGCAGGCCACGCTCCTGCAAGCTGCCCAGCGCAACCGCGTATTCGGCAAAATGCTGGGACTGCAAGCGCACTTCGCCATCCCATCCCAGCCCCAGCCAGCGCAAATCCTCCAGGATCGCCGCCGCGTATTCCGGCCGGCAGCGCGTGGTGTCGATATCCTCCAGCCGCAGCCGGAACACATCCGCCCGCCGCCAAGCCATCCAGGCCGAATAGGCGTGGCCGAGATGCAGATGCCCGGTCGGGCTCGGGGCAAAACGGGTGATGATGCTCATGCACCGCCAAGCTTATACAGTGGCTTATGCCCGTGGCGAGGCGGGGGCGGGCAGATGACAAAACCCTTACATTCGGCGGAACACCTTGCGGCGCGGCCGTTACTTTGTCATAAAACCCGCATGACTCGAAGGCACTACCATATGTGGGAGCGTTTCGTGGCTACTCCCCAAGATTTGGTCCCGTTCTGGGACAGGTTCAGTAATGCCTGACGGCGGGTTCCATTTCCCCGCCCTTGTTCTCAATGCGGATTTCCGTCCGCTATCCTATTTTCCGTTATCGACATGGACCTGGCAGGATGCCGTGAAAGCGGTGTTCCTGGACCGGGTTTCCGTGCTTTCGGAATATGAGCAGGAGGTGCGCTCCCCCTCCTTCTCCATGCGGCTGCCCAGCGTCATCGCGCTGCGGGACTTCATCCCCTCGGCCCGCACCCCGGCATTCACCCGCTTCAACGTGTTCCTGCGCGACGCTTTTTCCTGCCAGTATTGCGGCGGCAAGCGGGCGACGCAGGAGCTGACCTTCGACCATGTGGTCCCCCGCGCTAAAGGCGGTCGCACAAGCTGGGAGAACGTGGTGACGGCCTGCGGGCCGTGTAACTTACGCAAGGGCAGCAAGATGCCGCGCGAGTGCAACATGATCCCGCGCCAGGAGCCCCGCCGCCCGACCAGCTACGAGCTGCAAGACCGCGGCCGCCACTTCCCGCCCAACTACCTGCACGCCAGCTGGCGAGATTTCCTGTACTGGGATTCCGTGCTGGAGAGCTAGGGGCGGCTTTTGGGATCGGAATGGCGGCGTTAAGGCGAGTGGTAGGCAGAGGCCGTCATTCGCGATATGCAGGTTTATATGCGAGACAGTAATCAAGCGGGAACAATAATGAAAAAATTCCTACTTGTCGCGTTGCCCATTTTCTTGCCATTGCTGGCCCAGGCTCAGACCAACGAAGCAGGTTCGTCTGTCAGCCTGGGCGCAAAGGAATTTGTCGATCAGTTCTGGTCCAAATGGTCGAGCCCGAATGCCGAGGCACTGCCGTATATAGAGTCCGTCATAGGCAATACGATCAGCTTTTACGGCAAGCCCATGTCTCGTGGCGAATACATGAAAGCTCAAGTAGCTTTCATGAAACGATGGCCGGACCGCGAGTACACGGTTCAAGCAGGCTCGGAAAATATCAGTTGTGACCAGACGGCGCTCACCTGCGACGTGAGCGGGGTGGTGAATTGGAAAGATACTAGCCCGGACCGGAGTTCCATCTCTACAGGCGCGGCGAAATTCAGCTTTGCATTGCAAGAAAAGGGAGAGAATGGCGCGGTTGCCTTTCTCCTCACCGAAGAATCAGGTTCAGTCATTAGCCGAAACGTCGTTTGGGCTGCGTCAAATTCAGTGGCAGGCGACGGTCCTTCCTCACGAGCGCCAAATCCGCCAACTATGACGGTGTCGGTACCTTATGTGGGATGTACGGGAAGCGATGTAGCGGGGGAAAATGTTGCCCCGCCGCCGGGTCACCCCATCGCTGTCAACATTCCGCCAGCCATCGCCGCTAAGCTGGCGTTTTATTATGGGTTGGGGCTCTTTGTCCTCGCACCACGCGGTTGGGAATGTGGCGTCAGTACCGGTGCAACCGGAGGAAGTCTCACAAGCTTGACTGTCACGCCACACGATAATGATGGATTTTCCGGCCCCGTCGTGTCTCTCAGCAACACGACTAGCGATGATGATGGGACATTCATAGTCACGGCATATGGCGGAACGTATTTCCCCAAATTGTTTCCGCCCCAGGACGTAGACTCAGCTCTTCACGAGTACAATTTAACCGAGGCTCAATTTCTCGCCGCCCGATATCCGAGCGACCGCGTGACCTACGCAAATAATTCCCTATTGGAATATCAAACCCCTTCTGGAAAAATAGGCCTGGGTCCAGCCATTTTGAGAGGAGGAATTCCGTCAAATGTTCCACCAGATCCCGATCTGCCGAAATTTGTATCTAAATTTCCTACAGACGGCGTGATCGGCCTGGTTCAGCTTCCTGATTATGTTGACTTATACGCTATCAACTTGCTCGCCATCCGGCTACCTCCGGAGCTTGCCGCCCTATACCCGGCAATCCGGGACTTCACGGCACATTGCCAGCCCTTTGACCAGAACGCCGTGTGCGCTAGCCAAATTGATTTCGGGCAATAAGCGGATCGTAGCGCGATCATGTCCACTTTCGGCAATCCATCTGCTCGACCGTGATGGCCGCCCTGGTGCGAAAGCGCAGCGCAACTCATCGGTCATGACATAGTCAAGTCGAAATGGTGGGTTGCGCTGCATCCGTCCTACACCCCACCACCCGGCGTAAACGCGTTGAACGCAATCATCGTGCTCGTATCTGCAATTCCCGGCACTTTGTGCAGCTTCGTGTTCACGAACACGCCGGGGTCGATCTCATCATCCAGGTTAATGACCGCCAGCAGGTCGTATTCACCCGAGATCGAATAGATATGGCAGGGGATCACCTTGTCGATAATATACGCCGCGACATTGTAGGCCTCGCCAAGCTGGCACTTGATCTGCACGATCAGCGTTTTCATCGGAAAATCCTCCTATAACCCCAAATCAAGTTGCGCGGTCTTCTTCTCCGCCCGTACCGCCACCTCGCCATCGGCGAAGCGGAGCGACAACGCAGCGCCCGGCGCAACCTTCGCCGCACTTGTTACCGCGGCGCCCTTCGCGTTCGTTACCAGGGCGAAGCCGCGCGCCAGCACGCGTTCGTAACTTACCGCTTCCAGTCTTGATGAAACGTTTTCCAGCCGCAGCCGTGCCTCGCGCAGGCGGCCGGGCAGGGGAGCATCCAGCCGTTGCGCCAGCAGCCCCACGGTGCCGCGCCGCAGGGCGATCTCCGCACCCGGATGCGTCAGCCGGTAGCCCGCCGCGTCCAGCCGCATCTGCCCCAAGCGCAGCAGGTTGGGCAGGCCGTCCCGCAACCGGCGCTCCAGCAACTGCATATTGCCGCGCAGGCGGAGCAGAAACTCGCGCGGGTGCCGTAGTGCTAGGCGCTCCACCCGTGCGCGGCGTGTGGCGAAGAAATTCGGCAAGGCCAGGGCCAAGCGCTCGGTGCGGTCGTCCAGCCGCTGCCGCGCCGTGCCCAGCATGGCGGGCAGGTCGGGCAGTTTCGCCCCGGCCCGGTCCAGCCCGGCGCGGGCCAGCCCCATTAACCGGGCGAGCGCGCCTTCCAACCGCGCCGTGCGCTGGGTGAGGTCCGCCAGCAATTCCAGCCGCGCTGGCACCGCCATCTCGGCGGCGGCGGTGGGGGTGGGGGCGCGGCGGTCGGAGGCGAAGTCGATCAGCGTTGTATCAGTCTCATGCCCCACGGCGGAGATGAGCGGGATGCGGCTTGCCGCCGCCGCCCGCACCACGGCTTCGTCGTTGAAGGCCATGAGGTCTTCCAGGCTGCCGCCGCCACGTGCCACGATCAACACATCCGGCTGCGGCAACTCGGGCGGCAGGGCGTTGAACCCGGCAATGGCGGCGGCGATCTTCTCCGCGGCACCCTCGCCCTGCACCGGCACCGGCCAGAGCAGGATCGGGCGCGGAAACCGCCTTGCGATGGTGGTCTTGATGTCCTGCAACACCGCGCCCTGGGCGGAGGTCACCACCCCCACCACGCGGGGCAGCATCGGCAGAGGCCGCCGCCGCTCAAACAGCCCTTCGCCCTGCAGTTTCACCCGCAGCGCCTCGATGCGCGCCAGCAGCGCCCCGGCCCCGGCATATTCCAGGCGCTCGACGATAAGCTGGTATTCCGACCGCTCCGGGTAGGAGGTGAGCTTGCCGGTGGCGATCACCTCGACCCCGTTCTCCGCCTTCAGCCCGACTCGCGGCACCACGCCCTTCCAGATGATGGCGCGGATTTTTGCCCCCTCGTCCTTGAGGGCGAAATACTGGTGCCCCGAGCCGTAAGCCTTGAATTCCGTGATCTCGCCGCGCACCCGCACCCGGCCGAACGCGCCCTCCAGCGTGCGCTTCACCGCCCCGGCCAGTTCGGAGACGGAGAATTCCGGTGTATTCTGTCCCATTTCACTCATGATGCCAGACTATGATACAGCGCGGCCGGACAACATAGGGGGCAGGCCATGCGCGTATTGATCATCGGTTCCGGCGGGCGGGAGCACGCTTTGGCCTGGGCCATCGCCAAGAGCCCGCAGCTGAACAAGCTCTACATCGCCCCCGGCAACCCCGGCACGGCCGAGCTGGGCGAGAACGTGCCGCTGCGCACCACCGACATCCAGGGCATCGTGGCCTTCGCCCTAGAGCACAAGATCGACCTCGTGGTGCCCGGCCCGGAAGCCCCGCTTGTGGCTGGCATCGCGGACGCGCTGGCCAAGGCCGGCATCGCCTGCTGCGGGCCTTCGGCTGCCGCCGCGCAATTGGAGGGCAGCAAGAAGTTCACCAAGGAAGTCGCCGAGGCCGCGCAAATCCCCACCGCGAAATGGGCCAGCTTCACCCACGCGCTGGAGGCGCATGAGTATATCGAGGCCGTGGGCGCCCCCATCGTTATCAAGGCCGACGGCTTGGCGGCTGGCAAAGGCGTCGTCGTGGCCGCCACACCCGAGGAGGCGCACGAGGCCATCACCGCCATCATGGAGGACAAGGTGCATGGCGCCGCCGGGTCGCTGGTGGTCATCGAGGACTGCCTGGTGGGTGAGGAGATCTCCGTATTCGCCCTCTGCGATGGCGAGGACGCGCTGTATTTTGGCACCGCCGCTGACCATAAGCGGGTAGGCGAGGGCGACACCGGCCCCAATACCGGGGGCATGGGGGCGATCTTCAACCCGCCCTGGGCCACGCCCGAAATCGTGCAGGCCAGCATGGACCAGATCATCCGCCCCGCTTTGCGCGAGATGGCGCGGCGCGGCACGCCGTTCCGGGGCTTCCTGTTCGCCGGGCTGATGGTCGAGGAGGATGGCCCGAAGCTGATCGAATTCAACGTCCGCTTCGGCGACCCGGAATGCGAGACAGTGCTGCCCATGCTGGAGAGCGACCTGCTCGCAGCACTTGTGGCCGCCACCAACGGCACTCTGAAGCACGCCAAGGTGGAGTTTCGCCCCGGCAGTTCCGCCACGGTGGTGATGTGCGCCAAGGGCTATCCCGGCGCCTATGCCACGGGCTCCGAGATTTACGGGCTGGAGGAGGCACGAGAGCTTCCCGGCGCCAATATTTTCCACGCGGGCACCATGGCTGACCAGGGCGGCATCCTCGCCAATGGCGGGCGCGTGCTGGCGGTGAACGCCACGGGCGCGGATCTGCGCGAGGCGATCTCCCGCGCCTATGCGGTGGTCGATGCCATCGACTGGGAGGACGGCTTCTGCCGCCGCGATATCGGGAAGAGGGCGCTGTAGGGCGGCAAGGCGCGCGGCATTGACGGCAAAGAATTTTACACTCTAGGGTTGTGCGTCTTTGCGCCGCCAAACCTTATACGCCCGGTGTCGGAATCTGACTCTCTGGTGATTCCCTTGGAGCGGTTCATGTGATTCGCTGTCTGTGCACTCGATTCGCGGAGGTTAGCATGGGGACGGCGATCCAGATTACACGGTCGGATTT
>Ga0326727_10016950_pt1 | contig 15239 bp, 3 predicted proteins | sample MB2enrmetagenome_FD_207643 | JGI IMG/M metagenome (GOLD analysis project Ga0326727, IMG submission 207643) | Lab enriched peat soil microbial communities from McLean, Ithaca, NY, United States - MB29MY | ecosystem: Environmental > Terrestrial > Soil > Wetlands > Peat | place: USA: New York... | reverse complement strand
GTCCGGGCCCGCGTAGAAGACCTCGTAGATGTCGCATGGAGCCGCGGTGACGCAGCCGCCGGGGGCGACCTCGCCTGCCTTGCCCGTCGCCTCACCCTTGACGATGGGCAGCACGCGCGGGCCGCCGGCGGCGTCCTCCACCAGCAGCGTGTCGGCCGTTCCCGCGCCGGGGCCGCTGGGGGTGAAGTAGAACAGCAGGATGGGCACCGCGCCGGCTAGCGTGGCGTCGCGCTTGAAAGTGATCTTGCCCTCGTGCCAGACCATGCCGCCGTGATAGTTCCGCGCGCCCTCGCGGGCCCGGCGGTAGTCCCACGTGATGAACATGTTGTTGCGGTTCTGCAGGTAGTAGCTGCGGTGCACGCGCGAGAAAAGCCGGTTCTCTTCGACCACGGCGGGCACGCTGGTCCGCGCGGGCGTGTCGCGGGTCAGCGAGTCGTACGGCTCCACCAGCGGCCCCATGGCCATCTCGCAGATCTTGACGTCGTTGCCCGGCAGCACCACGTCCAGGATCTTGCGCAGGATGCCGTGGCTCCAGCCCAACGGGTATTGTTTCAGCTCACCGGTCGTGATGCTGTCGACGGCCCAATTCCGCAGCGCAACCTGCGGCGTGAGCGCGGCGGACGTGTCATAGCCGCGAATGCTCTCGCCGGGCATGCCCTGGTATCCTTGGGCCAAGGGCAGCATCTCGTTGCGGTCGGGATGCCAACACAGCCCCACGCCGCCGAGAAAGTTCAGGTTGTCTCCGCAGCGGAAGAGGCTCGTCTTGTAGCAGAACAGGTAGACGTGGTCGGAGACCGCGGTGCGACCTTTGACATCGGTCACTTCGAGCGTAAGCGCGTGGTCGCGGTCGTGCACCAACTCGAACTCCTGGGCAAATACGGTCTTGCCGTGCGCCAGGAAACGCCGCAGCACGCCGTAGTCGGCGTTGTGGACCTTCACCTCGCGGATGCCGTCCGCAGAACTGACATGGAAACGGCAGCGGACCCGCTGCCCGCCGCGAACTTCCAGGGGAAAGTCGTGCTGGCGGTTGATCGCCGCCCACTGCTCGACGGATGGTCCGGTCGTGACGTAGGGAGCGGCCGGGTGAGCGAAGTCTCCGCAACGCGTGTTCAGCCAATCGCGCATGGCGGCCAGGTCGCGACCGCCCGTGGCGCACAGGGCCGCCGCGGCGGCCACCTGAGCGGGAGCATAAACGCGGCTATAGGAGGCAGGGCTCACCTGGCGGACGTCGCGCAGGGCATACAGCCACTCGCCGAGCTGATCTTCGACCAGCGTGCCGCGGTCGTAGACATAGGGCGGCACGCGGTAGAACCACCACAAGTTGGCCGGGTGCGCCCGCTTCGCCCGCAGGTTGCGGTAGGTCAGCAGCATGTTGGGCGAATACGCACAGTATTCCCAGTACTGGCCGGGATTGTGCATCACGCGGCCGTCCCATTGCACCAGGGCGGGCCGCTGCGGGCCCGTTTCGCCGTAGGCCCGCTGGAAGCTGGCTGGCGGAAAAACGATCCGCTCGGACCACGCCGCCCAGCGATTGTCCAGATCGTCGCTGAACTCGACTCCCGGACAGGCGTAGAAATCGGCCGTCGAGGCCTGCTTGCACTCGGCCTTGAGCCGATCGAGCTTCGCGGGCGTCATCCGCTCCAGCGATTCGTTGAACACGACGAACGCCAAGCCAGCCGCCTTTGCGGTCGCAGCATACTCGGCCACCGTGCCTTGGCCGTCGCCCAGCGCCGTGCGGGCGCCGAGGATGCCCCGCACGCCCTTGGTCGGCGCGGGGAACTCCGACTGGTCCCAAGCGATGCTGGCGGGGAACCGCACGGGGGCAACCCCGTCGCTCCGAAACGTGCCCAGCGCGGGGTTGTCGCGCGAGGTCTCCGCCAGCCATCGCAGCCCGTTGAGCACCAGCTTTGCCCCGTCGCTCGGGCGATGCGCGGCCCGGTCACCCGCCGTCTCGACGATCATGTTCCAGCCGGGCACGCCGTAGTTGGCATGAACGCTCCGCGCCGGCACGCTGAAGGCCATCACACGTCCCTTGCCGAAGCCCCGCACGGCCACAATCGGCGGGGCGGTCCTGAACGTGCCCGGCCGCGTGTAGTCGGTGACGTGCTCGCGGGTCACCAGGTAGCTCTGCGCGCTTTGCTCCCCGCGAACCAGCACCTGCCACTCCGGCGCGAGCTTCAAGGCGACCACGCCCGGCGTGGTGCCGTTGTGGTACTGCGGCAGGCAGAGACACTTCACCCCCGCGGTCACCGCATGCCCTTGCACCACGTTTTCCGTCCAGAAGAAACCTTCGGGCTGGAAGATCGAGGCGATAGGCGTGCTGAACCGCCGCTTCTGGTCGAAGACGCCCTCGTGCAGCATCTCTACGCCCAATCCTTGCAGGATCAGGTTGGCGTAGTCCTGGTCCTTATCGCCCGGGTAGCGCACGGCCTGCAGGACCAGGAGGACGCCACCGCCTTCCGCAAGGTACTTCTCCAGTGCCCGGCGGGCCGCCGCGGCGGTCTGTTGCCGTTGCGGGCCCAGGTCCATGATGCTCGAGTCGAACGGCGTGTCGATCACCGTCACGTTGAACTTGCCAAGCAGGTCCAGGGTGCGCGACTCACCCGCCTGGTCGCCAAAGAATTGCCGCCACTCGCCCAGGCCGAAGCCGAAATCGTTCTTGGCCAGCACGCGCGTAGCGTAGGGATAGCTATCGCGCTCCTCGGCGAACCAGCGGTCCGCGTCGAGCATGAGGAAGCCGATGACGGGCTCCTTCGCTGCGAGGGCCGGCGCGGAGGCGAAGAACCACGCGATAACCAGGATGCTGCCGAGCGTTCTCATTTTCTTGGATCCTCCTCCGCTCATTGTATGTCGTGTAAGTGCCGGGGTACAATCGTGCTTGTGCCGCGCGATAGACCTTGAACCGCTGCCGGCTGTCGACTCCGAGCAAGGAGATACGAATGGGACTCCCCCGCCATGCTGCTAACGCGAAACGCCCGTTTGGCCCGGTGCCTGCCGCTATTCTCGCGGCGACCATTCGGTTGCCGGTCCTGATCCTGGCTTGCCTGGCGACGGCCGTTCCGACCACGGCGGCCGAAAACCCGCTCCGCGTGGTCGGCGTGCTGGGTAATACGTCGGGCATGAGCGAGCGGCCCCTGCCGTATGCCTTCTACAGGGGCATCGCCGTGGACGGCCGGGGGCGGCTGTTCCTGAGCGGGGCGGCCCAGGGCATCGTGGTCTGCGATCAGGACGGACAGTGCCTGGCCGTGCTGCCGTTGGACGACTTGCCCGGCTATGTGCCGCGGTCGCTGTTGGTGCGGGCCGGCCAGTCGGTGTTCGGCGTCGCCCTGGCTGCCGGCGAGACGCAAAGCGCAATCTTTCGCATCGACGCCTCGGCCGCCGATCCCGCACGGCTCAAGGCGGCCCGCATCGCGGCGGGGCCTGGCCATTGGGCCCTTTCGGCCACGCTCGATCCGCAGGGACGCGTGCTGCTGGGCCAGTCGCAGCCCTCGGCCCTGCGCTACTCCGTGCTGGCCCTGGAGCCGGACGCCGCACGCCTCGTGCCGCTGTTTGAAGTCGCTGAGCCCAAGGGATCGCAGCCACCCTGGCGCCATTTGATCCAGGCCGATGCGGACGGCGCGATCAGCATTCAGCATTCCGGCGGCGTGGACTGGAACGGGCGCTATGCGGCCGACGGCCGCCGCCTGGGCGACGCCATCCAGGGGCAGCTCCTGGGCGGCTTCCGTTACCACTTCGGTTACGAGGGTGGGCTGCGGCGCATGGACGTTCGCAACCAGACGGCCTCGCCCGGCGAGTGCGGCTCCGAGGCCCCGGAAATCCGCATGGCGGGACAAATCGTCCAGGCCGGCGAGCGCTACTTCCTGGCCGGGCGCGGCGGAGCGGTCGAAGCGGCCTGGAACGGCACGAATTTCGTCTACACCCGCCGCATCGGCGGGGTCTACCTGGAGGACATCACGGCCGATGGTCCCGCACTCCGCGGCATTGCCTTCACCGCCTCGGGCAACGACGACGTGCAGCACGGCATCGAGCTGCCCAAGGACCAGCCGATCGGCGAGATGCTCCGCGTCGGGCCTCCCCTGCACGGCGTGCGTGCCGCGGCCTGCGTGCCCGTGCCGCACGGCCTGATCGCCGTTTACCGCAATTCCCAGGGCGTGGGCATGCGCTTCGAAGGCTCGCCGCCGCGGCAGCTCGACGAGGCCCTGCCCGGGGTCCGCTCGATCGGCCAAGCCGCCTTGCAGGGCAACGACCTGCTGCTGGCCGATCCGCAAGCGGGCACGATCTGGCGCCGGCCGCTGGCGGGGAAAGATGCCCGCATTTCGGCCTGGCGCACGGGCATGCCGGGCGTGATCGGGCTGGCCGTGGCCCCCGACGCGGTCTACGCGGCCACGGCGACTAAGGTCGTCCGGCTCGGGCCGCAAGGCACGGCGGATGTTTGGGCCACCGCCGCACCCTATCGGGCCGTTCGCCGCCTGGCCGCCACGACCGAGGCGGTCTACGTCTGCGACACGGCCGCGTGCGTGGTCGACAAGCTTGACGCCGAGACGGGCCGGCGATGCGCGCGGCTCGGCGTGCCGGGTGAGCCGGGCACCGGCCTGGACCACCTGGACCAGCCCTACGCGATTGCCGCCGATGCCGACGCCCTCTACGTGGCCGACAACGGCAACGGCCGCTTGCTGGTGGCCACCGCCACACTCTGGCGTCCGGACATCGTCCGGCTGCCGCGGGGCGAGGGTTCGCCGGTCGTCGCCGCGCGGATTCCGCTCTCCGTGCCGCGGCCGGGGCGATTGAGCCTCAATGTCTATGACCAGAACGACGTAACCGTGCGGCAGGTGGCCTGCGCCCAGCCCTCCAATCGCCCGATCACCTGGGACGGCCGCGATCTCTACGGCCAGTGGGTCCCCCCGGGCCGCTACCGCTATCATGCCATGCTGGCCCCAAAGCTTTCGCTGCGCTACGTGACCAGCATCGGCCAGAGCGGCAACCCGCCTTATCGCACGGCCGACGGCAGCGGAAGCTGGGGCGGCGTCTGGGGCTATGTGATGGACGTCTGCACGGTCAATGACCAGCCCGACTCGGACATCGTCGTGCTCTGGTCATTCGAGGAAGGCGAAGGCGGCCTGGTGCGGATGAGCCGCGACGGGGCGGTCCGCTGGAAACAGCATCTTGATTGGTGGATGAAGGCCCAGCAGATGGCCGTGGCCAGCGACGGGCAGTCGATCTACATTGCCGCGGCCTCAGCCATGGGCGCGCCCGCGGGGCAATCGAACTACGGCGGCGAGCTGAACCGCCCCCTGCTGTGGCGCGTGGATGCCAAGAGCGGCGACAAGCGGCCCTTCCCGGACACCGATCCCCAGCGGCAGTGCATGTTCGGCCGCTACCTGCCGGGAGCGCGGATCGTGACCGACGTGGCCGTGCTCGGCGGCAAAGTCTATCTGACCGCGCCGGCGCAGGACACGCTGTTCGTGGCCGACGCGCGGACCGGCCGCGAGCTGGCGGCCTGGCCGGTGCCGCAAGTCTCGGGCGTGGCCGCCGACGCCCGCGGCCGGCTGCTGGTCGGCAGCGGCAGCAAGATCGTGCTGTTGGACGCCGCCGGACGCCCGCAGCGGACGCTGGCCGACGCCGGCGGACCGATCTGGGACCTCAAGACCGCGCCCGGCGGAGGGCTCGTGGCCAGCGTCGGCGCGCCCCGGCACCAGGTCGTGTACTTCGACGCGGCCGGGCGGGAGCTGCGGGCCCTGGGGCGGCCGGGCGGACGCCCCAAGTGCGGCCGGATGATTCCCGCTGCGTTCCGCGATCCGGTGGGCCTGTGCGTGGCGGCCGACGGCACGCTGTTCGTTGCCGAAAGCGCCGCCCCGAAGCGGTTCACCCGCTGGTCCGCCGACGGCAAACTCCAGCGCGAGTTCCACGGCCCCTATTATTACAGTGGCATGTTCGGCATCGACGAAGAGCAGCCCGAGCACGTCTACGGCGATACGCACACCGACCTGATCCGCTACGTGGTCGACTACGAGACGGGCCGCTGGAACGTGGACCATTATTGGATCGACGCCTACAAAGACGCGGGCATGTCGGTGGAGAAGGAGTCCAACGCACCGGTCAAGTGGTGGCCGCGGATCCGCCATAACGCCGGCCGCACGTGGTGGTGCAGCGGCAGCGGCGGCATCCTGGAGCTTCAGGAGGATCGCGTCCGCGGCGTGGCGGCGGTCTACGGCGGCGGCATGGAAAAACTGCCCGACGGCAACTATCGGCCCTCTTTCGGCCGCAAGCCGGGCGGACTGATGGGCACCTGGTCCGACGCCAACGGCGACGGCCAGGTGCAGCCCGACGAATGGCACGTCACCGAGCACTCGGCCTATCCGGCAAACGCCAGCGGTCCGCAGCAGGGCTGGGGCGCGTACTTCGATGAGAACTTCGATCTGTACATGCACGATTGGTCGGACGACGCGGCGGGCGGCGTGTGGCAGATTCCCGTGGCCCGCTGGACGCCGCACGCGCCGGTGTACCTGTGGGAGCAGGCGCGGCACGTCGGCCTGCCGCTGGGCCACGGCCTGGCGCATGGCGCCGGCGGGGCCCGCACCGCGTTCTATCACGACGGGGCGGTGTACGCCTTCAACGGTGGTTACAATGCGGCGCAGTTGCCCGGCGTGGGCCACGGCCACGACTGGGAGTTCGCCCAGGTCACGCGCTACGACGCGACCAGCGGGCGCCCGATGTGGCACGCGGGCGAGCGCGCGGCCGCGTTCATCGCCCCCGGCCAGCACTACTGCCCCACCGGCCCCAGCGGCCTTGTCGACGACTACCTGTTCTGGACCGACGAGAACAGCCTGGTTCACGTGTGGGACGTGCGGCACGGGCTGTATGTCGACACGCTGCTGGAGGACTGCTCCCGCGGCCCGCTGCCGTCGCCCTATACAGTCTGGGTCGAATTGTTCAACAGCCGCGTGTTCCGCCATCCCAAGACGGGCAAGGTCTACTTGCTGGCGGCCAGCGACGCGATCCACGTTTTCGAGGTGCTGGGCACCCAACAGCGGCCGGTCCGCTTCCAGGGCGAATTCGACGTGACGCAGGCGGAGCTGGACGCCGCGCGGCGCGACTCGGCCTCGCGATCGGCCCACCGCCAGCGGACGCTGCTGGTACGCCGGGCCCGCGGGCCCGTCCGGATCGACGGCGACCTGAGCGAGTTCGCCGCCGCACCGGCCGCGGAGATGGTCTTGCACGAGCACGCGCGGGGCACGGCACGCCTGATGTACGACGACCGCTACCTGTACCTGGCCTGCGACGTGCAGGACGACTCGCCGTGGAAGAACGCGGGGAGCGACCTGACGACCTTGTTCAAGACCGGCGATGCGATCGACCTGTGGCTCGGCCCGTCGGCCGGGCGGCGGGCGCCGGACCCCAAGGACGTCCGCGTGCTGCTGGCCCCGCACGGCGGCCGGACCATTGCGGTGGCCTACCGGCCCAAGGTCCTGGCCGACCGCAAGCCGGTGCCGTTCCGCTCGCCCGCGGGCGAGGTCTGGATGGATCGCGTCGAGGTGCTCGGCGAGGTGCGGGTCGCCGTGCAGACCGCGCCCGGCGGCTACCGCTTGAAAGCGGCCATCCCCCGCGCCCTGGTCGGCCTGGAAGGCGGCGTCGAGCGGTTCGGGCTGGACCTCTCGATCAACTTCAGCGATCCTGCCGGTCAGCGGAACGTGGCCCGCATCCACTGGGGCCGCCACGGCGCGGCCGTCGTCTACGATCTGCCCAGCGAGGCCCGGCTGGAGCCGGAAACCTGGGGCGTGGGGGTACTGGAGAGGTGATAGCTCATTTGGTGTATTGATTCGTCCTGATAGGGATTTATCGTGTGCCACTGCTTCGCAGAAGCAGTGCTGGGAAACACGCCGATTCACTGCTTCCACGAAGCGGTGGCACACCGCCATAAGCTACCCGAGTTCTGAATCACTACACTGTCTTCAGCCGCCCATCTCTTTCTTTCGCGTTTCGAGCGCTTTGCGCAGGTTCGTCCACATCGTGCCGTGGGCGAACGGGCCCCGGCGGAGGCCCCGGTAGTCCTCGTAGTCGGAATAGAATACTTCGATCTTCCCCGTTCGGGCCGGAAGATCGATCACGTTCCACTGCGAAGTCCCGCGGATCGGGTCGAGCACATAGGCGAACGCCGTCCGCCCGACCTTCTTGTTCAGCGCCTCCCGGGCGTTGCCTTTCAGCAGGCGGGCGGTGTCGGTCGGATTCAGATAGACGACCAGCAGCACTTGCCGCTTCCTGTCATAGAGCAGCGCGGTCTGAAGGTTCTTATCGCCCAGATCGATGTCGGCACAAGCCTTGCTGTCAAAGTAAACGAAGTTCTCGGGATCGGCCTGGATCTGGGCCACCATCTTCTGTACCCAGGTTTCGGTCAGGCGATGCCCCTGCTGGACCGCTGCCAGCTTTGGCGCGACGAGCAGTTGCCTGCACATGGCCGTGATCGTGCGGCGGGCGTCCAACGAGGATTGCGCGGGCAGATCGGGCAGCCCGACCGCCTGTTTCGCGGCAAAGGACCACGACCGCGTGAAACCGAGTACCAGGCGGAAATCGCTGCCGGGGATATAAAGGCGGAGGGCCCCTTCCCGCGTAAGCTCGATCTCCTCGCCCGTTTCTGCATCGTAATAATGTTTCAGACCCCCGGCGCCGTACTTGTCCAGGTCCGCGAGCGCGACGGTCTCCACGACATCGTCCGCCCCCTGGTTGGAAATCACCAGCAGCGCGCGGCCTCTGGCCGTGTAGCTGGAGACGAGGGTCGAGGGGCGGAGCGTGGACTTCAAGGTCGGATTGCGAAAGTACGGGTGCCAGAGCAGCGTGGGATCATCCAGCCAGAAGAGGTCCAGGGCCGCAAGCCAGCAGAAGGCTTGATCGGCCGAATCCCATCGCGAGAAGGACGTGATGTCCAGCAGGAACAAGCGGCTGCACAGGGCCCGCCAGTAGCGCAACGTGGCGCCGGCATTGGGCTCCTGCATCAGCCAGTCGATGTTCATTCCCCATTGCCGGGAGAACCAGACCCGCATCATGCCCAGCGGGATGCGGTCCGATTCCAAGTCCTCGCCGGTCAAGCCGCGGAAACAGAAGCTGCGCCCCGGCTGGGCCGAGCCGCAGACATTCGGGTAGACGCCGGGAGCGGGGTTGTCGCTGCCGTTTTCGACGGCGATGTGCAGGGCCCGCCGCATGAACTCCCGTGCATTCCAGGTGGCGCAGCTTGGCTCCAGCACGCCATCGTCCCGCTGGTAACCGTAGCCCATCACAGGCTGGTAATAGTATCCGTAGGGCGGGTTATCCTGGTAAATCATGCTCGTCTGGCAGTGCTTGGCGACTTGCTGGAACCACCAGGCGCGGTAATTGACGTTGCTCGGGGCGCTGTTGGAGGCGCTTTCCACGGCGACATACCGGTCGTAGAGCACGCCGGAGTCCCGCATGTGCTTGTCCATCCACTCGGGCAACGGGCCCAGCGACAGCTTGTCCCAGCCCAGGTCACTTCCCCATTCGCGCCAGAACTGCTTGTATTCCGGCGTGCCGCCGCATTCCGAGCACGACGAAGCGGAGGCGGCGATGAAATCGTATCCGCTGTTTCTCACCTGCCGGATCGCGTCGGCGTTTTTCGCCAGGTCCAGGAACCGCCCGTAGGTGGGATAGTAATAGCCGATTCCCCACCCCGAGTGGAAGAAGCGACCGTTCTTCTGGTAACAGCAGTCGTTGCGCGAGACGCCGCAGCGCCACAAGCGGTGGGCGGGGTCGATCGGCTTGTACGGGCTGGCCTGCAGCGCAAACTGGAAGGCCCGCGGCTTCGCCAGCGTCAGGGGCTTGTTGACAAACCAGGCGCGAAAGACGCCCGCCCGGCCTTCGCGATCCACAGTGGCCGCCGGCAGGCCGTCGTCGTCGTGCATGCCCTCGTCCGAGGCGCAGGAATAGCAGATGCCGCGGTCATCGTCGCCGATCCAGCAGAACGGCGGCATGTTGCCCTTGCGCTGCCGCACGGCAAAGGGGAACCGCTTCGAGTCCCACAGACGGCCTTGCGCGGCATCGAGAAAACCTTCGCATTTTTCCCAGTCCTTGCACTTCCATTCCACGGCGGCTTCCAGCAGCGTGGCATGGGCCTCATTGAGCGGCAATTCCAGGCAGCACTGCTTGAGATCGACCGGCGCGGCGGCTGGGAGCAGCTCGACCGAGAAGCGGTAAAAGCCGTCGTAATCGAAGATACCCGCCACGTTCATCTGCACGCCCGCGCCGCTGAATGCCTGCCGAAAATCCACCTGCCCTCTACCACGGGGCTTCAGCGTGGGGGTGTTGCCCTGCAAGGCGACGGCCGGCCCGCTGCCCGTCTTGACCTTCAGTGCGGCGGGTGCGGCGAGGAGCTCTTTTCCGGCCGCGACAAGGCCCACCAGCAGGCCGTCCGCGCCGTGGCTATAGGTTCGTCCGATGCAAGACACCGAGCTTCCCTGAATCACCGGCGGTGTGAAAGGAGCCGGCACAAGGTCGCCGATTCCCTGTTTTGCGGCCTTTTCAAAAGGCATGAGCGTCCGCGTGAAGGTTTCGGTCTTCACGCTGACGGCCTTCCCGTCCTTATCGCAAACGGCGGCCGCGATCTCGTAGGTCGCGCCGTCGGCCATCTTCCCGACACGAAGGGTTCCGCTCATCCGGCCGTCCTTGGGCAACCGATGCTCGCGGCGGGCGAGCTCCTTCCCGCCGCTCGTCACCGTCACCACGGCCCGGGCCGCCGCGGGGAGGGCTTCCATGAGCGTCAGGCAGTCGATCGCGTACTCCAGCGCGCCCTGCGAAGGATAGGGGCCGACGTGCAACGTGAATTCCTTGGCGAAATGGCGCTTCAGCCAATCGCGCTCGCCGGGCGCCCTGCGCCAGTAAGGCACGAACTGATCGTAGACGATCGTGTCGGCCTGCTTGTCCATCACCACAATTCGCGCGAACGTGTCGCGCTCGCTCGGCGCAGCCGGCTGGGAAGCAATCCGGCAGGGCTGCATGTCGCCGTCATAGGTGGACAGCGGCCGGGCTTCGTGGGCAAAGGCGGCGGTCCCCAGCGTCCGGCCTGCTTTGTGAATGCTCACGCGCCCCTCGAACGGCGCCGGCAGGTTGGCTCCGTTGCTGAAGATGCCGGCAACGCAGAAGGTCCCTTGTTTGATTTCATCCTCGCTGAGCCAATGACAGCGATAATTGGCGCGCCGCGCGGCGTCAAAGCGTACGCGGGCAAACCGCGCGCGGTCCAGCAGATCGTCGCCGGGCGATAGCACGGCGGTGATCTTCGGATCGGCGTAGCGCAGCGCCATCTGGAAGCCCCACACGTCGCCGTCTTTCGGGGCGCCGCCAAGGTCTTGGAAAGGAATTTGCACGGCCGCCATCCAGCTTCCCTGCGGATCCCACATCATGCTGCCGTACTTCACCGTGGCCTGCCAGGGCTGGTGCGGCTGGCCGATTTGCGGAAGGTCCCGATCCACGGCGCAGACTCCCGCCGCGTTGCCCACGATGCGATAGACCGGGCCTTTCGAGCGGCCCTGATCATCGCGCGGATCGACGAGCAGCTCGAAAACGTCGTCGGAGAGCAAATCCGGCGAAAGGGCGGTCGCATTGGCCCGCGTCTTGCGCCCGAACGGGTAGGGCATGGACACCAGCAGGCACAGCTTGCCGGCATCGTAGGCGATGTCCAGGTTCGTGAAATTGCGATAACCCGGATAGCCGACCGAGCCGACCGCAATATCCACAAAGCCGGAGAATCCCCCCGGATAGCCGAAATCCATTTGAATGTGGATCGCCTTGCTGGTGAGCGGGGCAATCGTATACGGCGTGCGGCCGACCGCCATGAAGGGGACCGGATAGGCCGGCACGCCGCTGCGGAGCTTCGCCAGCGCGGCGAAGTTGACAGGGCCCGGGGCAGCCGCCGACAGGGGTACTGCGCCCCCGAGCACGCCCATCGCCGCCAATAATAGCCCGACCCACTGGGAACGTATCATCGCATCACCTTCAGTCGTGTGCCATCAGCGCGAATCACCATGTTGGCTGCTACTCCACCAGCTTCCAGCGGACGCCGCAGTTGCTGGCCCGCTCCCAGTAGGGGTGCAGCGTCAGGCCGTTGTTCTTGGTAACAGCCTTATCAGCGCCGAAATCGACGTGCGGGCCGCTGTTGTTGCCGGCCCGCAGCATGATGCCCAGCGTGGTGCCGGCCGCGAGCTTCAATTGCGACAACTCTTCCTTGGGAATGGCCATTTCGTAGATGTAGGTATTGCCCTCGCGGCGGACGACGTGCTTGGCGCCCGGCACCGGCCCGGTGGATTTCTTGGCCTTGGGCTGCCGCGGCCAGTCGTGGACCCGCGGCACGCCGGGGGCCAGGTACCGCCACAGCTCGCTCCCCTGGTTGGTCAGGTACAAGGCGTACTCGTAATCGGTGTCGGGCACGGCGTGGAAGCCGTAGGGCACCCGGTCGGTGTCGGGCGTCAGGTCGTGCCAGTCGTCGGTCACGTCCAGCGCGATGTGCAGCCGGTCGCGGCGGAAGGGAATCGCCGGCAATGCGGGATGCTCCGGGTTCTCGGGGTTGTAGCGCCACACGTAGGGCACCTCGGCGAAGCTGCGGCCCGGCCGCTGCGACAGAAACTCCTTGTACGGCGATTGCCCGTCGGATGCCTTCGAGTGGAAGTAAAGGTCTTCGTTGCGCCCGGCCATCGGGGCCAGGCCCTTCTCCTGCGGCGTCGGATCGTTCACCAGCGCAGCCACGTACAGGTAGTTCTCATCCCAGGCCAGCTTGAACTGGGCGAAGTTGCCCTGCGGCTCGGCGTCCTTGATCAAGAGCCACGGGCGGCGCAAGAGCTCGGTCGGCTCGGCCCGCTGGGCCTTGGCCACTACGGTTACGCCCGGCACGTCCTGCCAGTCGTCCAGGTTGCCGTCGACCCGGATCGTCTTCTTGGGGATGATCGTAGCGTTGAGCGTTTCCTTGTACTCGGCGTTGCCGGCGTCGCTGGCGAAGCGGAAGGCAAATGGATAGGCATTGGCCGCATTGGCCCGCGCCTGGGCCAGCTCGAAGGGCACCGCCCGGCGCTGGCCTGCGGCAAGCTTCACTGCCTGGGAAGCTTCCTTCAGTTGCAGCCCTGCGGGCGCCTCGACGGCCAACCGGCCGCTGACGGCCCGGTTGAGGCAGTTGTGCAGCTCGACCGTGAGCGTGGCCCCCTTGGCCACCCGTTGGGTGAAGTCGCGCGGCAGGATCTCGACGGGTCGCTTGCCGTCGATGCGCGCCGCCGCCAGCCGCTTGGCCGCCGCGGCGGGCCCCTGCCGGCAGGTGATGTACGTGGGGAAGATCGTCATCGGCAGCTCGACGCTCCCGACGCCCTCGTAGACCGGGTTGCCGGCCAAGTCGTGGAACTGCAACAGCCCGTCGGCATTGTCGATGATCAGCTTCCCGCCGGGCGCCGCGTCGACCTGACACCACAGCCGGTCCTTGGGGTCGGTCCCGGCGATGGGCAGCAACTGCCCGAAGACGATCAAGAGTGCGCTGCGGTCGTCGTCCTTGCCGTATTGGAAGACCCACGGCAGGTGCTCCTTGAACACGATCTTCTCGAACTTCTTGCCCGTCACGAAATAGTTCAACGCCGCGGTGGCGGCCACGACGGGCGAGGGGATGAAGTATTCGTCCTTGCTGCCGGGCAGGGAGTCGAACAGCACGCGCGGGTGCCAGGGGGCCAGCCGCTGCTGCCCGCAGGCCATGAACTGCGCCACGCCCTGCGGCAGCAGGTACTCGGAGTTGACGAACCAGGTCTCGGTCTCCATCGATTCCTTGCCGTGCGCCGCGGCCACCATCGGCCCGTAGCACATCGGCGGCACCACGTAATGGTCGGTGAAGATGTCGATGTACCGGTCGAACTCCCGGGAGCCGTCGCTATAGAGCTTGTCCTCGGTGTTCATGATCGAGGAAGCGGCCAGGATCTTGATCTCCGGCGAGACCTTCCGCGCGCTGCTGGCGATGAGCTTCTGGATCGCGCGGTACTGCAGCATGTCGCGGGCCCAGCCGCTGATGCCGCCGCCTTCCCAGGGCTCGTTGTAGTTTTCCAGGCCCCACAGGGCGCCGCGACCGCCCTTCCAGTAACGCTGGCAGAAAGCCGTGATCCACTTGCCGTAGCGCTCGTACAGCTCCGGCTTGCAGAGCCAGTCGCCCGTGCCGCCGTAGCCGAAAGAGCCCGGGCGCCAGCCGGCGGCAGGCGTGGGCTCGCCGAACGTCCAGCGCCAACCGGAATGTCCCCCCAGGGTGACCATGATCTTGCAGCCGGCCTTCTCGGCGGCGGCGAAGAGCTTGTCGTAATTCTCCCAGTTGCACTTCCCGTCGGCTTCCTCGTTCCAGCCCAGCTCGGAGCGCCAGCCGCGGATACCCATGCGCTGGTACTGCATGGCGCGGGTTTCAGCCAACTCCATCGGTCCCACCATCTGCCCCTCGCCGAAGATGGGCACGTTGTCGATGCGGCCGTCCTCGCGCGGCTTGGGCACGCGGCAGAGCGTGGCCAGAAACTGCCGCTTCGCCCCGCGCACCAGCACGAGGGCGTAGGTGCCGAAGCGGGCCGGCAGCGGCAAGCCCTTGACCTCGAAGGCCGTTTCCGGCTTGGCTTCGAAACGCACCGCAATCGGCTGCGTGATCGGCTTGCCCGCCAGGCCCACCAGCGGCGCGTTGCCTCCCGTGTCGGTGAAAGCCTCCTTGATGCGGGCCTCCGGATCGCGCGTGGTGATCTCCTGAATCTCGATGGCAAAGTCGCGGACCTCGCCCTGGTCCGTCCCCTTCGCGAAGACCAGCTTGACATCGACCGGCTCGCCGGGCAGGAACAACTGTCCGGGGGCGTTGCTGCCGGCAAAGCGGTAGGTGGCATTGGGCATGTCGCAGCGGAGCACCTTCATGTTGGCCGCCAGCACGAGTTGCGCTTCCGCCCGCGCCGCAGCCGCCGGCAGGAGGACGCCCGGCAATGCCAGCCAGGCCGCCACGGAAAAGCAGGTCCAATTTCGACGCTTCAACGAATGCATGGCTGTCGTTCCCTTCTGGCGCAGGCCGTGGCAAATTGTGTGGGGCCTTATCTTAGCCGTTGCCTGGCCCGCTCGCAAGATAATGTGGTCTGCCGGGTGCATTCCCGTTTCTGCGCCGGCGTTTTTGGGCTAAACTGGGGCCCGTGGGGGGCATTGAGGAACCAGGCACAACACGGAGGTCGCCATGGACGGCACGAGCAGGGCACGTCGCGAAC
>Ga0326727_10016949_pt1 | contig 15240 bp, 10 predicted proteins | sample MB2enrmetagenome_FD_207643 | JGI IMG/M metagenome (GOLD analysis project Ga0326727, IMG submission 207643) | Lab enriched peat soil microbial communities from McLean, Ithaca, NY, United States - MB29MY | ecosystem: Environmental > Terrestrial > Soil > Wetlands > Peat | place: USA: New York... | reverse complement strand
CGATTGTCCTTCTCGGTGGGGTCGTCAATCTGGGCGGGGCCCCGATTTTCAGTCACATAGACTCTGTTCTGGGCACAGACGTTTTGATGAGAGCTCATGAGAGTGTATTCTTCTTTCTTCATCGGGCACAGACTAGAATAGAGGAAGAGTCTTCAAGGGCAGGGGCAGAGCTGAGGAAATTTCAGGAAGAGCCGCTTGGAATAGAGACCAAGGGACGATACCAGAAGCTTGACGACGCAGCTTCCAATTGAGCAGCTTTTCGTGACTGTCGGCGTGTTGAGTTCCTCGCAGACTCGGCGCTGACCACGGGGTTAGGGGAGGGTGACCTTCGCGCAAATTTCAATGCGTTTCACCATAGAATATAAGTTGCAGAGGCCCCATGTCAGAGGCGTGGATGGCTGCACAGGTGATCAATGCAGCAGGACAACATGTTTCAGGCCCCGGGCGGCGCTTTCCACTATGTCGACTGGGGTGGAGCCGGGCCGTTGAAGCGGTGGGAGACCAGATCCTGGCGGACCGGCTATAGAGGTCCATTATTGATTTGTGCGGCATCGAGACGGATGAATCAAGCGGAGTTCGAGAATGTATCCAGGAAAATCGCGGAGAATGGGAATTTTATTTCTTGGGGGCCTATTTGGATTTGCCATTCGGTCAAGCCCTATGCGTCGTAAACCTGCTCGCCTGCTACCCGACCCAAAGCCTAGGCGACACCATATCCCGCCGAGAACGAGCATTGGGGGATTTCTCGGACGGCCGCTTCGCCTGGCAAATGGTTGATGTTCGCCAATTCAAAGAACCATTCCCAATCCGCGGCCGGCAAGGACTCTTCGGGGTTCCGGATGAGCTGGTTGTACGCAAGGTCTATTGGCCGCCGCAGTCGGTTGATAATTCCACAATCAAGCACGGGCAGTGGGAACCTCTTGCAATCCGTCTGGAATTGGCTTAATAACAAGTCTAAGGGCTAATTGATCCCGACTAAAATCAAGGGAGGGGTGTTCTTATGTCTAAGTATGACGACCTCTGTGATGCTTACCAGAAGGCAGGGAAAAGCGCCGCGGGTTATTTTAAGGAGTGCGGTTTCTTCTGCAACAGGATGAAAGGCGCATTCGACAACTACTTTGGGGGCATACCGGATGAATCCTTAATAGAGGGATTCAAGATGACAGCCTCTTCGAAGGATTTTGAGCCGGAACGGGACTTTGAATTCAAAATTAAGATACTTCTCACCGACGCACTGCATGTGCATCTCACTTTCTTCGTGACAAGACCGGATGATAAGTTTCGCGTAACCATAAAAACCGACGACGCAGAAAAGACATTTGAGATAAGTCCAGATATGTCTGGGGACATGGGGCCTTGTTTGGATTTTGCTTACGATGTCCTCAAGAAGAGAGCTTTTCGCCTTGGCTTGAAACATGAACTTCAAAAGAATCCGCCGCAGATCGGTCGCTGAGGTGCTACGCCCGTAAGGACAGGCTAGCAAAGGCCGCAGTAACCAGAATATCAATCTAGGATAAGAAGAATGCAATAGGGGGTATCAGTCCATGTTTTGGACAACGATGATTTAGAGGGCAGGGGTTCTTTTCTATCTGAGTACCAATACCCTCTGCGGAACACAGGAATATTTGCAGGTCGCTAAGAAAATACATTCGTGAGCAGGAGGCGGAAGACACCAGGCTGGAGCAACTCAACATGCTTCAAGCAGAGAAGCCCCCATCAGGGGGCTCATGAACATGCCCCTTTGAGGGGCTCAAAGGATTATGCGCCCGGCTTTGCCGGGGGCATTTGACTTGTCTGGGGGGGTACCATGATGAAATGCTACTTTGTATGCGCCGTCCTAGTCGTTCTTGTAGGGTATTGGAGCCTCTCACTTGCGGAAAGTGCCGGGGGGGATTCAAGAATGAATACTGAGGAACTCGAGCTTAAACAGACTATTCGCCGTCTTACAGACGAAGCATCTGGACTTCAAAAGGATGATCCGGCATTGCGACGACTCAGATGGGCAATGGTTCAGGCGTGGGGGAAGCTGGCTCAACTTGCAGCACACAATTACGATTTTGATACAGCGGACAAGGAGGTAAAAACATTAGCGCAGCTTGTCCAAGATCTAGCCGGTAGTGCCGAACCGAAGGAAAAGCTGACGCTTCACGGTATACTTTGGAACACAGAAGCAATTGTGAGTGATGAAAAGGGCATGTACTATCTGTTTGAACGTGGGGACTATGTCCATGGTCCTGACCATTTTGGACGTGCCGTGAAGATGTATGAGCAAACCGCTGATGCTTTGAGCAATCTGGGCGGAGAAGAACACATTGTTCAGAGTACTAGAGGTCAGGCGCTAAGAGCGCAAGGCTTGCAGCAATTTGGATTGGGTAGATACGACATTCAAGTAGCCGATACTTACAAAGCAGAAAAAGAACTTAAAGAAGCAACAGACTATCTCAAACAAGCCTCCGCTGGGCTTGCTAAAGACCCTGATACCCCTGAGAGCAGTGCATTCAACTGGCACTACGTTGAGAGTTTGGCTGCCTACGCACACGGGTTCTGGTTCCGTGCACGCGCCGATTCAAGTGCATATGACGGGAATTACAAGCAATCTTCCGAGCTGCTAGGTGAGCAGATTAAAGCGTTTGACGAGGCTCAGCAGCCCATTTATGGTTTAACAGATGATGTCGCAAAGAGCATGACAAGTCGTATTGCTCAAGAAAAGAATTTGTGCGAACAGCGTCAGAAAAATATTTCATCACGAACCGGGCGCATGTCTGCTCCAACGCTCCTGTTTGCTGTTCTGGCGGTTGTGACATTCTTCCTTCAGCTATGGCTAGCAACATATTTTGGATGGAAACCAACCATCATCCTCTACATTTTCGCACTAGTTTTTGCAGTTATAGTAGGTGGAGTTGGGACAGGTCTGGCAACATGGGGGGACGCTACGGGATTCTTCGAAAAGATTATTTCTCTTTGGATGCAGAAGAAAAGCACATAGCATGCAGCCATTGGCTCAATAGGCCGATGCACCGGACCTCTGAAAAGCGCGGCCGTTGAGCGGTAAACCGTTTGGCCTTTAGGCCTCATGAGAAAGGGTGCCGTTACCCTCTGTCATTTTGATGTATTATCGGAGCGAAGGTCGCGTATCATGGTCGGAGGTGGTATGTTCACGTGGCTTCAGCCTTCCCCTCGGCCCGGCACTACCGAGCTGTGTTCGGGTGACGAGCAGAGCGGGAAAACCGGTTGACGGAGTGACGGCTGGTGAGGTACGCTCAGAGACAGGATGAAAGGGGCTTTTTCATCAACAAGACGACGATCTTGCCGTCCTCCAGTTCCCGGATGGACCATCCAGGGCGTTTTTCGGTGTCAGGGGGACACTGGGGCGACTCGCTTCCGGGGAAGACACATGAGAACTGGGAGGACCGCCGCATAATTCCGATGACGTACTATGCGGGAAGGAAACCAAGATTCACCATCCTATCCGTATCGATCTGATTGTTGCTAGCTGTCTGCTGCGATCATCAGTAGGTGCCGATGCCTCAGCAAAAAACTCATGATCTATACGACTTTATGCGGCAGCTCAGCGCCGAGATGTCTGCAGAGTATAACCGCATCCAGATGCGTGCCACCGAGGATCCTGGCACTGCGGGGGATCAGGGTGAAGAGAATTGGGCGGAGCTTCTGCGAGATTGGCTTCCGCGCACTTACGAGGTAGTTACCAAAGGTCGCATCATTAGCCAAGGGGGCGAAACGAGTCCCCAGATCGATGTGCTTGTTTTGAAGGGCATTTATCCGAAAAAGTTACTGAACAAGAAGGTCTATCTCGCTGCCGGGATCGCGGCCGCTTTTGAGTGCAAGACCACCCTGAAGGCGTCGCATATTGCAGAGGCAATGGAGAACTGCGCTAAGATCAAGAGCCTGTATCCAAAACGGACCGGAACGCCATACAAGGAATTGCACTCGCCGCTCGTCTATGGCCTGCTCGCTCACTCTCACACGTGGAAAGGTGGGAACTCTATGCCCGACCAGAATATCGAGAAAAAGCTGCATGAGGCTGATGCCATACATATATCTCATCCTCGCTTGCAACTCGACCTTTTGTGCGTCGCAGACCTCGCCGCATGGACTTCGGTGACGTGCACGTTTCTTGGTCCTCGCCTGGTACCCGACTGGTCAACGATGGCACCGATCTATGGCCCAAACGGGTCAGCAACCAGTTCGTACGTCGGTCACACCGGTAGCTATGAGCAACAGGTCGAGCAATTCACCCCAATCGGTGTACTTATCTCGCACCTATCTCAGAAGCTTGCGTGGGAGAACCCTGAGCTTCGTGAATTCGCTGACTACTACCGAATGGTGAACATTGCGGGGGGGGCAAGGGATGCATGCGAATTTGGCCCAGCTCAATCTATAGTGAGGAAATCCGACCGCGTATCGAGGCAGGTATGCTGTTAAATGGCAACGTGTGGGACGAATGGCTCGTTCACTTCCCATGAGATGGCTAAGCTTTATGTCATATGGCTGGCTTAGCCCGCGTAGGATGTGGTGAGCGTAGCGAACCGCATCAATTGCCTTGACAATTCTGCCCAAAAGAGCCTTTCGCTTGACACGGATAACTGTGTCAAGCGAATCCTCAAAATGGACCCAAAATGTCAAGCGGCTCCCCGCAACCCCAATTGCGCAAATTCCGGAATTTGTGAAATTGACCTTGGCAATTATCCCCTTTTTATAATCGCTGCATTCATATTTTATCTTGAGAGCAAAACAGCGTTCCCCACCTAATCAACGGTGCAATAACGGAATACCGACGGATGATAGCCATCAAATTGGAAGCGCCGATTAGATGAACACCAGCCGAAGAATGGGCCTCTTTGGAGTTTTTAGCCTGAACTCGGGCGCAAATGGCGGCGGGCAGCAACAGGCTCAAGCCGGATTTTGGGACATGCTTGCTATTGCTTAAAGAAAATCAACGGCTTGTGGGGTGCTGTATTTGAAGAGCGCCAGGGTGATCAAAGGTGCGTTGAGGCAGTTCGCAAGAGGCTGCCAAACATGTTCTAGAGAGTGTCCCCTACGCTCGCATCTTGATGAAATTTAGCTATTCCAGGCTCTCATCGCTCAGAATCGAATCAGAATGACACCCGCAATGAGCAGCAGGGCTCCGATAATGCGCAAGATGCTGACCGGGTGCTGGATTAGTCCCAACAGACCGAACTGATCAAAAACCAGAGAGGCTAGCATCTGCCCAGATACGATCAGCGCCACTACGGTTGCTGCGCCAAGTCTTGGCACCAGAACAATAGCAACTACTATATAAATAGCCCCGAAAAATCCTCCGGTCCACATCCACCAGGAGCTTTTGATGACCGACCCGGCAGACAGCCACGGCTCCCGTATGACCAGGAGCACGACCAACATAGTGACCACTCCACCGAAATAGCTGATAAATGCCGCCCATGAAGCCGATCCAAGGCAGCCCCGCAGGTTCGCGTTCAGCACCTGCTGAACAACGAAACTCACCCCTGCTCCCACACCCAGCAGGCTGAATCCGAACAATTGGACTAATTTCAGCATGTCCTTTCTCCCCAGCAGTTCAATTTTGTAGCAGGGCAAAGGTGTCGGCCAGTTCGATAGAATTTGCATTTCAGATTACTTCCAACCCCTTCTCGCTGTTTCCCTAACGATCGCCATGAATGCAGTCAGCCCGCGTAGGACGTGGTGGACCCCGCGTCCCAGCGGGGGAACCGCATCGCTGGCCATATTCAGACCTCGACCGATGCTGTTCCACGGCACGGACGTAGCCACCGCTACGATAGTGCCTTTGCCTTCAGAATCAAATCAATATATGCCACGTTGATGAGATGAGAATCCGGGATATGCAGCTTTTTCATTAAAGACTGCGCTATGCCACTGCCATACGATTCGCTCTGTTCCGGATTAAGCACAACTTCCAACTCAAGAAAAAGGCCAAGGCCATCCACCGTGTCAATGTGGATACGCGTCTGGCCGACCATGAACAATTGGCGTTCCTTCCGTACGATACCAATGATACCGAACGCTTTGCTGAGGAGGTCTCGCAGAGAATCCGGATCATCAACCGGAACAATCTGAAAACGCGATTCCTTTGGGCCTGCAAGGTCGTCACGCTTATAGAATATAAGTTCGCTACGTGAAGGGGAGAGTGTACGAAGCTTGAGACGCCCATTCGGACAGTTAAAGAAGATGTCTTCCTGAAGTATTATTTCAGGTCTGGACTCGGAAATGGCATCAACATGGGCACGCAGCTCCGAATAATTCGTAATCTGCGCCTTGATTTCTACATTTCGCCTCATTTTCGTGTTTGCTGATTCAGACAAGTGTTAAAAGCCTTTGGAAGTGTTGTGATTCTTGTTCCCAGGCTCCTGCCCATGTGCACTAACTTAATGGAATGAGATTAGTGATTTCAGGCTGTTTTCACCCTCCCCCTTCGCCCTCCTGTCGAGGGAGTCCCGCGAAACGCGGGATCTCCCCTGGCGGGAGAGGGTAGGGTGAGGGTGATTTTGAAGGATCAAGACACGCTCTTAAGCTAGCGCATGGAGGCAGAGCCTGGGGGGAACCAGACGATAGCAAAAAAGTTCCCAAAATCTTACTGCTTTGTAAGCGCATCAGAGTTAGTCGTCGAGTTCCGCTGCCTTCACAACGAGCCGTGCGATGTCGACGGCCTGGAGCTTCTCTGTCAGCCCGAGCTCCTTGATACCGTCAGAGAGCATGGTGTAGCAGAAGGGGCAAGCAGTACATACTGTCTTGGCCCCTGTCGCTTCCGCCTCTTTGGTACGCTGCTGATTGATTCTGGTACCGAGGCCCTCTTCCATCCACATCCTGCCGCCACCCGCGCCGCAGCAGAAGCTCTTCTCATGGTGGCTGGACATCTCAATGAGACTGCTCGGTTTCAGAGCTTGGAGGACATTCCTTGGCTGATCATACATATTGTTGTATCTGCCGAGGTAGCACGAGTCATGGTATGTGATGGCTCCCGAATCCGCAATAGGGTGCTTCAGCTTGAGCTTGCCTTCTTTAATGAGCTCGTCGAGGATCTCGGTGTAGTGGAACACTTTGTAATTGCCGCCAAGCTCTTTGTAGTCGTGTTTGAACGTATTATATCCGTGCGGGCACATGGTGATGATCTTCTTCACCTTGTAACTATTGAAGATTTCCATGTTCGCTGTGGCAAGGGCCTGGAAAAGGTATTCGTTGCCGATTTTCTTGGCCGAGTCGCCGCAGCAACCCTCCTCCGCGCCGAGGATGGCGAAATCGAGGCCGATTGAATTGAAGATCTTTGCCAGAGACACCGCAACCTTCTGGTTCAGATCGTCGTATGATCCCGCGCAGCCGACATAGAAAAGGTACTCGGCTTCGCCCTTATCGGACATGAGAGGGACATCATGCCCCTTGGCCCAGTCCACCCTGAGATGGGAACCGATGCCCCAGGGGTTGGAGTTGTTCTCCAGCCCTTTGAACACATCAATGACTTCGGATGGGAAATCGGATTCCATCATGACCATGTAGCGTCTAAGCTCGATGAGTTTGGGAAACTGGAGGATGTAAACCGGGCAGGCATCGACGCAGGCCATACAGGTGGTACAGGACCAGATCGTGTCTTTAGAGAGGATATCTCCTATCAATGCGGGACCGGTATACTCCTCATCGGAAATGACATGGTATTTGCCCTGCGCGTCGACAATGAACTTCGCCTTCTGTTCCAGATGGGTGCGTAGGCTCTGAATCACATCGCGGGGGTTTAGCGGTTTGTCGGTATTGAATGCCGGGCAAACTTCCACACAGCGTCCGCAGCGCGTGCACGCCTCGCTGTCGAACAGATCTTTCCACGAATATTCCTCCAGCTTGTGGATCCCGAACGTCTCTGCGTTTTCGAACATTTCAGGCTGTATCACCTTGATCGGCGGCTGGTCGACGATCGGCCGCAGAAAGATGTTTGCCGGTGCCGTGAAAATGTGGATCAGCTTTGAATATGCTATGAACGCCAGAAATCCCAGGGCTCCAAGCCCATGAATCCACCACAGCACCACATGGGTTGACTTGATGGTCTCGACACTCATCCCTGAGAACAGATACGCCAGGATGCGTCCTCCCAGCGAGTACCAGATATAGGGGTGCATAGGGCTCGCAGGATCGGCCTCGGTTGCCTGGATTCGTAAGCCCTCGACAATGAAGCCGGTCAGTAGAACGCCCAGAAGGAACCACAGGATAAGCTTGTCTTCTCTCTTTTCATCAAGCCATTTGGGTTTGACAAAGTACCGGCGGTTGAGGGCCATTAGTGTGCCGATGATCGCAAGAATGCCAAAGACGTTGGCAAACAGTTTAAATCCAAGGTAGACCCAGCCTTTCATGAACAATACGTGCCAGATCGGCGAGATGATATCGACCTGAATAAAGACCGCGGCTGTGGTGACAGTGAGAGCAACGAATCCCCAGAAGATGAACAAATGAGCTATTCCCGGGGATCTCTCCCTCAAGATCTTCCGGTGGGTGAATACATCGGCCAGCATGTACCAGAATCTTCCTAACGGATCGTTTACCCTGTCCACATCCGAGCCCGTGGCATTGGCCATCACCTTAAATCGAGTGAAAAGTCCGATCCTGGCAAGGCCGTATAAGAACAGGAGGACTGCCCCCGCCGCGAAAACGTACAGGATAATCTGTGCAGTCGGGAATCCGGGTCCGAGGATGTTCCAAAAAAATTCTCGAGATATTACCGCGCCTGGTGTGTCCATAGAGAAAACCTTTCTATCTCCGTTGCAACAAGAGAAGGTGCCTAAAGACAGGTAAAACAACGGCGAAGGGTACGCCACTCCGTGTCTTGCTCCTGCACGGGAAAGCCGGAGGATTCGACTGAAGCGAGTATCGGCAGAATATATTAGGGAGGCGGATTGAGTATATCCGTGCATTCGATTCCGCGTCAACAAACTTCTTTGCCTATGCGTAATCATTCGCTCAGGCAAGGCCTGTGATCAGCTCGTAGGATGCGGTGAGCATGCCACCGGCATGAGAACCGCATCGTTGGCCATATTCAAACCTTGGCCGATGCGGTTCCGCGGCACAGCCGTGTTCACCGCATCCTACGAAGACTGATCGGCCCTGCTGAGAACTTTCCGGTGTATTGTGGATAGTCCTATCGTGAATATCGCCTCACTGATTGACGGAGTCGCTTGACGTGATGTACGCTCGGAAACAGGATAAAATAGACTTTTTCAGAGCACGTACGATGTGGTAAGCATGCCACCGGCATGAGAACTGCCCGTTGGCCGTATTCACCCCATCCGAAGACTATTTTGGTGAACCGCTCCTTATTCCTTCCGCTTCCAATGCCGCAAGAGAATGGAACCGGCCGCAAGAGCGAACAAGAACGGCACTGTGATGATCAGGACTTTGAAAAATTCCACCCCGCTTGCATAGAAGGCTTCCTCCACAGTGAACTGGCGGGGGTAAAAGGTCTTCAGATAGTGGATTTCTTCCACTGAATGCCAGCAAACGGCAGAAACGGCAATTACGCTGATAGCGGTCGCTAGAAGAATCAAGAGATGTGAGATCCGTCTCATTATCAGCACTTTCATGCCAGGTTAGCGGAAAAATCAATTTATCGCGTCATATCGATGATTTCCATGCGATTATTGGTATCCGGGTACTTGGACGAAGGACCTTCTGTCAGCACCACCAGCCGCGGCTCCAGACCTTGAGATTTAAGCCATCGTCGAGCAAAAGCCTTCCAGTCCTGGGGATGGTCGGGCTCATGTATGGGCCAAACGCCATAAGAGAACAGCGAATTCTGACATGTGGCTTTCTGAGAACTTACTGATGCGATCCAGGTGGGCAGTTTGAAACCACTCAAGATTCTAGCGGTTCTGCCGCTCCTGGTCGGGACGATAACGACATCGGGAGTTATTCTCTCCACCACGGTGAGCACCCCGAGCGCTACAAGGTGCGCCAAATCGGCAGTTCTGTCCGGATCGCTTCCGGACAGGGCTTGCCTGGCCGGGAAATAGGTCCGATACGGCTCGACGCTCTCCGCAATACGCGATAGCATGGCTACGCATTCCACAGGATACTCCCCCATAGCGGACTCTCCGGATAGCATCACACAATCGGTTCCATCGAGGATTGCATTGGCAACGTCCGTGGATTCGGCGCGAGTGGGCCGCCTGTTTCCGGTCATCGATTCCAGCATCTGCGTGGCTGTAATCACCGGTTTTCCCAACAGATTTGCCTGCTGAATCAACTGCTTCTGCAAGACGGCAATCCTCTCGATAGGGGTCTCTACCCCCAGGTCGCCACGTGCTACCATGATTCCGTCCGCCGCGTTCAAAATCCCTTCCATCTGATCTAGCGCCCTGGAACGTTCTATCTTTGCTATGATAAATGGATTACCGCCAAGGGCCGCTGCAGCATCTCGGACTGCCTCGATGTCTTTGGCAGACTCCACGAACGATTGGCTCACTGCGTCGATCCCCTGTTCCACGGCAAATCTTAGATAATCGTGATCTTTCTTGGTAAACGCACTGATCCCCAGGTCAATGCCGGGAAGGTTAAGTCCTTTTCGGGATCGGAGCTCTCCACCTACCAGTACCAGGCACCGCACGTCGTTATTGGCCACTCCCAGCACTTCCAACTGGATTAATCCGTCGTTGAGAAAGAGGGCGTCCCCTCGTTTAACTGCGGAAGGCAGACGGCTGAAGGTGACCGAAACTCTGTTCTGGTCTCCCAGAATGTCTTCAGTTGTCAGAGTAAAGATGGAGCCCGGCAGCAATTCAACCGGCTCGTTGGCCAGCTGTCCTATCCGCATCTTGGGGCCGGGCAGGTCCGCCATAATGGCCACAGGCACACCCGTAGCTTCGGTCGCCTTTCTGATCGATTTGATTCTCTTTTCGTGGGCGAAGAAATTTCCATGTGAGAAATTCAGTCGGGCAATGTTCATGCCTGCCCGAATCATTTGTTCGATGATATGAACCGAGTCCGACGACGGCCCGATTGTGCAAACGATCTTAGTTTTATGTGTCGACAATTTCACGATGTCCGATCCTCTTTTATAACTTGTAGATTATCAGGTACCGCTGCCAAGAGCGCAATTGACCGCTGGTGTACCACGTACGTGGGACCATTAACCTCCGGTGCAACTATCAGGTCGCATATATCATCAGGAGATTCAAGGTACGTATCGATCCATCGACGCCAACCGCAAGTCTGATCGCACCCGATTGGAGGCAATTGGAATTCAAGGTCTTTCCAGTGGGCATTCAACATTAAATGGAACATAGTGCCGGTGGCTTCGCTGTGAGCGGTGAGGGCAAGTGAATGCGAGCCGGAGCTCCAATCAGGCTGGTTCAATCTGACGCCATGCCACTGAATATCCGCTCTGCGTATGACTTCGTTGAGACTCGCATCCTCGTCTTCCTCCAAACCTCCGTGGTGCAACCGATTGAAAATGAGGTGCTTAATGAAACGGTGCAGGTCAGCATGCGTCTCAAGCATCGTCCAATCGAACCAACTGATTTCATTGTCCTGGCAGTAGGCGTTGTTATTTCCTCGCTGAGTGCGGCGTACCTCGTCTCCCATCAGAAGCATCGGCGCCCCCAGGGAAAGGAGTGTGACCGCTATAAAATTCTTTGCCTGCCGATTGCGCAGCCGCTCTATCTCCGGGTCGACGGTAGGGCCTTCCACCCCGCAGTTCCAGCTCAGATTATAATCGTTACCATCACGATTTTCTTCTCCATTGGCCTCATTATGCTTGTGGTCGTAGGAGACCAGATCGTTCAGAGTGAAGCCGTCGTGACATGTGACAAAATTGATGCTCTGCTCAGGCTCTCGTTCTTCATGGCCGTAGATGTCAGGGCTGGCCAGCAGCCTTGCCGCGGCTCTGGACACCATGCCGTCGTCTGCTTTAAGAAAACTGCGGATATCATCTCGGAACTTCCCGTTCCATTCTTTCCAACTGTCTCCCACAAAAGTGCCCACCTGATAGAGCCCCGCGGCATCCCAGGCTTCTGCAATTAATTTTATTCCGGCCAGGCGGGGATCGGATTCAATATCATCGAGAACCGGAGGACTCTCCATCGGTCGGCCGGACTCATCCCGGGACAGTATTGAGGCCAGGTCAAAGCGGAAGCCGTCCACGTGCATTTCCGAGACCCAATAATGCAGACTGTCGAGGATTAACCTTCGTACTATCGACTGGTTGGCGTTGAGAGTATTTCCTGTACCGCTGTAATCAGCATACAGCTGCCGATCGGATTCCAGAATGTAGTAGACCCAGTTCGCGAACCCCTTGAAGCATAGAGTCGGTCCTTTCTCATCACCTTCCGCTGTGTGATTGTAGACCACGTCCAGGATCACCTCAATTCCGACTCTGTGGAGGGCTTTGACCATATCCCTGAACTCGTCCAAACAGCCGAGTGGGTCCTTGCGGGAGCTGTACGCACTGTGAGGAGCAAAGAACGAGATGGGAGAGTACCCCCAATAGTTGACGAGCCCTTGTGGACAATCCTGTCGATCGAATTCAAAGATTGGCAGCAATTCCACAGCCGTGACGCCAAGGTCTGTCAAATAGGGGATCTTGTCGATCAATCCTGCGTAAGTGCCTCTTTTTTCGGGAGCCACTCCTGAGCTTGGGTGGCGTGTGAAACCAGCTACATGCATTTCGTATATGACGGTGCGAGAAAATGGCCGCTTAAGGGGGGTATCTCCTTCCCAGTCGTAGGCGCTCAGATCCGCTACTACGCTTTTCATCGCGTTGTGCGTGTTGTCTCCTTTCTGACTGGCTGCAAGACGGCTGTATGTTTCCGGGACACAGACACTGCGGCCATAAGGATCGAGCAGCACTTTTTCGGGGTCGAAGCGAAGGCCCTTCTGAGGTTCGAACGGACCCAGTGCCCGATAGCCGTAGAGTTGACCGGGCTTCAGACCGGCGACGAAAATATGCCAATAGTGATAAGTTTTGTTTTTGCGAGGGTCAAGTCTCAACACGGCAGCCGGCTCGGGGGCGTCGGCTTTGTCGAAAAGCAGCAATTCTATAGCCGTACAGTTCTTGGAAAACACGCTGAAGTTGACGCCGTCGGCATACGGCGTGGCGCCGAGAGGATCGCTTTGACCTTTTCCGGTTTCGATAGTCGATCTGTTGTCTCGCAAAGAATACCTCCGTCGATAAAATGATTGGGATTACTTGACAGGAACGAAATAGAACGCAAGTCCCAAAATCATATATACCGCGAGCAAAAGTACGCCTTCAAACCAGTTCGATTCACCATCGCTTACGACTTGGCTGCATACGGTCACTGTCAGTATCATAGCGAGCGATTGGTCGATCGTGAACACGAGATCCATCGGCGCGGGAGCGATCCAGTAGCTAAGCAATACCAGCAGTGGCGCGACAAATAGGGCAATTTGCACGCTGCTGCCTATAGCGATCCCAAGGGTGAGGTCCATCCGATTTTTCAAGGCCATCATCACTGCGGAGCTGTGTTCCGCCGCATTCCCGACCATCGCCACCACAATAACTCCGATGAAGACGCTTGACATTCCGAGGTACTGTGCTGCCGTGGGTCACGGAGCCCACCAGGATTTCGCTCATCCAGGCAATAAGGATCGTCGATACCACCAGGACGGTTATGGACCAGCCAAGTCCCCAGGGCGGTTCCGCAGATTCATCGGGATACTCTTGGCGGCCTCTGGTCCCTGAAAACAATTCCTTGTGAGTGTGCATCGAGAAAAGAAGGCTGAGCAAGTAGACAAGGAGCAAAACCACGGAAATGATGCTGCTGAGCTTATGCACGGTTTCGGTCATTGCTCTGGGGCCGAGGTAATGGAACATCCCAGGTACAATCAGCGCTACGGAAACCAGGATCAGAGCCGCCACCCTGGACTGCGCGGCCGTCGCGTTGAACGTCTGGGTTTTGTGTCGGACTCCACCGAGCACAAAGGACAAGCCCAGCACGAGAAGCACGTTTCCTATGATGGATCCGGTCAAAGATGCCTGAACCACCTGGATCAGACCCTTTCGCAAAGCCACCACGGCAATAATCAATTCAGCAGCGTTGCCGAGTGTGGCATTGAGAAATCCTCCGATGCCCTCACCGGCCCGATCTGCAACGTGTTCGGTGGCTTTACCCAATAAGCCCGCAAGAGGAACTATTGCGGTACAGGATAATGTGAAAATCAAGGTGTGAGATTCAGGGTACAGGTGGTCCACGAACACGCAAACCGGCAGGAAAATCAGCAACCAATTGAGAGACGGTTTAAGCATCTTTAGCATGCTTTAACCTCACAATCAGCCTGGCTTGGCTCCCGAAACCCAATACCGGATCGCTAACGTGTTTACCTCTGATCACGAATCGGTATATGCACTCGAGTATAGAAAAGTTCAGAAGCCGATGTCCGAAGGCTTCTTGCCGCAAGCGTCCAGCACAGCTTTCCTCTTGGTGATCAGACTAAGCACTGTGTCGTTGTGTGTCGAGTCCCAGGATCTGACCACTTCTGCGAGCCAGGCTTCGGCAGACTTAACCGCCTGCGCCGGTGCTCCTTGCATTCGCAGGGCGTATTCCTTTCTTGCTTGTTCCAACAATCTCTTGCGGTCCGCGCCTTTATGCTGCTTTACGATTCCTAAGCCGGTGTTCATGTATTCAATCACTGCATCACACGGATTGCTGCTTTCTTGCGGTTTTTCGATCTGCTCTTTCAGACCTGGCATTTGGGTGGCTTGAGGGGACGGCACGGTGGTTTCCGTGCCGGTCTCTGGCCCTGTGCCCGATAATTTCTTAAGATCCTCCACTTCTTTAGAGAGATCCGATTTCTCTTGTTTCAGCGCGGCGATTTCATCCTTCATTGAGCTGTTGTCTTTCTTGAGCTCCTTGTTTTCCTCGAAAAGAGCGGCTTTATCCTTGCTCAGGTTTGCCAGTTCCTGCTGCAGCTTGGAGTCCTTTTCGGAAAGAACCTTGAGCTCATCGCTCAAGCGAGTTTTTTCTTTCTCCAGATTGGCCAGAGCCTCATTCAATCTCTTGCTTTCGGCGCTCAATGTGTTGATCTGCTGTTTGGCGCTCTCCAGTTCTTGTTTGTACTTTCCGCATCCCGATGCAATCAGGAAGACAAGACACACGAGGCACACTCTTGCTGCGACGATGTCCAGGCGTTGAAGCCTGTGCACCAGCGCCCGTTTACCCGAGCCATCTACCTTGCGGTCGAACCAAGAACTCTCACGTCCTCCGGTCTTTG
>Ga0326727_10016945_pt1 | contig 15243 bp, 11 predicted proteins | sample MB2enrmetagenome_FD_207643 | JGI IMG/M metagenome (GOLD analysis project Ga0326727, IMG submission 207643) | Lab enriched peat soil microbial communities from McLean, Ithaca, NY, United States - MB29MY | ecosystem: Environmental > Terrestrial > Soil > Wetlands > Peat | place: USA: New York... | reverse complement strand
CATTTCATTCTCACTGCGCTGAAGGAAACGGCGCCTCGGTGCCGGTTCTATTTCGCCGGATCGAGTGAGATGTTCGGCAACGCCGAGGAAGTCCCGCAGACGGAGAGGACCCCGTTTCATCCGCGCTCCGCCTACGGTATCAGCAAGGTGGCCGGTTTTCACCTGACCCGCAATTACCGCGAAGCTTACGGGTTGCATGCTTCCAGCGGAATTCTGTTCAATCACGAATCCCCGCGCCGCGGCTATGAGTTCGTTACCCGCAAGATCACGTCGGGCGCGGCCGCCATTGCCGCCGGAGTGGCCGGTCACGTCGCGCTCGGAAATCTGGAGGCTCGCCGGGACTGGGGTTACGCGCCTGAATACGTGGAGGCGATGTGGCGGATGCTGCAGCAGGACGAGCCCGGCGACTATGTGGTGGCCACCGGCGTGTCACATTCTGTTCGGGAGTTTTGTGAGGTTGCGTTCGCTCTGCTGGGGCTTGACTACCGGGAGCACGTCCAAACCGACCGGCAACTCTACCGTCCCGCCGAGGTGGATCAGTTGGTCGGCAATCCTGCCAAAGCAGAAAACGTGCTGAGCTGGCGCTCGCGCACCAGTTTCAAGGAGTTGGTTCGAATGATGGTGGAAGAGGATTGCCGCGCGCGCGGGATCGACGCCGGGAAAGTGGTGGCTACCGGGCACTGAGCAAGCGTGTGGAAGCGTTCGGCGTGCACTACCGGAACAGGTCGCGAAGGCGGTTGAACAGTCCCTTTTTCTGCGGCTGTTGCTGCTGCCGCGCCGGAGCTGGGCTGCCCGAGCCCGTTCCGTAGCCAGCGGCCTGCTGTTGGCGCGCCGCAACGCGCCGTGGAGCGGAGTTGTTGTTATCGGGTGCGCTGGTGTCCCAGCCGGCGACTTGGGCGCCTGACCCGCCGCCGTGCAGTTGGCATGTCTCCACTGGCTGCGTCCCATCGACGAAGAATTCCGTAATCACCCGCGGACAGGATGACGTCGCCAGTTGACCGGACTGCGGATCGATCTGCACGCCAACCACGCCGGCTGGCGCTGAAAACTGGCTGACGTCGCGATACTCGGGTTGCTGCGCAGCACGCTTCATAAACTCCGTCCAGATGGGCAGAGCCGAGTGCGCGCCTTCCAGGTCGAGCTCGCGGCCGTCGTCGAAGCCGACCCAGGCGATGCACAAGAGCTTGGATGTGAAGCCCGCAAACCAGCCGTCGCGCGAAGTTCCTGTTTTCCCCGCCGCCGGCAGGTTGAAGCCGCGCGCGCGCACGCCGACGCCTGTTCCGCTGTTCAAGACCTCCTGGAGAAGGCTCACCATCATGAACGCCACGCGAGGATCGAGAACCGCGCGTTTCTCCACTTGAAAGTGGTAAATCTCCGTGCCGTCCTGATCGCGCACGCTGCTGAGAAAGCCGGGCTTCACGTACACGCCGCCGTTCGCGAAGATGGTATACGCGCCCGCAATCTCCAACGGAGTTACTTCATATGCGCCCAGCGCGACTGCGGGCGTGGCGTGGATATCCATGTTCATTCCGGCGCGCCGCGCCAGATTCACCACGTTGCCGTAACCCACCTCTTCGGCAAGCTGCACCGTAGCCACGTTCAGCGAATGAGCCAGAGCTGTCCGCAGCGTCACCGTGCCCATGAATTCCTTCTTGAAGTTGCTCGGCTCGTAAGGCTTGTTGTCGAACCAGAAGGTGGTGGGCGTGTCGTTGAGCAGCGACACAGGTGTAATCAGCGGCTGTCCGCCATTGATCGCTGTATCCAGAGCCGTGGCGTACACGAACGGCTTGAACGACGATCCGGGCTGGCGCTTGGCCACCAGATGATCGAGCTGGCTGGCGCCGTAGTTGCGGCCGCCCACGAAAGCCCGGATCTCACCTGTATGCGGGTCCAGCGCAATCAGCGCGCCCTGCGGCTCCGGATAATTCGGGTCGCGCTTGCGGCGTCCCGCGACAAGCTTGTCCACCTCGGCCATACCCAGCCGAACGGACTCGGCGGCGTCACGCTGCAACTGCAGATCGAGTGTGGTGTAGACACGATAGGGCTTGGTCTGAAAATCGCGGCCCTCGAATTGATCCTGCAGTGTGTCATTGACGATGTCCACGAAGTACGGCGCATCGGTGCTCTCCATGCCGCTGTGCGTCAGCACAAGCGGAGCGGCTTGCGCATCCTGATACTGCTGCTCACTGATGAAGCCGTTCTCGCGCATCATGGTGAGAACGATATTGCGGCGTGCCACGGCGCGATCCGGCCATCGATACGGATTGATATAACTGGGGTGCTGGATCAGGCCCGCCAGCAGCGCGGCTTCCGGCAAGGTCAGCTTATCGACGCCTTTGCCGAAGTATGCCTGCGCGGCCTCGCCCACGCCCCGAATATCGAAGCTGCCGCGATGGCCCAGGTCCACCTGGTTCATGTAGTACTCGAAGATCTGTTCCTTGGTGAGCCGCTGCTCGAGCTGCACGCTGATCAGGATCTCGGCCAATTTCCGCGTAATGGTTTTGCGGTTATCCAGCCAGAACATGCGCGCGACCTGTTGGGTCAGCGTGGACGCGCCCTCCGACCGGCGGCCTTCCCTGACATCCACCCAGGCGGACTTGACGATGCGGATAGGGTCGAAGCCGGAATGCTGAAAGAATCGTTTGTCCTCGGCCGAAATGATGGCGTTCCGAAGCACATCGGGAACGTCGGCATACTTCACCAAACGCCGCTTTTCGCGGTTCTTGTCGAACAGATTCGAGATCAGCTCGGGTTCCAGCAGGTATTCGGTTCGATCGGTGTTGTCGCGAAGGCTGACGATCTGAGAAATCCGGTTGCCCTCGAATTTGATCACCCCGCCCTCGGGCTCGAAATAGGAATCGGGTCCGGGGTAGATGTCGATTTCGCCGGGCTTGACGGTGTAGTAGCCGAGCCGGTCCTTTTCGGACTCGCTGTAACCGCTTCGCCGCAGCTCCGCCGCGATCTCCGTTACACTGGTCTGCTCGCCCACCCCAATCGACTGAGGCGTCGCGAACAGCATCGAAGTGTTGGCGAAGGGTCCGGCGGTCAGTTTCTGGTCAATGAGCCGCGCGTATTTGACCCAGAACCAGGAAAACACCAATACGCAGGCGGCGAACAGGACCAGGAACGTGGCTAGGAAGGCCTTTCCCCAGGGACTCAGGACGAATCGAACCAGGAGTGCGCGCCTGGGTACTTGTACTTTTACCGGCACTCTGGTCTCATTCTCGCACGGACGGGTTTACTGCTCCCGCGTGGAGTGTTCCAGTTCCTTCCAGATGTCGTCGCTGTGAGGCTGCCAATCCGATGCGCCGGAGCCGGTGACGCGCTCCTCCGGCACCTTCAGCGTCCCATGGCCGTAGATGCAGATGTACTCCAGCCGTGGCCGCCCACGCATGAACAGATGCGAGAACGATCCCTTTTCAAGCGGCATACGCATGCGGCGCCCGCAGGTGCGGCAGCGCAGAAACTGGTCGCGAAGGATGAGCAGAAGAATAGCGAAGCAGAGCAGCGGGAAAAGAATTACGGTGATGAGGTACTCGACGAAAGGCTGGGACTCCATGGCCTCGAACGTCGGAAGCAGCACAACAATCAGGTGCCAGAGCCCGTACAGAAAGACGCCTGCGACCGCCAGCTTGGCGCCCAGATACGCCCAGTACTTCATGCCATATTGGATTCAAACGGACGCCACGGAGTTCCCGGAATGTTTCGCCGCTGAGGCTTGAATCTGTGGAAATCCGCCTCATGCCCGCAACAAATTGCGAGCCAGGAAAATCACGTTGGCCGGCCGTTCAGCCAGGCGGCGCATGAAATACGGGTACCACGCGTCGCCATAAGGGACATAGAGGCGTACACGGAAACCCTGGGCCGCAAGCTGGCGCTGCAGGTCGCGCCGGATGCCGTAGAGCATCTGAAACTCGAACCGGCCCGGGTCAACGTTGCGATCGCGCACCCAGCGGACGGTCTCGTTGATGATCGACTCGTCGTGACTGGCGATCGCCGGGTTCGTTCCGTCTTCGAGCAATTGCCGGGCCAGCCGCACAAAGCTGGTATCGACGTCGCGCTTCTTTGGCCATGCGATGGTGGCCGGTTCGCGATAGGCCCCTTTAACCAAACGGACCGGAATCCCGGCGGCATTGAGCGCATCGACGTCTGTCTCACTGCGGAACAGGTACGACTGGATCACCGCGCGAACGCTGCCGAATCGGTGATGGGCGCAGGAAACGACGCGCAGCGTTCGGTCCACATACTCGCTGGATTCCATGTCGATCTCAACGACGCTGCCGATCGAGCGGGCGCGCTCGACAAGTGCATACACGTTCTCCTGGCAAACCTCCTCGCTAAGATCGAGCCCGAGCTGGGTCGGCTTGGCGGAGATGGTGGCGTGAAGGCCGGTGGCGGCAATGCGGTCGAGAATCTGCAGGTACGAATCGCGGCTGGCGCGCGATTCTTCCACAGAGGTGACGTTCTCGCCCAAATGATCGAGCGTGGCGAGAATCTTCTCGGCCTCAAGCTTCCGACAGACAGCCAGCTCCTCATCGAGGGTGCGGCCGGCAATAAAACGGCGGGTGAGCGGTTGTGCGAAGGACGATGTTTCCATCCATTGTCGCAACCACCGCTGCCGCGAGAGGAACAGCAGCGCTGTGCGCATCATTTGGTCATACCGAAGAAGTCGCGGTGACGACTACACCCACATTGTACGGTGGTGACGCCGCGACGTCCGCGTTTTGGCGATGCCCAGCGAGAACGCCGAACCGTATGAACACCCTGATCGGATGGACATGCGACGTCAGTCGCGTTTGTGCTGGTCCCGAAGGAACGCGGCTTCGCCGCATGTCCACGCTCACAGAGCCATCCCGGACCAGTGTTTTCGAGGGTGTCCCTCGATCAGACAAAGAGAAGATAACAGCCGTAGCCAAGACCCGCGCCCAGCAGCATCCCTGCGATCACGTCGCTGACGAAGTGCATGCCCAGCACCACGCGCGACACCGCAATACTGAATGCGAAGAACAGCAGCGCGGCGGAAAGCGCGGGATAAAACAGCGCCAGCGCCACAGTGATGCCGAACGCGGTCATGGTGTGGCCCGACGGGAACGAGAATTCGTCGGGCGGAAGCGTGGTGGCCCAGCAATGCGGTGCAAGTTCGCACGGGCGCTTGCGGCCAATCATGCGCTTCAACACCAGAAACAAGCCGATGCTCAGGAGCGCCGCCGATCCGCCGGAGGCCAGTGCGTAAAGGCGCTCGCCGCCGCCGAACAGCAAAATGATCGCGCCGACGCTGTACCACACCCAGCCGTCGCCGGCCCGGGTGGAACCCATCATCCACCAGCGAATCCAGCGAGGCGCGAACCAGCTATTGGCTCTGCGCATCACCCGAAGGTCGCCGGCTGCGATTTTGCCGAACATCACCAACTCCTGCCTCTATTCAAACCCGCATCGTGTTACAGCTCGTTGAAAAGCGGGTAACGGACCAAACAAATTCGCCCTGATTTGTTAGTACTGTCGTCGGGTAGAGTTCTCCCCTTGCTACCATGGACGCTTCCAGGAACAGTTGCGTGTCGCAGAACATCCACTTTGTCTACTTTGATGCGGGCGGGGGGCACCGCGCCTCAGCTACTGCACTGAAAGCTATGGCGGAACAGCAGCAGCGCCCCTGGAACGTGCGGCTGGTGAACCTGCAAGAGATCCTCGATTCGCTCGATATCTTCCGTAAAATCACAGGCTTGCGGCTTGAAGACATGTACAATCTGGTGCTGAAAAGGGGCTGGACGCTGGGCTCAGCCGAGTTGTTGATCGTGATGCACGGGATCATCCGCCTTTATCACAATTCGCAGGTTCGGCTGCTGCGCGAGTACTGGGGCCGGGAAACACCGGACATGGTGGTCTCTCTGGTGCCGAACTTCAACCGGGCGATGCATCAGGCACTGCAGGGCGTGAATCCGCGGATTCCCTACGTCACCGTGATCACCGATTTCGCAGATTATCCGCCGCATTTCTGGATGGAACGGCAGGAGCAATTCCTTATCTGCGGGACGGAGCGTGCGGTAACCCAGGCGAAACAGATGGGATACGGGGACGAACAGGTCTTTCTGGTGTCGGGAATGGTACTAAGGCCCAGCTTCTATGAAGACCGGGATCTCGACGCCGCGGTGCAACGCGAGCGGCTGGGACTACGGCCTGATCTGCCCACCGGCCTAGTTTTATTCGGCGGCGAAGGATCGGGGGCGATGATCGAGATCGCGCGCGAACTGGATCGCTCCGGCCGGCCGCTGCAGCTCATCTTCATTTGCGGGCGCAACGCGAAACTGCGCCAGCGGCTGGAGGCGATGCCATTGCGCTATCCGCGTCTGGTGGAGGGATTCACGAGCGAGATTCCGTACTACATGCGGCTGGCGGATTTCTTCATCGGCAAACCGGGGCCGGGCAGCATCAGCGAGGCGCTGGCGATGAAGCTCCCTGTCGTCGTAACGGAGAACGCCTGGACGCTGCCGCAGGAGCGCTACAACACCGAATGGGTGCGCGAGCGCGAAGTGGGGGTGGTGCTGCGGTCATTCAGAGATATCGCGCGCGGTGTTGCCGAACTGCTGGAGCCGGCGAACTTTGCTCGCTATCGCGCCAATGCCGCGGCTATTCACAATCGCGCGGTGTTTGAGATTCCCGAGATTCTGGAACGCATTCTTCACTCGGCCACCCAGTAAGCTCGGCGCGAGCGCACACGGTATTTCTCGCCGCTTCTAACACTCACTGCAATCGCGTGCAGGCCGGAAGGGGCGTCGCCCGGCGGCGTGAAGCTCAGGATGTACTGGCTGTGGAGGTCAGCTCCGGTTTCGGTGATCAGGCGGTCCAGCCCACTCTGTTTCAAAAAAGAGAAATGCGCGCCACCGCTTTCAAAAGCGAGCCGCTGGGATGCCTTCTTTTTCGCGTTGCGGCCCACCTCAATCATGGCGGTGATGATGTCGCCCTGGAAGTCGGGCGGAGGCAGATCGGACGATTTCGCGGTGAATGGTGTCGCGTACGCGGAGTACGTGGCCGCATAGACCACGATCCCTTCCTGCTGCACCAGTTCTACAGCTCGGTCAAGTTTGATCTTGCTGCCACGGTCGCGGCTTTCGGAGATGATCAGCAGAACGCGGCGCGAATTGGCCTTGCTGCCGGCAAACATTTTCGCCGCCATTTCGACGGCATCGAGCATGCGCCCGCTCGGCGCCGCTGAACCTGAATCCAGACGGTCGAAAGCATCGGCAATGGTGTTGGGATCGGAGGTGAAATCCTGAATTGTGCGCAGATCCTCATCGAAGCCAATTAATGCGGCCTCGCCACGGTTGCCGGTGATCAACGGCTGGATCATCGCGCCTATTTTGCGGACCTTGGCGAGCACTGCCGCGGAAAGCGCCGCCGTTTGAACCGCGACGATCAGTGAAATCGGTGCGACACCCGTGTCTACGGTATCCACCCGCACCGCGCGCGGCGTTCCATCGTCGAGCAACAGGAAATCGCCGGCGACGAGATCGGTAACGTAGTTGCCATCGGCATCGAGCACCACAACCGGGACGATTACCAGGCGCGATTCGGAGCGAATCACCTGCTGGGCGTATATGCCGAGCACCGGAGCGCTGAGAGTCGCGAGAAATGTTCGGCGCAGCATAGGGGGAACTATGCAATCTTGCTGCCGTTAATCGTCCGTCTGTTCGACGAAACGCTCCACGTTCACCGCATAGATCGCCATGTGTCCGTTCTTATCGCTTTGAAACAGCACGCGCTGGCTGTCGGGGGTGAATCTCGGCATCACCAGCGCGGGATTGCTGGCGCGATGCTCGCACAAAGTCAGCTCGCGCCGGACCGACCGCAGGAGCAGCAGCACCGCGGGCGAGGCCTTGCTGGCGCTGGCGCCAACGAACACGCTCGCGTCTGCATTGCGTCCGAAGCTGACGAAACGGCTCGTGTTTGAAACCAGCGAGTCTTTGCCGGTGCCCACGTCGAATGTACGAATCGAGTTGGGCTGGGCCAGATCCGTGGGAATGTTCAGGTAGAGAATGCTTGCACCATCGGGCGACCAGATCGCCGGGCCCGAGGTGGTCACCAGCAACCGGCCGCCGGGCGCAAGCCGAAGCTCGTTCCCGTTCTGCCGGTACAACACGTCATTGCTGCCCGGCCGCGCCATGGGATCGCGGATGTCTTCGGTGGATTCAACGATCATCTCGCCGCCGGTCGTTCCGCGATTCAAGAGCACTTTGCGGAGCCTCCATTTGGCTGCGCCTTTCTCCGCGATTACCGCGAAAGCACCGTCGTGGGAAACCGTGAGTCCATCGGTGGGCTCAAATCCATCCGGCGTGCGGTAGACTTCGCGCGGCCGCGTGGGCTTCACGATCTGCACTGCCAACGATCTGCCCGCGAGGTACGCGAATTCGCGATCGCCCGGAAGCAGCGCAATCGCCGATGCGTTGACGGGGTCGCCTCCCGTCAACTGGTGCGATTCGCCGGACTTCAGATCCATTCGATACACCTGCATCTGCCCGGTGCGGTCATTCGAGTACAGCAGCGCATGCCCGCGGCGCAACGCTGCGCTCAGGTGCCATGCCGGAAGCATGCTGGTGTGCGCAGGATCGGTGAGGCGCCAGACGGGAATTTCCGTGGCCGCATCGGCGTAGTGCTTGAACTCGGGTGGAACGGCGGAGCCGGTTTGCGCTCGAGTCGCGATGATAGCGCCCGTGGCGGTTAGCAGCGCTCGGCGCGTGAGCCGTGCATCCGAAGGCATGGTTGATAGAATGAACCGCCGTGGGGCGCTTCCGAAACTACATTGTAACGGCCGTGCTGTGGATGCCCCTCGCTGCCGCCGCGAACATTCCGGCGTCCGCTGGGGACGGTGACGCTTCACCGGTCACGGACTGGAATGTGAGTGTCGCCGCTGCGATGAAAGGGCGAAGCGGCACAGCGGTGGTTGTTGAGAGATCGACGGGCCGCGTTCTTGCCACTCACAATGGAGCGCATGCTGAGCACACGGCCGCGCTTCCAGGATCCACGCTGAAGCCGTTCGTTATATGGGCGCTGCTGGATCTGCATCGCCTCCGCGCAAGCGACACGCTGGTCTGTCCTCACTCGCTGGCGATCGGCGGTCATGATTTCGCATGCACGCATCCGCCGCTGAACGCACCCGTGACCGCTGAAACAGCTCTGGCGTATTCGTGCAACAATTTCGTCGCTCATTTCGCCTTGCGACTGCATGATGGCGAGCTGGCCGCATTCCTGCGCGCACACGGATTCAGTAATGTGACGCCCGCCGTTAGTCCCGACCGGATCCGCATGCAGGCGCTCGGCGAGGCGGGTGTGCTGGTGACGCCGCTGGAACTCGCTCGTGGTTACGCCCGGCTGGCGGACACTGCTCCCGATGTAGTGAAGCAGGGACTGCGATCCGCCGTACAGTACGGCACCGCGCAACTTGCCGGTGACTGCGGATTGTCCGGCAAAACCGGAACCGCCGGGGGACGAGCATGGTTCGCGGGGTTCACGCGGGATGTGGCCGTCGTGGTGGTGGCGCCTGGCGCTTCAGGCGGGGGCGACGCGGCGCCCATCGCGAAGGAGATCGTCGCTCCCGGTGGCGTATGGGTGGGCGAGCAGCGGCGCGGGCTGCCGCCTTTGCGCGCGTACATGACCCTAGAGGAATACGTGGCGGACGCGCTGTCCGGCGAGGGCGGCGATCTGCGGTCTCCCGAAGCACTCAAAGCCATGGCCGTTGCGGTGCGGACTTACGCGGTAAGATTCCGGGGCCGCCATCACTCTGAAGGCTTCGATCTCTGCGACACCACCCACTGCCAGCGGCTGCGGCCGGATGCGGTGAATGCACGGCTGCGACAGGCAGCGCACGATACCGCTGGCCAGTTCTTGTGGCATGAAGGCGCACCTGCCTACGCGTACTATTCGCAGGACTGCGCGGGGACGACGGAAGCAGCCGGGGACGTGTGGCCCGATCAGGCTCACTCCTATCTCATCTCCATGAAGGATTCGTTCTGCGCTCGCCAGGGCCGCGTGGGATGGCAGTTCGCGGTATCATCGGCGGCGCTTCGAAACGCACTCGAAAACGCAGGCCTGCGTGCCCCGACTCGCATCGACGACGTGGAGGTTTCCGCGCGAACCGAATCAGGCCGGGCGCGTGAGCTCGTTCTGCGCGGCGAGGGCGGGGAAGTGCGGATTGCGGCCACCAGCCTGCGCTTTGCTATTGACCGTTCTCTGGGATGGGACAGCCTGAGAAGCACGCTGTTCGATGTTCGGCGCGAAGGCGATCAGTTCGTCTTTCGCGGCTACGGAATCGGGCATGGAGTTGGTCTCTGCCAGAAGGGCGCCGACGTGATGGCGTCCGAAGGCCGGAGCTACCGCGACATTCTCGCGTTCTATTATCCGGGCACAATCGTCGGCCCGTCAGCTCAGGATTTTGCCTGGCGAAAGATCAACGGTGAACGAGCTGAATTGTGGACAACCGATCCCGGCCACGACCAGCCGCTGGTACCAATCGCGGACACAGCGCTCCGCAAGGCCGAAACGATCACTGGAATGCGTGCGCGGCTGGTACCTCTCGTTCGCGTCTATCCCAGCGTCACCGCATTCCGTAATGCCACGGCCGAACCCGGCAACGTCGCCGGCGATGAACGTGGCCGGGTGATCCGCCTGCAGCCCGATCCTCCGGCTCAGACCGTGCTGCACGAAATGCTGCACTTCGTTCTCGAAGCGAATACCCGGCCTGATGTACCCGGGTGGTTTCGCGAAGGATTAGTCGCATGGCTGGCCGGCGATCACGAGGTCCCCGAACGCATGCGTTCGCTCGCCGCCCATCATGATCGCGCCGAAATGCTCGGCTGGCTGAAAACGGGGCTGCCCATGGGGTTGTGAAAACCGCTGTGTGGGCACTGTGGCGTCACGCGTCGACTAATGTCGACTAATAATGTCAGTATCCGGTCGACGGAATCGATCTGACCTTGGTCGAAAGGGTGGTCCGAATCCGAGCAGCGCGAGTTTTCCCACCCATGTTTCCGCAATGAGTTGAGATTTCGGTACGACGTGTGAGGCACCCGCGTCGCACGCCATGAACATGTCGAACCCCTTCCGACTCGCCCACCAAAACAGGCGCCTGACCCTCATGCTCTAAGGGTTTACAGCCGATAAAAGGACATCGGCGGCGGACCGGACCCCGCTTGCGCCTTCTTGAAAGATCGGGGCTCTTAGCCATGCTCGCGGCCGCTTGAAGCCAGTGGACTTCTCCATGAGCGCTGCCACACTCACGACGCCGCTGCATACCGGCACGATGCCTGCCCGCCGGAAGTTTACGATCATTCCGCGGCTGGATGAGAATCCTAAGCTGGTCGCCCAGGCACAAACCGCAGCGGGCAAATTAGTCGTGATAGCCATGGCCGCCTGCCTGCTTAGCTGGAGAAGCCCGAAGCCGATCGGTTTCCTGGCCGCAGTTGCCCTGGTTACTTTCTTGCCAGCTTATCGTCGCATGGTGCTCGCCGCTGCGAGTTTGTATTGGATCCTGACAAGCGGGCTCTTTAGGCCGGATGTGATCGGCCAGGTGGCAGCCGAAGCCGGCATCCACGTGCCTCATCCCGCCGTTTGGATCCTTTCCGGACTAGGTTGCGTCTCCCTGGTGTTTGGTTTGGGGGGGCTCTGGATTCGCAAGCATGGCGGCGGGATCGTAGGCCGGCGTCCCGTCTTGTGTCTGGGGATTCTCTTTTGTGCGGCGCTCGGTATTGCTGGTACTTCGGCTGCTCCGGCCGCAGTCCGCATTGGCTGTTGGGCCTTGGCCGCTCCGCTCAGCGGCTTCTTCTGGATCCTCGCGTACGCTCTGCGCGATTGCCAGCGGAAACCGGTTGGCGCTTATGGAATCGGCTCCATGTTGGCGACGCTTTGGACCGGTACCTCCAGTCCCACCCCCATGCTGAAAGGACCGTCGCATGCGCTCAAAGTGGAGGCGGTTGACGCAACGGCATTTGCCGTCGCCCAACTCAAGGGAGTAAAGCTGCTGACGTGGACAATGCTGCTCGTTCTGATCTTCGTCTCAATCCAATTCATAGTTTCGAGAGCCGGCATCCCAACTCTCGAAGACGCCATCGATCGGAATCTGACCGGCTCTATACCTGTGTGGCTCTGCTGGGCGAGCCTCACGGGCAGCTTCCTTCTCTTGGTGATCAAGATCACAATTTATGGGCACACGATTGTCGGCGGACTACGTTTATTTGGCTTCAAGGTACTTCGAAACACGTATGCGCCATTTCGCTCCCGAACCATCGCCGAGTTCTGGAATCGATTCTATTTCTACTTCAAGGAACTGCTTGTCGACCACTTCTATTACCCTGTCTACCTGCGCTACTTCAAGGGCTCGCCCCGCCTGCGAACCGTGTTCGCGACCTTCGCCGCGGCGTGCTTCGGGAACGCGTTCTATCACTTCGGCCGGGATGTGAACTACGTCGCCCAACTCGGGCTTTGGCGCGCACTAATGGGTTTCCAGGTGTATCTGTTTTACGCGTTCCTGCTGGCAGCGGGCATCTCCATCTCGCAATTGCGCGGGAAGCGGCGACAGGCGTCGTGGTTTCGAACAGAAGTGCTTTCGAGGGTGACTATCGTTCTGTTCTATTGCCTGGTTAACATCTTCAACGACGAACGCCGCACGGTATCGCTCGGCGCACATTTTGCATTTCTCTTCAGATTGTTTGGCTTATAACGCGACCCTATGAATACTCGAAATGAATTACGCGCGCACATCCAACGGCTCCTCGCCGACAAGGGCGACCGGGAGCCCTTAGGCGACGCCGATTCGCTCGTGTTGTCGGGAAGGCTCGATTCGATTGACATCCTTCAAATCGTCGTGTTCCTTGAAAGCAACTACAGTATCGATTTCGCCGATCGGGAGTTCGATCAGGAGGACTTCGATTCGATCGCCAGAATCCTGGCGCTGATCGAACTCCGGGTGCCCGCCGCCGGAACTCCGCAGGCGTAGGAAATACAATGTCGAATTCCTGAAGCGGTGGGAAAGGCAGTGAAAGATTAAGCGATGAATTTCAATTTCAGTGAGCCGATGTTCCGCCATGCACAGTCCGACGGCGCCAGACTCGCGCTATCGGTTGGCGACCGGGATGTCTCTTACTCCGAACTAGCGGTCCTGGCGCAGCGAACAGCCGCGTGGCTCAATCGGGATCCAGCCCGGCCCCGGGGTTTCGTGGCCATTCTCGCATCGCGCAGCGTGGAAGCCTACGTTGGTGTGCTCGGAACAGGGTGGGCCGGTGACGCCTATGTCCCGATTAACCCAAAACTCCCGGAAGATCGCATCGCCACGCTCCTGGAGATCATCCATCCAGTCGCGTTAGTCACCGATGAGGGCGGGAGGAAGGCCCTGACAGGCCGCGCCTTCGAAGCCGCGCCAGCGATGGTGCTGAACAGTTTCGACGATCTTCCCGCGCACGATCCACAGGACCGCCCGCGCCGGATGCAAGCCGAGGATCCAGCCTACATGATTTTCACTTCCGGTAGCACCGGTGTGCCCAAGGGAGTTGTGGTTCCCCTTCGAGCGATACATGCCCTCGTCACAGGGATGCAGGAAGTCTATGGATTCGGCCCGCACGATCGCTTTTCAAAGGCCTACAACCTGAGCTTCGACGGCTCCATACACGACATGTTCACGTGCTGGAACGCCGGCGCATCGCTCCACCCGGTGCCTGCCCGTCAACTTATGGCGCCCGCAAAGTTCATTCAGGAGAAGCAGCTCACGATGTGGACTTCCGTGCCGTCCACCGCGGTCTTTCTCGAGCGAATGAAAATGCTTCAGCCTGGAGCTTTTCCTTCGTTGCGCTACACCATTTTTTCTGGCGAGCCGCTTCCGCTGCGCTCGGCGCTGGCCTGGCAGCGAGCGGCGCCGAACAGCGTCGTCGATAATATTTGCGGCCATACGGAGTGTTGTTGCTTCAGTACTCTGGAGCGCCTGTCGGATCCGCCCAGGGTCACTCCAAAGCTCGGTCTGGTGGCGATCGGCAAACCGTTGCCAGGCTTTGAGGCTGCGGTGTTCGATGAAGACTGCAAGCCGCTGCCGCCTGGCCAGGAAGGTGAGCTCGCGCTGGCGGGACCGCAGGTGGCGCTGGGCTACTTCCAGGATGCGGAACGCACGGCCGTGCGTTTCCCCTCGATCGACGGCAAGGTCTGGTATCGCACCGGAGATCTCGTAGTTGTGGACGAATCGGGAAGCTTGCACCACCTGGGCCGAATCGACAACCAGGTCAAGGTGCTGGGCCACCGCATCGAACTTGGGGAAGTGGAATCGCACCTCGCCGCGATCTGTGGCACGGACGCCGTGGCAGCCGTGGCCTGGCCGGTGGAACATGGTTCCGCTCGGGGAATCGCGGCATTTCACTGCGCGGAAGGCCTCTCCGCCCAGGAGATCCGCGACAAAATGGCGCTCCGAGTCCCGCGCTACATGGTGCCGCAACAAGTGCGGTGCCTTGAACGAATTCCCCTCACCGAGCAGGGAAAAATCGATCGCGCGGCGCTCATAGCAATGCTCGATCTGGCGTCGGACGGCGATGTTAGATTGGCCGAGTTCCCGCCAGTAGCCGTTCCATAATCCGCTATGATGCGACGCCTCAGTCTTCCCGATGGTCTGGAAGTATTCTCGTTAAACGCGGATGAGACGCGTTTCGTCCACGGCGAAGTGTTCGGCGCGCGCTGCTACCTGCGGCACGGCATTGGGTTGCGCGACGGAGATTGCGTGTTCGATGTGGGCGCCAATATCGGGCTGGCCTCGATTTTCTTTTGCAGGGAGCGCCGGAACATTCGCATCTTCGCGTTTGAGCCCAGCCCGGCGGCCTACGAGTGTCTGAAAGCCAATATTGAGCTGCATGGGCAAACCCACGGGGCCCACACCCGGACTTTCGAGTGCGGATTGTCGCATGAGGCCGGTACCGCGGAATTCACCTTTTATCCCAACAACTCTGTGATGTCGGGATTCCACGCCGATTTGGAACAAGATCGCGCGGCCACGAAGACGTTCATGGTCAACTGCGGCTTCGCGCCGCGCCATGCCGAGCTGTTTCTCGGCTCCAAGTTCAGGAAAGTGACGTTTCCCTGCCGTTTGCGAACGCTTTCTGAAATCGTCGATGAGGAAGGCGTGGCGGGAATTGACCTCTTGAAAGTGGATGTCGAGAAGAGTGAGAGAGAAGTTCTGGCGGGCATCCGCGAGGAGCACTGGGGCCTGATCGGGCAAGTTGTTGT
>Ga0326727_10016944_pt1 | contig 15244 bp, 14 predicted proteins | sample MB2enrmetagenome_FD_207643 | JGI IMG/M metagenome (GOLD analysis project Ga0326727, IMG submission 207643) | Lab enriched peat soil microbial communities from McLean, Ithaca, NY, United States - MB29MY | ecosystem: Environmental > Terrestrial > Soil > Wetlands > Peat | place: USA: New York... | reverse complement strand
AATCAATATTTCCAAACTTTGACAGACATCGTGGAAGTCGTGGAGAGAATATTCTCTCAATGGCGCCTGGGAAATGAAACCGTCAGGCGCTTGTGTTCAATTACTTAAGACGCTGCGTATAATTTAATAAAAGCCTTATCATTCCTGAATAAACCCCCACTTCAAGGCGTTGCCTGAGTGGGGGTTTTGCTTTTTAGGAAGGCATGAGGGAAGAAACTTTGGAGGTGGTTCAACATGGCCAAGAAAAAGGATGATGAAATCAATCTGGCTAGCCTGGGCTGCCCGCTACAAAACAGTCCTGGAGGAATCCTGGCACCATGAGGCCCCTGAGGTCCGCTCCCCAGACCGCATATGGTACGAGCAGATACCATGCCATGGCGGGGCCTTCATCTCGCTTTATTCCCTCAGCCCATTGACCCTCAAGCTATGGACGCCCAGGCCAAAGAACGCCAGGAAAGTTTGGGAAGGCATCAAGGGCGCCGTCGGGGTCCGGCCCGACTTTCACTTCGATGGCGAGGCGGATATTTATTTTCCCCTGGAATCCTTGCCTCAGGTAGCGGAGTTGGCCGGAGCCAAGAGAAAGAGACGGCTATCCGATGAGCATAGGGCGAAGCTGGCGGAAGTGGGCAAGGATCATCGATTCAAATCTAAAATTTGCGGGTCTAAGAGTGAGGAAACCACTGCGGATTTAAGTGTTCTCGATTAGGTCCTTATTTCCCCTCCCCGCTCCCTACTCGCTTCGAAGGACATTGGCAGGTTTTTCTCGGGAGAAGGGAGGATTTGATATCCATCCATGGATTTTAAAACATGAATCTTCACCTGATGCTGATAGACTTGGCCCTGTGTGACTTGCTCTAAGATTCTCTTTGCTAAGAATCATAAAGATCCAGTCTCTTTTGCATGATCGGTTTTCCGTCCAACCCATCCAGGATCTCCAGCAGACGACGTTTTCGGGCGTGCGTTTCCCTCAGACTACTCATGTATTGATCCCATTGCGCCTGTTCATTCTGTCGAGCCATGACCTCTCCCGCTTTACGAAGGTATTTCCCCGCTTCCTGGTAAGCCCAGGGCTTGACCTCGGCGATCAGTCGTTCCGCCTTGTTCTTCCAGATGGCCACCGCCCGATCCGGCGCATGAGCTTGAACGGCGGTGGCGATGGCGTCTTCATCAATCCCAAGCCATCCGCAATGGCCCTTGGGACGCCGGTCGTACCATTTCAGCACCTGTTCGGGCTTTTTCTCAAGAATAGCAATGTCAATCAGATCGCCGATCAGAGGAAATCGATTACGCTTATCTACCTCGGGCCGCTCCAGGCCAGATTCCGGAAGGGGCCAGCCCTTCTGCTTCCAGGGCAGCTCACCGTTTTCCAGGTAGAGCAAAAGAAATTCACGTACTTGGGGCCGGACTTCGGTTTTGTCACAGGCTTTTTGGCATTCCGTGAAGACTTGTCGAGAAGGATGGCGCACGAATTCTTCAACCTGCAGCGCCGCCACCACCGGCCAGTTTTGTTCCAGCGTGCGGATCTCCCGCATTTTACCTCGCAGACCCGCAGTCAGGTCGGGCCATTTGTTGCCGATATCCCGAAGGCCTTGCTTTATCCACTTTTCCGCGTCTTCATAGCGCCGCACCGCAATCAGCCGCTGGACTAGACGTTCATAGCTGCCCGTCCATTGGGCCTCAGCGATACACATGGGGATGATCTCAGCCTCCCGGCCGGCTCGCTCCAGGGCATGGATAGCCCAATTGCTGAGCCGGTCACGTTCGTAGTTGCGGTTGAAATCATCGGTGCCCTTTTTTGCCCCTTTAAGCCTGGGTAAACGCGCCAGAAGCCGGTCTGCCAGCGTGTGCCAGGCTTTTTGGGGATGCTGCCGGTGCAGGTATTTCCCAAAGGCCTCGCACACCTCAAACTGATCCTCCAGCAAGGCATCCAGCGCCCAGGTCAGCTTATCGGCAGGATCAAGGGACGACCGGTCAAGGGCCTCGACGATCACCGGCATGCATTCGGCAATTTCCATGGCGGTTTCCCCTTCATCATGACTCTCCTCCACTTGGCGAATGCCGGTCGCCACCAGCTCCCGGCCCAAGGCCAGCACCTCATCGGTGTGCCCCGCCTGGAGCAGCGTCTCGAGCTTGTGGCGAATCCCGGTATAGTCCGGTGTATAGCCCTCACTATTCCAATAGTTCTGCCAGCCGGGCTCACTGCCCAGGATGCGGATCTTTTTACGCAGGCGCGTCACCAGTGTTTTAATGTTGCCGGAGATCACCTGTTTTCGGTCGGCCAGATCCCTGGCCATCTCCGGGTACTGCCCGGCGAGATCATGGATCAGCTCGATGAGCTGGTCCTTGGTTTTGCCCTGGAGAAAATTGTCGATATCCTGTTCCTCGGACATGACGTTTTCCTCATCATCCCGGCCTTCATCTGCCAATAGTATTAGGCGATCATCATCCCGCTTGGCTTTGAGAACGGGGCGGTTATTTTCGACCTGCTTCAGGTATTCGATCACCACGGCCACCCCATGCTTGCAGTCCCGTTCGTAAGGACAAGTGCAGATCGAATATGGCAGGCCGCCTTCATCCATGGCCACCCTGGTGGCATAGAGCTCCGAACCGTCTACCCAGGCAATCAGGCTACCGTCGTCCGTTACGGCCAGATCGGCAACACGTCCCTGCCGCTGATAATTCTTCCCCCGGGAGACAATTGTCTCGCCTGCCCATGCTTCGATATCATTCCAGGTCAGATCAGAAAATCGGTCTAGTAGTGTCTTCTTTTTCGGCATTGGTTTACCTTGTTGACGTTCCCGTTTCGAAAACCGATTGTCGCAAATTGTAGCATGAGCTTGCCCTAAGTTATGCCGTAATATTGTCGCAGGCTCAATCTGTCTCCCCCTGATCAGGTTTGGCTCTAGTCTGCAAGGCCGGAATTCCCGCTCTTTCAAGATAATCGATTCGATTAAAGTAATCTGAATAGCCTCAGAATAGTCTCGTTATAGTCGCTTGATACGAAACTTGCTTCTAATTCCTGCATTTCATAGCGCTTAAATGTTTATACTTGCTCTGCTTCCGAAAATTATTATCCCCGGATAAAAATCTTCCATATCCAGACGATACATTGAATTTTCCAGCCTCATCAGATAAGCCTCATCTATGGTAAGGTTACCACAAGCCTGTTCTCTCGCCTTCTTTAAACTCACTCTAGGCCATCATCCGGGACTCACCGTATCACAAAATTGTGACTTTCGATTCTAATGAATAGTATGGTAGCTACACTTCTTTTTACCACGCTTATTGAACAGCAAGTGTGATAGGTTATCAAAAATATCTCTTCGAAAGGGATTATGGATGAGCTTCTTGGGGTAGACGAGCCAAGATGGATTGATAGACCTCACCAGCCAAGGTCCGGAATTGCCTAGCCTCTTCCAGGGAAGGGGCCTCGGCCTCTCCAGGGTAGCGAAACTCCCAAGCAAACACGGTCAAGTCTCTGGCGGGATTCAGAACTTTTTTCAGTGAGGGGTCAATATCCTCGCAGGCAGAGGCCAGCTCATCCAGGTCGTGGGTCTTGCGGAATATCCGGTCATGGGCGGTTAGGAATCCCTTCATGGATTTCTCTGCGGCTTGCTGACAATGAAATAACATATCTTCAATAAATGGCGGGGACGCAGCCAAGTCGATGTCGGCCCCGCGCAAGTCGCTGGCCGCTTTTTTCAGCCAGGACCGCACCTCGGCCACCTTCTCAGGTTGCATAGAGGAGCCTCCCTTCCCGTAGCACCGTAGCCGGCAGTGAACAGATCACCTTTCTGCCTGCCTCAAACTCTGCCCTGGTAAGAACAATAACTTCCTTGGGCACCCCTAGGCCGCAAAGCGCCCGAAAGGCTTGCTGATCCCGCCGATAGCGAGGAACGTTGGAGGCGCCCACCACCAGCATCAGGTCGTAATCGCTGTCCGGCCCGGCCTCCCCTCTGGCTCTGGAGCCATAAAGATAAATGTGTTCAGGATGGAAGGCTGTTACCAGCCGCCGTACCATTTCTTCCAGGATGCTGTCGTTCTTAACCAATTTTTCATCGACCATGGTCTATCCATCCAGATAAGTGTTAGAGCCTGGGAATTCGTCATCTATTTTCTTAATAATACACAGATTATCAAAATTTAATTATGGGTGCCAAAAGAAACCCGATTTCGTCATCCAGGCAAATAGGTTTCTATAATGATATAACATCCACAGCATTCATTATTGACTACCGCGACCGCCTTGGTGATTTACCGGTGTCCAGTTTCTTGGCATCTCTTGGTGAAGGCTAGATGATTTCCATGCAGTCATCAGTCTTATTGGTCAAAAGCTGATCGATCTCCAAGGTCTTAATCAATTCCTGGGCAATATTTGAGCTGTTAAGCCGCATGATGCTTTCTTGGGCACTCCCGTAGCTGAGAAGATTTATGCTGCCGTACCAAACGATTTTCTGGTCGATGGTGTTCTGCCCCATTATCTCTTCCCTGGAATTACTCAACGCCTGGTCCAAGGCGCTGCCCGGCGGGCTTGCACGGTAGCCAAATTACGGACCAGAAGCCCCCATGATCTTCGCCATACCTACGCCACTCTGCTTTTGATGGACCACTACTCCCCTGCCTATGTGCAAAAACAGTTGGGCCATCATTCCATCAGTATGACGGTGGACACATATGGCCATTGGATTCCGGGGGAGGGGAAGAAGGATCTAACCAAGACTCTACGGGGGCCTAAGGTGCGCATGAGACAGAACCTTGCCCTCGTTACGCTAGGCCAAGAATAATGTGGGCCCTTTGGCCCACGCGGCCCACACGCATAGTTCCTCAATTTGGGGTTTTTATAGGAGGTCTGTGTGGGCCAATGTGTGGGCGAAATGTATGAAGAAACCTTAATCAAAGGCGTAAGCACTTGAGATTACGCCTCATTTAATCTACTGGTGCCGAAGCGGGGATTTGAACCCCGACGGGGACACCCCCACTGGACCCTGAACCCAGCGCGTCTACCAGTTCCGCCACTTCGGCTGATGGCCCGCAACTGCCTGGCATTTTTTATCTTGTTCATTTATAATAATATTATAGGATTGTCAAGGGCCTGGGGCGGGTGAAGGCGGGAGGGTGATCTAAGATGCAAAAATTCAATAATTTTTTTCGGGTTAATTCTCTTGCCCTTTGGCCCGAGGAACGAAACTGTACAAAAGGTGTAACTGGTGCTGGTCTTTTATGATCTGCTGCCGGGCCAGTCGCCTTTGTCCCGGACGGTTGTCACTATTGGCAACTTTGACGGCGTCCATCTGGGCCATCAGGTCATCCTGAGCCGGGTGGTGCAACGGGCCCGGGAATTAGACGGCCAGGCAGTGGCCATAACCTTCGATCCCCATCCCTTGAAGGTGCTGCGCCCGACCCTGCATCTGCCGCTGCTTACCACGCCAAAGCAGAAACTGGAACTCCTGGCGGCTTGCCGTCTGGACGCGGTGGTGGTGCTCCCCTTTACCCCGGAATTCGCCGCCTTGCGGGCCCGGGAGTTCGTGGCCCAATATTTCTGCGAGCGTCTCCGGGTGCGAGAGGTGGTCATCGGCCAAGACTATTGCTTTGGCCGGGGCCGCGAGGGCAATATTGACCTCCTGAAAGAAATGGGGGTGAACTGCGGCTTTACTGTCCAGGTGGTCTGGGCCGTGGAAGCCGAAGGCGCGGTGGTGCGTAGCTCCCTGATCCGGGCCTTGCTTCGTTTGGGAAAGGTGGCCGAAGTCAGGCGGCTGTTGGGTCGCCCTTACGGCATTTCCGGCCAGGTGGTTCCAGGCAAAGGCCGGGGCGCCAAACTCCTGGGGGTGCCCACCGCCAATATCCGTCCGGTGAACGAACTATTGCCGGCTTCCGGGATTTATGCCGTCCGGACCCGCCGGAGTGCCGCCATCCTCCCCGGCGTGGCCAATATCGGCACCGCCCCGACCTTTGATAATTGCGACTCCACGCTGGAAGTGCACCTGTTTGATTTCGCTGCCGATTTGTATGGCGAAGAACTGGAGGTGGAATTTCTTGCCCGCCTCCGGGAAGAGCGGCGCTTCCCCTCCATCGAGGCCCTGGCAACGCAGATCCAGGCCGATATTGCCGCGGCCCGCCAGGTCTTGACCGAAGCCTGAGAAATTAAAAGACGAAAAGAGAAAAAGGGAAAAGAGACCCTGAGCCTTGGATAGCCCCAGGAAATCATCGGGAATGCTCTGGCAATTTTTGGCAGTAATCTTATTACTGTTTGGGTCAGTCAGCCTCAGCTTGGCCGCGGCGGCATCGCCTAACCTGGACCAGGCCGACGCCCTGTTGGCCAGTCCCACCTTAAATTACCCGAAGGCCCAACAGGCCATGGCCCTTTACGAAGGCCTGCCCCAGGACTCCCCCCCATTGTTGGCGCGGCTGTCCCGGACCTGCTTCATTTTAGGCGATTTGTCTCCAGCCGAAGAGAGAAGGCTCCATTATGAAAAGGGCCTGGAATACGCCGAAAGGCTCTTGGCCCAGGAGCCCAATGGCGTCGCCGGCCACTACTGGAAGGCCATGCATCTGAGCGGCCTGGCCGACATCGGCAGCCAACTCCAGGGTTTCAAACTCCTCCCCCAGATTATGGAGGAACTTAAACGGGTTCTGACCCTGGACGAAATCTATGAAGACGCTGGAGCACATCGAGTGCTGGGCCGCATCTATTTTGAAGCACCCGGCTGGCCCATTTCGGTGGGCGACAAGAAAAAATCCTTGCAGCATCTCGAAACCGCAGTGCGTTTGGCTCCGGAAAACAGCACCAATCACCTCTACCTGGCGGAAACCTGGCTGGCTATGGGACGGAAAGACGAGGCCCGGACAGAATTGGAAAAGGTCCTTCAGGACGGCCAGCACGCCTTCACGCCCAGCGGGTTGGAGGAAGATCGCCGGGAAGCCCGCCGGCTGCTAAAAGAGATGCAGGAGGGAAAATAGTTTAGATTAGGGGCGAACCTTGGGTTCGCCCCTGGTGTTTCGAGTTCGCGTTTTTAGTTCTTGAACTTCAAACCTTTAACTTTGAACCCTCTTTAAGGCTTTCCCCAATCCAAGAGCAGCAATTCCGGAATCGCCCGCCCTTGATAGTATGACAATTGAGCGCTGAAGGCCACATCCAGAGCCCCGACCAGGGGATGATGCTCGGCTTGATCGAAGGCGATGGCCTCCAGGACGCAATTCTTCTGGTGTAACTGCACCTTCAGGTGCCGTTCGCCCACCACCCGGGAGCTTAAACACTCTACCTCCCGGCAAACGAATACCGGCGTCGGGTTGCCCGTTCCAAAAGGCTTTAAGCGCTCCAGACACTGAAAAAATTCCCGGTTCAGCTCTGTCAGGTGTACTTGGGCGTCCACCTTCAGGGTGGGCCGGGGCAGTTCGGGCCCCATTTGGGAGTAGACGGCCTGCTCCAACATCTCTTGCAAGGCCTGGAGGCGGTCCGCCGCCACTTCGAAGCCCGCCGCCGCCTCATGACCGCCGTAGCGCCGGAGCACGGCTTCACAGGCCTGCAGCCCCTTAACCAGATGAAAGCCCTCCACTGACCGGGCGGAACCCCGCCCCATACCATTTTGCAGGCTCACCAGCGCCACTGGGCGGTGATATTCCTCGGCCAGCCTGGCCGCCACGATCCCCAGGACGCCGGGATGCCAACCTTCCTTGGCCAGAACCAGCACCGGCCGCTGACTCAGCTTTTCCCGGCGCACCAGGAAGTCGGCCTCCCGGAGCATGGCCTCTTCCAGGGATTGACGCTGCCGGTTCAAATTATGCAAATAATTGGCCTGGAACCGGGCCTGGGCTAGATCGTCACACAAAAGCAGCTCCAGGGCGCAGCGGGGCTGCCCCAGGCGACCGGCGGCGTTGAGCCGGGGCGCCAGCCGGAAGACCACGTCCCGAAAGGAAATGGGTTTGCCTTCCAGCTTAACCGCTTCTTTCAGGGCCACCAGGCCAGGGCGGCGGCTCTCTTCCAGGACCTTGAGCCCCTGGCGCACCAGGATGCGGTTCTCCCCTAAAATAGGCACTACGTCGGCGGCGGTGCCCAGGGCCACCAGATCCAGATAGGACTTGAGATTGGGTTCTTGATGTTTGGCAAACCAGCCTTCGGCGCGCCGCTCGGCCCGCACCCCCAGGGCCAGCAGCAGGGCCACGCCAACGCCGGCCAGGTCCCCGAAGGGGTAATCCGCCCCGCCCCGCTTGGGATTGACCACCGCCAGGGCCGGCGGCAGCTCCGCCGGGATTTCGTGGTGGTCGGTGACAATGACCTCCAGCCCATGGCTCTTAGCCCAGGCCAACTCTTCGATATCGCTGATGCCGCAGTCCACCGTCACCAACAGACGGGCCTTGTCAGCCAGCCCTTTCAGACCCGCCACTTTCAGGCCATAGCCCTCTTTGAGGCGGTCCGGGATGTAGTTATAGCAAGTCAGTCTCAGGGTGGTGAAAAACTCCTGCAACAGCGCGGTGGCGGTTACCCCGTCGGCGTCGTAGTCGCCATAGATTGCCAGCGGCTCACCCCGGCGCACCGCCTCCCCCAGGCGGGTGGCGGCCTTCTCCAGGTCCGCCAGGCCGAAGGGGGGATACAGCCGCTCCAGACGGGGGTCCAGAAAGGCCTCGATCTCCTCCGCCTCATTCAGCCCCCGGTTCACCAGAATCCGGGCCACCAGGGGCGGCACCCCGTGGCGGGCGCTCAATTCCCTTACCTGCTCCGGCTGCTCCGGCAGCACCTGCCAGCGCTTTTTGCGGCGCATCTATGCTCCTCTTGGCCTATTCCCTCATTTCATAAATAAGATTTTGGGAACCAGAAGAAAAGCTATTTGCTCCCTGCTAAATTCTTTCCCCCCTGAACACTACACCCTGGCCTCTGCCTTTTGGTGCGCAGTGCGCACCTTACTCCTGCTAATAGCTGCTAACCTTTACTGATCACTGACTACTGACCACTGACCAGTGCTACGCCACCGTCTCCCCCGGCCTCAGAGCGATCACCTTGATCTCCGGCTCGTCCTTCAGCAGCGCCATCAACGCCTCCGGGGTGCCGGTGAGCACCGGAAAAGTGGCATAATGCATGGGAATGACCCATTTGGGTTTAATTAATCGGCAGGCCAGAGCCGCCTCCTGCGGGCTCATGACGTAGTGGCTGCCGATGGGGAGCAGAGCCAGTTCCGGGTGATAGATTTCCTGAATGAGTTCCATGTCCTTAAAAACTGCGGTGTCGCCGGCATGGTAGACCGTAAAGCCATTGGGGAACTGCACTACGAACCCCCCGGCCTCGCCGGCCGCGACCATCTTGCCCCCGACCTCCATGGTAGAAGAATGGACCGCCTGAGTCATAGTGATCTTGAGCCCGGCCACCGCCACAGTGCCCCCTTTGTTCATGCCTATGGTCTGGGACACCCCCTGACCGGCCAAAATTTGGGACAGCTCATGGATGGCCACCACCGTGGCCCCGGTCTCCTGGGCCAGCGGCACGGTTTCGCCCACGTGGTCCCCATGACCGTGGGTCACCAAAATCACGTCCACCTTCCCCACCTTTTCCACCGGGGTCTGAAGCAGGGGATTGCTGAGCCAGGGATCGATGGCCACATCCACCCCGCCCCCGGCCAGTTTGAAAGCCGAATGTCCATAATAAGTGACGCTCACCCCGCCTCCCATCACCGCTTGCGTCATGACGTCCTCCGACTCTGGCGGTAGTCCCGATATCCCGCCGGTTCCTGTAGGGCCGAACCCACGTGTCCGCCTTCTGGAGAGCACACCCTTGGTCACGCCCCTCCGAAGCCTCGAATCTGACGGCAGATGTTACCTTAGCATCTCCCCCAACGCCTCCAGATTCTTGCGCATCCCCAGGGCGATCAAGGTGTCCCCCGCCAGGATTGACGTCTCCAGGGTGGGGTTGAAGAGCATCTCGCCATCGGCCCGCTTGATGGCCACCAGGATGAGATCTAGCTTCTGGCGGAGGCCGGAGTCCTTCAGGGCCACCCCCACCAGGGGCGACCCCATGCCCACTTTAATCTCCTCCATGGACCACTCCACCCCCTCCTTCATAGCCAGCTCTATAAAGGTCACCACCGTGGGATGGAGGATGGTGTGGGCCATCTTCTGGCCCCCCATGAAATAGGGCGATTCCACCTGGTCGGCCCCGGCCCGAAGCAGCTTCTGTTCCGCGGCCCGGTCCTCGGCCCGGGCCACGATGTGCAATTGCGGATTGAGGCTGCGGGCGGTGAGCACGATATAGACGTTGCTGGCGTCTGAATGCACCGATGCCACCAACCCCTTGGCCCGCTCGATCCCCGCCTCCAACAACGCTTCTTCCCGGGTGGCGTCCCCCACTACATAATAGTGGCCGGCAGCTTCCAGGCGCGGCAGGTTGTTGGGATTGTTCTCCACCACCACCAGGGGCAGGCCCCGGGCCCGCAGTTCATGGGCGATGATCTCGCCGATGCGGCCGAAGCCGCAAATGAGGTAATGGTCCTTAAGCTTTTTGATTTGCTTGATCAATTTGCGCCTGCCCAGGGCTTCCTTGATCTCCCCTTCCACCACCACCCGTGCCAGGGTGGTGACTACGTAGAGGAGAACCCCCATGCCTGCCAGGACCAGGGCCATGGTGTAGGCCTGGCCTACCCTGGACAGCGGCCGCAACTCCCCGCCTCCCAGGGTGGTGATGGTGGTCACCGCCATATAAAGGGCGTCAAAGTAAGGCCAGCCTTCCAGCCAGACAAAGCCCAGACTGCCCAAGAGCAGCAGGATAACCAGGATAGTTGTGAGAAAAATAACCTTACGGAGGGTCATCGCCCCGCCGCGTTTATTCGGTCTGACCCAATAAGCAAAAATTTATTCACCATACCATAAAATAGCGACGCCCTCGCATAGGATCCAAAGGCCCCCCAATTGGCCTACCCTAAATCTTCTGCCTGGTGTGCCAGCAGACGCTCCCTCAGTCTTGTTAGCTGCACCAGCGCCTCGGCCACATAGGCGTCGGTAATCAGGACGTTGAAATATTTTCCTGTGAGGCAGGCTTTCAGAACCTCGGCCTTCTCCAAACCGCCGGCCGCCGCTATCACGAAACCCTCGGCCCTGGCCGCCCGTTCCCTCAGCTCAGCAGGTCCCACGCCGATGACCCTCCGCGTGAGCCGGGCCAGATCCGGGTCCTCATCCAGCAGGGGCTCCCCCCGGGCATTGATGGGAATATGATTGATCTCCCCCACTATGCCTTTGGCCTCGAGATCCGCCGCGGTCAGGCCCAATTCCTCCTGGGCCAAGGCCCGGAACCCATGCAACGGCCCGGTGAGGTAGCCCACCCCCAGGACCATGATGTCCACCTCCCGGATTTCTTTATAGGTCTTGAGCAGCTCCGGGTTGGCGGCCATCTGCTTCTCGTATTCCTCATGGGAACAGCCTGGAATGGTGGGCAGGTTAAAGGCGGCGGCATCGGGGTACTTGGTGCTCATCATACCCACCAGGGCGTTGGCGGTCAGCCCGGGCATGCTGAGGATGCCCGTCAGAGTCAAGGGGTAGAGTTTGAGTCCGGTGAGACGCTCCGGCTCTAAGTAGGTGATCATGTAATAGATGGTCTTGCCGCCGGAAAGGCCGATTTTGGCCCCGGACCAGGCGATCTCCTCCAGGTAGTAGGCCGCCTCCCGGGCCACGGTCTTCTGGATGGCGTCCAGATCCTTGATGCCGGGGTCCACCACCCGCAACTCCCGCAGGTGCGGATAGAACTTTTTAAGCTGCTCCTCCAGGTCGCTCCGCCGTGGGATGGCTGACTTCTCGAAGATAAAGGCCATCACCTGCGGCATGGTGGTGTATTCCATTTCGTGGAGGCCCAGGCGGTGCGGCTCGAAAGGCCCGTGGCGCCGCAGGTAATCGGCGATGTCGTTCGCCTTTTTGCGGGCTTCGTCAAAGGCCACGTCCGCGAACATGTCCATAGGACCCAGGAGCTTGCCATTGGTGAGTTGGTAGCCGGCGCAGATGACCCGCGGCGGCCCGTCGAAGCGGCTGGGAATGGCGTCTTTGAAGGCGCACGGCATCAAGGGGCCGTGGTGCGAACCCCGCATCCAGCCTTCCACCAGATGCGGAAAGGCAAAAGGCTCCAGAGCCTCCCCCACCGCCGGAAAGCCCGACTGGCAGCGAACAATCATCACCGGATCGTCTTTGCCCACGTAGCGGCCGGCGATCAGGCCCAGCCGCTGCGAGGAGGCCACCGACGCCACTTCGTTGTCCTTCTTGCGGTAGATGTTTTCGATGACGTAGCGGCCCGTGGCGCCCACCAGCACCAGGAGGTCGTACATGTCCTCGGGGCAGGAGAGAATCCACTCCTTTTTTTCTATAACGTCCAGCACCCGGAAGCGGAAGCCGCGATGCATGGAAGGGTCAATGACCAGGCCGGCGGTGTTGAAAGGATCGCCAAAGATGCGAAAAAGTGGCAGGTTCCAGGCCCCGGGAGAGGTCTTGTCTGCCATAAAGATGAGGATGGGTTCGCTTTTGCGTTCAACAAAGCTAAGCTCCGCCACCCCGGGCCCCATGCCCTTGACGTTGCCGGAAAAGGCGTCCGCCAGCATGTCCTGGCCGGCGCCATACAGCTTCAGCTTCTTGGCCAGGGCGGTGAGCTCCATGAAGGTGTCCCAGGCGAATTTGTGAATCTCGGTGTTGTTATCGCCTCGCTCGTGGGTCATGATCAATTCAACGTCATCCCCCACATTGAGTACCTGGCCGTCAATCAGCAGGCCCCGGTCCACCGCCTTTTGCACGATCTCCCGAGCCAGCGCCAGCATATCCGGATAGCAGGTGCTGTGGCCCACCCAGCCACCCACGTCGGCCTTAATTACCGATAACGTTATCTTGCCCGTACCCGCGGTCGCCATAATTCCTCCCTCCTGCTAATGACCGGTGATCCTGTTTTCCGTAAAGCGCATCTGGTATTCGCCCCGGGTCCACCCCGGTGTCCGCCTTAAAAGTCGGGTCCGGACCAGCGCCCCTACGCCATTCGCCGATTAATCGCCAGAAAATGGTTTATTAATTTGGCAGAAAGCGCTCAATTGTGGTAATCAGATGGCCATGTGGATAAAACCGCGCACCTCCTTGGGCCTCATATGGGCCCTGGCTCTGGTATGTTTGTGGGGTTGCGTCCCGCGGCCGGCCCCTACCCCGCCGGCTGGCGTCGTCTTGCAGTCCGGTCGTTATCTGACCTCCTCCTACCGGGCCCCCGACTTCGACCCGGTCCGAATCGCTTATGCCCTAAAGTCCTTCCAGGTGGAAGCCGCCCCGGGAGTTGACCCGGAGGCCTTCCAGACCCAATTGCAGGCCGAGATTTCCCGCGCCTTCCAGGCCAACGGCCTGAAAATTGACCCCCAAAGTCCCACGGTCCTCAGCGGCGAGGTGCAGCAGGTGGAAATCCGGGGCGCCAAGCTGCGCTTCCTTCTCGGCCAACTCACCGCCTACCTCACGGTTCAGGGCGCCATCAGCCGGGGCGATGAGACCCTCTTCGCCTTTCAGGATCGCCTCCGGGTAACCTCCCCACTCAACCCGGGGGCGCCTGCCCCCAAGGAGCGGGAGTTGCTGCTAAACCTGGCGGCCCGAATCTTGGCCGCCCACCTGCTGAATGAACTGCTCCTTTACTGAGTATGGGCGGACGGCAGGTAAATCTCCCCAAACACCCGGACGATCAGCCGGGGCCGTTCCCTGGAGTTGGTGAACAGTTCCACCAGGCCGGCGTAAGGCCCGGAATTCTGCGCCTTATTCTTCACTTCCAGGACATAGACCCGGCCGGGCTCTATCGGCTTCAGGCTCACCTCTATTTTGTCAGGAATATTGGTGCGGAAATCGGTAATCTCAAACGGCCCCGGCAGATGGGAGGTGAAGCGCACCTCTCCGAGCAGGCTGTCTCCCGGCGCCCCCCGGAGCCGCACGATGTGGCTGGGGGCAATCTCGATGAACGGCTTGGCCTTCCCGGTGAGCACCAGGCTAAATTCCCGACGCTTCGGATCGTTGACGAACACCCGGGTCTCCTTGCGGAACTGCCGCAGCACCGAATACGGCTTGATGGCCAGGTTGATTTCCCCCTGGCCACCGGGGGGGATGGTCCGCTCATAGCTGGCTACCGTACAGGCGCAATCCGGATCCACCTTGCTGATTTCCAAGGTCTCGTTGCCCTGGTTTTTGATCATAAAGCTATGGCTTAATTGCCGGTCCTCGAAGACTTCGCCGAAATCAAAATGGTCTTCCATCACCAGTACCTGCGGCGCGGCGTTGACCACTCCGGACCAACAGGCATTCCCGGCCAGCCACATCAGGCCTAAAATAATCATCCCTCTGAGGCTTTTGACCGGAGACCGAAGACCGGAGACTCGAGGGGTTTCTTGCCCCGGTGCCCCGTCTTCGCTCCTCCGTCTCTTCTGAGTCTGTGGCTCACCCATAAATCCCGATTAATTCCACTTAGGTTTTTAACTTTGACCTATCATTTATCCGCAAGACCGCGGCCCGCGGCCCCCGATTTAGGCAGGTTTATTATCGCCATATTACCATTTGCCGTAGTCGGGGAAAAGTTTTATTATGACTTTATCCTTGGCTTGAGCCGGGTAAGGTGCGTCCTACACCCCTAGACCATAAAGGAGACCCAAATGGCCCCCTTAAGCAAAGTCCACCGGAAAACCCGGGAAACCGAAGTCGAACTGGAACTGGAACTGGATGGCCGCGGCCAGGTCGAGATCGATACGGGCATCCCCTTCCTGGACCATATGCTGCACCTGTTCGCCGCCCACGGCTACTTCGACCTGAAGCTCAAGGCGACCGGCGACCTAATGGTGGACCAGCACCACACCGTAGAAGACATCGGCATCTGCCTGGGCCAAGCCCTGCGCGAGGCCCTGCGACAGCGCCCGGGGGTGCGCCGCTTTGGGGAGGCCCGGGTGCCCATGGACGAAGCCCTGGCCCAGGTCACTGTGGACCTGAGCAACCGCCCCTTGCTCCACCTGGAGGTGCACCTGCCCCCCGGCCCCGCCGGCCTCGACCCGCAACTGCTCAAAGAATTCTGGCGGGCCGTGGCGGTGCACGGCGGCCTCACCCTGCACATCACCGTGCCTTACGGCGACAACACCCACCACATCCTTGAGGCTATCTTCAAGGCCGCCGGCCGGGCCCTGGACGCCGCCACCCAACCAGAACCCCGGGCCACGGGCCTCCCTTCCACCAAAGGGGTGCTTTAGCCTCGGTGCCCCAGGCTTTCCAGTCTGGGCCTTGCTTAATC
>Ga0326727_10016942_pt1 | contig 15245 bp, 14 predicted proteins | sample MB2enrmetagenome_FD_207643 | JGI IMG/M metagenome (GOLD analysis project Ga0326727, IMG submission 207643) | Lab enriched peat soil microbial communities from McLean, Ithaca, NY, United States - MB29MY | ecosystem: Environmental > Terrestrial > Soil > Wetlands > Peat | place: USA: New York... | reverse complement strand
TGTTCTTAGACACCTCTTCTCTTACCATGTCAAAATAGTCTTGGCTAGGGGTGATCGGAATAAGTTTCGCCAATTCTTTTCCAACCGTTGATAGTGGGTATGCAGTTAAATGGAACTCCGCGTCTTTTGGGGCTTGGACCTCAAAAGCCAGGTTGCCATAGCGGAAGATTAGAGAAAACTGTGAGGATACATGGAAAGTTACTCCGAATATGCCCGGTGTAAAGAGACCTACTTCTCGGAGGCAATTATAATCATGCCATCCCTCGCCTTTGGAGTTGTAAATGGTATGTTTTCCAAAAATGTACTTGCTATCGCCAACGGTTACAATGAACTGAACAAGTTGACTGAAAATATTTGCTTCGTGTTTGGATATTGTCCTTAACACTTCCAAGCTTCTAAGTGAAAATGAACCAGGATTACAGACTTCTCTTGCAAGTATTTTACCCCAAACTTCCTGCATTTGGTCGCTAGAAATGTCCTGTGATACATTGATAAATTGATTTAGCCAGTCTCTGTCTATTCCCTCTTTCGAAGATTCTGTAATCTTTGAAGACTCAAGTAGGCCATAGATGGTAATGTTATCTAAATTTTTCTGTCGTTCTTGCTCTATGGCACGTAGCCGACAATCAATGCGTTGAAAATCAGGATGCGGAGGTAATGCCTCTCGTTTCGTTGGAGAAATCTGAAGACCATCAGCTTCATACCGAACCTCAAAATCCTCACCAATCATCTGTCTTGTTTTTTCAATAGATTCTGCAATCCTCAGTATCTCCTGCCCTTTTGCCTCCGCCATTTTTTTTAGAAGGTAAGGTGCTGATAGTTTACCAATAGCCGATGCCACAACATCAATGAATTTCTCGATAGTAGAAGACTTGAGATCAATATCAAATGGATTCATGTTTCCCTCATTGTCCAATAGCCTGTGTTAGACTTGATAGGCGGCTTTTTCCCGTTCATGGCCTGAGCACACGTGTTGTACCCTATTTTAATTTATATCATTTATCGTTAATTTTCTGTTAATCACTTCCAATTCACCGGCGTCATTAATAGTTAATACGCTACACTCAGGAAATCCTGCATCGGTTCGAAGCGAAATCATGTAGAAACTTCTACCGCTATTTCTAATAACAATGTGTTCATTCATGAGATCAACAATTTTACGCTGCCAATCGATTACCTTTTGATAGTTTGTGTTTGTCAATGTCCCAATAGTTTCAAGCGCACGTATTGTGCCACGGTGTAGGACTTCTCCGCATTCAGAATACAACTTCTTGAACTCTCCCAGTGTTAGTGCATTTGGCTTGCAGTTGGCGGTTATGTTCCACCCTTTAGAAGTCTTTTCTCTCATAATAGATTGAGGGAAATAGTGTGGATGACTCTTGTACAGAATTTTCATTATCTTCTCTGCATTCCATTCGTTTTTTATCGATTGTGTTTGCGTTGAGGGAAGATCACCATGAAGCTGAATGCTTCCAAGCGCAATAAGCTCGCAGATACGGCGGAATTGCAGATAAGCATATTCCCGCGCATATGGAGGCGTTAAGTTTAGACTTCCGTCGCACGCATGTCCAACCAACTCTATTCGAATTGCAACTTCATGCATCAATATAAGGTAGCTTTGCATTGCAGCATCGGTTGAAAATTTTCCCATGATGCCTCACAATCATTATTCATTAGTCCACAGCGGTGCGCTTGGCTTGCTGGGCGGCCTTATCGCCTGGATATGATCCAAGAGTATTTAAATCAATGCTATAACATGGCGATTAGTATCCATGGATCGGCCCCATTTTGATTCCGACCTATTGTTGTTAGGTTAAGGAATCGCATGATCAAACGGACGTCCCTCTTCATGAACAGGTACGACAGCCCCCGCCCTTACTGGTGGTACGTGATTGTAGTTGCGCTTTGAGAAAATATAAGGATGTTTACTGTCATCTTGTCTCTATTGACTTTCTCTCGTTTCAGTAAAACATGGAACTTAAAATACACCTTGATGTCATTACCACAATAATTTATGGAGTTAAAGTTAATTCCGTATCAAATTCGGCACCTTTCCTACTGCGGCGGTGCATGCCGTACGATTTAAGTACGCTCTAGGCGCACAGTATCATCGGACACTATTCCAGTCAGATATACATGTACGATAATAGTTGTTGACACCTGGCTAATAACGTTTAGAATGTAAATCGTACACTATTATGAATTGGGAGGGGAACATGTCAGCATCTAAAACTCAGAAGCTTGGTTATATCCGGGTATCCTCGATCACTCAGAATACCGACCGTCAGCTTGAAGGTATGGAGCTTGACCGGATCTTCACCGACAAACTAAGCGGCAAAGATACCAATCGGCCAGCTCTTAAGGAACTAATGGATTACGCACGGCATGGAGACACAGTCTATGTACATTCCCTTGACCGCTTGGGCCGCAACCTTGACGACCTCCGGCAGATTGTGCAGCATTTCAAAGCAAATGGCGCTAACGTTCATTTCGTCAAAGAGAATATGACCTTTTCAAGCGAATCAGCTAACCCTATGACTGATCTGCTCTTCAACGTAATGGGAGCTTTCGCAGAGTTTGAGCGTCAGATTATCAGGGAAAGACAGCGGGAGGGTGTCCAGATTGCCAAGGCGAAGGGGGCGTACAAGGGCAGGAAGCAGGAAATGACTCCAGAGAGGATAGAAGAGATAAAGGCGAGAGTTGCGGCAGGAGAGCCAAAGGCTGTCATTGCCAAGGGTATGAAAATCAGTCGAGATACCTTGTATCGCTATCTCTGAGTGAACTTCTAATGCCAGGAGGGGCATGGGGACCACCCCCAAGGTGGGGGTGCCTTTGCTAGGATTTTTGCCCTCTGCCATCTGCCACCCAATGGGTCTCGCTCCCGTGGGATTTTTTGATCCTACATTTGTTTTAATAACTCATGATCCGATCCTAACTAAGGTTAGTTGAACAATAGCCGCCATTCCCGGAAAAGAATTTCCACGACCCTACATATGTTTGAACAGTTCAATGGCCCTTGCCTCCAGTTGATCAAGGTCAAGTTGCTGTATGTCCATCTGTTCAGACACTTGTTTCAATGTTTCCGCTTTCGTGCGTTTGGTATAACGCGAGGTAATGCTCCGGCCAGTAGAATGCCCCATCAGATCAGCAGTTATTTTGTAATCGCCTGTAACATCGAATACGTTACCCGCATAAGCATGTCTGAGGCTGTAGAGACATTTCTTCTTGTCAGTAGTGACATGTCTGCTCTCAAAACCTTGTATGGTGTACCCATCCTTCCGTGTCTCATCCCGATTGTACCATTTGGAAAAGCTGTCTACGCTATCTTGAAAGAGTTTTTCCCGTGGTGAATTCTCTGCCCACTCTAGGAACCCAAGCAGCAGTAAACAGTCACAGATTGCGACAGGTCGAACGGTTGCCTTGGTTTTCCCCTGCCGCAACATGAACACCCATGTTCCCCTGTCAGTCTGGATAATGTCGCGCTTAGTCAGGCCAACAATGTTGCCCAAGCGCAGCCCATGCAATAGTGCAATCAGGACAATCCAGAATCTTTCCGGTTTAGGGGAACCATAGCTCCAAAGATGTTGTGTGCAGATTGCATCCATAAGGCGAGAAATATCTTCTGAGTCATAGGCCAGCCGTTGATCTTCTTCGGCTGTCTCAGTCTGGAAATTACCACCAATGACCACGTTGGCAGCGTTGATCATCTTGGCTCGATTGGCGTAATCAATGACCGCTTTCAAGCGCTTCAAGTACTCATTTGCAGTCTTAAGGGATATGACGGCATAACCCTTTTCAGACTTAAGGATGCTATGGATTGACCGATCACCATACCGCTGGATCTTATTTAAAGGGTATCTGCGGAGAATGCTTTGCAGCTTTGTTAGGGTATCCAGGGTATTCACATCTGCAATACTACGGTTGCCGATGATGTCCAGCAGGACTCGGCATTCAACCTCCATGTCTGCCATCGTCCCGGCTTTGATAGTCGGTTTAGACTCCTTGTAATGCTCCTGGTATTTGCTCAGAACATTTTCAAAGAGGAAGTAGGGTTTAGTCAGTTCTTCATCGACCTTATCGCGCAATGCTTCGAATAACTTCCACTCGCCCCGGTGTAATGCTGCCCGTGCTTCATTAGCTTTCTTGGAAATATTGATACGTTCTAACGCCAGCTTCTTTTGTTGCTCAGGGGTAATGTTGATACCATGCTGCCGTTTGAGAGATGAAGCTAATTGCTGCATCCATTTATCGTGCATCCAGGTATTCTTGGAGATGAGTGTCTCACGTTCATTCTCTGCCATACGCTCGGCAATGGTAGCCCGTAGGGTTTGCTTTTCCTCTTCGGTAAAAGTTTCACCTTTCCGCCGTTCCCGCTCTACAATGATGCTCTCGAATTGCTCAGTAGTATCGGCGGCTTCTTTGGAAACAGCTTGCCCCTTAGCGATAGACTCCAGCACATCAAGTTCCTCTTTGAGGAACAGGGTTATTAGAAGTTTCTCGGTTACGCTGTCAAGCATTGCAGTCCTCAAGCGCGTGAATAGTCGTTCCGACTGGTAATCGTAAGACGTTGCCAGCAGGTTAGCATTTTTTTTATCGGAGGTCTTCAAGCTTCTTGATAAGATAGGTGAGGGGAAACGATCTTGCAGGTCAGAAGGAATGCGGCGCACATACAGGTAACGTGAGCCGCGTTTTATGATATGATTTGCCACGTTAGCTACCTCAAAATGTTCGCAATTTGTATAGCAGAGCGAATATTGTGAGCTAACTAACTGATATTAAATAAATTGGCGGGCGGCATGGGATTCGAACCCACGACCCCAGGCTTCGGAGGCCTGTACTCTATCCAACTGAGCTAACCGCCCGCACTATTCCTGTCCGGTATCGGACATTATCCAATCAAAATACACTAATCAGACGGTCAACTCAAGTCAAAAATCTGTCATTTTGGCGGATGCTCTGGTAGAATGCGTTTCCGAGAGAGCGTTGTCCGGTTTACATCTTTGCAATAGAGTTAAAACCCTGCCTTATCCCCCTCACCCGGCCTTCGGCCACCCTCTCCCGGTGGGAGAGGGGATGATTCTTGTTCCTTCTCCTTTAGGCCCTTCGGGTCCACCGGGAGAAGGTGCCCCGAAGGGGCGGATTAGGGGAATTTTGACTTGGCGCAAAAACCTAAACGGACTTTACTGCTTTCGAGGGAGAATCATGAAACGCGTGTCCCCGGCCACAGTATGTCTTGTGCTCAAGGGGTTGAGATGAGGCCGTCGGGTATCCGCATCATCGGTCTGACAGGTGGGATTGCCACCGGCAAGAGCAGTGTGGCCCGCTTCTTCGAAGAACGCGGCGTCCCGGTCATCGATGCCGATCAGTTGGCCAGGGAGGCTGTCATGCCGGGGAGCCCCTGCCTGGCGCAACTCGCCGCGCTGTTCGGACCTGGGGTGATAAATGCTGAGGGTACGCTCGACCGTAAGCGCGTGGGGAGCATCATTTTTGGGGATACGGAGAAGCGGAGGCTTCTTGAACAGGTTCTGCACCCTGAGATCTGGCGCCTGGCTGAGGAACGGATCGCCCATGCCGCGGCCGCCGGTCGGCGGATACTGGTATACATGGCCCCGCTTCTGATCGAGGCGGGAGTCACCGACCGGGTTGACGAAATCTGGGTGGTGACGGTGCGGCCGGATATCCAGATCGAACGGCTCATGGCGCGCGACGGCATCGGCCGGGATGAGGCCGGGCGGATCATCGCCAGCCAGATGCCCCTGGCCGAGAAGGAACGCCATGGTCGGGTCGTGATCGACAACAGCGGAACCCCCGAGGAGACGCGCCGCTTGCTGGCGGCAATTTGGGAGCGGGAGATAGCGGCACACCATGAATGAAAAGAGCCATATTCTGCGACGCGGGCCGCAACCGGTTCAACTGCCTGATCCGAGGTTGAACTGTTTTGCTGCCGTCCCTCGCGGCGCCGAGGAGATCGCTGCCCACGAGCTTGAACGACTGGGGCTTGAGGAGATTGCAGCCGGGCGGGGCGGGGTTTCGTTTGCCTGCAACCGGGAAGGGCTCTACCGGGCCAACCTCTGGCTGCGCACCGCCAGCCGCGTGCTGGTGCAACTCGCCGTGTTCCCCTGCACGACCCCCGAGGAACTCTATGCCGGCGTGCATGCCATCGATTGGGCGGAACTGATTACTCCCGACATGACCCTGGCGGTGGACTGCAGCCTGCGCGACTCAAACCTGACCCACTCGGGCTTTGTGGCCCTCAAGACCAAGGACGCCATTGTCGATCGGATCCGTGAAGCATGCGGCAGTCGCCCCAATATTGATACGACGTCGCCCGATGTACGCATTAATGTCCATTTGTTCAGGAACGTCTGTACCGTCAGCCTGGACAGTTCGGGAGACGCTCTCGACCGTCGCGGTTACCGGCTGGAGCGAACTGAGGCGCCCCTGCGCGAAACCCTGGCGGCCGCCGTGGTCGCCCTGACCGGCTGGGACGGTTCCATCCCCCTGGCGGACCCCATGTGCGGGTCGGGCACGATCCCTGTCGAGGCGGCCCTGGTGGCTGCGCATATGCCGCCGGGACTGAAGCGTGCTTTTGGGTTTCAGCGTTGGCGGGATTTCGACGAAAGGATGTGGAAAAGGTTGCTCAAGGAGGCGGAGAGCGGCATCAAGCGGCTCCCCGTCGGCCTGATCACCGGGTATGACCGCGACAGCCGGGCGTTGGTCCTTGCGGCCCGCAATGCCGCACTGGCCGGATTCGAGGGGCAGCTTCACTTTTTTCATGCCGAACTGGAAGCGTTCAAGCCGGAAGGAGACAAGGGCGTCGTTATCATCAACCCCCCCTATGGCATGCGTTTGGGGGAGGAAGATGAGTTGCGGGAACTCTATTGCCAGATCGGCGATATCATGAAAAAACGCTGCCGGGGATGGACCGGCTTCGTCCTGACCGGCAACCTGGAACTGGCAAAATATATAGGCCTGAAGGCCGCGCGACGCTATGTGCTCTTCAACGGGCCGATCGAATGCCGGCTTTTGAAGTACGAGCTGTATTGAGACCGGAGAAAAACAGGGTGGCCGTCAGGAGGGCTTGGTGCAAATCCGCACCAGCAGGTCTCCCTCGAACAGCATCGGCTGGCGGCGGATGCCGGTCAAGAGCCCCGTTGCCGTCGCAATGATCTTGGTGCGGACGTTGCCGTTGAAGCTGTCGTAGATGTATCCCAGTTCCTGCCCTTCCTTTACCCATTTCCCCAGGCTCTTGTCCGATACGAACATGCCGGCCCGGTCGGCATAGATGTGGACGGAGCATTCCCTGGCGAAGTAGATCGGCTCCTGATCCGCCTCGGCCACCTCCACCCCTTCCAGTACGCCGATTTTCCCCAGAAACGCTACCAATCCCCGAAAGACCTGCTGGCAGTGGTCCAACTGTATGGAACCCGCCTGCCCTACCTGCAACAGGAAGTTCTGGCCGTGCCAGTATTTCCAGGCATACATCAGGGTTGTGGTGAATACCGGGCTCACTGAACGCTCCATGATGGCGGGAAGGCCGAACAGGCGCGCGCTCTCCCGTTCCTCAGGGGACGGGTCGTAGATGCGCACTTGGGGCAACTCCTCGAAGTACAGGTTGGAACTGTGCAGGTCCACGCGGTATGTCGATTTTCTGGTCGCCTCCAGCACGGTGTAGGCGATACGCTGGGTAGTCTCGCCCATCTGGTTGCCGGGAAACATGCGGTTCTGGTCGCTCTGGTCGAAAGGCCAGGCGCGCCGCAGGGTGTTGGTGCCCAGCACGTTGACGGCCGGGATGATCAGGGCTCGCTGGACTAGGCGCAGCTTCGGATAAGCGCCGTTCTCCACGGCCTTGAGAAAATCGGTCAAACGGGCCAGGATGTAGATACCGTTGATCTCGTTGCCATGCAGGCCGGAAACGAGTGATACCGTCGGGATTCCTTCTGCCGGGCCGATCTCGTGGCAGGGGATGGAGAAGTCTTCCCGCAGCGGGGCGGTCATTAATACCAAGTCGCGGCTGCTCACGACACCCCCCTCTTTCTGGCCATGATCCGCGCCATGAGCGAACCCTCGTACACCAGCGGATATTCCCGCAAGGTGAAGAGGATGCCGTCCACGGGGGAGCGCACCTCATCCAGGATGCCGCCTTTCAGCGGCGAAACGATGCTGCCGAGCAACTGCCCCTTGCGTACGTCGGTCCAATGCTCGATGACCGGAACGAACAGCCCCGAGGTGGCGGCGTTCAGGTAGTGCACGTTGCTGTCGTCGGCAATCAAGGGGAAATGGTTGGGTGGCGGCAACTCCACGTCAGGGGCCAAAACGCCCAGGTCCTTCCAGAGGGTCAGGATACCGGACATCAGTTGCCGGCAGTAGTCAGGGGTGATGCGCATACCGACCCCCATCTCCACCACCAGGCAAGGGGTGCCGATGCTGTTGAGGCTGTGGGCGATGGTGGCCTCCAACACGGTCATGGCGCCGTGCAGCCAGATCAGGTCCATGTTCATACGCTCTGCCAGGGGCACGAGGCTGTCGGCGAAATCGGTGTTGATGCGTACCTGGGGGATCTCCCGCAGGTAGATGTTGCTGGCATGGATATCGATTACCAGCGCTGCGCCGGACAGGTTCTCCATGGCGGCGTGGGCGATCCGTCTCGGCAGGTCGCTGCCGGGGGAGCCGGGAAAATTGCGGTTCAGGTCGGTATCGAAAACCGGGATGGCCCGGGTCAGGGTGTCCAACCCAAGGGGGTTCATGGCTGGGTAAAGTTCAACGGTCCCGGCCAGTCCGGCCGGGTTCTCCCTGGCCAGTTGTTCCAACCAGTCGGCGAGCAGTTGGCAGACGTAGATCCCTTCCAGTTCGTCCCCATGAATGCCGGACACGATGGCGGCCCGCGGACCGTCCCCGCCGCGATAGACCGTACGACGGATGCAGAGCTGCTCACTGTAGGGCATCTCCAGCGACAGGATGCTTGAGGTGGTAATTGAAAGTGATGGTTCAGACATGGTGCGTCGTTGCTCCAAGGTCATTGTTGGGATATTGACAGTCGTATCACCGGATTATCGCCAGCCGCCTCGCCCTTGAAACTTCCCCGCTGAGGGGCGGCGTCCAGGTAATCGCGCCCGACGGCCACGGGGATAAAGAGGTCGTTGGCAAGGATCTGCTGGGTCGCATCGAAACCGCTCCAGCCGCGGCCGGGGATGAACACCTCGGCCCACGCGTGGGTGGCCGGAGAAGACGGGGCTGTCTCTTCATCACGGGAAGCCAGGTATCCCATAACATATCTGGCGGGAATTTTCCATGACCGAACGATGGCGATCAACAGGTGGGCGAAATCCTGGCAGACCCCGGCTCCGGCGTTGAGGGCCTCGGCAAGGGTGGAATGAACATTGGTCACCCCTGCTTCATACTGCAACACCGTCGCGATCCATTCCATGGCCTGCTGCACCGATTCGAGGATCTGGCGGCCGGGCTCATGAAGAGGGAAGTCGAAGCGTTGGTCCAGGTGCCCAAGATGGGGGGTGGCGGGACTGCGGCTGAGGATGTAATCGTACAGGGATGGAGTCGTGCGCAGTGATTCCCTGAGCCACTCCCGCTCGTCGTCAAGCGGCACCGGAGGGAAGTCGAAAGGGTTTTCCAGCATGTTCTCAACCTGGGCGCGCATGCGGGTCACCAGGCGCCGATGGGGCGGGATGATGTTGAAGGAGGTGACCTGGTTGCCGTAATAGTCGCGGTAGCTGCGCAATCCGGCCGGCGGCTCGGTTTCCAACTCCATGCTGATCAGCTTCTGGTGCGAGTCTTCACGCGGTGTAAGGCGTAGTTCAATGTGGTGCTCGCGTACCGTTTCCGGATACTCCAGGGCGGTTTCGTGTTCTATGAGGTAGCGCATGTCACGGCTCTTCCATGTGGGTGTCGAGGAAATCGGCCTGGGCCGCCTGGTCGAGGGCGGCGACGGCGACCAGGAAGCCCTCCAGGAATTCGTGCAGGCCGGTTGAAAAGATTTGCTCCGCCGAGTTGCCGGCCAGCATGCCTTCCAACCGCTCCATGGCCTCCGGCGAGCGTTGTTTGCCGGTGATGCCGGTATCGGCCAGAGCCCGGCGAACGCGTTGGACCGTATAGGCCAGGGACCGGGGAAACTCCTGCTCAAAGATAGTGAACTCCACCACGTCCATTGGGCGGAACCCGGCGTGATACTTGCGGCGGAACGCCTCGTACCCGGACAGGGACTTGAGCAGGGCGGCCCACTGGTAGTAATCCAGGGCCGATCCGACCAGGTTCAGGTCCGGCAGCAGCAGGTGGTACTTCACGTCCAGGATGCGGGCGGTCATGTCGGCCTGCTCCAGAAACGTCCCCAGGCGGTAGAAGCCGTAGGCCTCGCCCCGCATCATGGTGGTAGTGGTCAGGCCGTGGAAGCGGGCCACCCCACTGCGCACAGAGGAAAAAAACTGGCTGGCCCGCAGAGGGTGCAGCGGCGTTTTCAATTGCTGGTCAACGTTCAGCCAGAGTTCGTTGATGGCCTCCCACATCTCCCGCGAGATGCGGTCGCGGGCGATGCGCGCGTTTTCCCGCGCCAGACGCAGACAGGTGCGGATCGAGTTGCCGTTGCTCTTTTCGGCTGTCATGAACTGCAACACCCGCCCCTGGGTGATCTGGCCCTCTCCATACAGCCCGCAGAAGGCGGTCTCCGCCGAGGTGATACTAAGCAGCGGCCGCCACTTGTCCCCCTCGGACATGTCCTCCTCGGCCTCCAGCAGATAGAGCAGGTTGATCTCCATCAGGCGGGCGGTATCGCCGGCCCGCTCCAGATAGCGGGACATCCAGTAAATAGAATCGGCTATGCGGCTCAGCATGGTTTATCCTTTGCAAACTGGTTTTCATCCGGAAACGGCCCTTTTCCGCCATGGCGGCGTCAATCTTCAGGCTTGCGTGTGCGGCGTACCGCCCCTCATCCTATCCTTTTCCCAGAGGGAGAAGGGATACTGTTACCCTCTCCCTTTGGGAGAGGGTGGCCAAAGGCCGGGTGAGGGTTTCCGCGCAATCCCTTGATTTCCTGGCCATAACAAAAAATTGCTCGTTTCCGAATTGAAAACAACTAGTTTCACATCCGGGGTATCCGGATGGAAACTTAGCTGCGATTCTGCCGGGATGGACCGAAAGCGCTTCCTCACTCGGCCAGGACCCAGGTGTCCTTGCTGCCGCCGCCCTGGGACGAATTGACCACCAGCGATCCCTTGGTAAGTGCGACGCGCGTCAGGCCTCCCGGAACCACATTGATATCGTCGCCGTAGATGGTGAATGGCCGCAGGTCCAGGTGGCGCGCCTCAAGTTCGCCATCCATGTAACAAATGTGGCGCGAAAGCTGAACCACCGGCTGGGCTATGTAGTTTCTGGGGTCTTCTTGTACCTTGACGGCAAATTCCTTGCGCAGGGCCGGGGTTGAGGCAGGGCCCATCAGCATGCCGTAGCCGCCCGATTCGCTGACGGCCTTGACCACCATGCGCTCCAGATTGTCCAGGACATAGGCGCGCTCCTCGGGGTTAGTCATCTGGTAGGTGGGGACGTTTTGCAGTATGGGGGCCTCGGCCAGGTAATACCTGATAATATCGGGGACATAGGGATAGACCGCCTTGTCGTCGGCGATGCCGTTGCCGGGGGCGTTGACTATGGCGATGTTGCCGGCCCGCCAGGCATTGATGATCCCGGCAACCCCCAGTGTGGAATCCGACCTGAACACGAGCGGGTCAAGGAAGTCGTCATCCACCCGGCGGTAGATGACATCAATCCGTTGCAGGCCCGTGGTGGTTTTCAGGTAGACCATGTCGTCCTTGGCCACAAGGTCACGCCCCTCGGCCAGTTCCACCCCCATTTCCTTGGCCAGGAAGGTATGCTCGAAATAGGCCGAGTTGTAGATGCCCGGCGTCAGCACGACAATCTCGGCCTGGCTCTTGCCGCGCGGGGATACCGCCCTCAGCGCCTCCAACAGCAGGGCAGGGTAATGTTCGACCCGGCGTACGCGATATTTTGCAAAAAATTCCGGAAGGATGCGGCGTTCGATGACCCGGTTCTCGATCATATAGGATACGCCGGAGGGCGTACGCAAGTTGTCCTCCAGCACCAGGTACTTTCCGTCCTCGTCGCGGATGATGTCGATGCCGCTGATGTGCGTGTAGATGTCATGGGGCGGGTCGATGCCCATGATCTCCCGGCGGAAATCCTTACCCTGATAGATCAGTTCGGCCGGTACGACGCCGTCCTTGAGGATGCGCTGATTATGGTAAATATCCTTGAGGAACAGGTTCAAGGCGCGGACGCGTTGCTTGAGACCCGTCTCGATGATGCTCCATTCTCCGGCAGGGATAACGCGCGGGATCAGGTCGAAAGGCCAGATGCGTTCGATCCCCTCGTCGGAGTCGCCGTAGACCGTAAAGGTGACACCCTCGGCATGCAGTGCCAACTGCGACTCATGAACCTTGGCCTCAAAGGCGTTCTGACCGACCGACTGGATGTGCTCCCAGAGCGGCCGGTAATGTTCGCGGGGCGTGAAGCCATCGGTATAGAATTCGTGGTAGGAGATGCGGGGCTTCTGGGATATGTCGGTGGAGATGGCTACCATGACGCGCTCGTCTCTCTACTGGGAGTGTGTGCGGCTTGCAGAAGAATAAAGCAAAATCAGGGCCAATCCGGACAAATGGGTGACTGTGCGGCCTTTCAGTTGTGAAACCGGTCGGGCGTAGCCCGGAAATGAGAGGATAATAATCAGGTGCGGCTAAAAAACGGGCAGCCTCTGCGCCGGGAGTCCGCCATTAGGTCTATTTAATTCGGAACTATAACCAAAACAAAGGTTCTGCTTGTCTTCCTCCTTTAAAAAAGGGGGACTGAGGGGGATTTAACAACAATTCGAAGCAAATCCCCCCTGACCCCCCTTTGTCAAAGGGGGGAATCGGCACGAACCTTTCTTTGGATTATAGGTCCCATTTAATTTCCGAATCGGAAACTATTTACGTTTCAACTTGTGGCAGAGCAGGCAGCGGTTCTTGGAAGGATGATTAGGGGGAAAGGGCACCCCTTTCTCGTTGTGGCAGCTTTCACACCCCTTTTCCGCTTCTTTTTTGTTGCCGGTTTTGGCAAAGGTTTCGTAAAACGGTTTGTGTTTGTCGTCAAACGGAACGAACTTGGTCTTCTCTTTGCCGGAGATGGCGAAGAATGTACCCAGAACCGCAATGATGAGGCCGATAAACAGCCAGTCGCGCTTGTCGATTTTCATGAAATAACGTCCCTTTTCCTGGATTCAGTCGGACTTGATGAGCGCGAAATAGATGATCACGCTGCCGATAACCACCCCCCCGCCTACAAACGGGAGCATGGACTTCATGGACAATTCCTCGCCCGGCGCCGGCATGGCGAAACGTGCTATGACAATAAAGCCGATCAGGGCGAACAACGTCAAAAGAACTGTTTTTGAACGTTTGATGACCCCGAAAAAAAACACGGCCGTGACAATGATCAAAAACGTCGGGTGGGTGAATATCTGCTTCAGGGTAAGATTCTGAATCGTATTCATCAGGTTGGCGGTTTCAAAGGGCCGTAGTGCCTCGGTCGCTTTTTCCGCAAGTTGCCCTTTGTCCATGAGCGTGCTCCGTTCCCGGTCAACCTGAATTCGAGATCATGGCATAATAATGCAAAACAGGATGCCCGGCAAGCCAATTTGACTCGCCGCCCGTGCGGGAGCGGGTCCTCAACTCAGGATATCCATAACCTTGTCCAGGAACCCCTTTTTCATGGGGTGGACATCCTCGCCGCTGATCTTGGCGAACTCTTCCAGCAGTTCCTTTTGTTTTTTGTTGAGGTTGGTGGGGGTCTCCACCCTGATGATCACCAACTGATCGCCACGTCCGTAGCCCTGCAGCGAGGGGATGCCCTTGCCCCGCAGACGGTAGACCTTGCCGGACTGGGTGCCGTCAGGGATCTTCATGGCTACCTTGCCGTCCAAGGTCGGCACCTCCAGTTCGCATCCCAGAGAAGCCTGGATAAAGCTGATCGGGATCTCGCAGACGACGTTGTTGTCTTCACGCTGAAAGAGGGGATGCTCCTTGACGCTGATGGCCACGTAGAGGTCGCCGTTGGGGCCACCTTTGCCCTGGCCCCCTTCACCTGTCATCTTGAGGCGTGACCCGGTCTCCACGCCGCCGGGCACCTTCACCGAAAGGGTCTTGGTATCCTTTACGCTTCCCTTGCCTCGGCAGTCGGGGCAGGGATTGTCCACCACCTTGCCTTCGCCGTTGCACTGGCCGCACGTCTTGCTGACGCTGAAAAAACCCTGCTGATACCGGACCTGGCCCGCTCCGCGGCAGGCGGGACACACCTTTGGCTCAGTGCCCGGTTTCGAACCGGAACCATTGCAGGTCCCGCACCGTTTGGCAAAGGGGACCTCAATTTTCTGCTCGGTACCGAAGGCGGCCTCTTCGAAACTGATCTCCATGTTGTAGAGCAGGTCGTCGCCACGTCTCCCCTGGGCGCGTCCGCGCCCGGTACCGCCCCCGAAGATATCGCCGAAGATATCGCTGAAGATGTCGCCGAAGGGGGTGCCGGCCCCGAATCCGCCCGCGCCGAAACCGGCCCCTGAGACGCCGGCATGGCCGAACTGGTCGTACTGGGCGCGTTTCTGGGCATCGGAAAGCACTTCGTAGGCCTCGGTCACCTCCTTGAACTTCTCTTCGGACGTCTTGTCGTCCGGGTTCTTGTCGGGATGATGCTGGATGGCCAGCTTGCGGAAGGCCTTCTTGATTTCAACCTCGGAAGCGTTGCGGTGGACTCCCAGCACCTCGTAAAAATCGCGTTTGTCGCCGTTTGCCAAAATAGTGTCCTTGATAACGCAACGAGCAGCGCCCCTTGGAGAGGCCTGCCCGTGCCCGATGAAATTACCCGCTCAGGGGAGACGTTATACACCATTCCGCATCAAGGCGCCATTCTTTGTTGGTTCGTCTTCGGCTTCTCAACGTACTGCCTCTACGCCTCGCCGCCTCAATCCTCGCCGCCTTGATGTCAACCTTGATTTGAAATCGATGGTATTTCTTCGGAACTATAACCAAAACAAAGGTACTGCTTGTCTTCCCCTTTAAAAAAGGTTCATCGGGGAATTCCGGGTAAAGCTGCTTTGTCCGTAATCCGCGTAGGGGCTCATTGCATGCGCCCTGATTGGGCTTTTGTAGGGGCGCCGCTTGCTGCGCCCTGATTTAGCGTCTGAAAAGCGGGCG
>Ga0326727_10016941_pt1 | contig 15246 bp, 12 predicted proteins | sample MB2enrmetagenome_FD_207643 | JGI IMG/M metagenome (GOLD analysis project Ga0326727, IMG submission 207643) | Lab enriched peat soil microbial communities from McLean, Ithaca, NY, United States - MB29MY | ecosystem: Environmental > Terrestrial > Soil > Wetlands > Peat | place: USA: New York... | reverse complement strand
CTTTGAGGATCTCGGGGACGTCGCCGTGGACGATGCGGCGGGCGAGGCCTTCGACGATGGCGGTCTTGCCGACGCCGGGCTCGCCGATGAGTACGGGGTTGTTTTTCGTCCGGCGCGATAGCACCTGGACGACGCGGCGAATCTCCTCGTCGCGACCGATGACCGGGTCGAGCTTGCCCGAGCGCGCGAGTTCGGTGAGGTCTTTGCCGTATTTTTCAAGGGCCTGGAACTTGGCTTCGGGGTTCTGGTCGGTGACGCGCTGTGAGCCGCGAACGGCGGAGAGCGCCTTGAGGACGGCCTCGTGGGTGGCGCCCATGGCGGCGAGGGCGTCGCGGGTGGGGTCTCCCTTGGCTTCGGTCAGCGCGAGCAGGAGGTGTTCGGTGGAGATGTACTCATCCTTGAAGGATTCGGCCTCTTTGGAGGCGCGGTCGAGGACCTTGTTGAGCGCGCCCGACATGCCGGGCGGGTTGGATGCGCCGGAGATTTTGGGCAGCTTGGAGATGGCGGTGTTGACGCCGGAGAGCAGCTCCTGCACGCGGACGCCGGCGCCTTCGAGGACGGGGAGGACGACGCCCTCGCGGTCTTCGAGCAGGGCGGCGAGCAGGTGCAAGGGCAGGACTTCAGGGTTGCCGTTTTCAGCGGCCATGGACGCGGCAGCCTGGAGGGCCTCCTGCGACTTGACGGTCAATTTTTCCCATTTGAATGCCATAACAGTACCAATCTACGCCTTGGGGCGAGATGGAGATTGGATGGCGGAGGCAGGGTTCAAGGTGCGCGGGTCAAGATTCAGGGTTCAAGGAAGAGCCATAGAGGAGTTCCGCGACGGCTTCCACTACAAATGGTCCCCTGCCATCGACTGAGGAGGGCGTGGGAAGTTGATCTTCCGTTAACAATTGGCGCATAGAGTCATGGCTTCGCCCTGGAGTTGAATAGCGCGTTACACGGAGGAAGTTTGCCTGCTCTGCACGGCCCCAGGGGCGTGTCTCTCCCTAGGCTAAGGCTGCGACGGTGGCTCGACTGGTACGACCCTGCCGCTGCCATCGCGGGACGCAAGAAGCCCGCCAACCTGATCTATGACGTTGACGAGACGCCGCCGATGGGGGTGCAGGTGGCGGCTGCGTTTCAGCATCTGTTTGTCATTTCGGTAGGCTGGGTTTACGTTTTGCTGGTGGTCAGCGCGATCGGCGGGACCCCAGCGCAGACCCAGAGCCTGATCCGGATGTCGATGATCGCCTCCGGGATTGCGACGATTGTGCAGTCCAAGCGCGGATGGGGCAACGGCTACCTTTGTCCGCTGACGGTGAGCCTGACTTATCTGCCGCCGGTGATTCTGGCGGGGATCGCGGGCGGCTACTCGCTGATGTTTGGGATGGTGTTGACGGCAGGTGTGGCGGGGATGCTGTTTTCGCGCTTCGTGGACCGGCTGCGGGTACTGTTCCCGCCGGAGGTGACGGGCCTGATGGTGGCCATGTCGGGACTTCAGCTGGTGGCCCTGGGATGCCCGCGATTTCTGGGCTACAGCAAGGTGACGGCGACGGCCGACCCGCGGGCGCTGATGGTGGGGGTGGTGACGCTGTTCGCCATGATCATCCCGACGCTGTGGACGCGGAGCAAGCTGCATCTGTTCCCGATGCTGATTGGGGTGGCGGCGGGATATGGGGTGGCACTGGCGGTTGGTGAGTTTCACCTGGCGCAACTGCTGGCGCAGATGCCCCCAGGATTTGTGAGTCTGCCGCACCGCGAGGCGGCTGGACTTTCGTTCAGGCTGGCGCTGTTGCCGGCGTTCCTGATCGCGGCGCTGACCGCTAGCCTGAAGACGGTGGGCGACACTACTCTCTGCCAGAAGGCGAACGATGCAAGATGGAAGCGCACGGACATGAAGTCAGTGAGCGGTGGCATCTTCGCCAACGGCCTGGGCAGCGCGATCTCAGGGCTGCTGGGCGGCATTGGGCAGAACACAGCGTCGACCAGCATCGGGATCGAGATTGCCACCGGCACTACCAGCCGTGCGATCGCGCTGCCGCTGGGGCTGCTGGTGATCGCGCTGGCATTTTTTCCCATGCTGGCCGCAGTGGTAGCGGCGATGCCAGAGCCTGCGGTCGGCGCGGTGCTGATCTACTCGGCGTGCTTCATCATTCTGGGCGGGTTCCAACTGCTGGCCTCGCGGATGCTGGATGCGCGCCGCATTTTCGCGATAGGCATTTCGCTGATCTTCGGGTTGAGCGTGGAGGTGGTGCCGAACCTGTACGACACGGTGCCGTCGGTCCTAAAGCCGATCTTCAGCTCGTCCACGTCGGTGGCGACCGTGCTGGTGGTGGTGTTGAGCCTGGTGTTCCGAATTGGACTGAAGAAACAGCGCAGTTTGGAGCTGGAGGTTGGCAAGGACCCGCTGAACGAGATCGCGATCTTCATGGAGACCCAGGGCGCGGCGTGGGGCATGCGCAAAGAAGTGGTGACGCGAGCCACCGACGCGGCCTATGAGACGGTAAATAACGTGTCGATGCTAGCGCTGACGAGCGACCGGATTTTGCTGCGCAGCACGTGGGACGAACTGCGGCTGGACCTGGAGATCGAGTACGCCGGACCGGAGATCGAGCTGGCGAACTCGCTGCCGACGCCGGAGGAGATGGCGACGCCGGAGGGCATCTCGCGCCTGGCTGGGTACATGATCCACCAATACGCGGACAAGGTGCGCACGCGGGAGAAGAACGGGATCTCGCGGGTGCAGCTGCACTTCGATCACTGAGCCGGGAGCGGATTGTCAATCCTTAGTGAAAGACCGTGGGGAGATCGCCGCCGCCGAAGACCACGCGCTCAATCCGGACAGAGCGGTCATCGATCCGGAAGAGGATGACGTCGTTTCCGACGACGGCGAGTCTCGCTTCATGACCGACATCGGGGCGAAGTTGATAGTGGAGAGGGATCCCTGCCGATTCTGTCGAAGGCTTCGCGGATCTCATGGATGAAGGTGACGGCCCGGCGCGGATTATCCTCGGCGATCCAGTCGGCAATCTCTTCCAAGTCGCTTTCGACGAAGGGTGAGAGCGCGACGCGCACTATTCCGGCGCGCCCGATGCATTGGCGAGAGTCTGATACTTGCGCTCGAGGCGATCGAGGATAGAGTCTGCCGGCAGGCCGCGGGAGCTGTCCCGGCGGGCCTGTTGCCAGAGGCTGCGGAGTTCGGCGATGCCTTTCTGCTGAAGCTGGCGCTTGTGGGTCCAGTCGCGGAGAGCGTCGCGTATTACCTCGCTGGAGGAGGCGTACTCGCCAGTCTCAACGGCCTGGCGGACTCTGGCGACCATCTCCGGGGGGAGCGCGATCGAGATCTTTTCCACGGATGGGATGGTCGGCCTCTTCTTCTGGTACGAATTCTTCCTACTATCCTATCACTCTGAGCGGGCGCTCGCGGGTCAACGCGACGAGGAGCGCGCACCACTCAGATGGACACGAACTTACTACTTGTCGACTGAATGCGGGTGTTCGGCCAGGTATTGGTCGCTTGCCTCTATGATCTGTGGCTTATATCGTGTGTAGACCTTCTCCGTGACCTCCAGCGTCTTGGCGAGTCTCAGTTGATTCGTATCGTCTGCCATCGCTTGCTGGGCGATGGCCAGCCTGAAGCATGCGGGAGAGAGCTTGAAGAGAGTGGCGCCCACCAAGTGATAGGTGTCGAGCACCTCCTGCATCAGCTCTCTCGATATGCCGTGCTGATACATGGTGATGAACATCGGCATGAGGTCCGTCTTCCCCACCTCGGCTTTGAGGTCCGTCCAGAACGGCTCCGGCCAGGCCTGGCGCACCCCAACCGCGCGCTCCTTGTCGACGGCGGCGATCCATCTTGCCCGATAGGATTCCAGGTCGCCGCTGAGGCGAAGGTATTCGCGAATCTGGTCGATGGTGGCTGGGTCCTTGAGCGAGGGTAGAGAAGGGGAAGAGGCGGCCGAGACGGGCGATACCGGAACGGGTGTAATCGTCGGCGTTGGCCGGCTTTGCGCGAAGCCGACGCTCCCCAAGGAGCAAGTAAGCGCGAGAATGATCAGTGGGTGGCGGAGGGCTCGGGGCATGACTCGATCTTCCGGAACAAGCTTACACCCGCACCGGACGGAAGCTCCCGGTTTATGCTGCCAATGAAAGCGTGCGACTTGTGTGGGTGCGGGGACGTATACTCCCTGTCGAAGAAAATTTGCGTTTTGGGAGTGGTCGCTATGAAGGCTGCATTTAACGTGTGTCTGGTTTCGCTATTCGGTTCCACGGTCTTTGCCGCAACGATGTTTGCGCAGGGCGCGCCGGCAGATCCAAGACCCTGGCAGCACGTGGTTGTGCCGACGACCGCGGAGGTTGCGGCGAACCTGAAATCGCCGCCGCGGGAGTATGGGGCGATGCAGCAGTTCCAGAGCTGGAATGGCGCGGACCAGGCGGACGTGCGGCGAAGGATCTCGTTCGATCTTGACCAGATGGAGGCGAACGGGATCTTTATGATCAACCTTTCGCCCGGCCGGCGCGATATGGCGCACGGCGAGCCGGCGTACCTTTCGCCCGGCCACATGGACCTGGTGAAGTACATTGTGGCCGAGTTGGCCAAGCGGAACATGCGGATGTGGATCCAGGACGAGAGCGATTATCCGAGCGGGTTTGCCGGCGGATACATCAGCGAGCGCTATCCGCAGCTGGGGATGCAGGACATCGTCGCGGATATTACGGTGCATGTGGCGCCGGGGCAGACGCTGACCATGCCGGTGCCGCAGGACACGCTGGCGATCTGGTCGACCGAGACCGACCAGACCGGGAACATCAAGCAGGTGATTCCGATTCCGGTGCCGGCGGACATGCAGTTGAAGTATCTGACGCCGGCCGAGGGCACCACCCCGAACGAGCCGCGCTACACCTGGCAGGTGACGTTTTTGCGGCATGTATATCTGAGCTCGCCGACGCGGAACTTCAACCGCGCGGACGGGACGCGGGCGAAGGACGCGACCTACACCATCATCGACTATCTCGATCCGAAGGCGACGGACGCGTTTCTGCACACGGTGCATGAGACGTATTACAACGCGGTGGGCGACCAGTTCGGCAAGATTGTGATGGGGACGTTCGGCGATGAGCCGGACTATTCGAGCGGGATTCCGTGGACGCCGAAGCTGCTGGAGACGTTCAAGGCGCAGAAGGGATATGACCTGGCGCCGTATCTGCCGTCGTGGTTCGACCGCAAGCCGATTGAGGGATCGGACCGGGCGCGGGCGGATTACTACGATGTGTGGAGCGGGATCTTCCAAAACTCCTTCTTTGGCGAGCAGGCGAACTGGGCGAAGGCGCACAACGTGGAGTATCTGGTGCACCTGAACCATGAAGAGACGATGCTCTCGCTGGAGCGCAGCGAAGGCGACTTCTTCCGCGACGAGCGATATGTGGAGGTCCCGGGCATCGACAACCTGAGCCAGCTGATTCCGAGCGCGGTGCATCGGCCGGATGGGACTTGGAACATCAACAATAATTTCCCGAAGCTGGCGAGCTCGACGGCGCACCTGTTCGGCAAGCCGAAGGTGTGGGCGGAAGAGGGCGGCGGCACGGGGGTGGAGGGCAAGTACCAGATGGACTTCCAACTGGTGCGCGGGGTAACCACGCTGGCGCTGCGGGTGCCGTGGACGCACGCCAATGCCGGAGAGCCATTGCCTACGAACCCGGTGGTGCAGCCGGAGTCGAAGATGATTGCGATGTACGGCAACCGCGGCGGCTATCTGATGTCGATCGGGCGGCCGGCGGCGCAGGTTGGGCTGTACCATCCTGGCAACACGATCTGGATGGGCGGGGACGACGCGACCGAGGCCGATCGCAGCACCACCAAGCTGGGCTGGCAGTTGTTCGAGCACCAGGTGGATTGGGACTACTTCGACGAGCAGTCGCTGAGCTCGGTGGCGACGATCGAGAATGGCGGCTTCAAGAACCTGAGCGGGCAGACGTATAAAGCGATTGTGTTTCCGTCGATGACGGTGATTACGCGGACCGGGTTGGCGCGGCTGCAGGAGTTTGCCAAGGCGGGCGGCAAGGTGATCTTCGTGGGCAAGACGCCGACCTTGATCTTGGACAAGACGTTTATGGATGCGAAGGAGAAGCCGGACCTAAGCTTTGCGACGCTGGTTGAGTCGTCGGGCGACATTACGCCGGCGGTGCTGGCGGCGTTGCCCAAGCCGGATGTGAAGCTGGACTCGCCGTTCCAGCGGCTGACCTATACGCACCGGGCGTTCAAAGACGGCGACCTGTACTTCTTCTTCAACGAGAGCGATAAAGCCGAGACGCGGGTGGCGACGATCGCGGGCCACGGCAAGGCGCAGGCGTGGGACCTGGCGACGGGCGAGATCCATCCGCTGTCGGGCGCGAAGGCGAATGGGGCGGATGGGGTGGATGTGCCGCTGGTGCTGGGACCGTATGAGGCGAAGGTGGTGGTGGTGGGACCGCTGCCCAAGGAGGTCGCGGAGGCGGAGCCGTCGTTCGCGACCGGCACGACGGTTGCCGCGCTGGATGGCGACTGGACGCTGAACCTGGACGGCAAGCAGGTGACGATCGCGCTGAAGCCGTGGGAGGAGTTGGGGCTGGCTGCGGGTGCGGGCCCGGCGACGTATGAGAAGCAGTTTACGGCTAAGGCGACGGCGAAGGGCCAGCATGTATACCTGGAGATCGGCGATGTCCATCAGTATGCCAAGGTGACGCTGAACGGGAAGGACCTGGGCGACCGGGCGTTCCAGCCGTATCGCTGGGACGTGACCAGCGCGCTGAAGGCGGGCGAGAACGATCTGAAGATCGAGGTGCGTGCGCCGGCAGTGAACCGGATGGGCGGACCTCCGCCAACGGCGATGGCGGCGGCGGCTCCGGCGCCTGGGTTGGCGACGGCTCCGGCGGCTGGTGCGCCGGGTGCAGGTGGTGCGGGAGCTGGAGCGCGGCGGCGCCCGGGCGGGGCTGGCGGCGCAGGTGCGGGTGCTGGTGGCGGTGCAGGAGCTGCACCGGCTGCCCCTATGGGGCCGGCGGCTGCTCCGGCTGCACCTCCGACGACGGGGCTGCTGGGAGAGGTGAAGCTAGTGGCGCACTAGAACGGCTTTGGCCCAACTAGAAAAATGCCCCACGTCTGCGATCGGCGTGGGGCGTTTTGTTTTGCGGACTGACAGCGATGGTTAATGGCCGGCGAAGGAGTCGTTGAGCATCTTGAAGATTTCGGCGTCCTTGCCGGCGGCAGCGGCGTTGCGCAGCATCATGACGTTCTGCACGCAGATTTCGTCGGCGTCGGTGGCGAGTATTTGCATGGTTTCCGCGATGAAGGCGTCGAGCGGCATCGCGCGCGGGTCGTCGGGGACGGCGCCCATGAGCTCGGTGGCGACCCAGGGCGGGATGATCTCGAGGACCTTGATGGCTGTGTCCTGGAGCTGGTAGCGGAGCGACTGGGTGTAGGAGTGCATCGCGGCCTTGGTGGCGGAGTAGGTGGGCGTCAAAGCCAAGGGGATGAAGCCGAGGCCGGAGGAGACGTTGAGGATGGCGGCGGCAGGCTGCGCGAGCAGATGCGGCATTAGCGCAGCGGTGAGGCGGATGGGGCCGAGCAGGTTGGTGGTGACGATGGCTTCGGCGGTGGTGGGGTCGCCCTGCTTCAGGTCCTCGGGGCGCATGATGCCGGCGTTGTTGAGCAGGACATTCAGGGTTGGGTAGTCCGCGGTGAGTTTGCGGACGGCGCTGGCGATGCTGGCGGGATCCGCGGTGTCAAGGGCGAGGGTATGGATGCCGGGATTGGCGGCGGCGACCGCGTCGAGCATGTGCTGGCGACGGCCGGCGACGATGACCTGGTTGCCAAGCTGGTGGAACTGCTCGGCGAGGGCGCGGCCGATGCCGGAGCCGCCTCCGGTGACGAGGATGGTATTGCCGGTGAGATTCATATAACTCCAGTGCAGGTTGCAGGTTGAGAAGCGGACTTACGTAGAATAGGTGAGGCTTCAGCAACAGTAGATGAATGGAAGACGAGGAAGATGCAGCTATGGTGAACGAAGTGCTGGCGGTACAGGTGGAAGCGGCGGCGCGGTCAGCCGGGTTGGTGGTGGTCTCGAGCGAGCTCGGAGAGAGATATGCGGGCGGAGCGACGGCCAAGTTTACGCTGGCGCTGGCGGCGGACCCGGCCAAGACCCAGCTGCTGGAGTTGAGCGCGGGGTTTGAGTTTGGCCGGTCCGACCTGATGGAAGGAGTGAAGGCGTATCTGGCGGAGTCGGCGAAGCGACTGAAGAACCCGCGGCCGGACTGCTATTTCACGCTGCACGGGCTGCCGCTGAGCTTTGGCCGGTTTGGCTGGCCGTTCCATGAGTCGACCTCGGGAGCGGACACTTCACTGGTGCACGGCGAGGTGCGTTTGGAGGACGGCGGCGCCGAGAGCGTGCTGCACGCCAAGGTAGCGGTTTCGATGACGGTCACGTTCCGCGACGTGGTGTCAGCGCCGGAGCAGCCGTTTGCGGAGGGCTTTATCTACAACGCGGTGCGCAAGACGATGGACCAGGGGCAGTTGGAGCTGGTGAAGAGCGGCAACCGGCAGCCGGTGCCGTTAACGACGCGGTACTACAGCATGAAACAGAAGAAGTTTGTGTTCAACGACACGACCGAGGCGCAGAGGAAGGGATTTTTGGCGGGCAAGGCGTTCTGGCTGTCCGGGGTGCTGGGGGCGTGCGAGCCGGTGTGGCTGGCCGACCCGCGCGACGCGCAGTATCTGGACACCTCCCTTGAGGATCTGCGCGGTGCGGTGAAGACCCTGATGGCAGAGGGTTTGCTGGAGCCAACCGAGGACGCGGAGTATGCGGCGGCGACGGCGAAGCTGATGGAGCGTGAGGAGGCGTACCGGGCGGAGATGGCGCGGACTCTTGAGTTGATCAAGCCGGCATTCAACGAGGAGATGCGCGCCGGCCTGACGAATATGTAACCGGCAGGCAACCTTTTGCAAGGCTCGGGAGCCTGCGAAATTAACTTTATGTAACTTTTTTTGATATTTGTGACGCAAAGCATTGCGAAAAGCGATGGGACGGGTATATGCTCCGTTTGGCTTCGGGCTTTATAGGGCCCGTATGCACTTTTAGAGGACACCACGATGAGCAAATTAACCCGTATCGCAACACCACTGATCGCAGTGGCGATTATGAGCAGCGTACCTTTTATGACGCTGGCCCAGGCTTCCCCAACCGGGAATCAGACCCAGAACAGCACAACCCAGGACTGGAACACTCCTCCTGCCGGAACCGAGCAGGCGCAGCAGGGCTACCGTGACGGTATCGAGGCAGCCAAGCTGGACGCAGCGGCGAAGCGCAAGATCGACGCCAAGTCGTCCCATTTGTATGTGCATCCGCCGGTGAAGGGCAATGACGCGGTCGCCGCATACCGCTCCGCCTTCGAGGCCGGCTACCAGGCACAACTGAAGCACGCCGGAGCCTAAGCCTGGCGGTTCGCCGCAGTTATTTGTAACAAATGTAACAACAAGAGAAGACGATTAGCCGGAGGGCCCCCACGCGGGGGCCCTTTCTTTGTGCGGCAAACCCAGCGACGGTCGAGTTGGCCGATTGGACTATTGTGGAAGTTGTTGCGATTGGCGTGGAGGGCGAGTAGATGCTGGGGACATGGATGGTGGCGATGGCGCTGCTGCTTGGGATCGGAACCGCGACGGCGCAGGATGTGGGCGGAGAGAACCTGCCGGGGGCGACCCGGGTGGTGCGCGCGCCAGAGCTTCCGGTGGAAGGGCTGGTGAAGCAGGACGCGGACACAGTGGCGTTCACCGTGCCGGTGCGGGCTACGGGGGACGCGGCGAAGAGCACAAGCCTGCTGGTGCATGATTTTGACTTCAACGGCGAGCCGGTGGCGACGGACAAGGTGCATCTGCGGCAGGTTGCGCCGGGGGTGGTGGAGATTACCAGCGTGGCGTGGGAGGTGGGCTACTGGCGCTTCCGGGTGAGGGACGCGGCGAGCTACTTCGGGCTGGGAGAACGATTCGACACGCTGGACCATGCGCATACGGTGGTGAAGAATCTGTCTGGGGACAACGCTGGCGTCAAAGGCACTTCGACGTACAAGCCGATTCCGTTCTTCATGAGCACGACGGGATACGGGCTGTGGCTGGATACGCCGGGCGAGGCGACGTTCGACCTGAACGCGAGCGACCGCGACGAGATTGTGGTGGATGTGGCGGCGGCGAAGCTACGGATTGTGCTGTTTACCGGGCCGGAGTTTCCCGGGATTCTGGAGAGGTTCACCGCGTTGGCGGGGCGGGCGGAGGTGCCGCCGTACTGGGCGTTCGCGCCGTGGAAGGCGCGGGATTACCACCAGAATGACGCGCAGGTAAAGGAAGATGTCGACAGGAACCGCGAACTGGGGCTGCCGGCGAGCGTGATCCTGATCGACTCGCCGTGGGCAGCGACCTATAACGATTACAAATTCAATCCAAAGCAGTTTGCGGACGCGCCGGGGATGGTGAAGTACATCCATGCGCAGGGGTACAAGCTGGTGCTGTGGCATACGCCGTGGATCAACTTGGCGAGCGACCCGCCGAAGGAGGTGGGGTTCGAGGGCAAGATTGCGCCGCTGGCGGAGAACTATCAGTTTGCGGCGGACCAGGGGCTGTTTGTGAAGAATCCGGACGGCAGCCCGTACGTGGGGCGATGGTGGAAGGGGATGGGATCGCTGATCGACTTCACCAATCCGAAGGCGAAGCAGTGGTGGCAAGATCAAGTCCGGCAGGCGATTGCGGCGGGCGCGGACGGATTCAAGGACGACGACGGCGAGGGGAACTTCTTTGGTGACGTGAAGTTCGCGGATGGAAGTGATGCGCGGGTGATGCGGAATAGGTATAGCGTGCTCTACAACAACGCGGTGGAGGAGTTGATCCAGAAGGACCTGAAGGGCAATGGAGTGTTGCTGGCGCGCAGCGTGACGACGGGCGCGAATGGCATCGGGTTTCTGTGGGGCGGGGACAATGAGGCGAGCTTTTCGCCGCTGAATGGGCTGCCGACGGTGGTGACGGCGGGGCTGGGAGCGGGGCTGAGCGGGATGCCGCTGTGGGCGGCGGACCTGGGAGGGTATGAGGCCACGGCCGACACTCCGAATGCGCGGCTGCTGGAGCGATGGACGGAGTATGCCGCGTTCTCGCCATTGATGGAGGTGATGTCGTCGAAGAATATTTCGCCATGGAATTTCGACGCGAATGGGCCTGAGGGTTCGCACGAGGCACTGGATGTGTATCGCAAGTATTCGGTCTTGCACATGAGCCTGTTTCCGTACCGGTACGCGGCGGCGCAGGAGGCGGCGAAGACGGGAATGCCGCTGATGCGGGCGTTGGTGCTGGAGTATCAGGACGATGCGCGGGCGCGTGCGGCGAAGGATGAGTATCTATTTGGGCCGGACTTTCTGGTGGCGCCGGTGGTGGATGAGGGCACGCAGCGGCCAGTGTATCTGCCGCCGGGTGAGTGGGTGGATTACTGGACGGGCAAGCCGGTTGCGGGCGGCAAGGTGGTGGTAGCGGATGCCCCGGCGGAGGTAATTCCGGTGTGGGTGAGGGCGGGCGCGGTGATCGCGAAGATCCCGGAAGATGTGATGACGCTGGTACCGCAGAGCGAGAGCGGGAATACGGCGGTGAAGTCGCTGGACGACCGAAGGGTCTACGAGGTGATCGGGGGTGGGGGCGGTGAGGGAGAGACGAGGCTGACGGATTTTGAGGGGCGCGCGGTAGTGCGGGCAGGTAGGTCGCTGAAGATCACGGGAAGCCTGGCTCGGGTGATTGTGCGCTGGCGGTTTGGGACGGTGGCAAGTGCGACGGTGAATGGCGCTCCGGTGACGATCCAGACGGGGGCGGACGGGCAGTATGTGGAGTTCGACCACACCGCGGAGAGCGTGGTGGAGTGGAAGTAGGGCCGCGCTGACAGAGGCCGTTAGAGGAACGGATTCCTGACGGTGACGGCGCCGAACTGCTGGCCGTGCTGGAGGTCTTCCGAGTAGAGAAAGTTGCAGCCGGCGTGTTGCGCGGCGGCGACGATGAGGCTGTCGTACCAGCTGAGGCGGTAGCGGTCCCGAATGCGGATCGCGTCGGAGACCAGAGCGAACGACGCGGGCACGATTCGCAGGGGACGAAAGGTGGTGGCCAGGTATTGCTGGGCGTCGCCGTGAAGCATCTTTACGGGACCCTTGACGAGCGCCCAGTTGAAGAACTCCTGGACGACTTGATAACTGATTACCGCTTCGGCATCGATGGCCAGGCTGCGAACGAGGTTGTCGGCGATGGACTGCTTGACCGGATCCCGGCGGTCATAGCCATAGATGAAGATATTCGTGTCAAGGAAGGACTTAGCGCTCATTCAACTCGTCTCGGGTGTACTTGCGGTCGACCATCATATATTTTCTGGTGCGCTCCATGAGCGCGTCGTACTCCTGCAACCAGCGGGCGCGGCCGGAGTATTGCTCCAGCCACTCCCGGAATGCGGCGTTGAGGGTAGTGTGCTGGTCGGCGGCGGCCTTGCGGGCCTGCTCGATGAGGTTCTCGTCGGCGCTGAGGGTAATGTTTTTCACGAATCCAGTGTACACGGGAATAGTGTGAATCGTGTTCTTTTCGCGATTTATGTCGGCTAGCGAACACGAAGGTGATGTTCGGTGGTAGGCTTGGGAGCGGTGGAGAGCCGAGCTGATGACTTCGCCGTCGATTGGGCGCTGCAGTGCGCTGGAAACCAGCCGATACATTTGGTGGGAGAGGACTTGCGTCACAGTATTCCTGACCTCGATCTTCATCACGCTCGCGCATTTCGTCCACAGCGCCTATCTTGTGGAGGATTCTCGGCTGCCCACGGTGAGCAGTAACGAAGTCTATTACCTTTTCAAGCCAGCTCCTCTCGTTTATGCGCCTGAGACTTACCGGGTTGCGGTGCCTGCCCTGGGGTCGCTTCTGGTCCGCGTACTGCACACGCAGCATCCTTCGGTGGTGGCTGCGGTCCTAGATTTTATCTTTGGCACTCTGGCGTGTTATCTGCTGTACAAGGTGGTGGTGGCAGGGTTTCCTTTGGCGGGGGCCGGACTGAAGGAGCGCGCGCTGGCGGTGGCGCTTTTCCTGGCATTTCTTCAATTTGCCATTCCATGGGTGGTTTACCGGCAGCGGCCGGAGACGCTGCCGACGGCCTTATACGTTGCCGTCGTTCTGCTTTGCCTAACCAGGAGCGGCAGCGGCGTTGCCTGGTCGCTGGGCCTGTTGGCTGCGACCGCGGTGCAGGGATTCGTGCGCGCGGACGTGCCGTTTGCGATCGGAGTTGCGCTGGTGCTGGCCAGTCTAATGGGCATCTTGAAGGGGTTTGGGGCGCGCGGGGCGACCCTGGTGAAGGGTATTGCGGTCGCGGCGATTGCAGTGGGAGTGCAGGGTTACCTGCAATTTGTCCGCTTTCCTCACCTGTCCTATTGGCCGGGAACCAGCGTCCTTCAGTTCCGGAACAATCTGGGCTTCCACAATATGGCGAACCTGGTGGCCGCATTGTTGCCTTATCTGCTGGTTGGCGGCGCTTTGAAGATGAAGCGGGCCCGGCTCGATGCGGTTGATACCTTGATCCTGGTGGCATCGGGTCTCTACCTGGCGATTTGGTTTACGGTTGGCATCGCCGACGAGGTGCGTATCTATGTGCCGTTTTTGATGGCGCTGAGTGTGGTTGCGGCGAAGTTTTCCGCGTCCCACATTCTGAGTCAGGACCCGGTGCAGGCGGGCTGAATGTGGCTACGGCTATGGGACCGGCGGGGCGGACCATGGGTATAGTGAGGAGGAGGATCTCGAGGAGGTTGCCATGGCAAGAATCCCGATTGTTTATCTAGAGCTGCCGTCCAACGACGTGGCGGCAAGCAAGCAGTTTTACGGTTCGCTGTTTGGCTGGAGTTTTGAGGACTGGGGGCCGGATTACGCCGCATTCTCCGATTCTGGTTTGGCCGGCGGACTGAACGGTGACCCGGGGCAACGCACCAAGGCGCCACTGGCGGTGCTCGATACGGATGACCTGGAAGCGATGCTGGCGAAGGTGGTGGCAGCAGGCGGGACGATTACACTGCCGATCTTCTCCTTCCCCGGCGGGCGGCGGTTTCACTTTACCGACCCGGCGGGGAATGAGCTTGCGGTGATGCAGAGGAGCTAGTGGCTTCGGGCCTGGCCCATACCTAGACGTCTTTGACGCCGTCGACGAAGGCTTTGAGCTTGCGGCTGCGGCTGGGGTGCCGCAGTTTGCGCAGGGCCTTGGCTTCGATCTGGCGGATGCGTTCGCGGGTGACCTGGAAGGACTGGCCAACCTCCTCGAGGGTGTGTTCGGAGCCGTCCTCGAGGCCGAAGCGCATCTTGATGACGCGTTCCTCTCTCGGGGTCAAAGTCCGAAGCACTTGCGAGGTGTACTCCTTGAGGTTGACGGCGATGACGGCGTCGGCGGGTGAGACGGCCATGCGGTCCTCGATGAAGTCGCCGAGGTGGGAGTCTTCCTCTTCGCCGATGGGGGTCTCGAGCGAGATCGGCTCCTGCGCGATCTTGAGCACTTTGCGCACCTTGGCGACGGGAATATCCATGCGCCGCGCGATCTCTTCGGAGGAGGCTTCGCGGCCAAGCTCCTGCACCAGTTGACGCGAGGTACGGATGAGCTTGTTGATGGTCTCGATCATGTGCACCGGGATACGGATCGTACGGGCCTGGTCGGCGATGGCCCTGGTAATGGCCTGCCGGATCCACCACGTGGCATAGGTGGAGAACTTGTAACCGCGGCGGTACTCGAACTTGTCCACCGCCTTCATCAGGCCGATGTTGCCCTCCTGGATGAGGTCGAGGAACTGCAGGCCGCGGTTGGTGTACTTCTTGGCGATGGAGACGACCAGGCGCAGGTTGGCCTCGATCAGCTCGCGCTTGGCGCGCTCGGCGTCCATGTCGCCCTGGATCATCTCGCGCTGGGTGCGCTTGAGGTCGGCGATGGGGGTGCCGGCGTCGTGCTCGATGCGCTCGAGGTCGGTGCGGCAGTTCTTCTGCTGGCGGCGATACTCCTTGCGCAACTCTTCGGACTTGGAGGCTTCATGCTTGGCCTCGAGCGACTTGATCTGGCGCTCCAGGGTGCGCATGGCGTCGACGGTTTTGTTGACCTTGTCGAGCAGCCGCTTCTTCTCCGCGTTGGTGTACTTCAGCTCGCGAACGATGCGGTTGATGTAGACGTGCTCGCGGCCAATAAGCCAACGGGTCTTGCGCAGGTCGCGGGC
>Ga0326727_10016940_pt1 | contig 15247 bp, 15 predicted proteins | sample MB2enrmetagenome_FD_207643 | JGI IMG/M metagenome (GOLD analysis project Ga0326727, IMG submission 207643) | Lab enriched peat soil microbial communities from McLean, Ithaca, NY, United States - MB29MY | ecosystem: Environmental > Terrestrial > Soil > Wetlands > Peat | place: USA: New York... | reverse complement strand
ATTAAGAGGTGTAAAATGAAAATGATAATAGCCATAATTCGCCCTCATAAACTTGACGAAGTTCACCATAATCTTCAGGATGCAGGTTTTAAAGGTATTACTATAACCGAAGTAAAAGGATATGGAAGGCAAAAGGGGCACAGGGAAATTTACAGGGGCGCCGAATATAAAATTGAATTCGTTCCCAAAATAAAAATTGAGCTTGTCTGCCCGGATAATTCGGTAGAAAAAGCTGTTTCAATAATAATAAGCACTTCTAAAACAGGCGAAGTAGGAGATGGTAAAATATTTATTACCCCGGTTGAAGAAGTAATCAGGGTAAGGACTGAAGAAACGGGTGAAGAAGCGCTCTAAGGCGTTAATCTAAAATTCAACAAGTAAAAGGAGAAAAATCAAATGAAAATATTCAGGCTAAGTTTTTTATTTTTTCTATTAGTTTCCGGTGTCTCTTCCGCTTATGCAGGGAATACCGCACCTGTTCTTGTGGTAGATAAAGGTGATACTGCCTGGCTTCTTGTATCAACGGCATTAGTAATGTTAATGACTCCCGGCCTTGCCCTTTTTTACGGTGGAATGGTAAGAAGAAAAAATGTTCTGGGCACTATTATGCAAAGTTTTATTGCCCTTGGAGTCGTCTCCTTGCAATGGTTTTTTATCGGCTATAGCTTAGCCTTCGGGCCTGATAAATGGCATATTATAGGCGATTTAAGCTGGGCAGGATTAAAGGGTGTTGGTAACATTCCAAACCCGGATTATGCTCCAACTGTTCCTCATGAAGTATTCATGATATTCCAGATGATGTTCGCTATAATTACTCCTGCTCTTATTACCGGGGCTTTTGCAGAAAGATTTAAATTTAAAACTTACCTCTTATTTTTATTACTCTGGTCTACATTTGTTTATTGTCCCATTGCCCATTGGGTTTGGGGAGTCGGCGGATGGCTAAGAAATATGGGTGCATTGGATTTTGCCGGCGGGCTTGTAGTCCATATTAGTGCCGGTACGGCGGCGCTTGTTGCTGCTATTATGGTAGGCAAACGCAGAGTACATCCGGATGAAATTACTAAGCCCAATAGTTTAACCATGACCCTTACAGGTGCGGGCCTTCTATGGTTTGGATGGTTTGGATTTAATGCCGGAAGCGCATTAACTTCCGGTGCGCTTGCAGGTTCGGCATTTGTTGCTACGCATATTGCCGCTGCGGCTGCTACAATGTCCTGGTTATGTGTTGAATGGATTAACCGCGGGCGGCCTACTGCTCTGGGCGCTGCTTCAGGTGCGGTTGCTGGTTTAGTAGCCATTACTCCGGCTGCAGGTTACGTAAATTCATCAGCAGCGCTTTTAATCGGGTTGGTTTCAGGAATATTATGTTACTATGCAGTAGGAGCAAAAGACAAACTTGGATATGACGATTCTCTTGATGCTGTCGGAGTTCATGGTGTCGGCAGTACATTCGGTATTATGATGGTCGGCTTATTTGCAACAAGGGCCATTAACCCGGCCGGCAGCGATGGTTTACTTAGTGGTAATTTGAATTTGATAGGCGTTCAATTAATTGGCATTTTAGCTGTAACAGCTTATTCATTATCAGTTACATGGATCATTCTTAAAATACTTGATAAAACATTAGGAGTAAGAGTAAAAGCTGAAGATGAACTTGACGGGCTTGATTTAAGCCAGCATGGTGAAAGCGGTTATTCTTTCTAATCGAAACTTAGCATTCTATACAACTGACGATTTATTTTACAACGCGTTACGTTTGTATAGAATGCTTTTGTTTTTCAAAATTCCCTGCTCGTTACTGCCTGCTTTACTTTTTGATCTCTGCTCTTTGCGTTCTTGGCGAAGCCATCCCCATGAGCTCTTTACTCTCCGGCCCCGGCTAATTAATCTTTAACTTTTCTTGCCCGCTTGAATTAAACTTATTATAACTATATCTTAGTAAAGAAAATTGAAATGCTTTTATTGAAGAGCTTCACTATAAAATTACGGAACCCTTATTAAGAATAAACCGGAATTGTGAAAGTGAATTCAATTTTCTAAAGTCTGAAAAATCGGGATTTATCTATGAACGCAATGCCCTTAATTATTATAGCAGTCGTTTTCTTTGCGTTAGCTTACCGTTTCTATTTTAGCTTTATTGCGGCAAAAGTTGCTGTACTAAACGACTCGCGTCCCACTCCCGCCCAAAGGCTTTATGACGGACAAAATTATTACCCCACTGGTAAATGGATTCTTTTCGGACATCATTTTGCTGCTATCGCGGGAGCAGGCCCGCTTGTTGGGCCGGTGCTGGCAGCACAATTCGGATTTTTCCCTGGATATTTATGGATGTTGCTGGGTGCGGTTCTGGCTGGCTCCGTGCATGATTTTATTATTCTTACCGCATCTGTACGCCACGACGGAAAATCAATAGCCGAAATTGCAAAAGCTGAAATAGGAAAACTTAGCGGTATCACCGCCAGCATATCGGTAATGATTATCCTTGTTATTTCACTTGCAGGATTGGGGCTTGTTGTTGTTAATGCGCTTGCTGAAAGTTCATGGGGAACCTTTACGATCGCAGCCACTATCCCGATATCCTTAATTATGGGATTCTGGATGTTTAAATTTCGTAAAGGTAAAACAGGGGAAGCAACTTTGTTCGGCGTCATTGTTTTGTCCTTATGTGTTATTCTCGGCAGATATATTCCCGGTTCTCCTTTGGCGCCCTGGTTCACTTTCGATCATAAAACCCTTACAATCCTTCTTGCAGGATATGGATTTTTTGCTTCAACGCTGCCCGTTTGGATGCTGCTTTCACCAAGGGATTACTTAAGTTCCATTATGAAGATTTCCGTGATAGCTCTCCTGGCAATCGGTATTATTGTTGTTGGACCGGAAATAAAAATGCCTGCCTTCACAAATTTTGTCCACGGGGGAGGGCCGGTTATTCCCGGTACTTTATTTCCTTATTTGTTCATAACTATTGCTTGCGGGGCAATATCCGGATTTCATTCTCTCGTTAGTTCGGGAACTACTCCAAAAATGATTATGAAGGAATCGGAAATTAAAGCAATTGCTGCAGGTTCAATGCTCATTGAAGGAACGGTAAGTATTTTAGCTTTGATTGCCGCTGCAAGCATGTTCCCTCTCGATTATTTCCAGATTAACGTTTCACCGGAAAAATTTCAGCTAATCCTGCCGCAGCTTCATGCAATGGGTTTTTATATATCGGATCTGCACAATTTAGCCGCAGCGGTAGGGGAAAAAATTGCTGGCCGCACAGGCGGCGCCGTTTCTCTTGCAGTAGGTATGGCCCAGATATTTTCTTCCATACCCGGGCTGCAGTCCCTTATGTCCTATTGGTATCACTTTGCTATTATGTTCGAGGCTTTATTTATTTTAACTACCATTGATGCGGGAACCAGGATAGCGCGTTTCGTATTGCAGGAATCAATAGGTAAGGTCTATAAACCGTTCGGAAGAACAAACTGGCTGCCGGGTAATCTTATTTCAAGTTTAGTGGTAGTTTTTATTTGGGGATATTTTATTTACACAGGTACCGTAACAACAATATGGCCAATGTTCGGTACGGCAAACCAGCTCCTTGCCGCAATTGCTTTGGCAATAGGTACGTCCTATATTATCAATAGAGGTAAAATTAAATATGCTTTCGTAACTGTGATTCCTATGCTGTTTATAATAGCTGTAACATTTACCGCAGGAGTTGAAAATATTATTAATATATATTACCCTCAAATGCTTGCTGCAAAAACACAAGTTTTGGGATTCGTAAATATCGGCCTTACGGTCCTTATTATGGCCTGCGCTGTTATGATATTTACAGATGCTGTTCCGAAATGGATTAAAGCATTCTCTTCTCTTTTAACCAAAGGGGAAGGGGGAGACATTATCTTTAATAAGTAAAGTAATTTAGCCGGTCAAGCTGACTGTTAGTTTATATATTGATCAATTTATAATATTGTTTTCTTGACTGATTTACTTTTAATTTGAAAATGGTAATTACAACGAAAATAATTGGTGTATTATTTACAATTATATTAAAAATTGATAATATTATTATCAGGTTATCATTGAATATTACGAATCTCTATTATCAGTCTGCTTAAATTGATTCCCCAATTGTTGGGGGTCAGCCGGAAGATTGAAAATTATAATCCTTTTTTTAATTATACGAGGAATATATGAAAAATAAAGCAAGGACAAAGGAAGACTTGCTAAAAGAGTTGAACTTATTACAAAGAAAAACCAACCGTCTTGAAAAAAACAATAAGAAATTAAGCGACTCTCAAAAAAGGGAAAAACTTTGGGGAGAAGCAATATATAACAGTATTTTTAAGCAATCCCTCGACGGGGTTTTTGTTACATCGCCGGCAGGGAAAATAATTGATATCAATGAGCGTGGATTGATAATGCTTGGATACAATACAATAGAAGAAATGTACAATATGGATTTATTTACTGAACTCTACTCAAATGCGGCGGATAAACAAAGAATACTCACATGGATAAATTCACAAGGCAGCGCTGAATTTGAAGTTGATTATAAGAAAAAAAATGGCGAATTAATTATTACTCAAAGCACTTTAGCGGCTGTGAAAGATCGTTCAGGAAAAATTACTTCATATACGGGAATTTTCCGGGATATCAGCGGGCTGCAGCAATCAGAGACAACTCTGCGCCAGTTGAATCGCAAATTACGGGCGCTAAGCGATTGCAACCAGACTCTTTTACGTGCAGTTGAGGAACAAAGTATACTTAATGAAATCTGCCGTATCATATGTGATGAAGCCGGGTACCGCATGGCGTGGGTGGGATATGTAGAGCATGATGAAGCCAAAAGTGTACGCACTGCAGCCTGGTCAGGGTCCGATAGCAGCGGGTTTGTTGCAAACGCCAAATTATCTTGGAACGAAGATTCGGAAAGCGGACAAGATCTCGCAGGAAAAACCATTCGAAGTGGTGAGATAAATTATATACAGGATATCCTATCGGAGCCGAAATTAAGTATATGGCTCGAAAGCGCCCTGCAATATGGTTATCGCTCTATTATTACACTACCACTGAAAGATGAAAATTCAAGGGTTTTCGGCGTTCTTCTGATTTATTCCTCAGAACCTAACACCATAAACCCGGACGAAATCCGGCTACTCGAAGAACTGTCAAGCGATTTGGCATTCGGTATAAATACCTTGCGTGTGCGCGCTGAACATAAGCGTATGGAAGAAGAAGTTAAGCAATCCGAAGAAAGATTTAGAATGGTGTTCGAAAATGTGCTTGACGGTATTTCACTTTGCGCTGAAGATCCTGATCCATTTAAAAGAAAAATTATTGAATGTAATGAACGGTATGCTATAATGGCAGGCAGAAGTCGTGAAGAACTGCTCCGGCTCGAAAACCTGGAAGGATTAATTACGTATGACGATACGGCTAATAAAAATCGGTTGGAATCACTGGATGTTGGAAAGTCATTTCAGGGCTCTTTCTCCTGGAACCGCCCGGATGGCAAGGAAAATGTTATTGAGTATGTGGGCAGGCCGGTCACATGGCGGGGCAAAAATTACACAATTGGCATTGATCGAGACATTACAGAACGCGTGAAACTGGAAGCAAAGGTTAGACAGTCTGAAGAAAAATTTCGACTGGTGTTCGAAAATGCTTTTGACGGTATTAGTATTTATAGCGAAGACCCCGACCCATTTAAGAGAAAACTTGTCGATTGTAATGAGCGCTATGCTGCTATGGCAGGCAGAAGCCGTGAAGAACTGCTTAATTGCGAAAGCCCTCAAAAGTTCATGGTTCCTCTTGAAGACGGTTCAAATATTAGCCGCCTGGATTCCTTAGAAAAAGAAACGGCTTTCCGCGGCTATTCCTCCTGGATTCGGCCGGATGGAAAGGAAAATGTTATTGAGTATGTGGGGATGCCGGTCAAATGGCAGGGAAAAGCTTTCACAATCGGTATCGACCGGGATATTACCGAACGAAAACGCGCTGAAAATGAATTACGTAAATTGTCAAGGGCCGTTGAGCAAAGCCCGGTCTCAATCGTTATTACCGGTACTAATGGCAACATAGAATATATAAACCCTAAAGCCTCGGAGACCTCCGGTTATCATTTTGAAGAAGCCGTTGGCAGGAATCCAAGAATTTTTAGCTCGCATGAAAAATCAAAAAGCGATTACAAAGTTCTCTGGGATACAATTATTTCGGGAAAGGAATGGCGGGGTGAACTGCATAACAAAAAGAAAAACGGCGTGCTATACTGGGAATCTGCTTCAATCTCCCCTATCTTAAATGAAAAAGGAGAGGTTACCCATTTCATCGCTATTAAAGAAGATATAACGGAACGAAAATTAATATTGGAAGAGTTAATAGTTGCCAAGGAAAAAGCAGAACAATCGGATAAACTTAAGTCGGAGTTTTTATCCCAGGTATCTCATGAAATAAGGACTCCGCTTGTAGCTATTGTCAGTTTTACGGACTTGATAAGGGAAGATATAAAAGAAAACAATGTAGACTATTTGCCGGAGTATTTAAAATCGTTATCTAATGTAGGCAAGCGGCTGCAGAGGACATTTGATTTAATAGGTAATGCAGCGCAGATATTAACAAAAAATTACGAACCTGACTTTTCGAAGATAAATTTAGTACAGGATATATTGCTTAATATATCTAAAGAATTTGAAGATCAGGCAAAACTGAAGGGGTTGGATTATATCTTTGTCGACAATTCAAAAGACCAAAATATTATTGCCGATGAGTACAGCTTAAATCAATTATTTTCAAATCTATTCGATAATGCGATAAAATATACGAATGAAGGTTTTGTTAAAATAGAGATAAATCAGGAAAACGAGGCAATATTTGTAAAAGTTATAGATTCGGGAATCGGCATTTCGGAAGAATTCCTATCATACTTATTCCAATTATTCCGCCAGGAAGAACAAGGTTACTCCAGGAAATATGAAGGAAACGGCCTGGGACTGATGCTCTCTATGAAATATTGTGAGATAAACAATGGAGAGATATCCGTAGAAAGTGTTAAAGGCAAGGGATCAACTTTTACTGTGAAATTTAAACTACACTTCAATTAAAACAATTCTTGATACTTTAAATTAACTATTATATTGGAAAAGGAACTCCTGATAATCGGGTACATTCTGAAATATATCTTTCCTGAATATTTGTATCGGAAGCTGCATGGTGAAAGTCCCGGAATTTTTTATGATAAAAATAATGTCCTGAAACTAAGGCATTCTTATCCTGGCTAACTGCAAGCCAAACCTGGGTTTTTGATCCTTCTTCCAGGCTGTCCGGAGCTCCCGGGCCCCCCATTTTTGTTGCAACCCAGCCGGGTTCCAATACATTTGATAAAACTCCGGGCCATTTACGTGCAACAGCAAAGGCAAGGATAACATTATGCAATTTAGAGTCGGAGTAAGCGCTCATTCCATCCCATGAACGGGTTTCCCAATTTAAATCTTTAATGCTTGGATCTCCTCTTTTATGCAGGCCTGAGCTTATATATACAAGGCGCTTTGGTCTATTAATTAGGCAGGTAAGAATATATGGCGCTAATGAATTTACCGCAAAGATATGGGATAAGCCGTCAATGGTCAAAATTCTTTTAGATTCACTGGTCCCAATACCTGCATTATGAATTACGGCATCAAATAATCCAAGTTCATTTACCTGTTCCGCAATTTGTGTAGTTTCTGCAATACTGGAAAGATCTCCGGTTATAACTGTTTCAGCGCCCGGAACTTTTGATAATGCTTCCTTACCCCGGCCGGGATTCCGGGCATGTAAGACTACCCGGTGCCCTTCGGCAGCTAATAATTGGGCCGCCATGAAGCCCAACCCGTCTGAAGAGCCTGTTATGAATATTCTTGCCATATAATTTTTTTATTATCAAACTTAAAATAATAAAATTCTTATTAAACTTATTTGGAACTAAATTTCATATAATTCATGAATTTTTCTTAACCGGCTTAATAACCCGCAGAGATTTAGGTCGTGCATGCATTGGCTGATAGACACCCAGAGTCCCTCCGCCCGGGAGCGTTATTTTAATAAGTAAACCCCAGCCCTGATCCCTCACTGCACTGCAAGTGATTTTATGTTTTTTCATTTCCCTGGTAAATTGCTTTATATCATCGCACATTAAAAAGAGCTCATGAATATTATCCTTTTTTGAGGGATGAATGGCAATTTCAGCAGGAGGCAGACCGAAAATCAACCAGCCTTCGCCAACATCAACATTCGGAAATTTTAATATATCACGGAAAAAAACTCGGTCGGTATCGGGATTCTTACTGTATATGATTGAATGAGCTCCTGTAATCATACTTTTCTTCCTTCCATGTTAGTACTTCAGAATTTGCTTTCTAAGTTTCTATCGGGATTAATTCTACCCATTTGTTTTATAAATTAATTATTCCCCAATAAATATAATCACACAATAACTCCATAAAAATGAATTAAAATTGATTCGGAGCACTTCCATTGCGTCCCCGGTAAATTTAACTTGCGCAACCAAATGGTTCCATATATATTTGTGCAACTAAAAGGTTGCATGTACAGATGAGAAGAGATACATTCCAGGCAATAGCCGACCCGACAAGAAGAGAGATCTTAAATATGATTTCTTGCAAGCCATTAAACGTTAACTCTGTAGCGGGAAATTTTGACATAAGCCGTACTGCCGTTTATAAGCATATAAAAATACTTACTGAATGCGGTTTGATTGTTGTAAAGCAGCGCGGGCGGGAAAGGTACTGCGAAGCAAGACTTGAAAAGCTGAGTGAAGTATCTGATTGGATAGAAAAATATAGAAAATTCTGGAATGCCAGGTTTGATTCTCTTGAAGATTATTTAAATAAATTGCAGGGTAAAAGAAAGAAACATGGCAGAAAGAACAAATAATTCCTGAACGGAACGATGCAGTAATCGGATGAATAATAATTAAATATAAAGAAAGGATAAATAATATGAGTACATTGGTTGAAAACGAAATCAAAATCACCCGCATCTTTGACGCACCGCGGGAACTGGTTTGGAAAGCTTGGACTGAACCGGAACACTTCAAGAGATGGTGGGGGCCTAAAGATTTCACTTGTCCCTTTTGTGAAATTGATTTTCGCATAGGCGGCAAATATTTAAATTGTATGCGATCGCCTGAAAGCAAAGATTTTTGGACTACCGGTGTTTATCTCGAAATTAACCCGCTGGAACGGATTGTCTATACAGATAGTTTTGCAGATGATAAAGGAAACATAGTCCAGGCATCGTATTACGGATTTCCCGGCGATTTGGGTATGGAAGCGATTGTAACTTTAACATTTGAAGTTTATGAGGATAAAACAAAAATAACTTTACAGCATGCTGGGATACCATCCGGACAATTTAGCAATGACACTAAACTCGGCTGGATTGAAATATTGGATAAACTTGCAGAAAGTTTGAAATAATTTATGGAGTATCAATGGAAACAATAAAGAATAAAACATCTTCTACTGCCGATCGTGAAATAGTTGAATCCAGGGTCTTTGATGCACCCCGGGAGCTCGTCTTCAAAGTATGGACGGAACAGGAACATATAGCTAAATGGTGGGGGCCTGATGGTTTTACAAATACCATTCATAAAATGGATGTAAGGCCTGGCGGTATTTGGAGCTTAACTATGCATGGCCCCGACGGCACTGACTTTTTAAATAACATGGTATATACTAAAATAGTTAATCAAGAGTTGATCGTTTATACGCACGATGCTGCTTTTGAAAACGAAACTGGACAATTTGAGACAACAGTAAACTTTGAAAAGCAGGGTAATAAAACTAAGCTTACCATGCGGATGGTATTCAATTCGAAGAAAGAACGCGACCAGGTAGCTGAAAAGTATGGAGCGGTCGAAGGATTAAGCCAGAATTTAAAAAGACTTAATGAATACTTATCAAATTTCTAAAATATATAGGAGAATTATTAATGAGAAAAGTAGTTACTCAATTTATGGTTTCGGTCGATGGTTTCTTTGAAGGGCCCAACAGGGAAATAGATTGGCATAACGTTGATGCAGAATTTCACAACGATGTCGAAGGTATGCTGAAAAATGCGGATATTCTTTTGTTTGGCCGCGTGACTTATGAGATGATGGCAAAATACTGGCCGACTGAATATGCTGTCACCAATGATGCAGTTATTGCAAATTATATGAACAGCCTGCCCAAAATAGTATTTTCAAAAACGCTGTCAGATGCTTCCTGGAATAATACGAAGGTTGTTAACCAAAATGTTGAGGGAGTAATACGGGAACTAAAACAACAGCCGGGTAATGGTATTATATTATTGGGCAGTTCCGATCTGGCAATAACCCTGATCCCGTCTGGATTAATTGATGAATTCAGGATTATTGTAAGCCCTATTATTCTCGGTGACGGAAAATCCCTATTTAAAGGCATAAATAAAAAGTATAAACTGAAATTAATAAATTCAAGGACATTTAATTCCGGTAATGTGCTCTTAAATTACAAACCCGCTGACAATTAAAACGGGCAATTCAAAAAAATCAATTTAATCCTAACTATAAAAAGGGTGCAATTATGAAAAATGAACCTATCGTAATTGAAACGACTTTTAATGTACCAATCAATAAAGTCTGGAAAGCAATTACCGACAAAGATGAAATGAAGCAATGGTTTTTTCATACAATTGATTCGTTTAAACCGGAAATAGATTTTGAAACTAAATTCAATGTGAAGAGCGGCGATAGGGATTTTTTGCACGTGTGGAAAGTAACTAAAGTTGTTCCCGGGAAAGAAATAACTTTAAATTGGAAATATGAAGGCTATACCGGGAATTCTTTTGTAAAGTTTGAGTTATCTTCCCGGAATGATCATACAAAACTAAAACTCACTCATCAGGGACAAGAAACTTTCCCGCAGGATATCCCGGAATTTTCAAGGGAAAGTTGTACTGCTGGATGGAACTATTTTATAGCTGAAAGCCTGAGAAAGTTTCTGGAAAAGTGATTCATTATAAGATATAAAGTAATGCTAAACAATTTAATAAGGTAACCTTATGAAAAACGAACCGCTTATAGTTGAAAGAATATTAAACGCCCCGGTAGCAAAAGTTTGGAAAGCAATTTCCAGTAAAGATGAGATGAAACATTGGTATTTTGACCTGACAGAATTCAAACCCGAAGTTGGATTTGAATTTCAATTCCTCGGGGGAAACGAAACAAAGAAATACCTGCATCTCTGCAAGATTACGGAAGTTATTGATGGCAAGAAATTAACTTACAGTTGGCGCTACGATAGTTTTGAGGGTATCTCATACGTTACTTTTGAATTATTCTCTGAAGGAGATAAAACCAGGCTAAAACTGACCCACGAGGGAATTAATTCCTTCCCTGCTGACGACCCTAATTTTGCCAGAGGAAGTTTTACGGAAGGATGGTCATATATTATCGGTAAATCATTGAACGAATATGTAGAAAAATAATCATTTAAACAATATAAGAATGCCAGTTTCAGGGTAAACGCATTGAAGCGTTGAAACATATAAACTTCCGGTAATCTTCTATTTAATAATAACCTTCAAATCTCTCCGTCGCTTTCCCAGGTGCCCCTGTACCGGGGATAGAATACCCAATAACCCTTGCGGGAAAGAAATGACATTAAAGGCTGCTTCCGTGGAACGGAAGGCATACCGTCGCACAAAATTATTACGAAAATCATATACCTGGCAGCCAGCGCCTTACCTTTCGGCAGTATGCTTCGTACCTTCTTCCGAAGAACCGCTGTAGTGTAGGTTCTTCGTACCATACTACAATAAAGTGCGTCGTAATAAAGAAAGCGGCGGCATATTCCGCTAAAGGTATTGATTCATAGAAGACAGCAAGGCCGGTAAGAGCAAGTACTGCGCCAATGTACATTGGGTTCCTGACAAAATGGTAAGGGCCCTGAATTACAAGCCGGCGAGGCGGATCGAATGGAGCGGGCGTCCCTTTCCCGATAGTTGCGAATGTAAATAAACTCCACAAAGCAATCGCTGCGCCAAAGGAACCAATCATTATCCCGGTAACCTGCTGCCAATCAATTTCCGAACGGCGGACAATGCCCGTCCAATCTAAAAGCGCAGCAGGTGCGTAAACAAACACAAACCCGGTAAAAAGTATAGTATAAACTACCGCACGCATAAAAACAAACATTTTTAACTCTTGGTTATTTTAATTCATTTGTCAATTTCTCAAGGATTCTAATATCGGCCATCGGTCCCATCAAAGTAGATATTTCACCGGTGTATTTTTCAAAATATACCCGGTGGCTTCCCAACATTTCTTTGAACTCATCCTCCAAACCATGCATGGGATATAATTTAACATGCGCATGATTTATTCCCATTCCTTCGCAAACCATTGCAACTCTTTTAACCGGAAGTTTATTCACTAAGATGTCTGCAACTTTTTTAGATGCAGACATTAATCTGAGATAAAATTCTTCCTCTAAGTTAAATACATTTGAATCAAAGTGTTGCTTAGGAATTACCAAAGTTTGGCCTTTGGTATTCGGGTACAAATCGAGGATTGCAAAGAATTCATCATCCTCCCAAAACTTCGTTGAATAATCTTTTTCATTTGCTATTTCACAGAAAATACAGTTTTGCATTATTGTATTTAAATATGTACTTAGAATTAAAATTTAACTGGTCTAATTTCTAATTAATATTTCAAACAGATTGATATTGAATATCTGAGGATTATTTTATTTAATAAATTTATAAAGAAAAAACGATATAATTGAAGCAGCAACTAATATATAATAAAAGATTGGTAGCAAGCTCTTAAGTTCAGCTTTTTTCTCACCTTCTGAATAATAAGGTAAGAACTCAATATCAACTACTGGGTCGTTGATAAGTGCTATAAGATTTTCTCTAAACTTATTTCTACTGTATTCCCATCCATGTCTTGTTTTATGCCAACGTCGATCCCAAAACGCAAAAAGCAGCATTGCTATTATTTGTGCAGATGAAATAACAATTTGTAGTGAATATTCTTCGGTTCTTGATCCAATAACAAAAAGACCGGCAAAGATAAGCATTGCATAATTAATGTTTTTTTGCCGAAAAGAATCAGAATGTAAAATCCTTGCTTCTGCGTTGTTGAAAAGATTTGTCACAAAGTCAATACGTTTAGTTAAATCACTGTTACCTTTAAGAATAATACTTTTCATAGTGCACCTTTTATAATTATTGTATGATTCGCGTCGAATTCTTGCATCTAAAGTTTTTTTTGTTTTAGCCATTTTATCTAAAATTATACTTAATTCATAAGTCTTTTCTTTTATTTCATAAAATTGGTCAAATCTGTTTCCTTTTTTAAAATCAATTAGTAAATAGAATAATCTCTTGAACCAAATCCTTGATTCGGGATGTATTAGCTTTTCGCAAAAGATCCTATAACTAATAACATCACCATTTAAATCTTCCATTTCTCTTCCGATACTCATTTGAATTCCGTAGTAGATCCCTCTTTTGTCTAGAAATGAATGTTGTAGTTCAAATAAACTATTCATTAAATCAATTGATTTTGTTCTGCCTAATTTAAAATGCGGTATTTCTCGTTTAACCTTATCGATACAATAAAATAACCAGCTAAGATAATAAGCTGTTGTACTTAAAAATGCGCCGTATTCATTATACCACTCTGGATCTCTCCCGCTTAATTCTTCAAATTTATCTATCTGAAGTAATTCCAGATCATTTTTTGCGCTTCGATGCAGTAGTTCATTTATTCTAATAAAGACTTCCTCATTAGACATTTTTAATCGATTTAAATATTTATCAAAAAAATATTCACTTCTTTCTTGATATTTTAGATAAAGAGAACCAATGAATGCAATTGATCCCCCAATTAATGCTCCAATTAATGCCGGTAAAATATTATTCATTTTATTTGTTGGCCGAAAAATCCAAACTACGGAAATTCATTTTTAAATTGCTAATAATGTGTTGAAACGGCAATTACTTCATTTTATTTAATAATTTTCGAATTGTAAATCGCAGCGTGTCTTTTTTATCGATTCAATAACCCCGGAATATTGCATAGTGTCCCTCTATTTAATATAATAATTTAAGAAATTATGGCAGATAAAGTCAACAGCATACATAAGAATTGAAAAAGACTCTACTTCTGGCATAGACATTGAATAATAGCAATATAACCCTGTTCAAAATCCCTTCCCTGATCAAGGTGAAAATTGGGATGACTATATGCATCGTTAATTATTGCAATTTCGCATTTAGTATAATACAGACAAATAACTACCGGGGTAAAAAATTTGAATTCAAATTATAATTGTTAAGAATATTATGCGAAAGTACTTTTTCAATTCAATCTCTAAGTCATTTCAATGCTACATAATTGTTTAATTAAAAAAATAAAAACCAGGAAATTTTAGAAAATAAACGGGATTCGGTGTAAACAAAAGGCGAAATTATTCGAATATTGAGTGAAAGCTTTCACCCTTAAATTACATATAATGACGCAAGAAGAAATCGAAAAACAATACCTTACAACGATAAAAGAACTATCCTGCTTACTTTACCGGGATGATGTGGTTATTATCGATACACGGGAACCCGAAGAGTATTGTAAACAGCATATACCCGGTGCTGTAAATATTTACGATATTTTCAGCTACTTAGTAACTAAAGAAAACGGCGGTTATGAAAAAATGCGCCAAATATTTGCCGGATTATTTGGTAATGCAGGTATTTGCGGAAATGAAAGGATTGTAGTTTATGAAGATGCGATGGATAATGGCTATGGAAGATCATGCCGCGGCTTATTTATATTAAAGCATCTCGGCCATAAGAATGTAACCGTACTCCACGGCGGTTTTCAAAGCTGGCTTGAGGAAAATTTTCCCGTTTCTAACATTGTGCCCGTTCCGGTTAAAAAAATATTCCAGGTTAATCTTGATAATTCCATTATTCTGACGTGGGAGGAAATGCTCGCTTCATTAAATGATCCCGGTATTATATTACTTGACTGCCGAGATAGGTCCGAATGGATTGGAATCAGTTCATCCCCTTATGGCCCGGATTTTACACCCCGCAAAGGAAGAATACCCGGTGCAGTCTGGATTGAATGGTATGAAGTAATGAGGCATGATGGGACAATACCATGGTTTAAAAAACCGGAAGAATTGAAATCGGTATTTGCCAAAGTTGGTATCAATGC
>Ga0326727_10016939_pt1 | contig 15247 bp, 5 predicted proteins | sample MB2enrmetagenome_FD_207643 | JGI IMG/M metagenome (GOLD analysis project Ga0326727, IMG submission 207643) | Lab enriched peat soil microbial communities from McLean, Ithaca, NY, United States - MB29MY | ecosystem: Environmental > Terrestrial > Soil > Wetlands > Peat | place: USA: New York... | reverse complement strand
TCGCCGCCGCTCGATGCCGTGTCCTTATCCTCTGAGTAATTCATGGCCACGGAGCCGAAATCGTTGCCATTTTCCAGATTGCTGTGCAGGGCCTGAATCTTCTTCTTTGCGTCGGCGTCGCCGTTAGCTTTGTTGTTCTGGAGGTTGGCGGCTTGCGGAGAAGGAGCGTTGGTGACAACAATCCTGGCAAGGTTGTAACGCGGCTCAATCAAATTGAAGTCGGCCTTGTGGCTGTTGTAGTAGCTCCCGATCTCCCCTTCCGTAATGTCTATCTTGGACTCGATTTCCTTGTTCAGCAGCTTGTTCTGCGTGAGGGCGTTGCGGATGTCGCGCTTGAGATCGTCCAGCGTCCGATCGCGCTGCTTAAGCTGCGCGTTGAACTGCTCTGGGGTCCATGGCGCCTTCATCTCCGTCAGCTTTTCGTTGACGTCCTCGTCGGAGGCAGTGACGTTCAACTTGGCAGCCCGCTGCTGCAAAATCTCCTCATCGATCATCTGGCGAAGGACCCCAAGCCGAATGATTTCTGCTTGCTCGGCGGAAGGCTCCTGCTGAGTCTCTCCCTGGCTGAGCCTGTAGTCGTGGTATTTTCTCTCCAAATCGGAGCGCAGGATCTCCTTGCCGTTGACGGTGGCCATCACATCAGGAGCAGGTGAGCGATGGCAGCCGGCTACAGGGGCCAACAGCGCGCCGCTCAAGAGAAGGAGGACGGCGAACTGAAAACGGGTCGGGAAGAACGATTCGGCTTGCAACTTGATATCTCCTGCGGAACCAAAAGGCTCCGGCATTCAAGGATAAATCCACAGGCTGGTGCGGCGATAGCGGCGCCAAAACCTATTTTCCAGCTTCGGCAGGTCGAGCCGGGCTGGCCGGAGCAAACGGCGGAGCAACGCCGGCGGCGTTCAGGGCGCGATCGATGACCAGCCATATCTGATCTTCGGGAACGGCGCCGTCAATGCGCTCGCCGTCGACGAAGACCGCGGGAGCCCCGTCCAGCTTGAGCGACTCGGCTTCATGGATCGAGGCGCGCACCTGGGTCTCGTCTTGCGCGGCCAGGCAGGCATCGAGCTTGCCAGCATCGAGTCTGGCCAGCGCGCCCTCCTGACGGGCAATGCGATTCAGAGCGTCAAAGCTCTTTGCCGGGTTGCGGTCCGGACCGCTGATCTCGTCGCCGTGGGCGTGGAGGTAATCGACATAGCTCCAGTAAACGTCGCCGCTTTGAGCGGCCAGGCAGTTGGCGTCCACGGCGGCGTGCAATGCCCAGGGGTGCAGCTCGGTAAGGGGATTGTCTTTGTAAACGAAACGGACCTTGTCCTTGTAGCGATCGAGAGTAGAGGGAAAGAGCGACCGATGCATGCGGGCGCAGTAGGGGCATTCCAGATCGTCGAAGTTGATGACTGTGACCTTTGCAGCAGGATTTCCGCGGATGGGGCGGCCGGCAATGTCGATCATCAAGGCGGGATCCTTGACCAGGTCGAAGGTCTCCAGGCGGGCCAGGGTCTTGCCGTCCGTGGAAATCAGGAAATCCATCGCTTGCGTTTTCTGGCCGCGCGTGAGCGTGACGGGCAGCGTGTCATAGCCGGCAATCAGGCTGGGTTTGCGTGCTCCCAGGGTCAGGTCGATGTCCTGCGGAATATTGAACTGAGAGCGGATCATGACCTCGACGCGACGGCTGAGCACCGGGTCAAGCGTGGGTTGCGCGGCAGATTGGGCTTTACAGCCCACCGTCACGCAGATTGTGAGCAAGGCAGCCAGAATACGAAATCGAAACAAGTTGAAATCCTCTCAAGAAAGAATACTCCAGCGGGGGCCATGCGAACCGGTGGGGCAGGCGACCAGCATGGCGATAATCAGTTGACGCGCCAGAGCTAGAAAGGCAAGCGCGGCTCCGGGGATTCCTGCCCCTGCGCCAGGAAGAAGGCGCATGGGGGAGACAAAGAGTGAAGGGAATGGGCAGGCTCTAATAGGCGGGCGGCAGGGTGGGGTCGCGGAAGACCGAGTTGGAGCGGCGAATGTCGCCGACGGAACCGAAGTTGGCCAGAGTGAAGCTGTAGAGGTACTGGGTCTCGTCGCGGATTGAGCCTAGCTGGAAGCGGCGGTAACCGAAGGTGAGGCCGCAGCAGTTCCAGTTATAAGTTGCCTGCGCTCCTCCATACTGCAACTGGCCGAGGACAAAGTCGTATCCGGCGTTGGCGGCAAAGTCGAAGCCGGCGCCGCTGGGCCTGCCGATGGCGAGAAAGGGTTGCAACTGCTGGCTCTGAATGGTAGAGGCGGCGCTGCCGTTTTCGTCCACGGCGTTGAGCAAGGCATGGCCCACGCCGGCGGTGGTGCGGCCCCAACTGTAGCCGGCAAACACGTTGTCCGCGTCCATTCGTCCGCTCTTGGCGTCGTAATCCAGATCCCACTCGACGCGTAAATTGTCGATGGCCTCAAAGCGCATACGCGAGGTGACAGGCGCAAGGTTGCGCGGGCCAGTGAGGAAGGCGATGCCGGTCAGGTCCAGGGTGGAGTCGAAGACGTTCCGGCGATCGGAGATGAGCGCTCCGCCGAAGTTGGGGTCGATGTAGAACTTCTGAGCAATCTGCCAACTGGCCCACTCGCGCGGCTTGGATGGGCATTCGCCGGAAGGCAGCACATCTTCAGGGGCGCAGCGTCGCGGGACGATGGGGCGGAGGTAGAAGCGCTGAGTGAGAGAGTAGCCCACTTCGCTGGTGTTGGTGGCGATGTCCGTGGTGTCGATCAGGAGCACATTCTGGGCCTGGGCGCCGATGCCGCCAACATAGCGGTAGGTCAATTCCGGCTCAATGACGTGGCGCAACTCCCGGTTCCATCCCGTGAGAGCAAAGTCGCGCTCGATGGCCGGCGGGCGGATGTCTACGGAGGCCTCGACGTCGGCTCGGTTGAGCGCGTCGTGGCTGATGGAAGGAGTGCCGCTCCTGGCGCCGGTGAGGTCGGGGATCTGGCTGATGGAATAGAAGGTGTCGCGCAGTGCGGCTTCGGGAACCACGCTCCAGCCGCCGGCCGCGAGCGGAAGCGAGATATGCGGGTAGAAGTCCACGCGCCCCACGTTGCGGGCGTGGAAGTGGGGTTCGGAACGGTTCAGGAAGCTGAGCGACGATTCAAGGCCTCCGTAGAGCGGCGACGCGAACAACGGCCGGTCGAGCACATCGTAGCGCAGGCTGGGCAGGTGCATGATTCTTGCCTCGTCGCCATTGGTGGAGCTGGCAAAGGTCTGGAAGCGGTCCAGCGCGACGGAGGGGACAAAGCCGTTGTGCTCGTGGGTGAGCGAGAGGTCGCTGGCCACCTCGGAGCTGACAGCCTGCGAGTAGTTGTCGTTAAAGACCAGGCGGTAGAGGTAGCTGGAGAGATACTCGACGATGCCGGCGACGCGGGTATTGGGAGTGAGGTCTTTGCGGCCTAGGGCGACCACATCCACCCCGCCCTGGTTGACGAGTTCGTAGCCGACCGGGCCGGGCAGCAGGTCGGCTGGGTTCGCGGCCTTGGCAAAACGCACGGCGCCGGTGGGGCTGACTGCGGCGGGGCTGGTTACGGCGGGGATGGTCGCGCCCACCTGCTCTTCCACGCCGCGATCGAGCAGGGCATTCCAGCGCACCGTAAGGTGGTCGATGCCGGGCCCCTTGTATCGGAAGTCGCCGTTGGGCGCCCAGCCGCGCTTGGAGTAGTACTCGGAGCCAACGATCATGTCCATGCTTCGGCTGATGGCCCAGTAGACCTGCTCGCCCACGATGAACCCTTTGATTGACGAGTTGCTGAGGACGGGGGTCAGCAACCCGCTCTCGCGGTCCGTCTCGTCCACTGGATGACGGAGGTAGGGCAGGTAAAAGAGGGGCACGCCGAGGAACTCAAAGAAGGCATTGGAAGTGGAGGCCTTGCCGTTGGCCAGGTCGATGGATCGAGAAATCAACCGCCAATCCGGCCGGGGCAGCCGGCAGTTGGTCATCGAGCCGTCGATGATGCGGTAGTTGCCCTCGCCGTTCTCAAGCAGAACCCGGCCCGAAAAGAGGAACGGATTGGCCGTGGAAAAGACCACGGTGCGGCCGGCCGTTCGCACACCCTGGGAGCCGTTGACGTCGTAAAAGCGGGCGGTGTGCATGTTGAGGCGCATCTCGCCGTGAGATGCATTGATCAGCACGTCGTTGGGACCTCCGGAAAGCAGCAGGTGGCCTTCGGCCTCCAGCTCGGAAGTGGACTGGTTGTAGATAACCTTGTCGGCGCGGAGAATGTAGCCGTGGTAGCGGCCGACCACATCGCCGGTGAGGGTGAGGACGTCGCCCACCCAGTGCTGGTATCCGGCGTCCCACTGCACGGGCAGGCCGGTTGAGGGTGCCGCTTCCGGCTGGGCGAGGGACAGAGCCTCCTGGCCGGGTTCATCGGGAAGGACCGCGGCTGCATTGTCTGGAGTTGGGCTATCTGGCTTGGAACTGCCTGCGCCGGCGGCGCCTTGCGGCGCGGGAGGCAACGCATTGGTCAGCGCCTGCCCTCGGAGCGAGAGGTGGCAGAGGGCGAGCAGCGCGATGAATGCCAAGTTGCGAGGACGCATCCCAGGACCAAGACCGGTGCAAGGCTCAGGATAGCAAACGTGAGCCGCTGTGGATGGGACGCGCGGCGCGCAGCCCACGCAGCGGGCAAGAATCGGACAACGATCGCCTCGCGCAGGCTCTCGCAACCCGCGCTTCGCATGTGTACTACGGCGATACCTCCCTCATCCTTTTGACTGTGCAATCCTTAATCGCCCGGCTAGCATGAGCTTGCGGACAGGAACAGCGGCGCTGTGCCCGCTTGCGGGAGCGGGCGCGGACATGCCCCAGAGCCGCGTCAGAAGGGACACTGGAGCTTTGAGCACATCTGTAGTCTTGGCCGATCTTTCACCCTCTTGGAAGCAGGAAGTAAGCCGTCGCGTCGCCGCGCACCACAGCCGCAAGCGCACTTCGGCGGCAGAGGCGAAGGCGCACCCGGAGTCCAGCGCAGACGCGCACAGCCGGGCTGCGGAGGCCGCCGCGCGCGTTGCCGCCCGCTATGCCAAGGCCCCCAGCTACAGCGAGATGCTGGCCAGCGAGGCTCGCGCCGCCGTGCGCGCTGCCGAGGCTGCCTCGCGCGCCGCGCTCGATGCGCAGGCTGCCGCTGAATCCATCCTGGCCGGCTTGGAAGCCGCGACCGGCGTGGACCACTCATGGGAGCCTGAGACTCTCCAAGAGACGGCCTCGGAGCGGGCTCAGGAACGGGCCTGGGAGGCGCCGGTCGAGGCTGCCCGGCCGGTTGCGCTCAAGTCGAGCCCAGCGATTGAAACGCAGCCCTTTGGAATTCTGTGGGACACGGATTTGCCGCCCCGCGCAGCCGCCCCCGCGGCTGCCGGCGCGGCGCGTGGGACAGGCGTCTTTGCGAGTTCCGTGGAGGACTGGTGGAAGTCGGCCAGGCTGGCGCGAGATCTCCGGGATTCATTCCTGGAGAGCGAGGAGATTGAGGTTGTGGAACCGGCCCAGCCGATTCCCGCCAGGCTGATCGAGTTTCCTCGTCAGTTAGTTGCCACGCGCAAGGTTCGCCCGCGGCTGGCCGAGGGACCCCATGCGCGGGTGGGCAATGCCGTAGGGCAGTTAAGCATCTTCGAAGTGGATCCTGCCAGCATTTCGACACAGCCAGCGGCAGCGGCGCCCGTAGCCGAGGCGGCAGAGCTCGCGTGGCCGGCGCAGGATTGGTCGAGCATTCGACTGGACGAGCAAGTGCTGGACGAGCAATCGCCGGACGAACTGGCGGCCGAAGAAGCCGAGGCGATCGCGCTCCCAGCCGCGGCGGCTTTTGAACTGGCGCCGGTCAGCCGGCGGCTGATGGCGGCGGTGGTGGATTGCTCCCTGATAACGGGCGCATTCCTGGCGCTGGCCATGGCCGCCATGGAAAAGGCGAAAGCGCTGCCTAACCTTCGCCAGGCCGAGATTGGCGCTGCGGTGGCGCTGGTGTTCCTGGGCGCAATGTATCACATGTTCTTTGTTCTCGTGGCTGCGACCACGCCGGGCATGAAGTGGGCCCGCATCTCTCTGCGCACCTTCGGCGGCCAGAGGCTCACGCTCGACCAAAGGTTCGGCCGGCTGGGGGCGCTGGTCTTGTCGCTGCTGCCTGTGGGGCTGGGCGTGGCCTGGTCCATCTTCGACGACGAGCACCTGAGCTGGCACGACCGGCTGTCGGGAACGTACATGCTGCGGGGATAGGGATCCAGCGTGGGCAATAGCCGATCACTCGATTGCCATGCGCGCCCGGAACTCGAAAGATTCGGCATATGGCCCGGAATCTCCAGGCGTTTTACCGGTGAGCGATAAAGCGATTTGGCGTAAATCCAGAATCCATTCTGGCGCAATCGGCGTTTCAGGGGTGTTTTCGCTGAGTGCCTAAGAACCTGCTATTGACTCTATCCCTTGGTTTGCTTTGGGATAGAGAAATGGCGATGTTTGGCAGACGTTGAAGGCATGGGAAATCGTGCCCGGCCGGGCTCCGCGAGCGATGTGGCAGATGGAGAGTGGTTATTTGTAGCGCCGTAGTTGGCGCTGTGCCAGGAGGATGCCGCGCAGCAGGATTATTCTCTTGGCGAGGCATTCAACGGGCAGCGCTACATGGCCAAGACCGGCAGCCAGTGTGCATAATTCCCAACGATCCACCTGCGCGGACCTTGGCGTATCAACAAACGCGGCAGTCGGAGGAAGAGCGCTCCAGGGGAGACGCTCGTAGAAATGCTGTGCTTGACAAGTAGCTGCAAACGTTTACGATGTTTCGAGCTACCAATTGCTCCGCCAGCCGCGTTGCGCCAAGCGACCGCCGGCGCCGCAGCGCAAGCTAGTTCTCAAGCAAAGGAGCCTTATGGATCGCCGCGATTTTCTTAAAACCACGGGAACTCTGATTGCGGGCGCAACGGTCGTTTCCGGCGTGCCCGCCGTGGGCCATGCCGCCGAACCGGCCCACTCCGCTGGACGCATGGTGCTGCCCATCAACCGCAACTGGCGCTACAGCCCCAAGGCCACGCCCAGCGCCCGCGCCCGCGATTTCGACGACTCCAGCTATGCCCGCGTTACCGTGCCCCACACCAATATCCTGGAACCCTGGCACAGCTTCGACGAGAAGTCCTACGAGTTTGTCTCCGTCTATCGCCGCCGCTTCCGCCTGCCCGCCGAAGCCCGTGGCCGCCGCGTTTTTGTCGACTTTGAAGGCGTCATGACCGCCTCCACGGTCTGGCTCAACGGCGTCCGCCTGGGAGAATACAAGGGCGGCTTCACGCCCTTTTCCTTTGAACTCACGCCCCACGTCGACTTCGATCGAGAAAACCTCCTTGCTGTCGAGGTCGACTCCAACGAACGCCCCGACATTCCCCCCTTCGGCTATATGGTCGATTACCTAACCTTCGGTGGCATCTATCGCGAAGTCTCGTTGCGTATAGTCTCGCCCACCTTCATTGAGAACGTCTTCGCGCAACCCAGGGAGGTGCTCTCCGCCCATCCCGCCGTCGATGTGCAGTGCTTTTTGTGGAGCGCCAGCAAGACTCTGGAAGGCGGGCTGAGTCTGGAAGCGGCGCTCTACGACGGAGATCGGCTGCTGGCCAAGGCCACGCAGGAGCTGCCGGCGGGCGAGGACCAGGGAAACGTGCCGCGCACCCTGCGCCTCGACAATCTGGGCGCCATCCAGCTCTGGGATCTTCATTCTCCAAAGCTCTACCGCGTCGAGGTCCGTCTGCTCCACGACTCTCGTTTGCTCGACAACGACAGCCGCCGCATCGGCTTCCGCGAAGCCCGCTTCACCCCGCAGGGATTCTCGCTCAACGGCACGGTTGTCAAGCTGCGCGGCCTCGACCGCCATCAGACCTTCCCCTGGGTAGGCCAGGCCATGCCCGCGCGCGTTCAGCGCCGCGATGCAACGATCCTGCGCAAGAACCTCAAATGCAACATCGTCCGCACCTCCCACTACCCGCAGTCGCGCCACTTCCTCGACGCCTGCGACGAGATCGGCCTGCTGGTGCTCGAAGAGATCCCCGGCTGGCAGCACATCGGCGATCTCGCCTGGCAGGACATCTCAGTCGACAACGTCAGCCGCATGATCCGCCGCGACTGGAACCATCCCTCCATCGTCCTCTGGGGCGTGCGCATCAACGAGTCGCGCGACAACCATGACTTTTATACCCGCACCAACGCCATGGCCCACCAGCTCGACCCCACCCGCCAGACTGGCGGCATCCGCTACTTCCAGGAGTCCGAGTTCCTTGAAGATGTCTTCACTATGAACGACTTCGACTTCCCGCTCAGGGCCCCTAACCATCCTCTCTATCTCAATACCGAATTCGTCGGCCACACCTATCCCACCAAGACCATCGACAACGTCGAGCGGCTTCGCGAGCACACTGCGCGCCATGCCCGCGTCCACGATCAACTGGCCTCTGATCCGCAGTTCGCCGGCGGCATCGGCTGGTGCGCCTTCGACTACAACACCCACGGCAACTTCGGCTCCGGCGATCGCATCTGCTACCACGGCGTCACCGACATCTTCCGCGAGCCCAAGCCCGCCGCCGGCTTCTACCGCTCGCAGTGCGATCCCGACGAGGAGGTCGTCCTGGTGCCCGCCTTCCACTGGGCGCGCGGCGATGAGAACATCGGCTTTACCAATGCCCTGGTTTCCTCCAACTGCGATCACCTCAAGTTCTACGTCGCCGGCAGGCTGGTGGCCGAGGCCGATCCCGACCGCAAGCAATTCCCGCATCTCAAGTACGCGCCCTTCACTGCCAGCCTGGGCAATCGTCTCGAACCTTGGGGCGATCTGCGCATCGAAGGATACATCCAGGGCAAGCAGGTCATCTCGCGCAGCTTCTCCGGCAAGGGCGTCGATCAGAGGTTCATGCTGCTGCCCGACGAAACCGAGCTTGTTGCCGATGGAGCCGACTCGACCCGCGTCGTATTGCGCGTTGCCGACGAATTCGACGCCATTCGCCCCTTCGCCGCGGACGCCATCCGCTTTGAACTCAGCGGTCCGGCCACGTTCATAGGAGACAATCCCTTCGCGCTCGTTGGAGGCCAGGGCGCGGTCTGGATTCGCGCCACCGAACAGCCCGGCAAGGTGCGCCTCACCGCACACCACCCCGTCCTCGGTGCGCAGCACGTCGAGTTCGAGGTTGCGCCCGCCCCGCCCGAAGCAGCCTGACGCGACGGGCGCGGAGTTATCTATCGGACATCTCTGAACACATCCAATTGCAGATGCCGTTTTGAATGAAGGCGCATGGCCCGGCGATTTCCCCGCAATGCTCTCACAGGGTCCGATCCGCGAGGGCTACGGCCAGTTGAAGCAGTTGCTTCCTGTTAGCCAAGGGCATGGGCTCATTGCCGGCCGGGGCAGTCTCCGGAGCCTGTGCCAGAACCTGCTCAATCCGATTGATGTCCAAGCCGCCCGCATTGCTGTTCTTGAAGCGGTCCAGCACTTCCTTGGCCTTGGCAATCTGTCCCGTTTGAAAGTAGAAGACACCCAGGGTTGAGTACGCGCCAGGCCATTCCGGAAGCAAATCCAGGGCTCGCTCGAACTGCTCGGCGGCTTTCTCGGTGTTTCCTTCCAAAGCCGATGCCAGTCCCAATCCCCAGATAATCTTCCCGGAGCCGGGGATGCGGGCCTGACCTTTCAAAAGCGTCTGCTTCGCATCCGCGATGTTATCTGCGCGAAACTGGAGCAGAGCCAGAGAGAGATAATCCTGATCGTTGTCCGGATTGCGAAAAATGGCGCCGCGAAGGATCTCCTCGGCGCGGGCGGTATCGCCCTGATGCGCGTAAATGTCTCCAAGCAGGGCGAGGTAGGCATCGTCTTTGCGCCCTTCCGTTGAAACCTCTCCGGCGATATCCAGCGCCTGCGAATAAAGGCGCATGCGGAAGTAGGCGTTCGCGAGGTCGAATTTTATCTCGTCCGAGCCTGGATTCATCTTGTGCGCCGTTTGGAAATGCTGGATGGCATCGTCGTACAAATGGTAACGGGCCAGCAATACCCCCACTCCCGCTTGCAGCCGGTAATCGCTTGAAGTTATTGTGTCAAGCTGCGCAATCGTGCTTCTAGCTTCATCGATCTTACCGGCTTTCAGATAAGCTTCGGCCAGCAGGTATTGAACCTGAGATTGGTCGGGGTGCTTTGCTGCCTCATCGATAAGCCCGGCCAGATCCTCTTGATCGCGAACGCCGGGGGAGAGTTTCGAACGGCTATCAAGGTATTCGAAAACATGCTCGTAGGGATTAGAGCTTACGGTGACATTCTTGGACAGTGTCTGAAACAGTTGCAGATCCCGATCGGCGGCCGCAGTTTGGTGCAAGCTTCTCTCCGCCATTGCCAGTTGATAGTATCCGGTAGCCGGGCTGGGGCTGACGCGAACATATCTTCTGAGCAGTGCCGCAGCCTCCGCGAATCGCTTGCCCTCGGTGCGGAGCTTGGCCAACTCCAGCAGGGCGTCGGGAAAGTTCGGATTCGAAAGAAGCACCTTCTGGAATGTGGCAGCGGCGCCTGCGGAGTTTCCCTGCCGTTCGGCAATATAGCCCAGGTTGAACAGGCATGCACTGTTGTGAGGATCGAGCCTAAGCCCGTTCTGAAAAGACTGCTTCGCATCGTCGAATCGCCCTAAGTGCGTATACGAGAGGCCCAGAAAGAGGTAAGAGTGCACCGACGGCTCGGCATCGATCAGTCTCTTAAACTCCTCGATGGCTTGATCGACCTTGCCCGACATGTAATAACTCTCGCCCAGGGCGGCGCGAAGATCGGAGCGCTGCGGCGCGATCTGAAGGCCCGATTCCAAAAGCGGGATCGCATCCTCGTAATAGTGCTGAGAAATGCCAATCTGGGCCATGAGGAAGACAATATCCACATTGTCCGGCGCTAACTTGCGCGCGCGGACTAACAGATCGAGGGCATCCAAAGGCCGCGACTCGTTCCTGTACGCCTGCGCCAGCAGGTAAAGCGTCTCCGGCGACTCGGGTTTCAGTTTCAGAGCCCTGGTCAATTCCAGATCTGCCTTGGCAGGCTCGCCGCTATCGAGGAGGTCTTCTCCCAGGTTATAAAGAATCTCGAAGGTCCCGGGCTGCAAGGCATCGGCCTTTTCGAGTTCCAGTTGAGCGGGTCTGTATTGCCTCTCGGACGCCAGCAATACGCCAAGCGAAGAATGAACCTGAACGTCGTTCTTGTTCTGCGCGGAAACCTCCGCTGCCATGCGCAGCGCCTCCGCGGTGCGCTTGCTCTGTAGATAAGCGCGGATGAGGTTGAAACGCGTGGGAAGATTTGCGGGACGTACGCGCTCAAAGTACGGAATGGCCGCGGCAGGCGATCCTTTCGCCATCAGGAGCACGCCCAGATTGTAGTTTCCATCCTGATTTCCTGGGTCGAGACGGAGGACAGTCCGGAATTCTTTCTCGGCCAGATCTATTCGTTTCTGAGCTACGTAGAGGTTGCCCAGGTTGTTATGTGTCTTGGTGGAGTTGGGGGCTAGTTTGAAGGCCTTCTGGAATGCGGCAAGCGCGTCCGGATAGTCCTGCCCGTCGCTGTCGATAATACCCAGCAAGTTATAGCCGTCCACGCTGGAGGGATTCCGCTGAAGCTCGTCGAGCATCTGCGTCCTAGCCTCATCGAGGCGGCCTTGCTGAACAAGCGCTTCCACCTGCCTGAAGTTTTCCGTGCTCTTCGCCGATTGCTGCTGGACCGCGCCCGCCTGGCAAACAAGAAAAGGGATCGAAAGGATAAGAAGACTACTCGCGCGCACCCACACCATAATAACTCCAGTCGTTTTCTGAAATGAGGCTCGACCGCCCCTCGCCCACGCCTTTCGAGCGCACTTGGAGGCAGTCATTGTAGCATCTCCAGGGCTTGCATTGCGCCACGATTCTGCGGCTGCAGGCGCAGCAGACCCTGCAACACATCCCTGGCCTTCTCCTTGTCGCCGCGCATTGCATAAAGGCGGGCGAGGTTTAGATAGGACTGATCGAAGTTCGGCGCGGCCTTCATGGCGGCCTTGAATTGCTCCTCGGCCCTGGAGTAATCCTGCTCCCGAACAAAAAGAACTCCAAGATTGTTCAAGGCTTCGGGATAGTTCGGACGCAGATCGATCGCCTTTCGCAAATACTCCGAAGCGCGCTCCAGTTGGCTTTGCTGGGCGTAAAGCATTCCGAGGCTGTAATCGATCTCGGGATCGTCGGGCTGGATTTCGAGCGCATGACTCAAGCTTTCCTCGGCCTTAACAAAATCACGCTGCCGCCGATAGACGTTGCCCAGGTTCAGGAGCGCAATGGCGTACCTCGGTCTCAGCAGGAGCGACTGCTGAAAGTCCTGGATAGCTTCCTCGGGGCGGCCTTCCTGGGCGGCCATCATGCCCAGATTGTTCCACGCTTCGGGATAATTGGGGCGCAGCTTCAAAGTCTGCTCAAGATAGCGGCGCGCCTGCGCGAAGTCGTTTTTTCTCAGATTGAGAGTTCCCAGGTTGTAATACGCATCGGGATCGTCTGGCTTCGCAGCCACCACTTGCTCGAAGGATTCCCTCGCCTGCTCCAGATAGCCTTGCTGGAAGAGGACCACGCCGTAGGTAAAATCGTTGCGGGCGAACCTGCCTCGATATAACTCCCCATTGAACGGAATGGCCCACTTCAACCGCTCGGCCGCGGTAGCTGGCACCGACTTTACATCCTCGAGCAGGCGCTGAATATCTATCTTCCCTTGATAGACCTTGACGATCAGACCTACTTTGTCCAGCAGAAACGAGGTTGGGATTCCCAGATTCCTGCGCCGGTCAAACATATGCCGGTAGACGATGTTATAAATGCCGGCCATTTCTTCCGTGGCAAAGAGGACCGGAAAGGAAAGCTTTTCCTGCGCCGCGAAAGATCGCGCCGCTCGAATATCGCCCGCCTGGTCGACATTCACGGCCACAATCTCCAAATGGCTTGCGGCCAGCGCCGGCCGACGCCGATCGAGAAGCCGCAACTGATCGAGGCAGAGCGGCGCCGCTGCCGCCCATAAGTTGAGAAGCACAAAGCTCCCCTGCAACGACCTGAGTTCGCACATCTTGCCGTCGAGATCGGGCAAGGAAAAACTGGGCGCCTTCAAGGGATCAATGAGCCATGTGTCTACCTGAGCAGGCAGTGGTTCCAGCGCCGGCGGCGGTCCCGATTGCGCGTAAGATGACGCAGGCGCGGCGAAAGGCTTGGCCGCAAATGCCGTCGCTCCCTCCTCGATTTCGATCCTATGGTTCGCCGGCAGGTTTTCGAAGTCCTGAGAGAGCCCGCTTGGCCAGCGGATCGTGGCCCGGATTGTTCCTTCCGGCCTTCCGACTCCAAAAAACAACTCCTTGGAGTGCTGGGCCAGGAATCCCGATCCTGCCTGCAAATACTTGGTCTGGCGAAGAGTGCCCGCTTCGACCGCGATTGCGGCCCCAATGGCATCGCGATTGCTCTCATGCCCGCGCAGGCGGAATGCGATCGAGTTTCCAATATCTTTCATTGCATTGTGCAAGATGCGCAATTGCGGGGCATTCCTGCTCTTGACGATGACCTCTAAGCGTCCGTCATGGTCCAGGTCGGCGAGAACAAAGGTGCGGCAGTCCTCGGAAAAGTCCAGCCCCGCGGGGCCGGAAATCTCTGAAAACGTGCCGTCGCGGTTATTCGCGAACATGACATTTCTCGCGTAGCCGTGCCATGTGTTATCCGACCGGACCAATTCGTTAATAGCATTCCATCCATGCTCGTAGGCCAGCGCGCCGGTTGCGTCTTCGGACGATTTTGCCACCACCTGCCGCCAGAAGAAGCTTGCCAGGTCGTTCCGGTCCAGCCCGGAAAGATACCCATTGGCGACATATAAATCCGAGTAACCGTCATGATCGAAATCCCAGAAATCGGACGACCAGCTCCAACGGCCCATCTCGACTCCGGCTTGCCTGCCGATGTTTTGAAACGTTCCGTCCCCCTGGTTGCGATAGAGCGCATTTCCCCGCGCGTGCCGCTGGTAGAGTTCGCGGATATTCTGCGGGGCCTTCTCGTGAAACTGCTTCTGAGACGAAACCCTCTGACCGGCGGCCTCCCACATGCTGGGAACGTAAACATCCTGATGTCCATCGTTATCGAAATCGCACCAGCAGCAACTCATTCCGGCGCCCACGTCTTCCACGCGGGCCTGGCGCGAGACAACCTTGAAGGTTCCATCGCCATTGTTGCGATAGAGCTGAGAGCTGCCAAAATCGTTGGCCACAAACAGGTCGGGCAACCCATTCGAGTTAGAGTCTCCCCAAGCGCAAGCAAAGCTATAGCGATCGTTGTCTGCGTTCATTCCCGATGCTTCGGTCGTCTCGACGAAGGTCGCGTTCCCCTCGTTGTGGAAGAGGCAGTTCGGCGGACCGTTGCGCGCATCGTAATAGGGGATCGGATAGTGATACTGGTCCAGGCCCAGATAATACATATACGTGCAGAAGTAAATATCGAGACGCCCGTCGCGATCGTAGTCGGCCACTGCCGCATGAGTGAAGGTTCCCTGCGGCGGCTGGGCAAACTTGAAGGCGTCGCGCTCGATCTGAAAGGTTCCGTCACCTCGATTCAGGAAGAGCAGCGGACCGGTGCCGCAAACCACAAGGAGATCCTGACGCCCGAGATTCCGGAAGTCGGCGAAGAGCGCGCAGGCAGTATTGTCGAGTACGCCAACTCCGGCCCTCTCGGTTACGTCTTCAAAGGATCCGTCGCCGCGGTTGCGGAACAGGCGGTTGGGCAGTCCGGCAGGCTGGCATACATAGAAATCGTCGAAGCCGTCGTTATCGAAGTCGCCCGCCGCCACGCCATTGTTCGAGTAAACGTCAACGCCGATGGCGCCCTCCAATACCGTTCGCCAATAGTCGACGCCGCGGAGCATCTGCTTGGAGTACGACTCCGCTCCGCCCAGCGCCTGGTGGGTGACGTCGATAAAGACCGGGCTCTGCGCAACGCTCAGCGTCTCTTCTCTGGCCCCCAAGCGCCGCGCCTTCCAAGCTCCAGATTCATCGCGGGCCCACTCCATGCTCCAGGAACCGACCCGCTCCTCGCGCCGATCGTCGCTTCGGACGGAGACAAGGTCATATCGAACGTCAAGGCGAACCGCCAGCGGGGCTCCGGCAAGCTCTTCAATGCCAAAGATCTCGAACTCGGCCGTTTCAACCCGCGAAACCTGCCCCAGCCAGCCCTGGATCTCCTTAAGAAACCGCTCCGGCCCAGGAACCATACCGGCAGCAAACTGT
>Ga0326727_10016938_pt1 | contig 15247 bp, 13 predicted proteins | sample MB2enrmetagenome_FD_207643 | JGI IMG/M metagenome (GOLD analysis project Ga0326727, IMG submission 207643) | Lab enriched peat soil microbial communities from McLean, Ithaca, NY, United States - MB29MY | ecosystem: Environmental > Terrestrial > Soil > Wetlands > Peat | place: USA: New York... | reverse complement strand
GGAGCATCCAGCAAATGGCCGCGCACATCACCCCCACGCTGAGCCACACCCCCACGAAGTAATGCCCACCGATGAGTTTGCCCGCCGCCAGGATCAAGCCTTGTATGGGCGGATACATGGAGGCATAAGTTGGCCGGAAAATCTCGTGAAAAGTTTCAAAATGAATCCACATCGGATGCGGTGGATTGGCCAGCCGTCCCCTCAAAAACGTTTCAGCCGCCAGTAAATAGCTGAAGTCATCGTGGAAATGGGGAGCTGGAAGCGGCAAAACTGGCAACAGCGCAGCCCGCAAGGCGAGGGCAAGAAGCCCACAGATGAGAATGCTGGTTCTGCGTCTGCGGGCAAGTGCTCCCAGGGTTCGCTCCGCTATGGTAAACCACCTCGAGCCGAGTTGGGGGTAGGTAAAAGCAACCAACAGCGCGAGAGAAGTGAGCAGACTCTCAGTCCCAATGATAGATGCCATCTATTTGCCCGCTCTCGACTTGCCGGAATGTCCGTGATCTTCGGCTGCGACCCTCTCCTTGACGATGGTCCCGCATGCGGATAGCCTCGGAGGCATCTCGTCCGCCTCATTTAGCCAAGTGCGACGTTCTTTGAAGTACTTGATTAGCTCCCCATTCTCCGCTGGCCCCATGTCCCGCGCCCAAACCACTTTTGCGTGGTCAATATCCGCTTCGTTGTAAACCCACTCGGCCAGGGGGTCATGATCCGGTCCATACCGCACGAAAACGAGGTGACCACCCGGCAAGGAGTCAAGCTCCGCCAGGATCTCCGCGCGCTCCACACCCATGGGTCGCCAGATACCGGGCCTGGCCAGCGCTGGCAGCATGCGCACCTGGAGGGGCACCATCAAAACACAGATCAGGGTAATTGAGCGCGTAAGAAACAGCCCGATGGGCTTGCCTTCCCAGCGCCATGCCCTCAGATGTCTCATGCCCTGCAGAATCACTGCCAGAATCACGGCGGTGATGGGAGCCGCATAATGGACGGCAAAGAATGTGGGGAGCTCCATGCCGGCAATGGAGACGCCTCCAGCTATCACCAGCCATCTGATTCGCCGGTCGCGCACCACCCAGGGAAACATGAAGAGCGGGATCAACAGGACGGGGCCGATATAGAATACCCAGCTCGCAATGATCCGTAGGCCCGTTTCATGAATGAAGCCGCCGACCGAGCGGACCATGAGGAATCGACCGAGCTCGAGATGGACATAGAAGTCGCGCATCGCTTGGTTATGATAGACCGGCTGGGGGTTGGGTGACTGCCACCAAAAGTACCGTGCTATTGCGTACGTGGCTCGATCAACTTGGTAAGGCATGCGGAAGGGGCTGCCGGTAACTCGCCAGAAGTAATAGCCCATGGTGGCGCCCACCGCAGCCAGCACAGTCATGAGAGGAAGCACGACACGCCGGGCCACAACTTGCATCGGCGGCCTCTTCTTTCCCCTCATCCAAACCAGCAGTGCCGCCGCCACCGGCAGGCTGAGCACGAATCCCTCGTAGGGCCGACTGTTGGCCAGGATGCCCAGGCCCAGCCCCATCAGCAGTGCGTCGCGTACCTTCTGGCGTCGCATGATCCGCGGCAGTGCCCCCAAAACCAGCGCTCCCCCAATCGCCGCCGGAGCCCCACCGTAATAGCTGTTATCCCAATAGCTGAAAACGCCGAAGCGCACCGCCGGGAGCAATCCGCCGAGTAATGCCCAGCCTGGCGGCAGCCATGCCTGGAGCATCCAGCAAATGGCCGCGCACATCACCCCCACGCTGAGCCACACCCCCACGAAGTAATGCCCACCGATGAGTTTGCCCGCCGCCAGGATCAAGCCTTGTATGGGCGGATACATGGAGGCATAGGTCGGCCGGAAAAACTCTTGGAAAGTCTCAAAATGAATCCACATCGGATGCGGCGGATTGGCGAGGCGCCCGTGGAGAAGAGTATCTGCCAACAGTAGATGACTGAACTCGTCGTGCACTGTTGGGACCGGAACCGGCAAAACCGGCAACAGCGCAGCCCGCAAGGCGAGGGCAAGAAGGCCACAGATGAGAACGCTGGTTTTGCGTCTGCGGGCCACCGCGCCCAGTGCTTGTTCCGCCTTACGAAACCACCTCGAGCTAAGCTGCGGGTAGGTGAACGCAAGCAACAGGGCGAGCGAAACGATTAAACACTCCGGGCCAATTGTGCCAACCATTTACCGAAATAGCTCCCAAGGTCGAACGCCCAGTAGGGCGCGGCCCCTTTTGCCTCTATCCACCTGCCAAGCTGGCTGCCTGCAGGCCGGGTGACGCGCAGGGGGCAGGCGGTTCAAGATGCCGGGATTGTGGGGGCGTCCTTCCGCTCACGATAGTAACCCAGATCGAGTTTCCGACCGGTGGGGCTGAAGAGACGCAGGTGCACGAGGCCGAGGCGCTGCAGCCAAAGCTTGAGTGTGGTGGCGAGAACGCCGAAGCCGTATTTCACGCTGCGCCCAAAATTAACGGAAGAGGCCTCTTCGAAATACTTTGTCGGGCAGGAGATTTCCCCGATGCGGTAGCCGAAATAGATACACTGCGCCAGCACTTCGTTGTCAAAGACGAAATCATCCGAGTTCTCCAGCAGGGGCAGGGCGCGCAGCACATCGCTGGTAAAGGCCCTGAAGCCGGTATGATATTCGGAGAGCTTGGCTCCCGTGAAGAGGTTTTGAAAAGCGGTGAGAAACCGGTTGGCGAGGTACTTGTAAAGTGGCATCCGGCCCTTCAACGCCCCTCCCCCCAGGATCCTCGAGCCCAGAACGACGTCGTAAACCCCCGAGGCCACCATCCCCGCCATTGCGGTGACCAGTAATGGCGTGTACTGGTAGTCGGGGTGCACCATCACCACCACATCCGCACCCGCGGCCAGCGCTTCGCGGTAACAGGTCTGCTGGTTCCGGCCGTAACCGTAGTTCCGGTCATGGGTGAACACCTTCAGCCCCAGGCTCTCGGCCATGGGAACGGTTCGATCCGTGCTGCCATCATCCACCAGAATCTTGAAATCTACGGCCTCAGGCATTTCCCGGACGGTCTGCCCCAGCGTTTTCTCCGCATTGTAGGCAGGCATCACAACCGCGACCCGCTTCCCATTGATCATAGCAGCCGCCTTCCGTTATGAGCCGCGAGTTAACCATGCTCGATGCTCGCCGGTCAAGGAGTTGTTACTGTACCGGCGCACGCGTGCCTCCAGTCAGGATTCCTGAGGCGGGGCCTTGGGCCAGGTAGAGCACCGAGACGGCGAAAACCAAGAGAATGGGGAACATCAGGTAGAGGCCATGCCAGGCCACCAATGCGAAATAAATGGGCGGCATCCACAAGAGCACGAGCACGGTGGCGAGCACCAGGCGTAAAGCAGACCTCCCTGGTTCCGGAAAATGCTTTGCAGCCAGAAGCATGGCAAGCATCAGAGGGCTGAAGTCATGCGTAAACATATGCAAGCCGGTCATCAGAGAAACCGTTAGGGCCGCAGAGAACATCAGGTCGAAAGCGCTGTCGGGATTTCGTCGATCCGCCCGCACCCAGCTCCACGCCGTGAGCAGAATCATGAATACCGAGATGACCGCGACGAGGAGCGTAAGAGCGCCGACGCTCAGCCTGTTTCCCAGGACCGCGTACAAGAACCCGTGAAGGGTAGGCATATCGACGGCCGAACCGTAAGATACGCTGGCGGGCTTGCGGCTGATATTCAAAATCAAACTGACGTAGCCACGTATTCCTTTCCATCCCACAGCTATCAGCGACAGAACGCCCAACAGCGCGGCGCTGAGGAGAAATCCAGCGAGAAACTTCCACCTCCGCCGAAAGAGGTAAATCAGCGCGAAGGGAAGCACGAATTGAAATTTGAACAATCCGAAGCCCAGCCAGCAGCCCGCCTTCAAATCGTGCCCGTGCTTGAGGCTGAGGAACGTAGCCGTGTATACCAGCAGGAGGACGAGGGAGGTCTGTCCTTGGAACAGGGCCACACCAAGGGGCGCGAAGAGCAGCCACAGCGCGAAGTATCCGACCATGTCTTTGGGGACGGGCGCGTGCGGCCGCAGGACGTAGGAAAGAACTAGCCAGATTGCCGTATTCACGATCCCCCAGATCAGATACGCACCGCGAAACGGCAATCCAGCTAGAGGGGTGAAGAGAAGCGCCTCGAACGGCGGATGCTCGTAAACGAGCGGGTTCGGATGCTTGAAGAGGGAGTTCTTCACCCTTTCCTGTTCACGGAGGTCGTAAAGCTTCGGACCTTCTCCCTTGCGAATCATGTACGCGCCGAAGTAGGTGAGCACGAAATCGGTCTTTTCCGTGAGGGGGCCGGTGGCAGCCCAGAGAACAGCCCCCAAGAGAAGAACTGCGACACCAAGAAACAGCGCCCCGTTTTCGTTGAATCCGATCTCGATTTTCGGGCCTGCCACAGATTCGGTCGTGGCAGGGGTTACCGGCAAAACCATCTATTCCTCACTGCATCTCCATTTCACCTTTGTCCTGGTCTCACCCTTTCCAACAACGTTGTGATCTGACCGGTATAGAGTACCTTCCAATCCGGGTTCGTTTTGAGCACGTAGGTAAGGGGTTGCTGAGACGGATAGAGCACATATCGGATCTGGTACTTATCAAGAACACGCACCGGATCACCGAGAGTATGCACTCGGATGTAGTCACCGTACACCCCGGCGTGCTCGAAAATGTCAGCGCGACTATCCACGAAGACTTTGAGTTTGGGATCCTTCCATCCGAGATAGCCGCCCCAGTCATAGAAGTTCAGCATGTTCCCTGAAAGTTCATGGGATTCGAGATAGGGCAGAACTTCAGCAGGATAATGCTCCGCGACCTGCTTCTCGAGTTGAGCGCGGCCGGGGAACTGGTACACCAGAATCGCCAGGATGGCAATGATAATCGCGGCGTTGAGCCATCGCTTATCGATTTCCGGGCGATAAGGCGGAACGAAATAGAGCATCTCAGCGACGATGGGCGCCACGATGATGCCGGCAAGGAAAAGGAAGCGCTCGTAGGTGAGACCGCAGTAGAATCCAAAAAGCACCAAAAACAGGTCTGAAAGCCTCCATTGATACCGGGTCGCAAGCGCCGAGCAGAACAAGCCTGCGAGCAGGACCAACACGACTTTCCCTCTGAGGCCGTGAAAATCCACCGTGGCCCATTCTTGAATGGAATTGATGAGGAGATGCTCACGGAAGGCCACGTCAAGAGGGTATGCGATGAGGCGGTAACCGGAAGGATTCACGAATAACGCGGCGCAAGAGGCAGCGAATGCCACGAGCAGTTGACGCAATTGCCGCGGCGACCAGCGGCTGGCTTTGAGGTTGCCCCACTGGCCATCGACAAGACCGGAGGCGAGGAAAAGGCCTAAGACAATAATGCCAAGCGACCACGAGCCGTGAGTATTGATCCACAGACAAAACAAGAGCGGGAGCGTCCACAGGGGGGCTCGGCCTTTCGATCGGAACCGCTCGAGAATAGCGAGAAGAATAACCAGGCATCCGTATCCAAACAGAATTGTGCGAGGCCCAAGGCTCACCGTCGCCAAGAACATGGCCAACCAACAAGCCAGTACGGAAGCCTTTATATGGCGGCTCCTCTGGTAACACAAGAGAAGGACACCGAGGAAAATTGCTTCCAGCAGAAACAGCATCAGAATCTCAATTCCCTCGAGGCCGAACGCCCGCCATGCCAGATAATAGGGAACCTCCGCAAGCCATTCGAAATCCACCCGGGGCTGACCGGCGACGGTGAAAGAATACGTGTCGAAGTTGGGCAATTGATGATGGATGAACAGGTATTGGGCGTTCCGAAGGTGCCACCAGATGTCAACCTCCGGCAGATTCCGCTCCGCTAGGAGGACTAGGGCCAAGACATTCCATGCCGCCAGCATGACAGGAAAAGAGAATGCCACGCGAAGGATTACTCGGAGCCTATCCATTAGAGTTCTGGATCGATTGCACACCGCTTCCTTGGCGCCTGATCCGGAGCGCCCGGTCTCTTGACCATTCTGGGTCCATTCTTTCAGCGTGCTTGATAACATTCTTAGTGGCCTAGCGCTTACTTGGGCTTGGGACTTTTCGGCAGCGGGATGCTAGGCTCTCCATTCAGATGGTCTACGCTTCGTCCGAGTGTTGCTGTCAAACTTTCTTCATTGTTCCCGGAACCACGGGGGCTGTCTTCCGCAGGGTGATTACCCTCCAAAGGCCGAAAACCTGCTGCGCCGGATTCAACTGTTTTCTTGAGCGGAATCTTATGGATCCGGCCAGTTTCGCCAGCTCCTGCAAATCCCAGGCGCTCTTGGATCAGGTAAAGCGGGCGCCGTTTTGATTCACCGTATATCCGACCTACGTATTCCCCGATGATGCCTAAGCAGATGAGTTGGACCCCACCGAGAAAAAGGATGGCGATGACAAGGCTGGCCCAGCCTTGCACCCAGTTCTTTCCAAAAAGCCGCGCATACAGGGTGAGGAGGATCCCGAACACGGCGAGCGCTGAGACGGCAAAGCCCAGCCAAGTCGCAACTCTCAGCGGCGTGGTTGAGAACGAGACAATGCCGTCTGCCGCGAATCGAGCCATCTTGAACAGCGGGTACTTGGTTTTTCCCGCCAGCCGGGGAACTCGGCGGAAGGGGACAGCCACTTGTGAGAACCCCAGCCAGCTGACCATGCCGCGGATGAAGCGGTCCCGCTCGGGCATGGCAAGCAACGCCTCGGCCACTTTGCGATCAATTAGGCGGAAGTCTCCTGCGTCCGGCGGAATCTTGGTATCAGACAATTTCCCAATAAGCCGATAAAATAACTTTGCAGTCCAGCGCTTGAAGGCGGTTTCCCCTTCCCGTTCCGTGCGGACTCCGTAGGCAACGTCATAGCCGGCCTGCCACAGTTCGACAAACTCCGCGATCACTTCGGGGGGATCCTGCAAATCAGCATCAATCAACACGATGGCATCCCCTGCGGCATGTTCCATTCCTGCTGTAATCGCCACTTGGTGGCCGAAATTACGCGACAGACTCACGACCCGAACCTGGTGGTCGGAACTCTGAATTTCTCTCAGCACGACCATCGTTGCATCGGTGCTTCCATCGTCGATGTAAAGGATCTCGAACTTTATTCCGATCTTGCCGAGCGCATTCGTAAGGCGGCGATGGGTTTCATGCAGAGCCTCTTCCTCGTTGGCACAGGGAACAATCACGGAGAGCAGCGGCGGGTTGGCCTTCTCGCGGGCAGGGCCGGAGTTTTGCGCGTTGTCTTCGTCTTCAACTGCTGGCTTCATCGAATCTCCTAGCGACGGACTTCTTTCCAGATTGTATGCCCTCGGCAGGGTGTTTCAACCAGCGAAAAAAGCGCTTGCATGCCATCATGCCTTGCTTCCTATGACCACATATTGAGCGCCCAGCGGGCACCAGTGCAAGAACGGCTCAAGAGGGCGGAGCCAGCTCAGGAAGCGGGGGAAAAACACGATGTATTCCAGCCGGATCTTCCGGAATTCATTTCGCGAGAAGTAACGAAGCGTTTCCCGAGGCGGAAGCAGTATGGCATGTTCATCGAAGGGGCAGCTCGCAACTGCCCGGCGCGTGAGTGGGTTCGCGGGGTTGTGCTCGAAGATAACCAACTTTCCGTTCATACCTAGGAATTCCGCTGCCCGCGCGACCGTGTCTTGGCGAGCCTCGAGTCTAACGTGGTGCAATACATTTGCAAGGATGACAGTGTCATAATCTCGACCCAACTCACCTATTTCAGAGGTAAAAGTCCCTTGCTTGCGGAGTGTTGGGTCAATGTGATCCAGACTTGCTCGGGAAACGTCGTAGCCGTCGATGCGAGCGCGGGGGAGGTGCTGCTTCATTTGACCGCAAACAAGCCCAATACCACAGCCGTAATCCAGAATCCTGCATTCCGGTTTCGGTGCGACCTTCTCCGCGATGAATCTACCTTTGTAAGACGCAAAGTACTCGCTCTTTTCCCCGGTGATGCTGACGTTCCGATCGTGTAGTTCTCGATAGCCTTCCGAGAACTGATCGAACTCGCTCAACTTGTACTCCTTTGGCAAGCCGACGCAGAAGGGTGAACGTTAATCCCGCTGCACGATTTCAAAATGGCCAAATATCCGTCGTGGAACAGATCGCGGTAAATGGACTCCTGCCCGCCAGATGCAATCAGGATGTCTGGCCAGTAAGGACTCTAGAAAAGGTGCCATGATCTGACCGATCGGGCGCCACCTTGCTTTGCGGCCTCACCAGAACTGCAGTTGTGCTTGGGAGCTCGCCCGCTGCCTATTCACCATCCTCCCGATCTTTCGTCGGGGAAATACCAGATGTCTCCCTAGTCATGGGCGGTTCGCCACCATATGGCTGGTGAGACAGCCAGAGTTTCTTACCCGCGCTGGATCAAATCCTTAAAATAGTTTTCAAACCTATTCAGGGTCCTTGCGATGGGCTTGGTGAGCCAATCGGTGTTCCACGTTTGCACAGTCACCCAGGAAGAGGGCTGGAGCCAGACCCGTTGGAGCCGATGCCAATAGCGGACCCTGGAAGAGGAAACCGGTTCAGATCCAGGAGGCAACTGTGTGCTGGCCCAGAATTGCTCTGGTGGCGAGTCCGGCAATTGTAAGCCATGCGTGTACTTCCACTGAATGACTGTCAATGCGCAGTTCCAGTACTCCCGCGCAAGCCGTTCCTCCGCCTCCCGCTGCTTGGCGCCTGCGGCTGCTGGAATATCCACAAACTGCGGCGGCATATCCGCTCGCAGCCGAACATGGGGCCGAGTGGAGAGATAAACGAACAACGCCGCGGGCACAATCAAGATCAGTAACCGACCAAGCTTGCGGTTATGCAGCATGTGAACCTCATCCCAGGCTGCGTGTTGGCCCCTCAGCTTGCGCTCGGGCTGGTTGCGATTCTAACTGGACCCTCTCGATCACTCAGGTTTCTCGGACTGCCTCGCACGGGGCTCATCCTGACCTGGGGACGAGAGCTCCTTGTCCGAGCACCGTCGAACCCAGTACCCGAACATCTGTCTACCACGCCTTCAGAGTCTCAAGAGGGACGAGCTTTCTGACCTCCGTCGGAGGAATATCACCAACCCTCTCGAACATCAAGCTGGTAGGCCCGCTGAAAATCACTTTCCAATTGCGGTCGTGCCGCAAGAGCACGCTGACCGATTCCTTCGGGGCAAACAAAACGTACTGTATCCTGTACTTATCCAAGATGGCGGTCGTGTTCTCTAAACCAAGGAGGTCGATATAATCCTTGAAAACCCCCGCATAAACGAAAATGTCGGCCCGGCTGTCGATAAAATTCTTGAAGTTACGGTCGTTCCAACATAGATACGCGCCCCACGAGTAGAAATTCAGAACTCGCCCCGAAAGCTCGTGTGATTTCAGGTAAGGAAGAATATCTGCTGGGTAGTCCTTCTCAATGGACTGCTGCAATTGTGCCGAGGAGGGAAACCCACGAATAATGAATGCCAGCATCACCGCCATGAGCAGAGCGTTCAGGACGGGCTTGTCGATTTCGGGCCGGTACGGGGGTACAAAACGAAGGAGCTTTGCCAGCAGCGGCGCGATCAGGAGCGCTGCCAGCATCAGAAAGCGAATGTACGTCATCCCTGCGTATAGCCCAAACAGAACCAGGCCGAGTTCGTATAGCTTCCAACGGTACTGGCTGAGCAAGGCTGCCAGAATTAGGCCCACTATAAGTATAAGCACGACTTTCCCGCGCGCACTATGGAAATCCACGGAGACCCACTCCGCGACATGCGTGATGTTCAGCTTTTGGCGAAAGGCCAGGTCGAAAGGATAAAAGACGAGGCGATATCCATAGGGGTTGATAAAGAGGGCGGCAATACATGCCCCCATCGTCAATAGAAGCTTGCGAAGTTGGACCGTGGACCAGCGAACTGCCTCGATCTTGCCCCATCGCCCTTCGATCAGACCTCCGGCAATGATGATTGCGAAGACAATCAGCCCCAACGACCAGGAGCCGTGCGTATTGATCCAGAGGCAAAAGAGGAGAGGCAGAAGCCATAAGGGTGCCTTCCCCTGCAATCGGAAGCGCTGCAGCACGATCAGGAGCAATACCAAGTAGGCGTATCCAAACCAGATCGTGCGAGGTCCGAATGTAACAACTCCGAGAAAAATTGCAAAGTAGCATGCGAGGGCCGACGCCTTGATGTTGCCACTTTCTTTCCAGCAAATGTAAAGCAGCCCAAGGAAAATCAGGACCGGGAGCAGCAGAGAGAGGGCTTTGATGCCGGCCAGGGCGCAGGCGCGCCACGCAAGGTAGTAAGGAACCTCGGCAAGATATTCGTGATTCATCCATGGCGAACCGCCAACCGTAAAGGAGTACATATCGACCTGGGGTAGTTTGTGAGTCTTGACGAGGTATTCAGCGTTGAGCAAGTGGAACCAAATATCGGGATCTGAGAGTTCGTTGCGACCCATCGCGAAGACTGTCGTGACCAGCAGAACCCCCAGGAGAGCAGGGAAGGAGAATATTCGACGCACCGCCATGGTCCATTTGCCAGGCATGGGAGCGGCTGGGGAAGGGCTAGAGGGAGGGGGCGGCAGTTCCGATGTCGCGGTATCAACTTCGGTTTTGTACACGCCATCCATTACGTAGAGAGTACTCTCCGCCTTCATCAGAAGCAATTGACCTACCAACCAACCTTATGATAAGAAATGGGCCCCAATTGTGAGATCCCCACGGGGTGTATCGACAGGGACGTCCGACGAAATGAACGCGTCACGGCCCTCTGCGGCCAGGGCAGCTAATCTGGTCATAACAAATTGAAGAGGTTCTTGCACCTAGAACGTGAGCGAAGACAGTATCATCACTAGGGTTTGAACTGCTACCATCTGTTTACACGGGTCCTCTCGGTTAAAGACTCTCAAACTTCGAGGCGTGTATGCGACAGTTAATGACGGACTGGTTCTTGACAGTCGGTGCCTGGGCGTTAGGATAGTGTGTGGTCCATTTGCTATGCGGGTAGCGGCAAGTCCGGAACTCCACTGACAACAATCGTGACCACATCCCGTGGAGAGGGAGCCTCGGGCAGTGTCAGGAAATCCCCGGCGGCGGTTTTGTACAAAAGGATACACTTCGTTTTCTCCTTTCCCCTCATCGCGTTCGACGAGGAGGGGTAGTACTTTGGTGCCCTTGCCCCGGAACGGGCGTAGTGGGAGGCTAAAGGCCTCAGAACCGCCAGCTTCATCGGTGGGACCTGACATGGTAAACAGCGATGACGACGTTGAGTTTGTCGCTGGGCGCCTTTTGGCCAATACACACTAGGTGGAGAAAATGCTATTGACAATGGAACAACAGAACACACCGACCAAGCGAGTTCTTTTTGTCGATTCGGACGAGGCCTTCGGAGCAACCCTGAAAAACGTATTGGGCTCAGGGTACAGGCTTTTGACCGCCGGGAGCGTTGAAGAGGCAACCCAATTCCTCCATTCTGGCGGGATTGACGTTGTTTTGCTTAACTGGGATCAGCCCAGTCGTACCGACCATTCGGGCTGTCTGGAATTATTGAAAGAGTCCCAGGAGTTGGAAGTCTCACCCCCGGTGTTGGGGTTCAGTTGGGATGGACGACGTGAGATCGCGATGGAGGCCATGAGACAGGGTGTATGGGACTTCTTCTTCCAGCCTCTTGATGTCAGGGAACTGAAGTTCGCCTTGGATCGCGCTCACAGCCGAATGGTGTTGTCCCGCGACTTGAGTGCGGCGCGCAAACTGATTTCGGTACAGCGTGTTGACGGGTTGATCGGGAATAGCAAGCAAATGGAGCGGGTCTACGAGATGATCCGAAAAGTGGCAGGCGTCTTCACGACAATCCTGATCACCGGCGAGAGTGGAACCGGAAAGGAAGTTGTTGCCAGAGCTATTCACCATCTAAGTCCCAGGGCTCTGAAACCCTTCGTGGCTTTTTCTGCGTGTGCGCTGCCTGAGACTCTTATTGAAGACGAGCTCTTTGGTCACGAAAAGGGTGCATTCACGGGCGCTTCGCACAGCCGCCGAGGGCGATTCGAAGAAGCCCAAGGGGGCACCATTTTTCTGGATGAAATTGGAGATTTGGCGCTTTCCTTGCAGGCCAAGTTACTGCGTGTCCTGCAGGAGCGGAGCTTTGAGCGGCTGGGCTCGAATGCCCCTGTTCCTCTGGACGTTCGTGTGATTTGTGCCACGAATCGGAGCCTGGAGCAGATGGTGCAGGCGGGTACGATAAGGCAGGATCTTTACTTCCGTATTTCGGTCCTAAAGATCGAGCTTCCGCCGCTGCGCGATCGAACCGACGACATCCCGGTTCTTGCCGAATACTTTCTGCGCACCTTTGCTTCCGCGCACGGCAAGTGTATCCGGGGGATGAGTCCGGGGTTCCTGAACGCACTGGCAAGCCATACCTGGCCTGGCAACGTGCGGGAGTTGCAGAACGTTGTTGAGCGGAGCGTGGTGCTTGCGGATGGCCAGCGCCTGGGGATTGAGGACTTGCCGGCCGAACTCAGCCGGCTGGCTGTTCCCTCGGAACCCTCTCGCGGAGCCTTCCAGGAAGTGGTTCGGAGTTTCAAGCGCGAGATGGTTCGATCGGCCTTGCGTTCATGCAATGGAAACAAACTCAAGGCGGCTCAAGAACTGCAAATCAGCCGATGCTATTTGCACCGCCTCTTAAACCAATTAAACGTCGAAGACGATTTCAGCATTGAGGAGAAGCTGGCCGCCGTAATGGAGTCAGTTCCAAATGTCCAGGTGGCCTGAGGCGAAGTGCGGCGAGTCCGTATAAGCGATTGAAGCCGGATTTCCATTTTGAGTCTCAATTACTGAATCTCTGCGGGTCTCCGGCGCATCTCTTCATGTGGCCTGAAAAGGGAGGACTACATGCAACTTATGAAGCGTGCAGCAGCGTCACTAGGAGTGCGTGCGGGAATTCGGTCCCCGGGTAGACGTGTCCACGCCCGCTCTGGCGCCAGCAGCGAGAGAGGCCAGGCGTCGGTTGAGTTCGCCCTTTTGCTGGTGTTCATACTGTTCCCCTTTTTTGTGGGCATAATCACGGTCGGGGTCGTTGTCAACAGATATCTGGAGCTGACGGATGCCGTGAGCATCGGCGCGCGGCAGCTTGCGATTAGCCGGGGGTCATGCGTTGGCACGGGTTGCCCCAACACCACAGACCCATGCGCTGCGGCTGTCGCAACAATTGAAGGCGCAGCGCCGTTCCTCATCTCCTCGAATTTAACGTTCACGTTTGTCATCAATGGGACCACGTACCCCGGGACGTCGTGCAGCAGTTCCGGGACCACCACAGGGGCAGCAGGGAATATGTCGGCGGGCGCGGCCCTCACGGTAACGGCCACTTATCCTGTAAACTTCTCGGTCTGGGGAACCAAATACGATACCGGCCAAACCATGACTGCGCAAACGACGGAGATCATACAATGAACCAGCACAATAAGTCTTTCTTACGCCGAGCGCATGAAGACCAGAGCGGGCAGGTGATGGGTATGCTATGGGTCATGATGTTCCTGCTCTTCGCATTTGCCGCTCTTGTGGTCGACTTCGGGCGTCTCTATTTTAGCTTTCGCGAACTCCAGACTTCTACAGATGCGGCGGCGTTAGCGGGAGCGCAGGCCCTGCCCACTGCCGCGACAGGAGCAGCAGCAGAAGCCACGGCGCTATTGTACAGCGGCGTGGCGGGAAACAAGAACGCCTATCCCAATCTGCCGGGCGTTGCAATGACATACACGCCGAAGTGCCTGACGACCCTGACGAACGAAGGAATCGCGTGCGCGGAGTCTCCTGCGGGCTACAACGCCTTCCAGGTGACGCAGACCGTAAGCGTACCGTTGATTTTCGCCGGCATTCTCGGCGCCCGTCCAGTGACGCTCTCGGCAACCTCGACTGCGGCCATGAGGGGCGCGAACCCTGTCCCATACAACGTGGCGATTGTCGTCGACTCAACACAATCGATGAACAGCGCGGACAAGGGCGGCAACTGCCCGGGATCAAGGGAGTCCTGCACCTTGAGTGGCGTCCAGACCTTGCTGCAAACCCTTTCGCCCTGCGGCGCGACCCAGTCAAGCTGCGGGACGGTCACGGCGAACAGCAGCGGTGGAGGCGGCCAAGTATCAAGCCCGGTCGACCAGGTTACCCTGCTTACCTTTCCAGCGGTAACAACGGCCTCGGCCAGTGCTGACTACGCATGCCCCAATGGCACGCCTACGATAGAACCGTATCCGTTACCCATCGGACCGGGTTACACGTCGTATTCCAACGAAGCCGCCGGGATTACATACCAAATCGTGAATTTCTCAAGCGATTACCGCACTTGCGACGCAACTACTTGCGGGTTGAGCGGCTCCTCCGACATCGTAATTGCGGCCGGGGGAAATTCAAGTTGCAAGGGTCTGCAAGCCATCGGCGGTCAGGGGACTTATTATGCGGGCGTAATCTACTCGGCAGAAAGCATTCTCCTCGCCCAACAGGCAAAAAATACGAATACAGAAAACGCGCTCATCCTCATCAGCGATGGTGAAGCACAAGCTTCATGCACCACAATCGTAAAAAATGTCTGTACAAAAGGACCCATGGTGGGCGCCTCAACCAATTCGGGCGTGTATCCATCCACGGTGCAGCAGTGCCACCAGGCGGTTACCGCGGCCCAGTGGGCTGCTCAACAAAACGCTGCGGGCGCAACAGTGAAGGGAACTAAGGTATACGCGGTCGGCTACGGCGCGGAGTCCTCGGGATGCACGACTGACACAAACCCCTCTATCACTCCATGCCGGACGATGCAGCAGATTGCCTCCGACCCGGATTATTTCTACACCGACTACACCTCGACCACCAACGGCTGCGTATCGGCCTCCCACTCCGCCGCGACCATAAATCAAATCTTCTCGGAAATCGCGATGACCTTCACGGTCGCACGGCTGATCCCCAACAACACGCCGTAGTATGCCGCTCTTATCTATCGACCTCAACTCGCTCTCGCAGAATAAGGCTCCCGCTAAGTCGCCTTCCCCGGATCGCGATCTGCGGCTGACTTGCAATGTCAGCCGAGGCTGGTTGCCGAGGCGAGGCCTTCTCTTTTCCCTCTTGGTGCATGAAATCGCCATCGTTGTCCTGATGTTTATTTCCCCTCTTTCCGGTTCCCGTCCGCGCGTTTGGCGTGAAAAACAGTGGGAGATCACCATGATCCCCAAGGATGTGCTCTACCTGCCGCAACTCGGAGGTGGAAGTGCGGAAAAGGCCCGTGCCAAGGCATCCCCGGGGC